>Ga0256834_1001269_pt1 | contig 17477 bp, 12 predicted proteins | sample 4281140metaG_FD_190536 | JGI IMG/M metagenome (GOLD analysis project Ga0256834, IMG submission 190536) | Hydrothermal vent microbial communities from East Pacific Rise, Pacific Ocean - 4281-140 | ecosystem: Environmental > Aquatic > Marine > Hydrothermal vents | place: Pacific Ocean: East...
AAAGTTTAACGAGTGAACTTTTGACTTGTCGTGATTTTAAACCGAGGGATTTAATCATTCGAATGACATCCATGGATGCCACGCGTTCTTGAGGACGAACAAATTGACGGCGCAGTTGTTCTGCATCGGCTGCTACGCCATAAAATCTAGATATTAATTGTACACACGCAAGTCCTGAGTCGATACTCATTTTATTTTAAGCCCCCTTAAAAAGGGACGTATAATACACGATAACCGAACAGGCATTGTACTCTTTCTCAAATAATGGGTAAAATTACTTGCGTGCTTTAATTTTCATACTTTATTAACGTCATAGGAAACATAATCATCAATGGAGTCTTTTATGTCTTCCTAAAATCATTAAGGGGTATATTGAATGGTTTTCAATATTCGTCCGTCCAATTTAAGATTGCAGGACACCCATTAAGCAATCAAAAAAAACAAGGTTATTAAGCCATTGGTTTCATAACCAAGGAGTGGCACGCTTATAAAGATGAAAAGGAACCATGTAACACAACTCAAAACCAAAATAACGACGGGAAAATCACTCTTCAACTGTTATTAACATATATAGACACATTTCAACAAAATGCTAATCTAGGCGTAGATCAAAATAGTAAAATTTTAGACGTAACAAAGCAACGTTTTATAATTTCAGTGCCGTCGTGGCAACATAACGTTAATGCCATTATTAATTTAATAAACTGGCTTTTAGCTGTATTTACACACTACTCAAATAATAATCTTAACTTGACTATTTCACCGTCACTTCAAGACATGCAGAACAAGCTTCAAGAAAAAGCATTGAAAGGCTCAAATCGTGGAAAGTTTATTGAAGCTGCACTAGGTCTAAAAATATCTTTTATCGAGATGGAACAACAAATATTACACATTGGTTATGGTAAAAACGCTATCTGGCTGGATGGTTTTTTTACCAGTAAAACACCTGTTATTTCATCTAAATTTTCAAAACATAAATTAATGATGGTTAACCTTCTTAAAAAAATTGGCTACCTGTTGCGTTAAGTAAACCCGTTTTTAGCGAGCAATATGCGGTTATTACGGCTCATAAAATTGGGTTTCCTGTTGTAATTAAACCTGTTGACCTAGATGAGGGTATAGGCAGAAATTACCGAACCACTGTTTTGAACGGCCAAGCTCTACCCTCAAATTTTAGAGTTATTTACAGCACTCATCCCCGCATGCGATGGAAAGCTTATTTATACAAATTAATGGCTTCGACACAACAAGTTGAACACAGCGACATCTCTCAAACGGTCAAACAGGAAATTTCATCCTTACTGCATTTATGACGATAACTAACGAAAGATTCGATTACACAAAAACATTTGAAACAAGAGATAGCTCTTATCATCAAGCAATGAGCTTATTTTAGGCTTCACGTTAACGGATCATTGTATTATTGCCGACGTACCTGCGGAGGGGAGAGGGGTATTTAACAATACGGATCAACTTGCTCTGTTTTGCCAGCTACTTTTTGACCTTAAAAACATCAATACAGTGAACATTATTAAAAATTGCATGGACATAAATCAGTTACCGTCTGGACAGCTGGAAATGAAATGGTCTTTATTATCGATTACATCCGTTATAAATTAACAGTTTATAGCAAGCATCAACGTAATCAATATAGATTGGGCTTGTCCAACAAACGGTTCAGATCGTAGCACCATGCTAAGCACGAATCACCAATTTAACCTTATTCGTTAGATACGGGCGTTACGGTCTAATAAAGCCGATGCATTGCTGACGTTTTGTAATCATTGTTTCTTTTAGGTGGAACATTGATGCAAAAAGTACATTTAGAACTTAAAATATAATAACAATGCAATAATGACAACACAATCATGACAAAAAAAATCCCCCCCCCCCTACCTACCGTACTGACCATCTCCGGTTCTGACTGCTCCGCTGGTGCGGGATTGCAAGCGGATTTAAAAACCATTCATGCGCTAGGCGGCTACGCCTTAACCGTTGCCACCGCTATTACGGCTCAAAACAGCCAAGGGGTCGCATCGGTTTACCCTCTGCCCGCACAGGTGGTGCAGCAACAACTGCACGCCATTTTGGACGACTACGACGTGCAGGCCATTAAATTGGGGATGTTGGGAAATTTAGAAATTTTAAACACCGTCATTCACTGTTTAAAACAGATCAACCACCCCTGTGTAATTGTCGATCCTGTCTTAATCAGCAGCAGTGGTTGCCCTCTGTTGGAAATCAACGCCCTCTCTGTGTTTATTAAGGAACTGTTGCCACTGGCAACCTTAATCACCCCCAACATACCCGAGGTAAATACGTTATTAGAGGGGGGGGGAGAAATATTAAATCTGCCTTTTCAGGGGCAAAAAGAAGAGATATCCAGCATTGCACAGGCGCTGTTTGCATTAAATGTCAATGCAGCGGTAATCAAGGGTGGGCACAGCATTGAAACCTTAGCCACCGACTATTTGGTGCAACCGAATGAACCAAATGGAGCCACTATTCAAGCCTATTCCAGTAGACGAATGACCACCCAAAACACCCACGGAACAGGCTGCACTTACGCCTCCGCCATCGCGACGGAATTAGCAAAAGGCGCGACGTTAAACGAGGCGGTTAAACGGGCAAAAGAATATCTCTATTCAACACTGGTTCACGCAGAACAGGCACAACCAGCACATCAAAAAACACCAAATCAAGCATACAAGGTAAGAAAAGGAAGCCTAAATCATTTTGTGGTTGATAATACCCGAATCCCTAATAATTCAGCATGTTAACGATTCGCTGATGAATGATCATTCGTCTCGCTGGCTTCAACTTTTAACACCCATTGACTGGTTTTAAGCAAACTATCAGGAGTTAAGCTTAAAGAGTCGATACCGAGTTCCACAAAAAACTGTGCCATTTCAGGGTAGTCTGAGGGGGCTTGACCACAGACACCACTGTGTAGACCGTTACGTTTTGCCCCCTCGATTGCCCATTTAATCATTTTTTTAACCCCTTCATCTCGTTCGTCATAATTATTTGCAACTAACTCGGAGTCTCGATCTACACCTAAAATAAGCTGAGTTAAATCATTTGTTCCGATGGAAATTCCATCAAAATAAGGGGCAAAGGCATCGATTTGTAAAATATTATTGGGAATTTCACACATCATATACAGCTTAAGATTTTTTTCACCTCGGTGCAGACCGTATTTAGCTAAAGTATGAATCACCTGTTTCGCCTCAGCAACACGACGCACAAAGGGAATCATAATAATTAAATTGGTTAATCCCATCTGTTCACGAACACGTTTAATGGCCAAGCACTCCAATTCAAACGCAGGTTCAAATTGTTTAGAGCTGTAACGAGAAGCCCCTCTAAACCCAATCATTGGATTCTCCTCTTTGGACTCAAAATTTTGCCCCCCCAATAATTTGGCATATTCATTGGATTTAAAATCAGACAGACGAACAATCACAGGTTTGGGATAAAAGGCCGCGGTAAGAGTACCAATGCCTTCGGACAGTTTTTGAATAAAGAATTCTCGACCAGAAGGGCTGTTTTTAATGAGTTGAAGAATCTTCTTTTGTACATTAGCATCGTTGACTTTTTCTGGGTACAGTAATGCCAAAGGGTGGGCTTTGATAGACTTGTTAATGATAAATTCCATTCGTGCTAAACCAACACCATCATTGGGTAAAAACTGCGTTTGAAATGCTAAGTCTGGGTTGGCAAGGCTCAGCATCATTTTAGTCTTGGGTTGTTTAATTTGGCTTAAATCCGTCTCAATAATTTGAAAAGGAATTTTTCCTAAATAGACATTACCCATTTCACCTTCTGCACATGAAACGGTAACAAAAGGATTTTCATGGAGTTTAACGGTGGCATCCCCACACCCAACAATAGCTGGAATGCCTAACTCTCGGGCAATGATGGCGGCATGACAGGTTCGCCCGCCTCGGTTGGTAACAATGGCTGAGGCGAGCTTCATAATGGGTTCCCAGTCGGGAGTGGTAATGTCAGACACCAATACCTCGCCAGGAATAAATTGATGAATATCATTAACACTCTCAATCACATGCACTTGACCATGGGCTATTTTTTGACCAACCGAACGTCCTTGCACCAAGGTTTGTGTCATATTCGTTGGTTCAATTTGATAAGTTTTAAGCGTGGTTTTATTCGCTTGAGAGGTAACGGTTTCAGGTCGAGCTTGTACAATATAAAGTGTGCCATTTTCTCCATCTTTTGCCCATTCAATGTCCATTGGCTTGTTATAGTGTTTTTCAATTCGAATCGCGTAATCGGTAAGTGTTAAAACCTCTTGATCACTTAAACAAAAGCTTTCTTGCGCTTTAATGGGGGTAGGAATATTGATGACAGGGCTTTTTGTCGTGTCTGTGGCATAGACCATTTTGATCTCTTTACCACCCAGATAGCGTTTTAAAATGCAACGGTGACCCAGTTCAAAAGTAGGCTTATGAACATAAAATTCATCTGGATCTACCGCACCTTGCACCACATTTTCACCTAATCCATAAGCACCCGTAATAAAGACCACGTCTTGAAAGCCTGTTTCGGTGTCAATAGAGAACATAACACCAGAAGCCGCTTGATCAGAGCGCACCATTTTTTGTACCCCAATGGACAAACTTACCGAAAAATGGTCAAAACCATGGTCAATTCGATAGTGAATCGCTCGGTCAGTAAATAGGCTGGCAAAACAACGCTTGCAAGCGTCTAACAGCGCACACTCTCCAGTGATATTTAAATAGGTGTCTTGCTGGCCAGCAAAGCTAGCGGTTGGTAAATCTTCAGCCGTGGCAGAGCTGCGTATTGCCAAGCTAATTTCATCGGAAAATTCGGCTTTGAGCTGTTGATAAGCCTGTACAATTTCGTTTTCAAGCTGGCTTGAGAAAGGGGCATTTAAAATTAAATTTCTAGCCTGATTGCCTCGCTTAGCAAGGTCAAGCATATCGTCTTCATTTAATGAATCCAAAATGTGGTGCAAAGGCTCCCACAGCTGATTCTCGGTTAAGTGTGCTTTGTACGCATGTGCGGTAATCGCAAACCCATTAGGAACAGGAATTCCTTTTGGTGTTAATGCTTGAAACATCTCGCCCAACGAGGCATTTTTACCTCCAACTAAGGCGATGTCTTCAATACCAACTTGATTGAAAAACTTAATAAATTCAAAGTGTTTTACGATATTTTTCATGGTAAACATCTCCTGAGCTAGAGGTTTATTTTGGATAATAACGTTCTTTTTTGTAACGACTCTACGTAAATTATCTCGATAAAGTAAGAATCGAGCAATTTTTTAATTCTCTTACTCTAAGATTAACACCATAAATCGACGCTAGGGTAAAAATGCGCATCATAATGGATGTTTAAAGTGTTGGGGGGGGGGGGGGAGAAAAGGAGAGTTGAGGCATTTTTATACCTCAATCACAAAATTAAAAGACAAAAAAAGGGTGGATTTGAATTCCACCCTTGATAAGGATTTAATAGAATTAGCCTCTTATCCGACCTTTTGTTTTAAAAACAAAAAACGTTAAGATAATCGACCCTCTATTTTTTAAAGCTCTTTACGGTGCTGAAGGTTTATCAGACTCATCAACTTTTACAGCCTCTTTTGCTTTCACATCATCACCATTTGCTTCTGGCACTTTAACTTCAACCTCTTCATCAGAAGCACCAATGGTTGTTATCCACGGAGCAATGGGTTCTAACCATGCTTGAAGCGTACCCTTTTGCCATAACACGGTACCTGTACCACCAAGCAATGCGAGAATAAGAAACCACGTTTTCCAAGGTCGTTTTTTCTCAGCAAATGGGTCTTTCATTTCACGTTTTGCTCCCTCAGGAAGCTCAGCAACTTTGGTGAGTGATTTTCCGAATGGAATGTTTAATTTCGCTCGCGTATTAACCGCCCAACCATTGGCATCCAACACAGGGGCAAGGTTTCGTTGTCTTAATTTTAACCATGCAAGCAACATGGATGCACAAGAAATTAATAATATTATACCGATAATCACCAAAGGCATTTGCCACCAAGAAAGCGCCAAAAACCCTGATAATACAGAAGCCAGTGCAGCCACCATCGCACCAACGGCCAACCCGATGGCTGCAAAAATCCCTGCAAATTTTCCGATATCAAATGCAGCGGCCGTTTTTTTAGCATCCACAGCCCCCGCTTTTGCATTAACGGCTTTATCACGAGATGAAGCAAATTTTTCGATTTGAGCCCCAATCATTTTACCAAAACGTTTGTAAGGCAACCAAAACGCTTGGCGAATACTAATCGGTTGTTCAATAATTTTTACAATGGTTGCATCCCAATCTTTATTATCTCGATCATAAAACACACCATTTCGTCCAACCATTAAATGATCCGAATCACCGTCCGTAAAGGCCGCGGCAATCGTCATTTTTTCATCAGAACCTGGACGCGTGCATTCACAGTAAGCAATATAAGCACGACTCAGCAGGGCAAGTTTGCTGTGTTTGGCTATATCCGTTACATAAACACATAAATCACAACTGCGCCCATCAAGATAAAGCGTACCCGCCTGAAAAATGGCTTTTTTACTTGGACTGTAAAAATCCGCAAAAGAGACATAGTTGCGTAATAACACGCCTAAATCTCGATGATAACGCGTTAATTTATCCACCGATGCAATGGCATCAGACTCTTCTTTAAATTCATTATCTTGAGCAATTAAATCTGTAATGCTTTTTTGAGCATTGCTATTGAGTATGGTCTCAATTTTTTCAAGCCCTAATGACTCGACTTCTTCACCCTTTTTATCTTTTTTCCACGCATTATAAGCTGCAAATTTTTGACTAATCGCTTGCCATTCTGTCAAATTTAAGTGCGATTTGTCACCAAACAACGGCGCAATGATGTCATTATTTAATTGATTAACAGCATCCATCCAAGCAGGGTTAACTCCCTCTTTTAACGGAAGCGGGGTGTTCTCTTTAATGTGAGCGAGGGGAAGCTGAATGAGCTGCTCCATTGACGTTTCTAAATCAATTTCTGTCAAAGATTCATATTTAGATTGGGGAGGGTTTAGAGGAGATCTCGCAGAGGGGTCAAATTGTGCAAGTTGGCTTCGTGTAAAATAATCGTCAACCTTTTTTTGAATTTTTTCAAAGGTATTCGCAGCCGCAACGGTATTATCCCCAAAAGGCAGTATATTTTCAGCGTCTTTTTTAGCAACCGCCCACCAATCATAAAATGCTTGAGCCGACTCAAAAAATTGATCTACTTTTTCTTGTGAAACGCCCTCTTCACCACTTAAATCTTTTTCTGCCCCCATACAATCAATAATATTTTGAATGGTCGATTTAAGCGTTTCATCTGGTGTCGCTGCAATCGAAATAATGCCATCACCATTAAACGTTGTGCCTTCAAATATTTTTTCAGTATTTGAAGTGTCTTCTACAGTAATCGATGTTTCATCGGCTTTTCCAAGATTGCTTAATATTTGTTTAGCACTCTCAAAAAGGGCTTTCCCTTCTTCTGTGGAAGTATTAATGGCAGATAACGGAAGTTCTTTTGCATTATTAAGAATATCGCCAGGATTATTTAAAACTGAAATCGCCCATTGAACGGCTTCAATCACTTCAGGGGCACGAACATGTCCATCTTTATCGGAATCAATAAGATCCAATGTTTTTTCATCAAACTCAATACCTCGTGTAGGACAACTCAAGGCCGCCCAAAGCTTCTGATCTAGCTCACTGAGAGCAATTAAATCTTGTCCATCTTGCAGTTGTACTTGGTCGAAACCACCTAAGCGAAAAAAATTCCAGCGATGTGAACTCATAAACCATCCTTTTATTATTTGTTTTTATGGCAATTTTATCAATTAACTCAATATTTATACTAACATTATTGTGTATAACGTTTCCACATGAAATAAAGAGAAAGCATATCAAAACTAAAGCAATGATTAGAAACTGAATAAATTGTTTATTACCCTTGCTCTTCAACCATCTGCTTAATCTTTTCTGCTTTTTCAAAGTGATCTAATTTGTGGGTTAAAATCCACCACGTTGCCATCTCCATTAAGCCCTCTGGATCATCATTTTTATTGGCAAAAAATGCGTAAAAAGAGAGTCCTACATTGCTTCCCTTTTGGGCGATTTTTTTATTGCATACTTGAATAATTTTGTCTTTTAATACTTTTTTCATTCACACTCACTCTCTCTCACTAAAAAATTAAAACAACCCTTCCTGAACCGCCTCTTTATCTTCTTTAACCGTTTCAATAATACCCTGCACATGATCGCCAGTGGTTTCTAGTTTTTCGACCGCGACTTCGCTAAAATCTAAAAACGATGCAACCAACTCTCGGCTACCGTACCAGTCAAACATGATGGCGGCGGCTAGTAAAATAATCAGCCAAATGATTAAGCTGATTTTGCTAAAAATACCCATTGTATTAATCCTTTACAATCCAATTTAAATACCCCCTCCTTCTGCCTTAAAAGAAGGAGGGGGGGGGGGAAATAATCCTCGTATCATACTCTATTTGAGTTTTGTTTTTCCACTGCGCCATTGGCGAATGGCAAAGCGTACGGGATGACTGGCGTGGTATAGGGACAACGGTTGCACGGGGGCTGTGCCTTGAATGTCCGCCAACAGACTTTCTGCCGCTAAAAAAACCGACATTAAGCCCCTTGGGCCATGGCCGTTGGAGACGTACAGTCCGTGCTGATAACGCTGTTTGGAGTATTTGTAAACCACATGCGTGTGCGATTGTGAAAAATACGATTGTGTCATCCACGCTTGATCGGGCACGGCTCCCACAATAGGAAGGTGGTCGGGCGTGGTGGGTCGGAAGGCGACGCGCCCTGTGAGGGATTCTGCCGTTGCATTTGTCCAATTTGGCAATGCAGAGTGCGCGGCGTTTAGGTTGCTTCGATGTCCTGACAATGAGGTGTGCTCACTCATGTCGGGGGCTTCAAAGGTTGCACCCGATACGGCACCGCCTTCGCAAGGCGAGGAGTAACCGCTGTGTGTGACGGGGTAACGAAGGGGTTTGTTTAACTGCTCAGAGCTTAAGTGGGACACCTGCCCTTTGACGGGGCGAATGGGTAACCCAAGCTGTTGATTTAACGCTGAGTGTAAACTGCCCGTGGCCACCACTACAATATTGGCTTGTTCATGGTGCTGTTGTTCACCGTTTTTTTGTTCAGCGCCATCCAACGTTGTAATTTGCCATAGGGGGGGAGATTTTTCTCCCCCCCCCTCTTTTTGCACAATACAGGTCACGACCTGATTAAGCTTAACGGTAATATTGGGATGTTGTAAACACCGCTTAACCACTGAGTGCGGGTTTAACCAGCCGCCGTTTGGAAAAAAAATACCCGGTGCGCTGGCCTCGGTACCGAGTTTTTCGCTTACCTCTTCTTGCGTGAGCCATTCGGCTAATTCGCTTGGGATACCGCCTTGTTGCATCACCGTTTGCACGCGCTCTAAACTGGTTTGCGTAACCAGCATTTGCACCATGCCTTGCAACGAGCCTTTGACCTCTTGATGCGCAAGCCAAGGAAGAATGCAGCGCAACATCGCTTCAAATCCTTGCAAATACCACTGGCTTCGTAAGTTCCAATCGGCAGTAATCAGCGGGTGTACCGTGCCTGCTAAATTGCCTGAGGCTTGCATGGCCACATCGGATTGAGATTCCAATACCGTCACTTGCCACCCCGCTTTAGCCAGTTGATGTGCCAAGCTTGCGCCCGCCAACCCTGCGCCAATCACAATGGCGTTTCCCGTTGGGACGGGCAATGGGCGACTAAACCACGGTGCTTTAGAACTGTAGGGGCGCGATTGTGCCAGTTGCCCAAAACACATCTCTCGCTTTTTGCCATAGCCACTGGCTTTTTGCACCTGAAAGCCTGCGGCTTGTAACCCTCTGCGAACGTCGCCCGCTGCGGTAAAGGTCGCAAAAGTGGTGTTGGCGTGGCTTAGCCGTGCCATCTGCTGGTACAGTGCTGGCTGCCACATCTCGGGGTTTTTGCTGGGAGTAAAGCCGTCTAGCAACCACGCGTCCACTTGACTGTCTGCCGAGGCATCGCACTCGGGCAATCCTTTTAGCACATCGCCAAACCACAATGTGAGTCGTACGCGATCATTCAATAACCAGACATCATGCCAACCCGAAATCAACAGTGGGTAGTGCGCTTTAAGTGCCTTGCTGATGGCCTGAAATTGTGGGTGATTTTGATGTACTCGCGCCACGTCTTCCCAGTGCATGGGGTGCTTTTCAAACGAGATAAAATGCAGCTGATGATCGGCTGAATGATGCTTTAACCAAAGCTCTGCCACTGATAAAAAATTTAGGCCAGAACCAAACCCTGTTTCAGCAATCCGAAACGTGCCTTCACACTGTACAAATCGTTCTACCAAACGGTTGGGTTGAATAAAGGTGTGATCGACCTCTTCAAGTCCGTTATCCGTTGAAAAATAGTAGTCGTCAAACTGAATAGAATACGGTACCGATTCGTCCGCCCAAGTCACATTGGCCGTCACCAGTTTTTTGAAAGTCATAAAATATCCAGTACTGAATTGCGATGCATCATCTTTTTTCATCATATTGTAGTGAAAAAACAGTCAAAGTGTTACGGTAGGGGCTGTATTTTTTTGCACAAACAACGGTTAACCGTATGACGTCCATCCCCTCTTTATTGCAGCTGAGAGCGCAACTTAAACAGCAACGCCACCGTGCGTTGGTTATTTTAAGCGGCTCCTATACATGGCAAGGTTCGGTTATAGAGGGGTTATGGCAAACCAACGAATCCATTCTGTGGATTGGCGAAACCGTAAAAACCCTTCAAGCCAATATTCAAGCCCAAATTAACACCCTTGAACACGCTCAAATAAGTGACTTATTAGGTCAAGAAGTTGACTCGGTTATCGTCGATGTTCGTGCAGGATTAAGCGCTAATACACTCGGCATCGCCTCAGGCCTAATTCGTGCGGGGGGGGTATTTATATTACTCACTCCCGATGTTGAGGCATGGAAAACCCTGCCCAATCCCGATAATCAGCGTTTTTTAAACAGCCCTTATGGTACCGAAGATGCTAACCCTTATTTTACACAACACCTGATTCAACAGTGGCAAGCGGACTCTAGCACCCCTGCTATCTGGCTAAAGGAATCTAAAAACAGTGCGTCTAACTCGCCTATTCCAATTCCTAAAGCGTTACAAACCACGTTTAATGTAAACACAAAAATTATCCCCCCCCCCTTGCCGACAGAAGATCAAATACAAGCCATTCAGGCAATTGATTCCGTTGCCTTTGGTCACCGAAAGCGTCCTTTAGTATTAAGTGCCGATCGTGGCCGAGGCAAAACCAGTGTGCTTGGCCTTGCCGCCATTCACTGTTTAATGGAGGGAAAATCTCATATTGTCTTAACCGCCAGTCGATTAGCGCAAACGAAAATGGCCTTTACCCAAGCCCTTCACGCCCTCTCTGTGCTGCAAGCCAGCCAAGCCATTCAGATCACCACCCAGCAAACGGGGCGTATTGCATTTGAGTTAGGGGATGAACCAGGGGGTCAGAGTAAACTCTTTGAATTCATCGCCCCCGATCAACTCATTATAGAAGCCACCACCGCCGATGTATTAATGGTAGATGAAGCCGCGCACTTACCCACCCCGATGTTAACTGAACTGTTAAAACAGCATCATCGAATAGTATTTTCCACTACATTACATGGCTATGAAGGGTCTGGAAGAGGGTTTGAGCTACGCTTTAAAGAAAGATTAAATCAGTTCACTCCCGACTGGAAAAACCTACACCTCAAAACCCCCATTCGTTGGGCAAAACAGGACCCACTAGAGGCGGCGATTAATCATGCGCTGTTTTTAGATATTGAAGGGCACTCAACCCAGTCCTTAGATTCTTCGGCAGATCATGCGCCTATCAATATTTTAATGGATGCCAATATTGAATTAACCGACGTTCCTGTGAATATGCTCTTAACAGACAGAGTGCAATTTCATCACCTGTTTCGACTCTTGGTGCAAGCACACTACCAAACCAGCCCCAATGACTTACAACTGCTGCTCAGTGCGCCTAACTTAAAAATTGTGGTGGCCAAGCAAAACGACCAATTAATTGGGGTGGTACTGTGTGTGGAAGAGGGTAAAATCATGCCCACCAGCAAACGCGTTCATGGGCATTTAGTGCCACAATTGCTGGTAAAACACTATGCGCTCTCTGATTTTTTAATGCTCTCCAGTTGGCGTATTATGCGCATTGCCGTGCACCCTCAAGTACAGCGGGAAGGCATTGGTAAACAACTGTTAAATCATGTAAAACACCTTGCCGTACAACACCGCATTGATTACCTAAGCAGTAGTTTTGGCGCCCATAACACGCTCTTACCCTTTTGGTTTCAGCAAGGTTACCACCCCGTACACGTTGGCATTAAACGCGATAAATCCAGTGGCAGTCACAATATGGTCGTCACTAAAGCATTAACTCCTATAGCGCAACAAGCCCTTGCCAGCATCCAACGAGCCTTTCAAACTCAATTTCCCCATCTGCTCATGGAGTCTTTGCCACATTTCTCTGCCTCCATGACGCTAGACGTATTAAAAACCTTCCGCTTTAAAAATTCCCCCCCCTATCTGGAAGAGGCCATTCATCATTTTCGATTAGGTCAACGCGCCTATGAATCGGTGAGTGGACAATTATGGGAGTGGAGCATTCGACACGGGCATGAACTGGCCTTAGCGCCCGAAACCACACAAGCGATTTGGTGCGATAAAGTGTTAAAAAAACAACCTTGGTCAACGGTGGCGCAACAGCATAAATTAGCGGGTCGTAAAGCCGTTGAAAAAGCACTAGTGGATATGTTGATGAACGGGCCAACCTCTCTAAAAGAGACTGTTTATACCAAACCCGAGAGTATTCCCGATTACGGTCGGTTTCAATTTATTTAACCGTCAAACACCACGGTTTTATTACCATGAATCAACACGCGATCTTCTAAATGAGCGCGTAAGCCACGAGCCAATACCGTTTTTTCAACATCTCGTCCTAATCGACGCATGTCATCAATGCTTTGAGCATGACCTACTCGAATTACATCTTGTTCAATAATCGGCCCAGCATCCAACGCTTCGGTCACATAGTGACAGGTGGCACCAATTAATTTAACCCCCCGTTCAGACGCTTGATGATAAGGACGTGCACCGACAAAAGAGGGTAAAAAACTGTGGTGAATATTAATCACTCTGCCCGCATAGTCTTCACACATTTTAGGCGGTAAAATTTGCATATAACGTGCCAGCACAATCACATCGGCTTGATACTGCTCAACCAACGCCTCGGCCTCGGCAAACGCTTGGGGTTTGGAATCGGGCAATACCGGTACGTGATGAAAGGGAATGTTATACCACTCCACCATTGAACGCAGATCATCATGATTGGCAATGACACACACAATTTCACCCGGTAGATCATTCTCATGCCAGCGGTAGAGTAAATCCGCTAAACAGTGCGACTCTTTGGAGGCAAACAGGGCGATCTTTTTAGGCTTGGCTGAGTCTGACAGATACCAATCCATCTCAAAGGCCTCTGCAATCGGCTTAAAACCCGCTTCAAAAGCCGCCAACCCCTGTTTCAACGAACTGGCTAAAATTTCATGCCGCATAAAGAACCAACCGTTGACAGAGTCGGTGTGATGGTTGGCTTCAATAATTGAGCCACCTTGGTCGGCAATGTACTGAGCCACCTTGGCCACAATACCCACTTGATCAGGACAAGATATAACTAAACGGTATACGTGGTTCATAGTAGTCCACCTCTTTTCAATGCAATAAATGAGGGCTATCATATCAAATTGTTGCATATTAAACAGGCTCTCCCTAATCCATACCAAACAGGTATGGTTTTCCGTTATAATTCTGCTCATTATTATTTGAAGTCCCGACTTTGGAACCCTCATGAAAATTGTCTCTTTTAACACCAATAGCGTGCGTTTACGTTTACACCAACTTCAATCGTTAACCGATCGCACTGCACCCGATATTATTGGGTTGCAAGAGACCAAAGTACAAGATCATGATTTTCCCTTAGAAGCATTGGAAGAGATGGGCTATCACGCCATTTATATTGGACAAAAAACCCATTATGGCGTCGCGTTACTCTATCGAAAAGGCATTGAGCTCATCGACAGCCAAAAAGGTTGGAAAACCGATGATGAAGAGGCTCAAAAACGCATGATTATTGGTGACTTTAAATTTGAAAATGGCGAAGTCGTGCGCGTAGTCAATGGCTACTTTCCTCAAGGTGAAAACCGAAGCCATGAAATTAAGTTTCCAGCCAAACAACGATTTTATCAAGATTTAATGGCCTATTTAGAGACCGAATGCGATCCTCAACAAAACCTAGCGGTGATTGGTGATTTTAATATCTCGCCCACCGACTTAGACATCGGCATTGGCGATGACAATCGCAAACGCTGGTTACGTGATGGAAAAACCAGCTTTTTACCTGAAGAGCGAGAGTGGTGGAGCACACTGCTCAACTGGGGATTAGAAGATACCTTTAGAACCGTTCATCCAGAAGAGGACAATGTCTTTACTTGGTTTGACTACCGCTCCAAAGGCTTTGATCACGAACCTCGCCGAGGCTTACGCATCGACACCATTTTAACCACCGCCCCTCTCAATGAAAAAGTAGTGGCCTGCCATGTGGGCTATCAAGAACGCGCGATGGAAAAACCGTCTGATCACGCACCCATTTGGACAGAATTTAAACTCTAAGAGACCTTTGCACGAGTGGGGCGCGACAGAAAAATAAGGTAAAATTTATCTGAATAAGGCGGTAAACGCAGGGAATACCTAGGTATTCACAAGTTTATCAACGAAATTCAGGTGAATTTTAACTATTTTTATGCGTGCATCCACTCGTGCAAAGGTCTCTCTAACTTAAACAAGGTCTATACCATTACATGGATACCCTGCACGTATTAAAAGTTGTTCACACCGAGTTATTAACGCCTCAAATCATTCAAATGCTCTGTAAACCAGAGCATCCCATTGCATATGCATCAGGGCAGTACATTATGCTTGGGTTTGATGCCGAAGACCTAAAACCTTTCTCCATTGCCGCAGCGCCTAGAGACGATGGCCTCATTGAGTGCCACATTCGTAATGAAGCCGACAGCGAATGGATGCAAAAACTCTTTGCTGTACAGACGGGTGACCAACTGGTGATGGAAGGACCCAAAGACCAAATTAAACTGCAACCAGCCCACCAACCCATTATTTTATTAGCGGGTGGCACAGGCTTTACGGCCATTAAAGCGCTATTAGAAGCCCTGCTAAAAGAGAAAGTAGGCGTGCCCATCGACTTATACTGGGGCGCTCGCTCACAAGCTGATCTGTACCTACACAAAGAGATGATCGCCCTCACCGAGATCCATGCAAATTTAGAATACACTCCCGTGCTGTCAGAAGAGAAAGAAGCGTGGAATGGCGCCACAGGACTCGTGCATAAACAAGTATTAAAAGAACACCCGAACTTACAGCACTTCACCCTCTATATGTGTGGCCCATGGCCGATGATTCAAACCGCCAAAACAGAGTTTGAAGCGGCAGGGCTTAAGCCTTTGAGTTGTTTTCATTAAATGGTTTAGTCTATAGAGGGAATAAACCCCTCTACCTCTAATGTATACAACAAGCTCTTCATTAAGGGGTTGTTTATAAAGTTAATGATATATTCTCGCCCCCCCTCTTTTAATGGCGTAATAAATTCTCTTTCTTTTAGCTTGGCAATCACCTGAGTGCGTTGCCTAGGTACTAAGCTATCAGGCAAATCACCCGATTTAAACACTTGATTTGTAACAGCAACAATTAATACTTTTAATTCATTCGCATTGATTAAATCTTGTTCACGTGCTCTTTTTAAAGTGGGTAACAACACTTGTTCTAATAAAACATCGTGCTCTAATAACCTGTTAATTTTTTCTATTTCAATAAATATACCCCCTAGCACATAGCTTATCCACGCCTCATAATTTCCACTATCCGCTTCTGATAACATTGAATAATAAATATCTCTATCATTACAAAATACAGCCGTCGGATTTAACAACTGTCCATTTTTCACATTAAAGCCATATTTTATAAGCATGGCGTAGGTCAACAATCGAACAACACGGCCATTACCGTTACCAAAAGGGTGAATCCATGTAAACCGATGGTGAGCAGTGGCGACCTTAATTAAGTCATACTGCTCAGGATCGTCTCTATTTATAAAATCAAACAACTCCGTCATATAATCTAAAACCTGATAATTATCAGGTGGAACATGATTAGATTGCTGTATTGCAACATTCCAAGTTCGATAAGCGCCGGGGGTTTTATCGCCTTCGCGCTCCAATCCTTCAACTGCTAATTGATGCAGCTCTCTTATAAAATGAGGGGTAATTTTTGCCCCTTTATCAATGCTTTCTTCAATAAACGTCATCGCCGCTTCAACATTCGCTATTTCAGAAAATCGCTCTTCACTAGGTGCATCAGGATCTATTTTTTGTTCTACATACTCTGAAATAGTGGTTCGATTTCCTTCAATACGAGCAGAGCCAACACTTTCCAATAAATGAAAAATATCTTTTAATTGAAAAAAAATCTTAGGGTGCGTACTGCCACCAAGATGCATTTTTTTTAAATGATTTAAACTAAGAATGATTGGCATTAGCTCAGAATCAAAATTAGGCTTAAACATCTCTAATTTTTGATGATTAAATTTTTTCATGAGCTCCCTTTAGAATTGTATTCTGTATTTAATTAAAATAAATTAAAACTTAATTATGTACAAATGATACCTGTAAATTCACTTAAAAACAATGAATTACATCCTAAAAAATACTTTATACAATTACATAATTGTAAATAATAATGCTTGCATCGCAAGCATTAAAACGCTAAATAAGCAGGTTAAATAATCAAACATTATAAATTTTACCCCCCCCCTATATCTACGTCGACAATTTTTGTACTTCAGGCGTCTGAGAGAGTGTTTTAACCAAGACCTCTAATTCTGTCGCATAGTCTGCTTCAATCGCAACCTCCCCAATGGCTTTGATTAAATCCAAATAAAAATCAGGGTCACCTGTTAGGCGATGCCAAAATTCTTGGCCTGAAAAAATAGGGTAATGATATTGTTTTGTAATACGCTGATAATGACCATTTAAATCACCCGATTCACCATAAATAACGCCCACAATCATATCGCTGTGTGTGATTCTAAGTCCATTGGTTCTTCCTAAATGGATAACTTTTTCAAAGTGCCCTGCAATTGTCTCTACATCGTCTTTATTGATGGTATTAGGACCGGATTTTAACTGGCAATATTTTTTAAAACCATCTATTTGATCGGTAAACTCAATATCAATTCCAGAGGTGGTACTGCCAAAAGAGGACAGAACCTCATTTGTAAATTTTTGAATGTT
>Ga0256834_1001270_pt1 | contig 17476 bp, 15 predicted proteins | sample 4281140metaG_FD_190536 | JGI IMG/M metagenome (GOLD analysis project Ga0256834, IMG submission 190536) | Hydrothermal vent microbial communities from East Pacific Rise, Pacific Ocean - 4281-140 | ecosystem: Environmental > Aquatic > Marine > Hydrothermal vents | place: Pacific Ocean: East...
GCCGCTCTACCCTTTTCTTGCAGTTGCTACAGCCATTTTCCTGCAAAAATTACCCGAAGCGAACAGTAAAACCGTACTTCATACTATTGGAGGATATGCCTTTCTCCTTTTCACTGCTTTAGCGCTCGCTCCCTGGATCCCGGGAAAAATACACTTTCCACCCTTTCTCACTCCTGTTTCCATCGTACTGATACTTTTACTACTGTGGATCTGGAAAAACACTTTTCTAAATATCAAAAATAAAAGTATTCTGATCTCCTTTATCACAGCTTCCTATTTTCTGCTGGCTGCAACTGCGCTCTTTTCCCAAAGTGTACACAGTTTCAAGATCGCAACACCTGTCACAGATTGGATCATAGCACAGCATCTCGATAAAAGAGAGATCCTCATCTATAATAAACGTTTACCTTCTGTTGCATTTACACTGAATAAATCTATCATTTCTCTCTATGACGGTGCACGTCAACTCAACAGAGAAGTGCAGTTTGAAAAAGATGAAAAATGGAAAGACTACCTTTACAATCTGCAAGATACAAAAGAGCGGACACGTCTTGAAAAGAAGATCACGGAACAGCCTTCTTTACTTATTCTATACAAAGACAAATTGCCAAAGAAACAGGCATGGCTAAAAGCCTATTATCAACATGAAAAACATTTGGGGAAATGGACGGTATACTATTAATGACCATACAGAAAAGTAATCAATACTGATCATACTTTTAAAATATCACACAAATGTCATATAATAATACTAACTGAAATTTTTAGCTATAATCACAACATCAATAATAAAGAGGTCGACCTACTTATGCACATCTACGACAGTGTACAAAAAACCAAAGTTCTTTTTGAACCTATTAAGCAGGGGGAAGCAAGTATTTATGTCTGCGGCCCTACCGTGTATGATGATGCACACCTTGGACATGCAAGATCTTCACTTGCATTTGACCTGCTCTCCCGTACTTTAAAGGCACTCGGCTACAAAGTAACGATGGGGAAGAACTTTACAGACATTGATGACAAGATCATTAAAAAAGTCGAAGAGACCGGAAAATCTATGCAGGAGATCACTACATTTTACATAGACCGCTATCTTGAAGAGATGGCTGCACTCGGAGTACAGAGAGCGGACATTGAACCCAAGGCCACAGAATCTCTACAAGCCATAGAAGATATGATCCAAACCCTCATTGACAAAGACATGGCTTATGTCATTTTCACCGGAGATGTGTACTTTGATACTTCTAAAGACAGCCACTACGGTGAAATATCACATCGTGTTTCTGAAGATGAGGACAGCCTCAGTCGGGTAGAACATACATCAGAAAAAAGAAACCCAAAAGATTTTGCTCTCTGGAAAGCCTGTAAAGGCAAAGAAGATATCTGTTTTGAAGCACCTTTCTCTTCCGGTCGTCCCGGCTGGCACATTGAGTGTTCTGCAATGATAGAAAAATATTTTGAAAAAGAACACGGTAACGGAAAATACAGTATTGACATCCACGGCGGTGGAGCCGACCTTCTTTTTCCCCACCATGAGAACGAAGCAGCCCAAAGCCGCTGTGCTACCGGACATGAACTGGCAAAATACTGGATGCATAACGGTTTTGTACAGATAGACGGTGAAAAGATGAGTAAATCATTAGGAAACTCTTTCTTCCTCAAAGATGCCCTCAAAGTCTACGATGGAGAGGTCTTGCGTTATTACCTGAACTCCGTTCATTACCGAAACAACTTCAACTTTAACGAAGAAGATCTACAAACAGCCAAAAAAAGACTGGATAAACTCTATAGACTAAAAAAACGTGTCAGCCCAGGCAAAGCCTCTGCCGTCAACAAAGATTTCAAAAAAGCCTTATTGGATGCCATGGGTGATGACCTGAATATTTCCATAGCCCTCTCCATAATAGATGTAATGATAGCTGACACGAATGATGCTTTTGACAAAGAAGCAAAAAACAAAGCTTTGAAAAAAGAGACTCTTGCAAATATAGAATTTATTGACTCTCTTTTAGGCTTTGGAGGCAAAGAACCATTTGAGTTTTTTCAGATAGGAATCTCTCAAGAAGAGAAAGCAAACATAGAATCTCTGATCACAGAGCGTAGTGAAGCCAAGAAAGAAAAAGACTTTGCACGTTCCGATGCCATTCGAGATGAACTCATTGCTATGGGCATTTCAATTATGGACACCGCAGACGGCACAGTTTGGGAAAAGGCGTAAATTCATACAAAGGACTTCATATGGCTCTATTAAGATGCAACTCATGTGAACATATTAGAGAAGTGGAAAATAAATATATTGGGAAAACTGCTATATGCCCTAAATGTAGTGAACATACACTAATACATAATACTATAACCTATGTAAAATCTCTAATAAAAGAAAATATTAATCAAAATTCTAAATTGGAAGAAAAAGAACAACTAGTAGAGATTCAAATTGAAGAAGATGCGTCATATACAGATATTGACATTTATAATACCGATGCCCTGACAAAACCTGATCAATATTGGCCAATTGAAAAATGGTTTAGAAAACTTCAAATACAAACCAAGATAAATCAAAATGCCAATAATACTACTGGTTTTTTTGATGAAATAGCACTTTTAATCGGTAATAATTTCCATACTTTAAAATTTATTAGTGATCAAATTAAATATAATCAAAACAAACACTATAAAAATGTCAATATAGATCTCTCAAAAAAAAGTAAAATTGAAATTAAGCAAATAAAATTATTTTGTAGCAAACTCTATGAGTATTCATTTATATCTAGATATTATGATGAACAAAAAGAAGAAAAAATTCGATTAATTTTACAAACTGCACCAAAAATTCGATCCTTTTTCAATGGCGACTGGATGGAATGGTTCATTTTCATGAAGCTACTAGAATTATTTCAAAATCAAAACTTAAATGCTTCCTGTATAAGAAGCCTTCAAATAAAATTTAAAGATGGTCAAACCAATGAGTTAGATATCTTTTCTGTTATTAGAGATACTATACCTATTTGTATTGAATGTAAATCTGGAGAATTTCGTGGGGACATTGATAAATATTTAAAACTTCGTAAAAAATTAAAACTCCCCCAACAGCAATTTATCATTTGTGCATTTGGTTTAACATCAGATCAAACACAAGGTCTGAGTACGATGTATGATCTCACATTTACAAATGAAGTCAACTTTATTGAACATATAGAGAAGATCATGCACACATCTGGAATGCAAGATTTTGATAATCCATCATCACATTATAACTTACAATAAAATCTAAAAATAATATACGCAATATTCTGAAAAGAGGATAAAAAAGAGATGAAACTCCTCTATTAATGATAATTCGATATACTATCGTCCATTATACTATCGGAGCCAAACGTGTCATTATTTTCCTACCAGAACATCAAAAAACTACTTTTCAAACTCAACCCAGAGACAGCACACAGTGTTGCGGGACTGGGACTGAGAACCGCAGCACATTTCCCTGTGATCTTACGATACATGAAAAACAAACATTTTGTCACAGCTCCTATCATTCAACAGAAGATCTTCGGACGTACCTTCAAAAACCCTGTAGGTCTGGGTGCAGGTTTTGACAAAAATGGTCAGTACATTACCGGTATGCCGACATTGGGTTTTGGATTTACAGAGATCGGAACAGTTACACCTAAACCACAGGATGGAAATGCAAAACCAAGACTTTTCAGACTTATAGAAGATTCATCGATCCAAAATGCTATGGGGTTCAACAACAAAGGTAAAGACTTTATGTTGCAGCAACTCAACAAACTTTATTTTTTTGATTACCCTATTGGTATCAACATAGGGAAGAACAAACTCACATCTGAAGAAGATGCACTCAATGACTACGAAACACTCTTTAGAACCTTTAAAGAATATGGAGACTATATTGTCATCAACATCTCTTCACCAAACACTCCGGGTCTTCGAGATCTTCAGAATGAGCAGTTCATCAAAGACATCTTTGCCTTGGCAAAAGAGATTACTACCCAACCAGTACTTCTCAAGATCGCTCCAGACATGACAGAAGAAGATGCCATAGCACTTTGTAAAACAGCTGTAGAGGCTGGAGCGGCAGGGATCATCGCGACCAATACGACCATTGACTATTCACTGACTGCACATGCAAAAGATTTTGGCGGGATATCAGGTGCCTTGTTGACAGAGAAATCTTACCAACTCTTTAGAGCTATCGGAAAAGAACTCTACGGAAAAACCTTGCTTATCTCGGTTGGAGGCATCGACTCTGCTGAAGAGGCATACAAACGTATTAAAGCCGGAGCAACACTGGTTCAGGTTTACTCTATGCTTATCTATAAAGGTCCTGCACTCATTAAAGAGATCAACGAAGGACTTGTCACGCTTTTACAGGCAGACGGATATACACATATTTCAGAAGCCATCGGGGCAGACTGGAAATAATATGGGATCAGTGGAAACCGACCCTACGGAGAAATAACACAATGTATTTAAAAAAAATAATTAACAGATCAATTTTAGGATTGATCCTCATTTCAGGAACACTCATGGCAAATTCATTACCAAAACATTTTACAAAAACACTGGATAACGGTCTTGAGATCGTAGTCATACCAATGGACAATGACTCAGGGGTCATTACTACAGATATCTATTACAAAGTCGGAAGCAGAAACGAAGTGATGGGGAAAAGTGGTATGGCACATATGCTTGAACACTTGAGTTTCAAATCGACAGACAAATTAAAAGAAGGTGAATTCGACACCATTGTGAAGAGCCGTGGCGGTGTGAACAATGCTGCTACCGGTTTTGACCAGACACATTATTTTATCAAAACTGCCAGCAAGAATCTGGGTATGACCTTCGATCTTTTTGCAGAATTGATGCACAATCTAAAGCTGACCGATGAAGAATTTCAAAAAGAACGTGATGTAGTTGCAGAAGAAAGACGCTTAAGAACTGACAATAATCCTATGGGTTACATGTATTTCAGACTCTTCAATACCCATTTTGTATACCATCCGTACCATTGGCTGCCAATTGGTTTCATGGAAGATATCTTGTCATGGAAGATCGAAGATATCCGCGATTTCTATCATCGCTATTATCAACCGAACAATGCAACCCTGATCGTTGCCGGAGACATTAAACCGCAAACTGTTTTCAAAGAAGCAGAGAAATATTTCGGGAAAATAAAAAATGAACACAAGATCCCTAAAGTGACTATGGTCGAGCCCAAAATAGATGGTGCCAAGAGAGCCATACTGCATAAAGAAAGTAACAAAGTTGATACGTTAGCCATTGTCTATTCTATTCCCAACTTCGAGCATGAAGACCAGCTGGTACTCTCTGCGATCTCACAAATTTTAAGTTCAGGGAAATCTTCACGTTTTGAGAAAAAGCTTGTTCAGGAAAAACAACTGGTTAACCAGATCTACGGATATAACATGGAGATGAAAGACCCGGGTGTTTTCCTCATTATGGCACTTTGCTCTCCGGGAGTTGAACCGGAAACCGCAGAAAAAGAAATCCTGTCTGAATTGGAAAAGATCAAAAACGGTGATGTGACCCAAGCCGAACTGGACAAAGTGAAGATCAACACTAAAGCAGAATTCATCTACTCTTTGGAGAGTTCAGATTCTGTTGCAAGTCTCTATGGAGACTATTATGTGAAAGGGAATATCACACCTTTACTTGAATATGAAGAGAAATTGGATAAAATTACACTCAAAGATATCAGCAATATTGCTAAAAAGTATTTTGACCACGATCTTTCAACCACCGTGATACTCAAAAAACAAGAAGAAAAAAAGTAGGACAATAAGAATGAACAATTACATTACAGGTGCAACAACTGCCGTCATTACACCTTTTAAAAATGGTACTTTGGATGAAGCAACCTATGCCAGTCTCATACAAAGACAGATAGACCACAACATTGATGCTATCTGCCCTGTGGGGACAACCGGTGAATCTGCAACACTGACACATGATGAACATAAAAGATGTATCGAGATCGCTGTAGAGGTGACAAAAGGTACAAAATGTAAAGTACTTGCCGGTGCGGGAAGTAACTCAACACGGGAAGCCATTGACATTGCCAAGCATGCGGAAGCCTGTGGTGTGGATGCCCTCTTTTCAGTAAGCCCTTACTACAACAAACCAAGTCAAGAAGGTCTTTACCAGCACTACAAAGCCATTGCTTCTGCCGTCAAAGTGCCTTTTATGCTCTACAATGTACCTGGACGTACCGGTGTAGATATTCTGCCTGACACGGTAAAAAGACTTTTTGATGATGTTGAGAACATTATGGGGATCAAAGAGGCAACAGGGTCTATTGAGAGAACCGTTGAGCTTTTGGCCAAAATACCTGAACTTTATGTTTTCTCAGGTGATGATGCCATTGACTTCCCTATTTTGGCAAGTGGCGGGAAAGGGATCACTTCAGTGACAGCAAACCTTCTTCCAGATATGAAAGCAGACTTGACACATGCGGCGCTCGAAGGTGATCTTAAAAGATCAAAAGCGATCAATGATCAACTTTTTGAGATCAATAAAGTACTTTTCTGTGAAAGTAACCCGATCCCGATCAAAGCGGCAATGTACATTGCCGGATTGACAGAGACTTTGGAATACAGACTGCCATTGGTAGCACCAAGTGCTGACAATATGAAGAAGATCGAAGAAGTTATGAAAAAATATAAAATTGTAGGAGCGTAACAGATGTCAAATATGAAAGGTAAAACCGTAGTCATTACCGGTGCAACCAAAGGGATCGGTAAAGCGTGTGCGGAGAAATTTGCATCAGAAGGTGTGAATGTTGCCTTTACCTACAACTCCAACAAAGAAGCAGCACATGAGATCGCTGCAGACCTTACAAACAAATATGGAGTAAAAGCAAAAGCCTATCCCTTAAACATTTTAGAGCTTGACGAATTTAAGCCTCTGTTTTTAGCCATTGATGAAGACTTTGACCGCATTGATTTCTTTGTTTCCAACGCTATGATCTATGGTCGTCCTGTGGTTGGCGGTTACGGTAAATTTATGAAACTTAGACCTAAAAAAGGTTTACAGAACATCTTTACTGCAACAGTTGGTGCTTTTGTACGTGGTTCACAGGAAGCAGCTGCCCGTATGGAAAAAGTAGGTGGCGGTGCCATTGTGACACTCTCATCCACAGGTAACCTCATCTACATAGACAACTATGCAGGCCACGGTACGAATAAAGCAGCAGTCGAAGCCATGAGCCGTTACGCTGCCGTTGAACTGGGGGACATGGGCATTAGAGTCAATGCAGTTTCCGGAGGGCCTATCGACACAGATGCACTTAAAGCATTCACAAATTACGAAGAAGTAAAAGCAGAGACTATCAAACGTTCAGCAGTGAGCAGAATGGGAAGCCCTGAAGACCTTGCCGGTTCTGTTTACTTCCTCTGTACAGACGAAGCATCCTGGATCACAGGACAGACTTTGGTAGTAGATGGTGGAACAACATTCCGTTAACCCTCCCCATTAATCACGCGAATCGCGTGCCTGTCACTGGGAACACCCTTGAAAGCGTAGCGATTTGAGAGCAGTGACGACTTTTGCTTACTTTTCTAGAAAAGTAAGAGGAGAAACAATATCACGATCAGGATAAATGGAAGTTTAATAAACAGTTAGAACTGTATATAGATAAAATAAAAGAGGAATAAAAACAGATGGCAAAAGCACAAATTTTCAATATCCCTAACATCCTAGCCTTCATTCGTCTACTCCTCGCCCCCGTCATGTTCCTCTTCTTAGTCAATCAGGATGCCTCTCTTTTTGAAGGCATAGACAAATCCTGGCTCAACTTCATAGCGGCCTTCATTTTTGTACTTGCTTCAGCCACAGATTTTTTTGACGGTTACATTGCCAGAACCTTTAACCAGGTAACAGTATTGGGATCCATACTTGACCCTTTGGCAGACAAAATGCTTACCTTAGCCGGATTCCTTGGACTCATGATGTTGGGTTCTGCCTCTCCCTGGGCGATCTTCCTCATTATTACCCGTGAACTGTTCATAACCGGACTTCGAGTCTCTGCTGTCAGCCAAGGACTCGATATTGCAGCTTCATGGATGGGGAAAGTCAAAACTGTGGTTCAAATGATCGCCATCGGTTTTTTGTTAATGCAATGGCCTGGCGGAGAACTTTTATTATGGCTCGCTGTAGGATTAACTCTTTATTCAGGCTATGAATATGTCAGAGACTTCTTTAAAAATACTTCATTTTCTCTCTAATTTTATTAAAACCATACAATTGATTAAAAATTAATCAGCTGTTTTCATTAACTTTTCATTAATTTACGTTAATATTCCGTACATTTAACAAAACAAGGAAAAACATGAAATTTACAAAATTAAGTCTAGTAGCTGCTTTAGCTGTTAGCGCTGCATTTGCAGGCGGAGATATTGAGCCAGTACCAGCACCGGTAGCTGAATTCCCACAAACAACAATCTCAGGAAAAGCAACTGCTTATTACTCAACTGACGATAGTTTTGACAATATGTTTGGATCTGACAGTTCTGCACTTGGTACAGCACTGACTTTAGATGTGACTCATAAATTTAATGCAAACATCGCTGCAAACGTAACTGCCTTAGGTTTTGCAAACGTACTTGATGAAGGTATTTACAGTTTTCAAACAGGTGGTCGCTACTTTGAAGGTGAAAAATCAGGTGCCTACTTGAATGTTGCAAACATCACTGCAAACTATGGCGGAACAACTTTAGTGCTTGGTCGTCAACTTCTTAACACGCCAATGTTGGCAGGATTTGACTGGCTACTCGCACCAGGTGCATTTGAAGCATACACAGCAGTTAACTCTTCTATTGAAAATGTTACTTTTGTAGGTTCTTATGTAAGAACATTTAGAGCAAATAACTCTGGTACAGACTTTGCAACACTTGATGGTGACAACTGGACAGTAAGTGCTTCATACGATAACGATGCTTTATCGGGATCTGTTTGGTATTACAATGTTGATGCAGGTTTGTATACACAAGTTTATGCCGATGCAGGGTATAACTTTGGTGTTGCTAAAGTAATGGGTCAGTATGTATATACGGACATCGACAATGAAGAGGCATCAAATGTATATGGTGTGAAAGCAACTGCAACATTTGGTGCCTTCAACCTTATGGCTGCATACGTAAATGTATCTGACAATACAGCTAGATGGGTTGGTGTCATGGATGGTCTTTACACAAGTTCATGGAATTCAACTACAGGTTCTTCTATGGGTAATAACTTCAAAGCTGAAGCTGGAACTGAATTTGCAGGAATTGCTGCTTCAGTATCTTATGCATACTACCAATATGATCAAGCTATTGATTCTGAAGGTCAAGAAATTGATGTTATCTTAGGCTATGACCTAAAAGACAGCGGTATCAAATTTGTCAATGCTATGGATATTAATGTTGTCTACACAAGTACTGATTGGGGATACAACACAAGTGCAATCAATGCTCTTGAAGTCTACGCAAACTATAAATTCTAAGAAACACTTTTCTTAAGAGTCTCCCCCACATTTAAACTAACACTTCCCTTTTGGGAAGTGTTTGGAAATCTTCTCTCTCACTTCATATAAACAATATTTTTCAATTGTTGATAATCAATGTCATTTTAATATATCTCAAAGCTTAAAAAGAGTAAATTACTCTTAATAAACCTAAATGATAATAACTTTCATTTATCTTTTAATACACTATAAGGATAAATAATCCATGAAACCGATAATTATTGCATTGGCAGGACAACCCAATGTAGGAAAGTCTTCCCTTATCAATGCTATCTCAAATGCTAAATTAAGGGTTGGTAACTTTTCCGGAGTGACCGTCGACAAAACAGAAGTCATTTTTAATATTTGTGATGACACTGCCTGTGAAGATTATGAAGTACATATTATCGACCTTCCCGGTGCCTATTCCCTAACCGAGTATACCATTGAAGAGAAAGTCACTAAAAGCTTTTTACAGTCTGATGAATATGACATCATTGTAAATGTTGTGGATTCTACCAACCTTCAAAGAAATCTCTTATTCACGACCCAACTCCTGGAAACCGGTAAAAAAGTGGTGGTTGCCCTCAATATGAGCGATGAAGCAGCCAATGAAGGTATCGAAATAGATGAAAAACAGCTCTCTGCTATTTTAGGTGTCCCATGTATTAAAACTTCTGCCACAACAAAAGAAGGTATAGAAGCGCTTAAGCATGCCATTGTTGAAGTGTTTGAAAAAGAAGAGACCAGTGCAAAAGTTGTCTATTCAGATCCTATAGAAGAAGAAATTGCTCATATAGTGACCTTTATGGAAGAGAAAAAATATAAAAGTACCCTTCCCTATCGTCATCTTGCAGTGAAACTCCTGCAAGAAGATGAAGACATTTATAAACAGATGCACGAAGAACCCATCTGGATAGAACTTCTTCCTATTATTCGTGAAGCCTTACAGCACATCTACCTCCACACCAATACCAAAGATCTGGAAGAGATCTTTGCAGATGAGCATTTTGCCTTTGCAAAAGGTGCAAAAATGGAAGTCATGTCTGTGAAGTCAATGAGAGCAAAGAATCTGACACAGAAAATAGACAATCTTCTCATTAACAAAATTCTAGGTATACCATTGTTTCTATTTTTCATGTGGGGGCTTTTTCAACTTACTTTTGAATTGGGTTCTGTACCTATGGATTACATTAATACTGCCTTCACCTGGCTTGGGGATCAGGTTAAATTCATATTGGGTGAAGGAGAATTGAGTTCACTCATCGCTGATGGGATGATTGGCGGTGTTGGCGCGGTCATTATGTTTCTTCCTAATATCATTATCCTATTTTTCGGGATCGCTTTACTTGAAACCACTGGATATATGAGTCGTGTGGCATTTTTGCTTGATGGATTTTTTCATAAATTCGGATTACACGGAAAAAGCTTTATTCCTCTGGTGACCGGTTTCGGATGTTCTGTTCCCGCTTACATGGCTGCGAGAACACTTAAAAATGAAAAAGACAGACTCATTACCCTCTTCATTATCGGTTTTATGTCCTGTGGTGCGAGACTGCCTATTTACGTTCTTTTTGCCGGTGCATTCTTTGGGCAGGAACAAGCAGGAAATATACTGTTCATTATCTATATCTCAGGGGCTATTCTTGGTCTCTTTATGGCTAAAGCCCTAAAAATGTTCGTATTCAAAGGAGATGACGAACCTTTTGTCATGGAAATGCCGAAGTATCGTATGCCTTCAATGAAACTCATCTGGCACACAGTATATGGGCAGGCAAAATCCTATATGAAAAAAGCAGGAACATTCATTTTGGCAGCTTCCATACTCATCTGGTTTGCTTCCAATTACCCTAAGAACCATGAACTTGAAGCACAGTATCAGACTAAAATAGAACAAACAGTGAATGAAGAGACAAAAGCTTCCTTGAACAATGAGCTTTCACTGAAACTCCTGGAGCAGTCTTACCTTGGAAAGATCGGTCATGCTTCCGAGCCATTCTTCGCCCCACTTGGTATGGATTGGCGTATGTCTGTAGCACTTGAAGCAGGACTTGCCGCCAAAGAAGTTGTGGTTTCCACCCTTGGTGTACTTTATTCTTTGGGCGACAATGTTGACCAGAACTCCAATAGTCTTATTACACAGATCAAAGCCAATATTCCCTTTGCCTCTGCTATTGCTTTCATTGTTTTTGTCATGATATACCTACCTTGTCTGGCTGCATCTATGGTCTTTACCAAAGAGGCAGGAGGATGGAAATACCTTGTGTATCTCTTCTTTATGACCACTGCAAGTGCATGGATATTGAGTTTTATCGCATATAGAGTTACATTAATGATCACAGGAGGATAAATCATGAGACTGACAGAACTGAGCAAGGGTGACAAAGCAGTGATCATCAAGATCTATGCTGATAAAGCGTTAAAAGACCGTCTTACCTCTTTTGGAGTGATGCGAGGAGAAGAGCTCATTGTAAAAGGCTGCTCTATCGCCAAGCAGACCATGGAGATAGAAGTAGGTTCAACACTGATTGCACTGCGTAAAGATGAAGCTGCAAAAATTGAAATAAAAACAATATAAACGCATTCTGGGGAGGAGGAGGAAACAATAAAGTGAAAAGTATCTTATTGAGCATAATACTATTAGTGATAATGAGTATTAATACTTACGGAGAAGATAACCAAAGCATAAATATTCTGGATCATAATAACACGCTACCCCAACCCGTCAAAATCAAAACAGTCAGAGGTATTCTGGGTGAAAATAATCCTCTGGAACATACAAGAGGTCAACTTCGTGCAGGCTATATTACTTTTAAGGAAGATGGAAATGAGAGGAACAGTGCCTATGCACTCGGAGGGCACTATCACTTTGACAGTAAACGCTGGAATGGTCTGTCAGTAGGACTTTCTGCCTATAGCGTAGTTGATCTCAGTATTAAGCAAAACCCAAACAATGTCAATGAAGATTTTTTCAATGCCAGAGGAAAAAGTTTTATACTCTTAACAGAAGCATACCTTGATGGCAAATGGGGAAATACGGAAATAAAATTGGGAAGGCAGATACTCAACACTCCTCATGCAGACAGTGACGATCTGCGTATGATCCCCAACTATTTCGAAGCTTATACCATCACCAATACAGACATAAATGACCTTACACTCTCAGCAGGATACATCAGAAGAATGGCCGGATGGGAAAATGGTATAGATGCTTCCAAATTCGTAAAGATATCCAAAACACTGGAGAGTACCGAAGATACAGACGGTATCTATTATGCAAATGCTTCCTATGAGGGTATAAAAGATCTTTCTCTAAGTTTTTGGTACTACAACTACCAAGATATTGCCAATGTCATCTATGCAGAAGTAGGTTACAACTATGCATTCACCAAATATAGAAACTTAACCTTTGGTCTTCAATATAATGGAAGCCGGGAGACAGGTGCAGCATATTTAGGTAAGCAAGATGCACATACTTTTGGTGCCAGTGTTGAATTTGCTGCTGAAGACATAGGTATACACATACTTGCTGCCTACAACCGTGACAATGGGACTACCGGTGCTACAGAGTTGAGTCTTGGTGGTGGGCCTTTCTTCACTTCTATGGAAGTCCAGACATTAGATGCCATCGGTATGGCAGGAAGTGCATGGATGATAGGAGCAGGATTTCATTTAGAAAAGATCGGTATTAACGGTTTACATGCCGGTATTGCTTATGGGAATTTTAAAGCAGAAGATCATTTCAACTATAATGCAAAAGAGATCGATGCGGTCATTGACTATGCTTTCAATGAAAAACTATCACTTACAGCAGCCTATGCTTCGGTAAGTTTTGATATGGGGAGAAATGAAAAAGGTACTCCCTTGATTGATCAGGAGCAATTTAGACTCATAGTCAATTATAATTTTTAATTCAATAGGAGACGCTGCACTCATGCAGCATCTGTATAACGATTAATAAAATCTGTCAATTACCTTCTGTACTTTGCCTTTAGCCCGGTGAAGAAAGAGGCTGCTTTTACCGGAAAGTTTTCCCTCTTCCGACATCGGTACAGACATGAAGTCCTTAATGGCATGGATCAATTCGCTTGTATCTTGCATCTCAATATTGGATTTGTGATGGAAGTCTGTGTTTTCGATCTTATCCTCTTCTAGATGTAGAATTCTCTCAAGTTTTGCTTTCTGCTCATGTAAAACCACTTGATACGTTTTTAATGTTTTAATGGCATCATGGATGTAGGCATCCACTTTATCCATCTCTTCTTTGCAGGTACCTTTTTGTCTCGTATATTCCTCGGCTGCTTCAAGCTGTGTTTTTGCCATTTGTAAATTACTGCTTGCCTTGATACTTACACGGATCTTATAAACGATCCACATGACCAACAGAACAACCACAAGGATCATTGCTACTCCTGCCATAGGGTTATTCTCCATCCCTACTAGGGAAGCATACCATTGCATTACAGGATTCATGGACTCGACAGTAGGTACTTTGGAAACATCCAGCGTCATGGCAATTTTCTCAGTAGCCAGATAGAGCAAGCCTGCCAATGTCAGAATACCGGCGATCAATGCAAGTAAAATTCCTGTAAAACTCCCGCTTGAAACATCCTGTATCACGATAGGTTCAAGTTCCTCTTTAGGTTCAAAGATCACTGTATCTTCTGTACTGGCACTGTTCTCTTCATCTTCAGCTTTATAGCCTAACTGATCAAGGAGCATTTCACTTTCATTCAGACCATTATCTTTCAACTCCTGCTTTGCTTTTTCATAATCTTCAAGATCACTCGCAAGTAAAAGTTTACACTCTTCCAACTGCTCTTCAGCCTCTTTCACAATGATCTTTGCTTTTTGTACCAATATTTTGGCAGCATCATGTTTTTTCATGGTTTCAATATGTTCATCTACTTCTGTATCCGTTTCAGCCACAGATTCTTCAATATTTTCAGCAACCGCTTCAATAGCCATTTCTATGTTTTCAACGGTTTCTTCAACATAGGATTCAGCTTTTTCTACAAGCCCTGTTGTTTCTTCTACTGCATCCACTTTTTTCTCAGAAGCTTCAACATCAGCATTGACCTTATCGTATTCTGTCACTTCTCTTACCTCTTCAACATTTTTTACAGCTTCATTTTCTTCTTTCATTAAACGTCCTTATAAAAGTTATTGGGTACTTTTTGATAAACCCTCTTTTATTATTTTAGCGAAAATTCTCATTTATTGATTAATCTATATCAATTTCTTAAAACTCTTGGCTATAATCTGTTAAAAAGTTTAGGAATTTTATGGGCATTTTAGTCGCACTTCTGGTTTTATCGGTACTTATTTTTTTTCACGAATTGGGTCACTTCACTGCAGCACGTTTGTTTGGCGTACAGGTAGATGTTTTCAGCATCGGTTTTGGGAAAAAACTCTATTCTAAAATGATCGGAAAAACGGAGTGGAGCATCTCTGCCATTCCTCTTGGCGGTTATGTAAAAATGAAAGGACAGGACGACAGTGATCCGACAAAAGTCTCTTATGATGAAGACAGTTATACCACAAAGAAACCCTGGCAACGTATCATCATCCTTTTGGCAGGACCTTTTGCCAATTTCCTGATGGCATTTTTCCTTTACCTTGCCATCTCCTATATGGGTGTTCCCAAACTCTTGACATATGTAGATAAAGTCACAAAAGATGCCCCAGCATATCAGGCAGGCATACAAAAAGAAGACAAGATCCTTCAGATAAATGGTCACAATATCAAATACTGGGAAGAGGTCGGGAAAACGATCAATGAGAGCCAGGGACAACTCACTATGATCGTAGAAAGAGCACACAAGCTTGTAACACTGCAACTCACTCCAAAAGTCATAGAAGACCAGAATGTCTTTGGCGAAAAGATCACCCGAAAGATCATCGGTATCACTCCCCTGCCAAAACAAACTACCGTACATTACGGTTTCATAGAGGGGTTTATCTATGCCTGGGACGAAACACTCAAAGCCAGTACACTCATCTTTAAAAGTGTTCAAAAACTCATTACAGGTGTGGTGAGTGCAGATAAACTTGGAGGCATCATCACCATTGTAGATGTAACCGCTCAGGCAAGCCATGCAGGGATCCTGGCACTCTTCTTCTTTACTGCACTCATCTCTGTGAACCTTGGCGTTCTGAACCTTATGCCTATCCCGGCACTGGACGGCGGGCACATCATGTTCAACTTATATGAGATGTTACGGGGAAAAGCACCCAGTGAGAATGCTATGTATTACATTACCATGGTCGGATGGGCTTTACTGCTTGGGCTTATGATGCTAGGGCTGTATAATGATATTAATAGATTATGGGGATAAAGGATAAACAATGATACTCGATAAAGAACAACTAAGAGCCAAGCTTGATAAAGTGATCTGGAACATTGAAGAAGCACGTATAGCTGTCTCGGAATATCACATTGTCAAACTTGTTACCATAGCAAAATATACTGAGGTAGAGAATATTGCGACACTCTACGAACTGGGGCAAAGAGCCTTTGGGGAAAACCAGGTACAACAACTCAAAGAACGTATGACAGCATTGGATGAATTTCCACTCGAATGGCATATGATCGGTACACTGCAAAAAAACAAGATCAACAATCTCATCGACCTTCGCCCAAGTCTTATGCAGTCTTTAGACGGTATGGATCTTGCTGAAGCTCTCAACAAAAAACTTGAAGCAAAGAACAGCAAGATGAACTGTCTCCTCCAGATCAATTCTGCTAAAGAAAAGAGTAAATCCGGTGTCTCCTCTGAAGAAGCTTTCGACATCTATCAGCAGGTCAAAGAAAACTGCCCCAATATCGATCTTAAGGGTGTTATGACCATCGGTGCCCATACAAACGACAGCAAACTCATTCAGAAAAGTTTTGAAACGACACACAGTATTTATGAGAAACTGGAAAAAGAGGGAGCAACGATCTGTTCTATGGGAATGAGCAGTGATTATACTCTGGCGATCAAATGCGGATCAAATTTAATACGTGTAGGTTCGGCATTATTTAAATAGACATACAGCAATACCGTAGGGGCAAGACATACCTTGTCCCTACAACATCAAAGAAAAAAAGTTTACGAAGCCTTTACTTCCTGACAAGCTTCACAAATCCCATAAAGATTTACCTGTCTCTTATTAAGTCTAAAATGCTCTTTCTCACTCAAAGCATGAAAGACTTTATCCGTAGTCTCCATGCACATTTTATCTTCTACTTCACCACACTCCGTACAGACAAGATGAATATGGTCTGCTTTGGAAAGTTCATACTTCGGTTTTTTTCCCGTAATAGGGACTTCGACCAATACAGTTTTCTCAACCATTAAAATAATATTCTTATAGATCGTGGCCAGCGAGATAGAAGGATGGACTTTGATAACTTCTTCATAAATATCTTCAACAGACATATGACCATTTCTATCTATCACTTCTAAAATGCTGATACGTTGAAAAGTTGCTTTCAGGTCATTTTCTTTAAGCAACGTTACATAATCAGTCATTTTTATTATAGCTCTGATTCGTGTTTTGCAAGATATTCAGCAACACCTTCAGTATCTGCTTTCATACCTTCATCACCTTTAACCCAACCGGCAGGACAGACTTCACCATGCTCATTGGTAAACAACATAGTATCTACCATTCTGATCATTTCATCAATGTTTCTACCCAATGGAAGGTCATTAATGACCGCATGTCTTACTGTACCGTCAGCATCAATAAGGAAAGAACCTCTAAGTGCTACTGCTTCATCAAAAAGGACATCATAATCTCTTGAGATCTGCTTAGTAAGGTCAGCGACCAATGGAAAGTTGATTCTACCGATACCACCTTCATTTACCGGAGTTTCTCTCCATGCAAAGTGAGAGAACTGGCTGTCTACAGATACACCGATCACATTGATCCCTCTTTCGGTGAACTCATTTGCTCTGTGAGAGA
>Ga0256834_1001271_pt1 | contig 17464 bp, 15 predicted proteins | sample 4281140metaG_FD_190536 | JGI IMG/M metagenome (GOLD analysis project Ga0256834, IMG submission 190536) | Hydrothermal vent microbial communities from East Pacific Rise, Pacific Ocean - 4281-140 | ecosystem: Environmental > Aquatic > Marine > Hydrothermal vents | place: Pacific Ocean: East...
AGGTCCAGTAGCGGCCCTGAATTGGGAGCGGTATGTAGTTGCCTATCGCCCAGTACATCGTCGGCGTCATCTCACCGTCCTCGCCGAGCGGCGTGAAGACGGCGTAGTCCTTGAAGCTTTCGCCGTACTTCAGCCTGTCCTTGAACCTCTCATCGAGTAATCTGCTCGCCTTTCTCTTTCCGAGACCGATCATCCTTGCTATCTCGTTCTCGGCAAAGGCCACGCGGTGGGCAAGCTCCGCTACGAGTTTGGCGTTGATCTCACTTGTCTCGACAGGCTTTTCGAGGAGGGCTTCCTTCGTGAACTCGGGCTTGCCGCTGAGACCGACTTCCTCCGGCTCCAGCAGGCCGCGGTGCACGAGCTCAAGGATCCACGCCGCGGTCCCTCCGAACTCTATCGCGTCGAAGCCCATGGCGTCAACTGCGGGAACGCTTATATCGCTCGCTCTAAGGGTTATAACCCCACTGAGCGGGCCGTTTGCCTCCCTTGGCTCGTACTCGATGTGGTGGCCGTTGGCGTACTTCTTGCACACGACGGGACAGGGCTCGCCGCAGGTAGTCCAGTTCTTGGTCTCTATTGCCTCCTTGTTGAAAGGCTCCCAGTAGTGTTTCATTATTGCCTCGTGGATCTTTATGCGCTCCTCTTTCTCTATGTAGGGCATACTCCAGTTTAGTATCGGAACGAAGTCGCCCTCGGCCGGGTAGTTGCCGCCGAAGGTTCCGCCGGTGTTGAGCTTTGGGTTGAAGCGGTACTTGGTGGTCTTTTCACTTATGATCTCGTTGTAGGGCTTCTTGTGTACGCCCTCAACGATGCCCTTGGAGGTTTTGAAGTTGCCTATGTCCTCGCCAGGGAAGTTTCTCCTCCTCGGCTTTCCACCGAAGATTATTCCGACGACGTTGTGGGCGCGGAGGAGAACGCTTCCGGACCCGCCTCGCGCCGCCCAGTCCTCGCTGCCTACGAGCCTCTCGCCCTTCCGCAGGGCCTGGGAGAAGATGCCACCGTAGTTGGTGTTGAGGGCGGCCGGTCCGACGACGGCTATGCGGTACTCGAAGTCGAGGTTCTTTCCAAAGGTATCGATGAGGTACTGGGTAAGCGCGTAGACACCTTCCTCCCCCTTGTAGCCCCTCCAGATCTCAACGACCCTTTCGAGTTCCAGCTCGTGGAGTTCTGTCCTGACGTTCTCGCCATCGTTGTAGAGGATAACAACGACCGGTTTCTCAGCCTTTCCCTCGAAGGTAACGAAGTCAACCCCGACGTTCTTAAAGGCGTAGGCGGCCCCACCCATCGCGGATGGAAACAGGGTTCCGTAGAGCGGTGAGCGGAAGAAGAACATCAGTCTGTGTGCACCTGGGAGAATCGAGCCGGCAAAGGGACCCATCCCCATTATCGTAACGTTCTTTGGATCATAGGGGTCAATACTGTGTGTGCCCAACTTCTCGTGGACTTCCAGGCCGTAGTCGATGACCCCATGTATCCCTTCTCTCTCCATCTCCTCGCTATCCACTTTCCCCTCGTCCAGATCGATGTGCATGACCGTGAACTTCATCACCATCACCTCAGTGTATCACTCCAAGTGTTATCTCTCTTGTGGAAAATATTTAAGGCTTCCGATTGAAGCCACCGGGAGAATAGGATGGTGGGGTATAAAGCTCTTACTCAAAGATTAATGGAAAAAAGGAATCACTCAATTTTCTTAAACCTGTCCTCAAGCCTCTGGAGGACACCTGGGAGGGTGGTGTACTCCATGTCTTCCATCGGGAGCCTGTGGGGTTCGAACGGGCCGTGCCTGCGCATGTACTCGGCGATCTCAACGGCTTTCTGCCTGGCCCCGTCGAAGGCCGGGTCGTCGAAGAGGTCAACCGGGCCAACGAGCTTTCCTTCCCGGCTTATCTGCCAGCCGAGGGCAACGACCCTCGGGGGACCGTCGAACCTGGTCGGGTTGGCCTGGTGCATTGGAACCGGCATTATCGGGCCGTTGTGTGAACCCCTCATCCAGCCGCTGACCAGGTGCGGGAAGGCGAAGGGCTCGAGAACCTCTCCAAGGGCTGGAAGGCCGCTCTGGGCTCTTACGATAGCTACCGGGTCGTCCTTTCCAACGTACTCTCCGGCTATCTCGTAGAGCTTCTCGGTGCTGATGACGGCGACCGGCTCGTCCTTGGCTATCTTGTGGCCCTCCTTCGGGAAGACGCGCTTGATGACGTAGCGGCTCTTGGCTCCGATGAGGGCGAGGAGGTCGTAGACTTCCTCCGGGGTGTTGAGGATCACGCGCTTGTGCTCCTTTATGTCCCAGACCTCAAAGCGGAAGCCCATGTGCATGTTGGGGTCGATGACGAGGCCGGCTGTGTTGAAGGGATCCGCGAACATCCTGAATATCGGAAGGTTAAAAGCGCCGGGCTCGGTCTTGTCCATGTGGAAGGTAACTATCGGCTCGCTCTTCCGGAGGGTTATCTCCATCTCGGCTATTCCCGGGCCCATTCCCCTTATGTTGCCACTGAAGGCGTCTTTCAGAAGGTCCTGGCCGGCACCGTAGAGGCCGAGCTCCTTGGCGACCTCCGTAGCTTTCTCAAAGGCCTTCCATGCCAGCCCGTGTATCTCTGAGCTGTCAACGCCCTTCCTGTGGGTCATGATGAGCTGAAGGTCATCGCCGCATGTGGCAACGTAGAAGTCGATTATCGTACCCTCTTCCACTGCTTTTGAGAGAACCTCCTCCGCGGTTTCGACCAGCTGGGGGTGCACCCTGGAGTGCCCCGGCCATCCACCGATGTCCGCCTTGATAACACTGATAGTAATCTTATCTCCAACTGCCATGGCAATCACCGGTAACCTTAACCACTTTTATGCTTATAAAACGTTAATATCACCGTCGATGATACGCAAAAAGACGTCAAAACTCGGCTCAAGGAAGAAATAAGAGAACTCAGTCGCAGACATCAGTCCAGCCAGACTCCTCCTTGGCGACCTGTTGCTTCCTTATCAAAGGCTCAAGAACTCAATCATGCACCACTGAATCCAGGTTTTGAAAGGGGTTTGGCTCCAAACTCACATGTTTCGGGAGGTTTCAGCCATTTTTGCACCCGGAGGCGCCTTTAAAGAATGAAACATTTTCAAGGCTGTACTTGGAGAATAAACCCCCCAGTAAACCTCATTGTTCTAAAGTGCACGGACTATAAAACCTGCCTCGCATTTTCTCTAGAAAAGTTTGCTGATGTGGTGCGGTGGCCGGGATTCGAACCCGGGTTACCGGCTTGGGAGGCCGGTGTCCTAGACCAGGCTAGACTACCACCGCGCGATACGTATAACCCATCCAGAATTTAAAAGCTTTACCGTTCCCACCTGGGAACGGTCCCCGTCCTCACTTGAGCTTCTCCAGTATTATCGCGGGGCAGACTTTCGTGACGCCATCGATGTGCCCTATCCTGTTTGATATGATGTCCGAGAGGTCCTCCCCATCCCTGGCCCAGACTTCCGCCATTATCATGTGGTCCCCGCTGGTGAGGTAAACGTCCTTTATAAATTCGAACTCCTTGAGCTTCTCGGCAACCTCGAATATCTTCTCCGGTAGGGTGTCCACCCCTGTGAGGCTCACCAGATTGTACCCCAGCTTTGAGGGGTTTACCACGATGGTGTACTGCCTTATTACCCCCGCCTTCTCCAGGGCGCTTACCCTTTTTCTAACAGCGGTCTCGCTTATGCCCAGGACCTTGGCTATCTCCGTGAAGGGTGTGCGGGCATCTTTCGTTAACATCTCGATTATGATCTTGTCCCTTTCGTCGAGCATTTTCATCACCTTATCAATTTTTATGCGGTGAGAGTATATTAAGTTTTTGAACTTAATGGTTCCCTATTTAAACTTTAGCCTTGAGTTTGACAACCGTCTCCACGTGTGGTGTGTGCGGGAACATGTCCAGACCCACAGCGTGGACTATCCTGTATCTCTCCAGGAGGGCGTCCAGGTTCTGCTTTAGGGTTTTGGGATTGCAGGACACGTAAACGATATTTTCGGGCGCGTCCTTCAGGATTTTCTTGACCAGTTTTGGATGAAGCCCGGCCCGGGGCGGGTCCAGGACAACGGTGTCGTACTCCGCCAGGTCCTTGACATCCCGGTCCTCCCCCACCATGAATGTCGCATTAACCCCGTTCAATTCGGTGTTTCTCCTGGCCATCTCCACTGCAAAGGGATTAACCTCAACCCCCTCAACCTTGAAACCCCTCTTCGCTAGATAAACCCCGAAGGTTCCGACGCCGGAGTACAGGTCAAGAACCCTCTCCCCCTCGCTGAGTTCTGCCACTTCCTCAACGAGGTTTACGGCCTGATGGCTGTTGGTCTGGAAGAAACTGTTCGGATGGATCAGATAAACAGTATCCCCGAGTTTTTCTCGTATGAACTCCCTCCCCCAGGCCCTCCGAACTTCCCCGTAGGAAACGTCGCTTGGAGTTCTGTTAACGCTCCAGTACACGGAGTCCGCGTAGTCAAAGTACTCCGGAAACGCCTCCGGTAGCACTCCCTCGCTCGTTACCAGGTTCACCATGAGCTCCCCGGTGAACTTGCCCTCTCTGATGACCACATAGCGTAAGAACCCCTCGTTTCGCCGGATGTTGTACAGTGATGGGCGGTGGTCTTCGATGAACTCACGAAGTGAGCGAAGAACCTTGGCACTTGATGGACCGAACACCGGGCATTCCTCTATGTCCACGGCATCCCACCACGTTCCCCTCCTCCTAAAGCCTGTTCCGCGCGTTGACACCACGACGTCAATGCGGTTCCTGTGGCCGTATATCCTGGGGGATGGGATGACTTCCACCTCCGTACCCAGAAGGTTGGATAACCTCTCCGACTTGAACTTCACCTGCTCCTTGTACGGAAGGTGTTGCAGGGTGCATCCTCCGCATTTCCCAAAGTACGGGCACGCGGGTTCCGTCCTTAGTGCTGAGGGCTCGATTACATCGTACTCGGTGGCTATGAGCCTGCGCTTCTTACGACGCCATCTCCTTACCTCAACAACGTCCCCGGGAGTGGTGAACGGGATGTGGAACTCCCTCTCCAGTGTGAGCACTCCAAGCCCTTCATCGTCCAGCCTCTCTATCTTTCCCCTCATATGCGACGGTTTCCGAAGCGCCTTATAAACCTCACCTTGAATGGATGGCGGATTCTATCCAGGAAGGTTTATTAGGGATAAGAAAGAGAATACTACGGTGCCTTCAATGCTGGGCCGACGCAAGGATGTAGTTTACAGGGTTCTCGCTACCAAAAAGAGGGCGGTGGCCCTTCAGCATCTGAGCTCGGAGCTGGAGACTCCAATGCCCACGGTTCTTGAAACCGTCCGGCAGCTTGAATCCGACGGTTTAGTCGAGGTCTTCTACGGTCAAAAAAAGGCCAGGGTTATGGTCAGGGCGAAGACCCTGGAAGACTACGTTTGAACCTTCCATCCTTCAATAATTTTTGTCTAAATAAGAAAAGAGCAGTTGGGAGGTTACATGATGGTATCGATAATCATAACCGGCAGGGGCGGCGCCGGGAAGACGACCATGACGGCGAACCTGGGTGCGTACTTCGCCAAGAAGGGCTACAGAACGCTGGTAATAGACGGTGATCTGTACCTTCCAAAGCTGGCGTTTCACTTTGGGATATACAACCCGGCGTACAATCTCCACACCCTCATCAAGAACCCCGATATGAGGGTGGTTGAGGCCGTGTACCACGACGTTAAGACCGGCGTGGACGTGTTGCCGGGAAGTTCAAGACTGTACGATGTCCTGGATCTCGATCAAAAACGGCTCAGGGGCATCGTGAGGGAGATTCAGAGCGGTTACCGGGTCACGATAATAGACTCGCCGGTTGGGATTCCCTTCGACACCATATCGACGTTCCGCCTCGCCCAGTATCAGCTTATAGTGATTGAGATAGAGCGTTGCCCAATACACACGGTCCACAGGATGATAGAGAACGAGGTTATGAAGCTGAAGTCCCTTGGTGAGGCCTATGGCCTTAAGGTGGGGGTGGTCATCAACAAGGTCAGGGAGTCCTCGCCCAACGTGGATGACATCGTGGACTTCCTCGAAGCCACCGTCGATGTTCCCGTCGTTGGGGTCGTGCCCTTCGATGATAAGGTCCCGGAGGCGACCAACTACGGGAGGCCCCTCCTTGACTACGACAGCCGTGCCAGGGCATCGAAGGCCTTCTCCGAGACGGGAGAGGTGATGAACGAGTGGATATTCGGTGAGGTAAGAAGGGAACGGGGCAACCCATTGAGGCGTCTTTACAACGCCCTCCTATCACTCCTTACCCGGCGGAGAGTCCCTGCGGGCAAAGAGTTCTGAAACTGTAACGAGAGGTAGGAAAGGATATCTCCTTTCAATGACCTCTTTGGCGCCCTCTTCTCTGTCAACGACCACGCTTATGCCGACGACCTTGGCGCCAGCCTTTTCAAGGACTTCCGCGGCCTTGAGGACGCTTCCCCCTGTCGTCGTTACGTCCTCCACCAGCAGCACCCTATCACCCGGTTCAACCTTCCCCTCTATCTGGGTTCCCGTTCCATGTCCCTTGGGCTTCTTTCTGACGATAAGCAGTCTTTTTCCCGTCTTCAAGGCCACCGCCGTTGCGATCGGAACCGCACCGAGCTCAGGACCTGCAACTTTATCGAACGCGAGGCCGGCCCCTTCCGCCGTTTCCTCCACCATCCTCGCGATGACGTCCAGGGCATCGGGGTTGGTTACGAGGTTCTTGACGTTTATGTAGTAGTTGCTTTCTCTGCCAGAGGTAAGGACGAAATGGCCGAACAGGATCGCCTCCTCCCTGAAGAACATCTCTATGAGCCTCTCTTTGAGTCGGGACATCTTGACCACCAGAGGAAGTTGCGTGTCCCGTTAAAAAGATGTTGTGTCCTCCCCACCTGAGTTGCGTGGGGTTTTAAAGCATAACCGACAACGCCCAACGGTGGTGGCATGTTTGAGACGGTTTTGCTGGCCCTCTACATCCTTTTGACGGTCGTCGTCGGTATCAAGGTCTCCGTTAAGGTGAGGGGCCGGCTGATGGAGCTGGGTGGGGTGCTCCCGGAGGTTAGTCAGTGGACGGCCGCTGTGTATGGTATCCTGGCCATTCTACTCGCGGTGGGCCTGGAGATCGTCGTTGTGCTGGGCTTTGGGGGTTCGGTACTGCGCCTCATGGTGGCCTTGGCCTTTGCAGTGGGTCCGATCGAGGAGGGGGTGAAGGTTCTCCCGTTTCTGCTGGATGGGCGGGAGAAACCTGCAAGGTGGAGGCTCACGCTGAACACGGCACTGATGTTTGCTTTGATGGAATCCTCCCTTTACGGTGCCGTTCTCCTCCTAAGCGGGAACTTAATCGGTGCCCTCTTCAGGATCGTCGTCATAGTGTTCCACGTCGCCTGGACCGCGATAGCCCTAGAGGGGGCGTTGAATGGATCCCTGATGAGGGGCTACCTAAAAGCCTCCCTCCTGCACTCACTGTACGATGCCCCGGCCCTGCTGGCCATCGCGGGGGCGGGTGTGGGAATTCTGTTGCCCTTAACCTTCATCAGTGGCGCTGCCCTGCTCATTACCTGCGCTAAGGTGGACGATGCCTTTGAGGCCGCGTACTCTCTTGTCTGGGATACGGTGGGAGAAACGCAGGGGCGGGGGGCTGGATAAAGGCATGAGGGGAACCCGGCCAAAAAGTTGGTGGTGGCCCGGGGCGTTCTTCATCTCCTGGCCTTAAATCTCTCCTGGAGATCGTAGAGCTGGGCGATCCTCTCCAGCGTGTCGGCTTCCTCGGGACTCTTGTCCTCCCTCAGGGCAACGTAGCGCGGGAACCTCAGGGCAAAGCCGCTCTCGTACTTGGGGCTCCGTTGAATCTCCTGGTAGGTGACTTCTATGACTACCTTCGGTTCTATCTCGACGTATTTCCCCTCCTCGCGTACTATTAGTGGCTTGAGCATCCTGGTGAACTCCGCGAGGTCTTCATCCGTGAACCCGCTCCCGACCTTTCCAACCGGGAGGAACCTTCCCTGCTCCGGGTCATACGCCGCTATCAGGAAGGAACCCAGAACGTGTGCACGTCTGCCCTCCCCCCACTCACCACCGGTTATGACCAGATCGAGGTCTTCCATGGTGGGTTTGATCTTCAGCCACTTCTTACCCCGATTTCCGGGTTCGTAGGCGGAGTCAAGCCTCTTCGCCATCAGCCCCTCGTGACCCAGCTCGAGCGCTTCGCGGTAGAACCCCTCGGCTTCATCAGCGTCGTCGGTTATGAGCTGTTTTGCCAGTTTCACGCTTCCGTTCTCGCGGACCGTGCTTTCCAGAACCTTCCTGCGCTCCGCGAAGTGAAGGTCTATCGTCCCCTTTCCGTCAACGTATAGGACATCGAAGAGGTTGAGTTCGAGGGGTATTCTCTTTACCATCTCCTCTATGTTGTACTTCCTCCTGAACCTTCTCAGGACGTACTGGAAAGGTCTTGGTCTCCCCCCTTCCCCCACGGCCACGAGCTCACCCTCCACTATGGCGGTGTTGGCCTTTATTGCTTCCTTCACCGCCTCCACGGTGTCGGGAATTGATTTGGTGACGTTCTCAAGTCTGCGGGAGTATATCGTAACCCTGTCGCCGTCTTTGTGGACCTGAACTCTGGCCCCGTCGTACTTTATCTCAAAGGCGGCCTTTCCGCCCATCTCTCCGAGGGCCTCCTTGACGTTTGCCGCAACCTGGGCCAGCATCGGTCGTATCGGTTTTCCGACCTGGATCTCAACCCCGGCGAGGCCTTCGTCACCCCTCTCCTTTGCGGTTCTGGCGACGTATCCAAAGTCGCTCGTCAGCATGTACGCCCTCTCAACCAGCTCGGCGTTCACACCAAAGGCACTCGCTATCGCGTCCCTCATGAGGCCCTCGGCGACTCCCGTTCTCATCGTTCCCAGAACGGTCCTTGCGAGGTACTTGCCCTCCATGGGCTCGGCGTCCATGAAAATATTGGCCAGGTATTTAAGCTTCTTCTCCTGACTTCCGCTCCCAGAAACCTCGGCCACTTTAACGAACGTTTCATACACGCGTTTTATCGTCAGGGGCTGGGAGAAAAAGCTCCTTTGTTTTTTCGTTTTCAGGGCGAGTGCGATGCTCTCCCCAAGGTCTCCGGTATCCTTTACGGAGTTTTCAATCTCCCGCTCTGAGATGCCTGTGGCCGTTGAAACCGCCTTCATGAGCAGTTTCTCACCGACACCGAGCTCGCGCTCGTCCCAGTCCGGGAACACCTTTCCGAGAACCAGGTAGGGAACCACGTTCAGCAGTTCGTCAGGGGTCCTCTTCAGAAAGTCGGAAACGAGGCGGGTTTTCAGCGTCTTCAACGTGGTCTTCTCAAGCTTTGCGTAGAGCCCTGCAAGCTCTGCGTATCTCATATCCCTCATACACACCACCGGTACCCCTACGGCGGTGGAGGATAAAAGGGTTTGGCGGGTTACCACCTCCCGACCTTTGGCCTTCCATCGTAGATCCCCGTCAGGTCGAAGGGAAGCTCAAGCTCCCTTACGAGCTCCAGGACCTTTTCCTCCTCCGTCGGCTTCACCAGGGCGAATAGACCCCTTCCGAGCATTATCATTGAGCTTGGGACCGACAGTACCCTATCAAAGCTTCTGGCGAGCTCCAGAAGCTCCCCATCCAGAAGACCGGAGTTCTCGGCGAACCGCCTGGCGAGTGCCATCATGCGTTCGGGCCTCGGTTCCGTCATGAGCTTTTCCAGTGCGGTTCTTCCCTCCCTCTCTATCCTCTCAACCACCTCGCCCTCAAGCACGTCTCTGGTCTTTATGGGGCCCAGGGGAATCACAAGGACTTTGTAGTCCTCGAGGAACAGGTTGTCCACAACCCCTATGCCCGGACCTCCCGCTTTGACCCGGACCTCAATCCCGCCCGCGAGCTGTCCCACAACGTCCCCAAGTCCTCCACCGTGGGCGACCTCCGCCCTGTGGGCCAGCCGCGCGGCGCTCAGAAGGGTTCCCCCAAAGGCGTAGCTCAGCGCAAGCGCCGTTCCCAGGGCCCCTCCGGCACTGTTGCCGAAGCCGTGCCCGTTTGGGAAGTCAAAGTACTGCCAGATCTCCACTTCCCCGTTGAACCTCTCCGGAATGAGCCCTTCGGCCACGGAGTAGCTTATTACAGCTTCCCCTTTTTCCACCGGCTCGCCGTTGAACGCAACGTGTACGTGCCTTTCCATGGCGCTCTCCTCGATGCTAACCAGGACGTTGGTTCCCTTTGTAAGGTTAATCCCAGCGCCCAGGGAGCCTGCCCTATCCGGGTTCTCATGAAATCTCGGCACGAAGAATGCGGTTATGTGAGCGGGAACAAAGGCCCTGACCAGCATTCTCTCACCCCGAAGAGCATGGGGGAAGGCCCTTAAAAATATGTTCTGAAAAAGAAGGGCTCACTCATCGACCACGTAGATCGGAACCCTGCCGTGGGGTATCCCGTACTTTCTGCCGTACCATTCGCTGAGGAGGTACCACGCTCCCACGAGGAGCAAGAAGCCGACGGGCAGGAGGACCGGCCAGCTGTAGAGGCCGAGGCCGAAGAGCAGGTAGAGTACCACCCCCACACCTGACGCGGTCATGGCGTAGGGTACCTGAGTGCTCACGTGGTCTATGTGGTCCGAGCCGCTGAACATCGAGCTCATGATGGTTGTATCGCTGATGGGGGAGCAGTGATCGCCGAAGATACCGCCGGCGAAGACGGCGCCGATGCTCGCGAAAACTTCCGGGCCTAGATACCCCGTAACGCCGTAGGCAAGGGGTATTGCTATCGGCAGCATGATGCTGAAGGTCCCCCAGCTGGTCCCAGTTGTGAAGGAGATGAACATGGCGATAATGAACACGATCAGGGGTATCCAGCTGCCGGAAACGCCCGCGCTTTTGGCGAGGCTGACTATGTAGGGGGCGGTCCCCACGGCGTCGGTTGCCTGCTTAATGCTCCAGGCGAGGACGAGTATGGTGTTCGCTATCACCATCTGCTTCATTCCGCGCACCATCGCGTTCTCCGCCTCTTCGATCGTCATCCTCCTCGTCCCGACCACCAGGACAAAGGCCACGGCGACCATGGCAAAGCTTCCCCACAGTAGCGCGAGGGCCGAGTCCGAGTTGCCGAGAACCTCCATGAGGCCGCCCTTTGCGTAGGCCGCGGTCCCGCCTCCGGTGTACCACATACCGTAGAGCGTTACGAAGATCAGGGTCAGGAGGGGCCAGATGAAGAAGTGGACACTGCCCCCTTCCTTGGGCGTTCCAAGGTCCACCTCGGTCGTCATCATGGGGCTCGCACCGTCGCGGAGGACCTTGTTCTCCGTCCTAGTGCGGTACTCCGCGTGGAGCATCGGGCCGTAGTGTCTGTGGGTGTACGCCACTATGAGAACGAGGAGTATGGCGAGTATCGAGTAGAACCTGTAGGGGACACTGTGCATCCAGGCACCGTAGGCTCCCCCAATGGAGGCGAGGTCCACGTTCTGGAGCTTGCTGAAGGAGTCTCCGATCAGTCCCACCTCGTAGCCTATCCACGTCGATACGATCGCCAGACCCGCCACGGGGGCGGCGGTTGAATCGTCTATATAGGCCAGCATCTCCCTGGAAACGCGGGCCCTGTCTGTTATTGGCCTCATCGTGTTGCCCACTATGATTGTGTTGGTGTAATCGTCAAAGAATATCAGCACCCCGAGAAGCCATCCAAGGACTGAGGCCCCCCTGCTGGTGCGAACCCTATTGGCCAGGGCCCGCCCTATCGCAAACGCACCGCCCGACTTGTATATAAGGCCCACACCGGCGCCGATGAGAAAGTCGAAGACGAGTATCTTCGTGTTCCACAGGTCCGTGACTATGCTGCCGTTTTCCTTCCATGCGGAGGTTACGCTGAAGAGTATCCACTGGATGGTCTGCACCGTCCCGGTTGCTGGATTCCATCCGGAGACCATAACCCCTCCTATCCATACACCTGAAAGCAACGCCAGTATAACCCGCTTGGTCCATATCGCCAGGATGATCGCTATTAAAGGCGGCAGCAGTGACAGCGCTCCAAAGTCAGACACCACTTTCACCTCCGTTTTCTGCATTGCCAGAAAAGTTTCGGAGCAATATATAAATCAATCGGTTATTTTGTTGGATTTATGGCAAATGGTAAGATTTCTTACGGAAAATAGCTTGAATCGTCGATGTATTTTTGGTGCGTTTAACGGGATGATGGGGCGCTCAGTGTCCCGTTAAGGACTGTGATGCGCAGTCATGTCCTCCAGATCAGAACGGATTTTCTCTCGTTGGGGCTGAAAATGGGCAGAAAAAGCCCGGGACGGTAGCGGAATATCAGAGAATTTGAGAACGGCCTTGGTTCTGCCTTCTTTCACTGTACACTCATTTCAGCAGAGCTTTGAGTTTCTGAAAATCCTTCCGGAGTTCCTCACGGAGGGGTGGCTTGTAGAGGGCCGCCGCCGGATGATAGCTTGGCATTATGACGAACTTTCCAAAGAGGGTTCCGGCTTCGAAGGTTTTCCCGTGGATCTTGCTTATCGGCGCGGGTTCAAACCCGAACTTCCGGAGGATGTACGCCATGGAGTGCCTTCCCAGTGGAACTATAACCCTCGGTCGAATGATGTCTATCTGTCTGTCGAGGTAGGGTGCGCAGGCCTTTATCTCCTCATCCGTCGGGTCGCGGTTGTTTGGGGGCCGACACTTGACGATGTTGGTGATGTAGACATCCTCCCGTTCAAGGCCTATCCCCTCCAAAAGCTCATCGAGGAGTCGCCCGGCCCTTCCAACGAAGGGTAAACCCTTCTGGTCCTCCCAGTAACCTGGGGCCTCCCCCACGAACATGACCCTTGCCTTGTAGCTTCCCGCACCTGGAACCGCGTTGGTTCTCAGCCTTCCAAGCGGGCATTTCTGGCAGTTCCGGATCCTCTCCTCCAGTGCCGCCATCAGTTCTTCCCTGGACACCTTGGACACCCGTTAGATAAGTGTTTTCTGGCTTAAATACGCCTCCAGAAACTCGACCCATGCCGTGTAGTAGCCCTTCTCGTATTCGTCCCTGAACTCGTGGTTCAGGATGTTCCTAAAATGCTCCAGGAGTTCTTCGGCCTTCTCCCTATTGTGCTCGTTTATCAGCTGTACTACGAGAGAATCCGGATCATTCTCCCGTATTGCGCTCATGAAACCGTTTATGGCCTTCTCGTATCCTCCTCCCCACTCTCCACTACCCGCCATTTTGGCGAGCTTTTCGAGGTGCCCTTTGGCCTTGCTGAAGTCCCTTCTAAGGAGGGCGCGGAGGAACATTTCCATCCTCATCTCCCTGGCCGGCATTCTACCACCATATCAAGTCGCACCCCATGCTTTTAACGTTTCCTCCGCCCGAAAACTGATCGAGAACGACCTCGTCTCATTACCCATATCTGTGTCATACCTATGAACTCAAATCTTCATATTTACGCAAAAGCTTTTATACCCTTTAATTGAATCAGTGTGCAGGAGTAACAGTTGTTAGACGGGTGAGGCCATATGGCTGAAGTTGTGGGTGAAATTCCAAGTGGCGAAAAAGAGTTCGCGGAGTCTGCTAAGAAGATACGGGACATCGTTGAGTTTCCTAAGATATCCGAGGACGAGTTTTATGAGGGCCTCAAACGGGCGAGCAGGGGTTACGGGGGGAAGCTCCCCCACAGGACGTACTCCCTCTGTCCCGAAACCCGTAGGGTTGTTCCCGCTCTCGTGTGGGAGAACGGAGGTAAGGTGTGGATAACCAAGAAGTGTCCCGAGGGCATGATAACTGATCTCTATTACGAGGATGTTGAGCTTTACTACCGGTTTAAGCGGTGGCTCTGGGGAGAGAAGGAGATCTACAGCGCCAACGTTGAGAACTCTGGGGTCAACTGCCCCCTTGACTGTGGAATGTGTCCAAGGCACCGCTCTCACACGAGCCTCCTTAACATAGTCCTGACCAACCGCTGCAACCTGAGCTGCTGGTACTGCTTCTTCTACGCCAAGGAGGGCCAGCCGATCTACGAGCCGACCCTTGAGCAGATACGTATCATGCTGCGGAACGCGAAGAAGGAGCATCCCATCGGGGCAAACGCGGTTCAGCTCACGGGTGGAGAACCCACCCTACGTGACGACCTCATCGAGATAATCAAGATAGCGAAGGAAGAAGGCTACGACCACATCCAGCTGAACACCGACGGAATAAAACTGGCCTTCGAGCCGGAGCTCGTGAAGAGGATCCGTGAGGCCGGCACCAACACGCTCTATATGAGCTACGATGGTATGACCCCCCAGACCAACTGGAAGAACCACTGGGAGGTTCCGCTCATCCTCGAGAACGTCAGGAAGGCCGGCGGGCCGGGAATAGTCCTCGTCCCGACAACCATAAGAAACGTTAACGACCACGAACTCGGCGCGATTATCAACTTCGGCCTCAACCACCTCGACATAATCAGGGGGGTCAACTTCCAGCCCCTCTCCCAGGTCGGCAGGGTCCCAACTAAAGAACGCCAGAGGTTCAGGATAACCATCCCCGGGGCTATAAAGCGCATCGAGGAGCAGACCAACGGGGTTATCGCCCGGGACGACTGGTACCCGATACCGATAGCCGGCCACATCGCGAGGTTCTTCGAGGCGTTCACCGGTTCCCGTTACTACATGACGAGTCACTTCGCCTGCGGCGCCGCCACGTACATTTTCCTCGACAGGGAGGAGAAGAGGGTGACCCCCATCCCACGTTTCATAGACGTTGAGGGCTTTGTTGAGTTCCTCGACGAGAAGGCGGAAGAGATCGAGCAGTGGGGCAGCATGGGTAAGCTCAAGAAACTCAAACTCGGCGCGGAGATATTCATGAAATTCAAGAGCTTCTACGATGAGAAGTACGCACCTAAAGGCCTCAGCGTCCTTGACCTCATAAAGAACGCTTTCATGCACGGAAACTACGATGCCCTCGGTAAGTTCCACGAGAACTCCCTCTTCCTGGGTATGATGCACTTCATGGACGAGTACAACTACGACGTCGAGCGCGTCGAGCGCTGCGTCATCCACTACGCGATGCCGGACGGACGGATAGTACCGTTCTGTACGTTCAACGTGATTCCAGAGCTCTACAGGGACAAGGTACAGGCGCAGTTCAGCTACACCTGGGACGAGTGGAAGGCCCTCCATCCGGACTGGGACTACAAGGGGGACAAGTACTTCAGGAGCAGGGAATTCGTCGAGAAGATGAAGAAGAGCGAGCTCTACCGGAAGACCTACATTGATATAGAGGATTACTTCGGCCTCAACAGGGAGTGAGGTGGTGGAAATGACCGAGACCGTCCTTAAGAAAGCCCTCCTCAGGATTGACCTCAAGTTCGGGAACATCAACCCTCAAACCGCCCAGATAAAACAGTACGAGCTTGAGAAGGACATGAGGGTCTGGAGGATCTTCCTCAACGGCTACGCCAAGAACGGGTTTGTGGTGTTCGACGAGGAAGTGCTATCAAAGGACGAGGTCCTGGATACCCTCAAAGATCTCGCCCCGGAGATAAAGTCAATGAGAAGGCTCACCGTGGCCGATCTCGTTGAGGAAAGCATGAGCTGGAACGGAATCCTTGGAAAAATGAAATCTTAAAACGGTTCAGCGAAGCTCTATTCTCACTTTTCCGTTTCCATCTTCCCGTTCAAGCTCAAAGCTTACGATCCCGCTGAACGAGCTGAGGTCAAGGACGTTCTTGCCCGCCCTGAGGTCGAATTCTTCCCGTATCGGGGGCATGGGGGGAAGCGAGAGGTCGTATTCGTAGACCGTGAGTCTGTTGTCCCTGTCGAGGTAGAAAATCGCCCTGGGTTCCAGGTATCCATCGAGGGGTACCCCGCCAAAAGTCCCCGTGCCGGGCTTTTTGCCCGCATTCTGGAGCGCAAGGGGGAAGGAGAAGGTCACTGCCGGTGGCCGTTCCTCCAGTGCTTTTTCGCTGAGGACGACCACGTCCCTGTTGCCTGTGTCAAAAGGTGTCGCCTCGGTTGATCCGGTGTTTGGGGTACTGTTTGTAGCCACGAGCAGTTTTCCGTCCATCTTCTCAACGCTTGTAACCCTTGCTCCGAACGCCCCCACTATCCTGACCATCGGCGGGGCGATGTACACCAGAACGCTGGGCCCAACGATCGTGTTGGTGGTGATCCAGCCTATGCCCGCATCCTTCGAGTCCGGCCTGTAGGCGGCGTCGTGGTGGGCGTTGAAGGCCGTTAGTATGCCACCACCGACGTTCACCGCGTTTACCCTGAACGGTGCGTAGAAAGTGTGGAAGTCAAATAGGCGGTAGAACGTGAACTCCTCTCCCATAAACGGGTTGCCTGCCAGGATTCCCCCACGGACGAAGGCAAAAGCGCGGTTGTAAGCCGAGGCCATTGCTCCCAGTCCGGGTCTTGTGTACGGCCTTCCGTCGGCACTCCCGCCGGGTCTGAAGAACTCCCATTTTCCGGTTATCAGGTCGAGCGCCCCGATCTTCCGCACCCCCTCACCGAAGTTCTTACCGATTCCGAAGAAGGCGGTGTCGTGGACGAGGGTTCCCTTCGGTGAGGGTTCGTGGAGGAGCGGCTCGGCCTTTCCACTTCTCCTATCGAGGGAGTAGACCCCAAGGTTTGCGTGTCCGTCCTCCCTCGCGAGCAGGAGTCTGTCCCCGGCGGGATCGTAGAGTATTTCGCTGATCTCCCCGGCCCAGTCCGTTTCGTGGTGGATGGAATCCTTCCAGAGGAGCTTTACAGACCCTTCTTCGGTGTCGTAGGCGTGCACGTGCGAGTACTTGTTGTGAAAGAGTATTCTCCTGTCCTCCCTGTAAACGGCCGGAGCATGAACCCAGCCGCCGAAGTAGATGAACTCATCAACGGTCTCAACCGCGTTGTACGTATCACCGCCGCTGGTTGGGCCGTTGCCAACTAATGTGAAGTCGTAGGTCTTCTCCTCGCCGCTCTTCGCGTCCACGAAATGGGCCTCCGCCTCGAAAGCGAGGGTGAAGTAAAGCGTTCCGTTGTGGTACCTCAGCCCGAATATCCCGCCGCTGCCCCACTCGGGGCCGTACCCCTGCCGGAAGCGGTAGTTTCTCAGAAGCATGATATCACCAGTGGTGTTACACTTTCGGACTTTATTTACCTTGTGCCACCCGGGAGGCTTTTATATGAAGAACACCGAGATACTTCCATGGGGCTCTACAGGGGTCTGGCGATAATATTCACGTTCTACGCTCTCGGTGAGTTCACGAGCTTTGTACTGAACCTTTCCATTCCGGGTAGCGTCGTCGGTATGCTCTATCTTCTTGCGGCACTTCTAGGTGGCGCTGTGAGGCTTGAATGGGTCGAGAACGAGGCCGAACTCTTTGTGAGGAACATGAGTGTTATGTTCGTTCCACCGGGTGTTGGGATAGTGACCTATCTCGGTCTGTTGAAGGCCCAGGCCGTTCCCGTGTTCGGGGCACTTGTGCTGAGCTTTATCGTGACTCTCTTTGTGACCGCAAAGACCGTTG
>Ga0256834_1001272_pt1 | contig 17444 bp, 14 predicted proteins | sample 4281140metaG_FD_190536 | JGI IMG/M metagenome (GOLD analysis project Ga0256834, IMG submission 190536) | Hydrothermal vent microbial communities from East Pacific Rise, Pacific Ocean - 4281-140 | ecosystem: Environmental > Aquatic > Marine > Hydrothermal vents | place: Pacific Ocean: East...
TAGTAAGTTTTCGAGTCAAAGGTGGACAGGCAGAAGCGTGGTCAGTGATTGATCAAACTCAAATGTTATCAATTACAGCAAATTTGGGGGATGTAAAAACCAGTATTACGCACCCAGCCAGCACAACGCATTGTCGAGTCGAACCAGCAGACCGTATTAAAGCGGGCATTACGGAGAACTTAATTCGAATTTCGGTCGGACTGGAGTCGGTTGAGGATATTAAGGCTGATTTAGCAAAAGGATTGGATAATGTGGTGAAACCTGAAGCTTACTAAGTTTTAGGGTAGGGAGGGGATTTTATCCCCCCCCCCTTATGGTTCAACAAAACAACATACAATTTACAAAGTGCGTTAACATCTTTTAAAAGCATGGGTTCCGTGCTAGCATGTTATTTATGATCGTTTCTTTTAAGAATCAAGCAACAGAAGATATATTCAATGGCAAAAATACAAAAAATGCCAGAAAGCTTTGTCCTCGCGCATTATGGAGGGTATCAACAAGAAAACTTGACCAGCTCGATTCTGTTGTAAAGTTAGAAGAATTAAAAGTACCGCCGGGTAACCGTCTTGAAAGCCTATCTGGTAATAGAAAAGAAGAATTTAGTATAAGAATTAACGACCAATACAGAGTTTGCTTTAAATGGAGTGAGCTAGGCCCATTTGATGTAGAAATCACGGATTATCATTAGAGGTAGAAGTATGCGTATTCCAACACATAGAGAGCCAACACATCCTGGTGAAATGCTTAGAGTAGAATTTCTACAGCCAATGGAAATTAGTCAACGAAATTTGGCTGATGCTATTCATGTGCCCTACCAGCGTGTAAATGAACTCATAAATCAAAAGAGAGGTGTTACACCCAGTACAGCCCTGCGCTTAGCCAAATTTTTTGGTGTTTCTGCAGACTACTGGTTAAACCTACAAATACGGTGTGATCTTTACCGAGCACAACAAGCTGAAAAAACTGATATAGAAGCGATTCAAACTTTTCAGAAACTGAAAAAAATGGCATAACAAGAGCCATAAACACGCAGTAAATTTTCAATTATGGCGGTCGTTATATTTGCAAACCAACCACTGTGCTAGTTCACAAGAAAACAAAACGGAGAATGAAATTGATGCCTTGCACCAACAAGTTTTCACAAAAAAACACCGAGGCAAAGAAACGCTTTTTGTAAAGTGTATTATCCAAAAAAAGGATATTCAGCTAAAGCTGGAAAATTTCGGGAATAAACACCTATACAACCAATGTGATAGAATCGCTCAATTCAGTGATCCGAAAATCCATTAGAAATTGTAAGATATTTGAACCTGATAATTTAGCTTTTAAGATCGTATTTTTGGCGATCGAATCGGCGTCTAAAAAATGGACGATGCTGATAAGAGACAGGAACTCAGCGATGAATTATTTACACTCTTCAAAAGGGGGTACTAAAAAGAGTTATTTTCCATGAAGATCGCTTAAAAGTTTACGTTTAACTAGATGGGGCGTTTACACAGAGTTATTTACAGGGTCTTGCTAGGCACTTACGAAGTATCTAGTTTTTTTTCTAGTAATGTAAAAATTTCTCGAAGGTCATCAATACGATCGACTAGCTCTTGCTTCGTAATTGCCACACTTCTATCACCATGAGCAATGGAATCTCTTGTTGAGGCAATACCATCCAATTTTTTTAGCATACGCTCATCTGAATCACTAAAAAATACACCGAGAGAATTAAAAAGCTTTTCTATAGGCTTGAACTTATATTTCGGCTTGTAGTCTCGTGTAAATTTACTGTAACTTATCTTTTGAGGATCTTTTTTAAAAACTGAGATCACATCTTTAACATTCATCCTCCCTTCTTTATCACTCAAAAAATGCTGTAGCAATAAACAAATATGAATTTCATTAATGTCTAATTTCTTTACATTATCTATGTGTAACTCTACTAGATCTTTAATGTTCCCTTCGAACTCTGAAAGCATCATAACCCACATTGATTTCAGTATATAAGCCTCGACCTCTCCTGATGGTTCGTTATTTTCCCCTGTAAATTTACTTACTACGTCAGTTATGTTTTCAGCTAACATCATATTTATTATTCTTCAGAAACTAACAATGATTTTACGGCATTAACTCTTTCTTTAATTCTGCTTCCACGAGATTTAGCTAAGTTTTCTTGAAACGCATTATCTGATGTCATGAGAGATTTTAATTTCAGTAAAAACTCACTTGGTGTAACTTCAATTTGCTCTCTAGGAACTAAAGAAAATGCTAACATTTCAGCGTCAAATAATGATCTATTTAATATAGTATTCCATTTCTTTGTGCTTGCTTTAAAAATAACAAACGCTCTTTCACCAAGATATTCTTTAATTTTTTCAATTGTGTTATTAAATAAATTTTTAAGTTCCGTAATTTTTTCTTGATCAATGTTTTGATTATTTTTCATATATTTTGTTAAAAAATAACTTAAATTAGTAACTTTTTTGAACTCATTTTCATGATAAGCAAAAAACCGTAAAATTAACTCTTCACGTGCCATATTATTCTGATCAGTACCTAGCCTAAACTTCATCATTGATTTAAAATCAGAATTATTTGAAAGTTCTTTCAAAAGATCATTAAACGAACCTCGAAAAGTATTATTTCTAATTTCTTGAGGTGTCAACTGAATACTTCCTAAATTAAGCCGTTCAAACACTTCATATTTTACCTCTTCATCAGAGTCGTTCAGAATAACAATTGCTCTAATTGATCTCTTACGAATTTCATTTTTATCTCTTGATTTTAATTGAGAATATTTTTTTCCATTAACATCACTTCTAATGTCCAAATCCCTCAGCTCAAACTTATCGTTTAAAAAATCATCAAAAGTTCGTAACCGCTGCTGACCATCAATCACTTCATATATTAAAGTTTTTTGCTCGGCAAAATAAATTACAGGAATTGGTATATTTAATAAAAGTGACTCAATTAATCTTGAACGCTTATTTTCATTATCATCATCCCCACCCCAAACATAGTTTCTCTGATAGTCTGGCGTTAAGTCAATATCCTTACTTTCAATCTTGTTCACTAAATCTTGAACAGAAAAGTCATAAGGCTGTGTAATTACTCTCCGAGGTCTCTCTTCACTCATGATACATTCCGTATAAATCATTAAAAATTAAATATAACACATCAAATAATCAACATTTAAGTATTATTGAAGCCTTACGTCCAGCTCAAAAAAACCTCCCCTCAACTTGAATAAATGATTAAAGTTATTGGTGGTGGCTTTTGTGAGGGTTTCAAACGGCAGTTCTTGGTTAGGGGACGCTACCCTTAAATGACGTTTTCAGCCTGAAACCAGTTGTAGTGGTCGATTATTAGCGTGATAGGGGGGGGAGAAAATTAATTCCCTAATCATCATCTGATAACGCCAATAAATTTGCATTACCACCCACCGCAGACAGGTTGTTGGTGATGGTTTTTTCAATAAGAAATTGTCTTAAATAGCCAGGGCCTCCTGCTTTAGGGCCTGTACCTGATAAGCCCATGCCTCCGAAGGGTTGTACTCCCACCACTGCGCCCACCATGTTGCGGTTGATGTAGCAGTTACCTGCTTGAATGTTAGAGGTCACGTATTGTATGGTGTCGTCAATGCGAGAGTGAATGCCTGTGGTTAGGCCGTAGCCCGTGCCATTGATGGCATTAATCACTTGTTTCAGCTCATTGGCTTTGAACCGTACTACATGTAAGAAGGGGCCAAATATCTCTTGTTTCAATACCTCAATATGGCTGATTTCAACGGCTTGTGGCGCAAAAAAATGGCCGTTGATTTTGGGTTCTGCCAGTGCTTTGATGGGTTTGGCGACGTGTTCCATTTGGGCTTTGTGCGCTTGCAGTACCTTCAACGCTTTTTCATTGATTACGGGGCCTAAATCTGTGGAGAACAATCGTGGGTCGCCAATGCTTAATTGATCCATTGCGCCTTTTAGCATGTGAATCACTTTATCGGCGACGTCGTCTTGAATAAACAGCACGCGCAAGGCTGAACAGCGTTGACCTGCGCTCAAAAAAGCGGAGTTAATCACGTCTTTAACCAACTGTTCTGGCAAGCAAGAGGAGTCGGCGATCATGCAATTTTGTCCGCCTGTTTCTGCAATTAATGTGGCAATGGAGGCATGTTCTCGACGGGCTAAATTGAGGTTAATGGTTTGTGCCGTTTGGGTCGATCCTGTAAAGACCACGCCCGCGATGGCATTGCTTTGACACAGTTGGTTTCCAATTTGAGAGCCAGACCCGAGTACTAATTGAAATACTGCTTTTGGAATGCCGGATTGGTGAATTAATTGTGCGGTAAAGTATGCAATTAAACTGGTGGGTTCGGCTGGTTTTGCAATCACACAGTTACCCGTGACCAAAGCCGCGACAATTTGCCCTACATAAATTGCTAAAGGAAAGTTCCACGGGCTGATACAGACGAATACCCCTTTGCCTTGATGGTATAAAACATTACTCTCCCCTGTGGGGCCGGGCATTTTTTCGCCATTGGCGCACAGTTCAATGGCTTGATGGGCGTAATAACGACAAAAATCCACGGCCTCACGCAGCTCTGCAATGCAGTCACTTAAGGTTTTACCCGCTTCGTTTTGTAACAAATAGATGAGAGTGTGGTTGTTTTGTTCAAGTAAATCCGCTAATTTCAACAAGCATTCAGACTTGATGGAAACCGTTTGATCGCGCCATTTTGGAAAGGCGGCTTGGGCATTTTGCACCGCTAAATCAATCTCTGCGGCGTGTGCTCGCTGGTAGGTTCCCACCGTAATGTCCAAGTTTGCGGGAGAGCGTACTTCCATTAAGGCCGTTGGTTTAATATCAAGCGTTTCGCGGTTAGGGATCAAGCTGGTGGCGTGATGCATTTGGATTGATTCGGCTTTAACGTGTTTGAGTAAGTCATTTACCGTTTGCATGTCCGACAAATTAAAGCCCGCTGAATTGATTCGACTGGCACCATAAATATCCCTTGGTAAAGGCAACTTTGGGTGTTTGTGATGTTCGTGCTTTCTCACTTTTTCAATTGGATCTTGGGTGATGACATCAATGTCTAACGTTAAATCGGTCAGGCGATTAACAAAAGAGGTGTTGGCACCATTTTCAAGTAAACGTCTGACCAAATAGGGCAGTAAGTCTTCGTGTGAACCAACGGGCGCATAGATACGGCATGGTCTGTTTAATCCTTCTTCGCTGATCGCTTGCGCATGCAAGGCTTGCCCCATGCCATGCAATCGTTGGAACTCATAACCACCTTGGTCGCCAGCCAAAATTGTGATGGAGGCCAGTGTGTGGGCGTTATGGGTCGCAAATTGAGGGTAGAAGCGAGAGCGGTTACTCAATAAAAATCGAGCACAGGCTTGGTACGAAAGATCGGTATTGGCTTTGCGAGTAAAGACGGGATAGTGTTCTAACCCTTGCTCTTGAGCGCGTTTAATTTCGGTGTCCCAATAAGCACCTTTGACCAAGCGGATTGGGATAACTCGTTGATGCGCATCATATTGCGCCGCCAGCCATTTCAAGACGTTTAGAGCGCGTTTCTGGTAGGCTTGAACCACTAAGCCAAAGCCGTGGTAGTCGGTTAATTTTGCATAAACGGCTTCAAATGTTTTTAACGAGATTTCCAATCGCTCGGCTTCTTCTGCATCAATGGTGAGCGCCACATTGTGTTTTTTTGCATGCTTGGCAATGGTCAATACTCTAGGAACCAACTCTTTGAGAATGCGTTCTACATTGGCGACATCATACCTTGGGTGCAAGGCCGAGAGTTTGATGGATAGGCTGGAGGCATCATGAATGTGTTTCTTTTGGTTCGACTCCGCAATACTCGCAATAGAGGTCATGTAGGCCTCAAGGTAACGATCGGCATCTTCTTGGGTTAAGGCCGATTCCCCCAACATATCGTATGAGTAACGATAATCTTTAAAGTCCTCTTTATTAGAGCGTTTGATGGCCTCTTTGATGTTGCGACCCATGACAAAATGCTTGCCCATCATCTGCATGGCATGGTGAACACCTTGACGAATAACCGGTTCACCTGTTTTATTGATGAACTTATCCAACGCCCGTTTCATGGCGCCTTTATTTTCATCGGGGTCAATGATTTTTCCCGTTAGCATCAAGCCCCACGTTGATGCATTAACAAACAATAGATCACTTTTACCTAGGTGAGATTTCCAGTCCGCATCGAGAATTTTGTCTTTAATGAGCTTGTCTACCGTGGTTTTATCCGGAATTCGTAATAAAGCCTCCGCCAAGCACATTAATAAAACCCCCTCTTTGGAGGACAGGTCGTACTCCTTCATAAAGGCATCCACGCCATCCATATCATCTATTTTATCGCGCACATTTTTCACCAAATGAGCCGCCAATCTTTTGATCTCTTCGCGCTTTTCGGTACCTGGGTTTGCATTATCTAACAGTTGATTAACCCAGAGATCTTCGTCGATTAAATAGTATTTAGAAAAAGGCAAGGTGTTGGGTGTCATAGGGGAATCCGATTCAGTCTGAAATAAGTTGGAATGATTATAATTCTTAATTTCTACATAAAAGATACATTTATTGGTATTAAGTTGGATAGGGGGGGGGATAAAATTTAGGTCGGTACTGTTAAGCCTTGTTTATCTTGTTATCGCTTATTGACGTTTTAGGTTTAATGGGCTTGCGATTTAAATCGCTTTTTAATGGTCTCTAGGGTAGACTATGCGCCATAAAAGTGGGTTGGACAACCGCGGGAGTGCTTGACGCTTCGGAGGAAAGTCCGGGCACCATAGAGCAGAATGCCAGCTAACGGCTGGGCGGCGTGAGCCGATGGACAGTGCAGCAGAAAATATACCGCCGATGGCTTGCTTGCAAGCACAGGTAAGGTTGAAATGGTGCGGTAAGAGCGCACCGCGCATTTGGCAACAAATGTGGCAGTGAAAACCCCATTCGGTGCAAGACCAAATAGGGAAACAACGTATTAAGTTCGCTTAACACACCTTGCTGCTCGCAGGGGTTTCCGGGTAGGTTGCTTGAGGTTGGCAGTGATGTCTAATCCAGATGAATGGTTGTCACGTTTAGATAAGCAATTGTCTCAACGAACAGAACCCGGCTTACAGACCCACTTTTTCTTTTTTCTTAGTTTTTTCTCTTTTTTTTTAATTTCGTTAAAAAAAATCCCCACTTGGGTTTTATTCTATTTTTTGATTGTTCTTATCTCCCCTATAGTGTGCTTTATTGTTTTATGTCATCTACATATAGTGCATTTTCTGTTTTTGTTATGTGTCGCAGCTTATTCAATTATTTTATTAGCCTTAAGTACTTCAATTAAAAAACATTTTCTCTTGTTTCTGTAAGTGATTGAATTTACTGGCCATAAGTATTTATACCACCCCTTTATTTTTTATGATGACAGAGTGTAAGTTGTTGTCTTGTAATGAAAATATTCTGTTTTGTTGGTTGACAGAGGCATTTAATATCCATATAGTGGCGTTAAGTGGGGTCAAGTGGTAAAAAGTGGAGTAGGATGCTTTTTTTTAGAGGAATCAATTCAATCAATTTGGATATTAAGGGTCGAATGGCGATTCCTAAAAAATATCGTGATGGGATTACTGACGCCAGTGATAACCAATTGGTTGCCACGATTGACCTGCACAGCCCTTGTTTGTTGATTTATACGCTGGATGAATGGGAAGTGATTGAGCGTAAGTTAATGGCGTTGCCTAATGTAGATCCTCAAGCACGCTTATATCAACGACTATTATTAGGGCATGCTTCGGAGATGGAGGTGGATTCTCAAGGCCGTATTTTAATTCCAAGCCTGCTCCGAGAGCATGCAAAAATTGATAAACCTGCTATTTTATTGGGACAAGGTAATAAGTTTGAGCTGTGGTCTCAAGAAGCGTGGGATGCCAGCCGTCCTGATATGTTGGAATCGGTGATTTCAAGTGACGTCTCTGCATCATTAGCCAGCTTAAGTTTATAAGGGTGATGGTATTGGATTCAAAATGTAATCATTTTTCGGTGCTGTTAAGTGAATCCATTGATGGGCTAAATATTAAGCCTGACGGGATGTACATAGACTGTACCTTTGGCCGAGGTGGGCATTCAAGAGCTATTTTAGACAAGCTTGGCTCTCAAGGTCGTTTATTGGCGATTGATCAAGACCCAGAAGCCATTGATTATGCAAAAGAACATTTTCAAGATGAGCGCTTTGAGATTCAGTACGGTAGTTTTGAAGACATTAAGTTGTATTGTGAAACGCGTGGTTTAGTTGGAAAGATAGACGGAATTTTATTGGATTTAGGCGTTTCCTCTCCCCAGTTGGATGATGCCGAACGAGGCTTTAGCTTTATGCGAGAAGGGCCTTTGGATATGCGAATGAACCCTGAAGCGGGGTTGAGTGCTAAAGAGTGGTTGGCGCAAGTTGATGAGAAAACCCTTAAGTTAGTACTGCAAAATTATGGCGAAGAGCGTTTTTCAGGACGCATTGCACGAGTGATTAAAGAAGAGACGGTGAAAGGTACGTTAAATACCACACTGGATTTAGCCGAACTGGTTAAGAGAGCCTCGCCAAAAGTAGATAAAAACAAACACCCTGCAACCCGAACGTTTCAGGCCATTCGCATTGCGGTAAATCGTGAATTGGATGTGCTTAAAAATGTACTGGTTGCAGCAATGGAAGTCTTAGCGTCTGGGGGACGTTTGTCGGCGATAAGTTTCCATTCTTTAGAGGATCGCATTGTGAAAGTGTACATACGCGATCAATCTAAAATAAAAGATCTGTTTCCTGATTCGCCGATCTTAATTGAGGTGGTTGAGCCGATTCTTAAAAAAGTAGGCAAGCCTATTTTTCCAAGTAAGGCTGAGTGTCAGGAAAACTCAAGATCGCGCAGTGCGGTGTTAAGAGTTGCAGAAAAAATTTAAAGTGTAAGTATTGAGTAGAGCACCAGAGTGTTGGTGCTTTTTAAATTATTAAATAAATTATTATTACGTTGTTCAAGGGAGTTGTCGCCATGAAATTTGTAGGAAAAGAAACCACACCTGTTAGAGTGCCAGGAATGCCAGTTATTAAAGTTATTGGTTTAGGCGGCGGCGGGGGTAATGCCGTTGATTATATGGTTCGTTCAGAAGTAAAAGATGTTGAATTTGTGTGCGCTAATACCGATGCGCAAGCACTGGATAATTCAGTGGCAAGAGTGTGTATTCAATTGGGTGCGGGTGGTTTAGGTGCGGGTGCTGATCCTGAACGTGGCAAACAAGCGGCAAAAGAGAACCTTGAACAGGTTAAAGAGCAGTTAAAAGATACCGATATGGTGTTTATTACCGCAGGAATGGGCGGTGGTACGGGTACGGGTTCTGCACCTGTTGTGGCGCAAGCGGCACGTGAAATGGGTATTTTAACCGTGGGTGTGGTGAGTAAACCGTTTAGTTTTGAACGACGTAATAAAATTGCCGACCAAGGTATTTTAGACCTTCAAGAGCATGTAGATTCGTTGATTGTGGTGCCAAATGACAAGTTATTAAAAGTGCTTGGAAAAGATTTTGTCTTAGCCAAAGCGTTTGATTATGCCAATGAAGTGCTTCATGGAGGGGTTCAAGGAATTTCTGAATTAGTGACGCGTCCAGGTATTATCAATGTGGATTTTGAAGATTTGCGTACCGTTATGGGTGAGCGTGGCATGGCTATGATGGGTGTGGGCTATGCAACAGGTGATGAACGTGCGTTAAAAGCGACACAAAAAGCCATTGCAAATCCATTGCTTGAAGATATTTCGATCTCTGGTGCAAGAGGGTTGTTGGTTAATATTACCAGTGGTTTGGACTTTACATTAGGTGAGTTTAACGAAGTAGGTGATGCGATTGATTTGGTGGCGGCACAAGATGCACGAGTCATTATTGGAACTTCGATTGATGAAAGCATGAACGATGAAATTCGTGTAACAGTTGTGGCGACGGGTTTGAATCAAGTTGAAAAACCGGAATTAGTTATCCCAAATTTACAAGGTGTTCAAGCGAATAAGGTTGAGCAAGTTGCCGCGGCAGAACCTAAGCTAACCATTGCGCCAGAACCTACGCCAGCTGTTCAAGCCCCCGTGCAAAATAAAACCGTTGAAATGCAACAACCTGAGCTAGGCTTGGCTGAGCCAGAGATCGTTCGTAAAGCAACGGTTAACGGTGCGGACAGTGTTGCAAGCATGTCTAATTCAAGCTATTTAGACATCCCTGCCTTTTTACGTCGTCAAGCGGATTGATTTTTTAACCCCCAAGTTGTGAGCCGTTACTCTACGAATTCGGTATGTTGATTGCTCACTGAGTCGTACATCATTGTTTATAAAGGTTTCAATGGCCAGAGAGTTAAAGAGATCCCCTAAGCCCGCCCATTTAAAGGTAAATAAATGGCGTGGGCTTTTTCTGTTTATTTTAGTGCTATTTGTTGTTGGGAGTTTGGTGGCTATCTCAAACGTTGAACATCAAGTTAGAGCATTAGAGTCTCAGTATTATCAGTCTTTAAAGCAAGCTTTAAAAGCCAATGAAGAGTGGGGGCGATTACGATTGGAAAAGGAGCATTTAATCGCGCCAGCGCGTGTGGAGCATATTGCAAAAATGGAGTTGAATATGACGTTGGATAAATCAAACTATCAAACCATTTATTTGATGCCTGTTTCTCGTGAAGAAGCAAACAGTGCGCTGGAGCGGCAAGGTGAGTGATGATGTTGGGGGGGGGGATAAAATAAATCGTAAATGGTTTAAGCGAGATAACATTGTCTTTTTTTTGATTGTACTGGGTTTTGTGGGCATCATTGTGCAAGCCTTTACCGTTCAGGTATTGAAAACCGAGTTTTTACAAAATGAAGCCGATAAACGTCAAAGCAGAACCATTGAAATTCCTGCGTATCGCGGAGATGTTTACGATCGCCATGGTACGTTATTGGCGCTAAGTACTCCAATGGCTTCGGTGTGGGTAGACCCTAAAGTGGTGGTTTCGCACGAGAAAAAATATTTAAAATTTTTACAGTTGCTTAATCTTTCCGACAGTCAGTTAAATCAGTTGATTCAGGCAAATCGTCACAAACGGTTAAGTTTTATTCAGCAGGTGATGGATAAAGATTTAGTCGATCAAATCGCATCGCTGGATTTGCCCGGTATTTATGTAAAGTATGTTGAGCTGTCCTTTGAGAATCGTGGCAAGACCATTCAGGTAAGTAAATTGTATCCTTCCATTTGGGTGGATAAACGGCTGATTAATCGTTATCGCTATACTTATGCAAAATTAGCAAAAGTACTTGATAAAAATACAAGAAGCATTGCTAAAAAAGTGCAGTCAAAGTCCAAGCGTCGTTTTATGTATTTACAACGATCTATGGTGCCTGATGTGGCTGAAAAAATTGAAAAATTGAAATTAACAGGCGTGTACATTCAGGACGAATACAAACGCTATTACCCTGCGGGCGAGAGCAGTGCGCAAATCATTGGTTTTACCAATATTGATGACAAGGGTCAAGAAGGGTTAGAACTGGCTTACGATGAATGGTTAACAGGAACCGCGGGTAAAAAACAGGTAACCAAAGATCGTTCGGGGCGAGTGATTGATTTTGTTAAAGACATTCGCGCTTCAGAACCGGGTAAACCGATTACCTTGAGTATTGATCAAAATATTCAATATGTGGCGTACCGTGCGCTTAAAAAGGTAATGATTGAACATGCGGCGTTGTCTGCCAGTTCGGTCATATTGGATGCCAAAACGGGTGAGATTTTATCTTTGGTGAGCTTACCTGGCTACAACCCAAACGATTTAAAACAGCGTACAGGTAAGGCGGTTCGTAATCGCGTAGTCACCGATTTAATTGAACCCGGCTCAACGGTTAAGCCATTTGTGGTGGCAAAGGCGTTGGATGAAGGGTTAATTACGGAAGGGAGTAAAATTGATACCAACCCTGGTTCGATTCGCATACAGGGCAATCGAATTACCGACAGCCGTAATCACGGAATATTAACCCCGTTAGGCGTGGTGAAAAAATCGAGTAATGTGGGGGCGGCTAAGATTGCACTGATGTTAACGCCACAGCAACAACACGATTTTTGGTATGACATTGGGTTTGGTCGAGACAGCGGTATTTTTTTACCGGGTGAAAACAGTGGGTATTTAAAGCCCGCGTCTCGTTGGCATAATATCGACCAAGCATCGGCCTCGTTTGGGTATGGTTTTAGCACCAATGTATTGAACTTGGCGCACTCGTACTTACTGTTTTCAAACCAAGGAAAAATGGTTCCCCTGAGCATTATCAAATTGGATGAACCACCAGAGGGCGAAGCCTTAATTAAACCTGAGGTGGCGGAATCGGTACTTAAGATGATGGAGACGGTTGTATCTCGTGAGGGAACCGCTGTTCAAGCCGCCATCCCAGGTTATCGTGTGGCGGGTAAAACGGGTACCGTGCATAAAACCAAACGGGGTGGTTATGAAGAGAATACTTATTTAGCGTTGTTTGCGGGTATTGTGCCGGTTTCCAACCCCGATTTAATTATGGTGGTGGTGGTGAACGAACCCAGTCGTGGTGTTTATTATGGCGGAAAAGTTGCCGCGCCCGTATTTAAAGAGGTGATGGAAGAGGCGTTGCGTTTGCGTCACATTCCGGCAGATCAACTTGTTGATCTGCCGAAAGAGAGCGTTTCATGAAAACCATTGCACAGTTCATGACCTTTTTCGCGTTTGATCAAGAGGGGGGGGGGATTTTTTTCAATACTCGATACGGGAATTGAATATTGATTCACGTCAAATTCAGGCGGGTCATTGCTTTGTTGCGTTACAGGGTGAGCGCTCACACGGTTTGGATTTTTTGGAGAGTGTACTCGTTAAATTTGCAGAACAGCCTGCGTTAATTTTGACAGATCAAGCACCAAGTGTTGCTCAGAAAGCGCAACTAGCCCAGTATCCACATGTGGTGTTTCGGGTCGTAGAGGGGTTGAAAGAATGCTTGGCAGAGCTGGCGAGTTGGTTTTATGACCAGCCCAGTCGTCGTATTAAGGTGATTGGAATTACGGGCACAAACGGCAAAACCTCAACCGCATTTTACACCGCACAATTGTTAAATGGATTAGGGTTTTCCACCGCGCTTATGGGAACGCTAGGAAACGGAATTTTTAAGCAAGGCCAGCTTGACGCACTTGCGAGTACCTTAAATACCACGCCAGATGTGGTGACCGTACAACGGTTGTTGGCAACTTTTGTGGCAAAAGAGGTTGATTATGTGGTGATGGAGGTCTCATCCCATGCTTTGGTTTTGGGACGTGTGGCAGGGGTAGCATTTGATGTGGTGGCTTTAACGCAAGTGACACGAGATCATCTTGATTTTCATGGCTCTATTGAGTCGTATCACCAAGCAAAACAAACACTGTTTACGGATTACCCTGCACGCATTAAGGTCGTCAATGCGGGGGATACGGTTGGGCAAAAGATCGTAAAACGTTTAGCGAGTAAAGAAAATGAAGACTCGCTTTGGCGTTACGAGATTCAAGCGAATCGGACTCAATATAATATGGGAGCAACCCCAGAAATTTTGCCAAAATTACTGTGCGATTCAGTGCAGCTAACCCCCAAAGGCATGTCGCTTTCATTGCGTGTATGCGCGTTAAGAAGGGGGGGGGGAGAAATTCAAGACACCGTGTTTATTCCGTTGTTGGGAGCATTTAATGCTGAAAATATGGTGTGCGCGTTGTCGATTATTCTCGCCAGTTATCCTGAAAGTGAGCGAGCCGAATGTTGGAGAAAACTTACATTACAGCTTCCGCAGCTGCAAGCGGTTAAAGGTCGAATGCAACCGATTGCTTTGCCATCAAATAGCCCAACGGTGATTGTCGATTTTGCACACAGTCCCGATGCGTTGCAACAAGTATTGCTGGCCGCAAAGCAACATCTAGCGCCCTCAAGTGGCGGAAAGTTATGGGCGGTTTTTGGTTGCGGGGGGGATAGAGACCAAGGCAAGCGTCCGTTAATGGCAGAGGTTGCGGAGTCATTTTCTGATCACGTTATGGTCACCAGCGACAACCCAAGATTTGAAGCCCTTGAACAAATCATGGCACAAATCATGACGGGATTTAAAGCGCCAAATGACATTTTGGTTGAACCAAATCGTACGAAAGCCATTCAGCAAGTGCTTGCATTATCAGGTGCAGAGGATGTGGTACTGATTGCGGGAAAAGGGCATGAAAATTATCAAGAAATTAACGGCATTAAAATACCTTTTCAAGATGAAAAGGTGGTTTTAAATTGGATGCAGTAAACGCATTTTTAGGAGCAAAGTAGTATGGAAAATCAGCATGAATTTCCTGAACAGTGGTTGAGCCATATTCAGACTCAAATTGATGATTCAGATAAACGTTTGAATAATGAAATGGAAAGTAATATGGCCGTAAATATTCAAAAATCAACTCAGTTTTCATGGTCACTTCTGGATTTACAGCAGGCGGTAGAGGGGGAGTTTATTGGGGCGTTGGATCATGATCAACGCGTCTGCTTTAATAGCGTTAGTACCGATACTCGAACCTTAAAACCGGGTGCTCTTTATATTGCCATTAAGGGTGAACAGTTTGATGGTCACGATTTTATTGTACAAGCCATTCAGCAAGGTGCGGTAGCGGTTCTTGTCTCTGAGGTAGTCAAGTCCGTTGTGCCAGCCATTTTAGTGGATAACACCACGCGAGCACTGGGTTTGTTTGCTAAATGGCATCGCCAGCAGATGCCCGTTAAAAAACTCATTGCGGTAACGGGCAGTAATGGTAAAACCACGACCAAAAGCTTATTACTTAATATTTTTCAAAACGTAGGCAACACCTTAGCAACTGAGGGCAATCTCAATAATAATTTAGGTGTGCCACGAACGTTATTGAACTTAAGACCTGAACACGAATTTGCCATTATTGAAATGGGTGCGAATCACCGTCATGAAATTTCGTATTTAACACAACTGGCCGCGCCAGACATAGCCTTGATTACCAATGCGGGTGATGCCCATTTAGAAGGATTTGGTTCGTTGCAAGGGGTGGTGGAAGCCAAGGGTGAAATTTTTCAGGGGCTAAATCAGAACGCCATCAAAAAAGAGGGCATTGCAGTCATTAATGTGGACTCGAACGGCTATCTGGACTGGGTGCAGATGATTAAAACCTTAGGGGTCGTTAAAGTTGTACGTTTTGGTGCAAGCGATAAGGCAGACATTATTATTTCGAATCTCAAGCCCACCGGTCATGGCATCGCGTTTCATTTAACAATTTATGGGGTTTCGCACAAGGTGACCATGCCTGTCTTAGGTGCGCACAATGCGCACAATGCCGCGGCTTGTGTGGCCATCTCATTAAGTGCGGGTTTAAGCTGGAGTGAGATTTTACCGGGTTTAAATACCTTTACAGGGGTGGCAGGTCGGTTACAGCCCCAAGCAATTTCCACTGGCTGGCTGATTGATGACAGCTACAACGCCAACCCCAGTTCCGTCAAAGCGGGCATTGATACTTTGGTAAATTTAGCGGGGCAGTCTATTTTATGTTTGGGCGTAATGGCCGAACTGGGGGATGGCTGTGAAAAAGCGCATCAAGAGGTGGCGCGTTATGCCAAACAACAGGGGGTGAATTATTTGTTTGTGTACGGCAAAGCCACGCAACAGATGCCCGACGAATTTGGTGCACAGGCGTTTTATTTTGACTCTCACAGCCAGTTAGCCTCAAAGGTTGCACAGCTCTTAGAGGAGGCTACGTTGCAAAAAAATGTGGCGGTCAATCTCTTGGTAAAAGGCTCGCGCAGTGCCAGTATGGAAAAAGTATCTCAGCTGCTTTTAAGCCAGTTTGCGACAACATCGCAAAACATGCCTAACTAAAAGGACTTTATTATGCTCGTCTATTTAACAGAGTATCTACAACAGTACATTTCAGGCTTTGGCGTGTTTAGCTACATTACCATGCGAGCGATTATGAGCGTCTTAACCGCACTGATTTTATCGTTTGTGATTGGGCCTGCCATGATTCGCTGGTTAACCCGTTTAAAAGTGGGGCAAACCATTCGTCAAGATGGCCCTCAAACCCACTTAATTAAGTCGGGAACTCCCACCATGGGCGGTACGATGATTCTATTTTCCGTTGCCATGGCCGTTATATTGTGGGGCGATTTAACCAATCACTATCTATTGATTATCACCTTAACCATGCTGGCATTTGGAGCCATTGGTTTTGTGGACGACTATCAAAAAGTGGTGTACAAAGACCCCGAAGGGATGCGCTCTCGCACCAAGTTTTTACTGCAATCCATTGTCGGGCTGATTACCGCCTATGCGTTTTTTTCAATGGCAACCGTACCAGAAGAGACGCAATTGTTGATTCCTTACATGAAAGACACGGTGATTTATCTTGGTGCGTGGAGCATTGTCTTAAGCTATTTTGTGATTGTTGGTACTTCCAATGCGGTTAATTTAACCGATGGACTGGACGGCTTGGCGATTATGCCAACGGTGATGATCGCGGGTGCATTAGGCGTGTTTGCCTACTTATCTGGGCATCTCTATTTTTCGGAATACTTAAATATTCCTTATATACCTGGCGTGGGAGAGGTCACCATTGTGGCAGGTGCATTGGTCGGCGCTGGCTTAGGGTTTTTATGGTTTAACGCCCATCCTGCACAAGTATTTATGGGCGATGTTGGTTCTTTAGCCATTGGAGCCACCTTAGGCACGATGGCTATTGCGGTGAAACAAGAGTTGGTATTGGTCATTATGGGTGGAATTTTTGTGGCCGAAACCCTGTCGGTTATTTTGCAGGTAGGCTCTTATAAATTACGTAAAAAACGTATTTTTTTAATGGCACCCTTGCACCATCATTTTGAACAAAAAGGGTGGCATGAGTCACAAGTCATTGTACGTTTTTGGGTCATTACCATTATTTTAGTGTTGATTGGTTTGGCGAGTTTAAAACTTCGATAGCGAGAAATAAACAATGTATTTAGTAGCTGGTTTAGGCGTAACTGGGCAGTCGGTATTGCGCTATTTTGAGGCACAAGGCGAGCCTTGTTTGGCATTTGATACCCGCGATAATTTAGACATTAGCGCACTTGAAACCACTTTTACAAAAACACCCTTTGCCTTAGGTGAATTGCCTAAGTCGTGGCTTAAAAAGTTCGATATTTTGGTCTTAAGCCCTGGCATTGCTCAATCTGAATCTTGGGTGGTGGCGTTAAAAGAGCAGGGCAAGCAAGTCATTGGCGACATTGAACTGTTTGCGCGTACCGTCAGTGCGCCAGTGATTGCCATTACGGGTTCCAATGGTAAAAGCACCGTCACCACCATGACAGGCATGGCACTGCAAACCGCAGGCTATCAAGTAGGGGTGGGGGGAAATATTGGTGAAACGGTACTGGATTTATTGCTCGATGAAAACACATACGACGTATACGTACTAGAGCT
>Ga0256834_1001273_pt1 | contig 17441 bp, 27 predicted proteins | sample 4281140metaG_FD_190536 | JGI IMG/M metagenome (GOLD analysis project Ga0256834, IMG submission 190536) | Hydrothermal vent microbial communities from East Pacific Rise, Pacific Ocean - 4281-140 | ecosystem: Environmental > Aquatic > Marine > Hydrothermal vents | place: Pacific Ocean: East...
TGGTTTGTGATTGAGATTCCTCACTTGCGTTCGGAATGACATACGCGTCCCGAAGGCGATAAAAGACTAAAAGAACGACCAATGTCATCCCGAGTAAAGCGAAGCGACGAGGGATCTCATTTGTCAAGCTCCCATGGGTATCCTGCGGACGAAGGAGGTCCCGGTAGCTATCGGGACGACGAGGCATCTTATGTTATACAGTTTTTTTAAATCCAATCCGCCTTTAAAATCCTCCGGATTTTAAGTCCGGGTTTTTTTAGAAAAAACGAACCGAAAAAAGCGCGCTACAAATAAATCTTCGACCCGTAACGCCGGACGTTTCCAAATGATGCTCACATTCGCTTCGCTCATAAGAATCATTCTTGACGAAACACCCGGCTACGGGTGGCCCCTCGATTGAGTTGAATGCGTAGGATGGGTTTATAAGTTATTAATTCTTCGTCATTCATTCTTTCGCTAAATCACTCCGAAAAACTGTTCACTGCTAGTTGTTCATTAAAACAAACCATTTCATTAAAATTGATCTTTCGCCTTGATCTTTTTGTTCCTTTTTCTCCGGGTATTCTATGAAATTTATAAGTGAATTAAGGAAAAAACGGTTCGGAAATGGAAAATGAGGCCTAACCGCAATCCGGTTTATATGATTAAACGGTTTTTTTAACACTCGACAAAGAAACTTCCCAATTCAACACTAGAAAATTTCCCTATCTTTGATAAATAAAAACAGGTTGCTATGCATGTTTTTACGGATATAAGCCGGCATGTGGCGCGCATCACGTTTCACTATCCGCCGGTGAATGCATTACCTTCGTTGGTGCTCAAAGAATTGGAAACCCATTTGATTGGTGCCGGTGAACGCACCGAAATCAAAGTGATTGTGCTACAAAGCGAAGGAAAAACCTTTTGTGCCGGTGCCGACTTCGAGGAACTTTTGAGCTTAAACAATCTGCGCGACGCAAAAGAATTTTTTATGAGCTTCGGTCGAATCATGAACACAATGCGCCGGATTCCCAAGCCGGTTTTGGTTCGTTTGCAAGGCAAAGCCGTTGGCGGAGGTTTAAGCTTGATTGCAGCTGCCGACTGGTCGGTCGCGGTTCCGGAAGCGGCTTTCAAGTTGTCGGAATTATCCATCGGGATCGGTCCTTATGTAATTGCCCCCGCCATTATACGCAAAACCGGTCGCGCTTTCTTTCAAGCCATGAGTATGCGACCTTTCAAGTGGTTTTCCGCTTTCGATCTCGCCAAGCACGGATTGATTACCACGGTGGCGGAAAACATAATCGCCATGGACGAACAAATTGAACAAATGACCGATGCCTATGCCGGATATGATTCCGAAGCAATAGCCGCTTTGAAAGCCGAATGCTGGAACGATACCTCGGATTGGGAGCGAATTTTACCGCTTCAAGCGGAAAAATCGGCGCGATTGCTCTTACGCCGGCCGGTGAAGGATATACTCAACCGGATAAAAAAATCCTAATGGAAACCGCGCATTACGGAATTTGGTCGTTATTGCCACCATTGTTGGCTGTGGCGGCGGCTATTAAAACCAAAAAAGTTTTTCCTTCCTTGTTTGCCGGCATTTGGGCTTCATGGTTGGTGATGGATTACGGAAAACCGGTCGAATCCTTTTATCATGCGGTCAATACCTTAGTGGATGTTTTTCAATCGGCGGGGAATACGCGCACCGTTATGTTCAGCGCCCTCGTTGGCGCATTGATTTTGTTTGTTCAAAAATCCGGAGGTGTGGAAGGATTCGTGCAATCGGTTATGCACCGGTTCGACCGTCACCATGATATTTCACGCAAGCGATTACAATGGTTGGCAATGCTCACCGGAATGGTTGTATTTGTAGAAACCAGCATTTCTTCTTTGACTGTCGGAACGGTTTTCAGACCTTTGTTCGATAAATTGAAAATCTCACGCGAAAAATTGGCCTACATTGCCGATTCGAGCAGTGCTCCGGTATCCGTTCTTATTCCTTTCAATGCTTGGGGGGCTTTCATTATGGGACTTTTGATTACCGAAGGAATCCGGCGTCCGTTTTTTGTGTTGATAAAAAGCTTGGTTTACAATTTCTATCCGTTGCTCGCTTTGCTTGTAATGTGGTTTGCCATTCGCTTCGATTGGCTTCCCGGCCCTATGAAAGCGGCAGAAAAACGCGTTAGAGAAACGGGAAAATTACTCAATGATGATGCGCATCCCATGATATCCGGAGGACTGACCGAAACCGGACCCGTTCCGGGAGTCAAACCGCGCGCAATTAATATGTTATTGCCCTTGGGAACTATGATTCTTATAATGCCCGTTATTTTATTATCAACCGGACGGTCAATTGCCTTGCAAAAATATCCCGGCGAAAAAGGATGGCGGTTTTTATTGCATGCCTTGGGCGAAGGATCGGGTTCCACGGCGGTTTTGTTTGCGGTCATAACGGCTTTGGCGGTGGCTTCTTTAAGTTACCGGATTCAAAAAATCGCCGGCTTCAATCGCTTGAACGACTGGATTGTAAAGGGCATTTCCAAAATGATGCCTTTGGCGTTGTTGATGATGATGGCTTTCGGGATCGGGATGGTAACCAAACAGTTGGGAACCGGAATTTATTTGGCGCAAGCCTTAAAAGGTAATGTTCATCCGGCTTTGATTCCGGCTTTGGTATTCTTGCTTTCGGCCTTTATCGCTTTTTCTACGGGCACTTCATGGGGAACTTTCGCTATCATGATTCCCATTGCCTTGCCTTTGGCAAAAACTTTTGGCTTAGACATTACTCCGGTTCTGGCAGCCGTTTTAAGTGGCGGTGTCTTCGGTGATCATGCTTCGCCCGTATCGGATACAACGATTATTTCCTCTATGGCGGCGGCTACCGACCATATCGACCATGTACGCACTCAATTACCCTATGCGCTCATAGCCGGAACAGGTGCTTTTCTTTTATTTTTGATAACCGGTTTAATCGGATTATAAAGGCCTATGACAAAGCTATTTCGAATTTGGCTCACCGGATTTATTTTAATGCCTGCAAGTTTGGTGTCACAACAAACGGAGGTTTTTACTTGGTCCGTCTTCAATAATAATTTTTTCTACGATAAGGAATTCAGTAACCATATAGCCGACGGTATGACTTTGCCGGGCAATTTGATAAACTTAGAAATCATTTTCCACATTTCGAAAACTTGGCAACTTGCCGGCGGCGTTTACGGGTTGAAATACTGGGGAAATGAAGAAAAATTTATTTTCAAACCGCTCTTGGCTTTGCAATTTCAAAACCGAAAACATTATTTCCGTATGGGCAATTTACCTACATGGAAAGGGCGTGATTATTTATTCAGACCGGTTTATGACGAATCTTTCCGGTTCCGAGCCGAAGCACTGGAAACAGGTATGGAATATGCTTATCAAACAACCGGATTCATATTAAAAACTTACTTGGATTGGCACCGGTTTATTCGTAAAAGAGACACTATGCGCGAAAAATTGAATTTTGTTTTGTATGCACAAAAAGATTGGCAACTCACTGCTCCTTGGCATATACGCATGCCACTTGCCGCATTGATTCACCATCGCGGCGGACAGATCAATTTGAAAGGGCATTATCAAAAAAATATTAATAGCATTTTAAGCGTTTTGACGCTGGCCGGAGGAACGGAACTTCGTTATTCCCTAAACAATCATAGCGATTTGGTCTTTTTTGTTTACGGTTTGATGCATACGATGAATAGCAATAACCCCGAAGAATTGAAATTCAAAAAAGGAAAGGCTTTTTGGATCGGTATTCGCTGGTATTCGAATCATTGGGCGTGGGCGGTATCCCGCTGGGAAGCGCATCGTTTTAATTCTCCGCTGGGTGAAGATATTTTCCAAACTGTCAGCCGTCGTGTGGATAAATACTTGGATCATTCAGGTAATGCCATTCCGCATTTTGCCAATCATACGGAGCCTTACCGGGAACTGTGGATCAGCCGCTTGGAATACAAACAAAATCCGACACAACATTTGGACCTATCTACCAAAATCGAATTTTTTTACCAACCCTATCGAAGCAGTTTCAATGGTGTTCCCTATTTGGACGATGTGGTTAATCATTGGGATTTTTTATTGTCGCTACAACTTATTTACAGACTTTAAGCCAAAAACTTGTCCAACTCAAGAAGCATTTCCGAGGCGTTTCCTTGAAGATAAATATCCGTGATCCGGTCGGTATATTCGCTTTTTTCGGGATTAATTTCAATAATAAAAGCACCGCTTTTTCGGGCTTCGTAAGGGAGAAGTGAAGCGGGTACAATCACTCCTGTGGTTCCGATAATCAAATAAACGTCGGCATGAATTGAATGATAAAGGGCTTGTTGCGCAGCCCGAGCGGGAATGGGTTCGCCGAAAAATACAAAATCCGGCTTGAGTAACCCGTCGCAAACAGGACAATGCGGGGCTTTTTCTTGTTCCAAAAATTCTTTTACTTGGAAATGTTTTTGGCAATTAATCCCCCCCAACACCAAATATCAAACACTACTAAGAGCCGCCAATAAGCGATGAATAAAGGGATTGGGGTGTTTTGGGGGTGTGTGGCGGGGTGGTGAAAAAGTATCATTTTGTATCATTTTTGTACCATTTAATGTCCGTTTTTTGACCGTTTTTGGGGACGGAATGGCCTTTTTTTACTATTGTAGCGCCGTTTTGGGCGCAAAATGACCATTGGGCCGCACACACCGCCGCCGGCGCCCGTAAAACACCGTTTGCTTGCCGTTTGAACGCCGTTTGACCGGCGTTTTTTTTATGGCCGGTTAGGGTAAGGTTTTTTTGATATACTATATCCGGTATGACCTTACCTAAAATATCAAAGAAACCTTACCTTTTTTCGACCGGTAAAACCGCCTTCCTAAATGCAAAAATGTGTTAAAAATGCACCTTTCGGCGCCTTTTTTCCGGTCCGGAAACGGGGGTAAAAACAGGGTAAAAACGGGGGTAGTTATAAGGAAAATTTATAATACGGTGGAAAATTACATTACAATACGGGCCAAAATTTGGACGAAACGAAAGGTGGCTACAAGCGCATAAACGGCAAATGCCATGAGAATATAAAGCAAAATATAACCGTTCCATACCATTAGCCCGGGAAAAATAAGGCCGAGTAGTGCTATAAGGGTAAAATAAATCCCGACACGTAGCGGACTTATGATAAAATGCACCATTTCGTCGTAGCGCTCATATTTTTTCAGCAATTTAATGGAATAATGATGTTGCAAGTGCGGAAGCGTAAGTAAAGAAAGATATGCGGAGGTAAAAACAACGAGGTAGATAATGATCATAAGGGTAATAAGCGCCCGCAAATGATGACCGCTATACGGACGCCCAATCATAAGCCCGACAAATGCCAAAAGACCGGCAAAGGCGGGATAATGTTTTTCGATTTGGCGACGGCTAACTTTCATATTTCAAAGATAGCCATTTACCTATATATATAATATGTATAAACAGACTATTCCGCGCGGATCACGCCCACAATAAGACCTATACCGGTGATGTCCGACTTGGGAATTTCAAAGGGCGGGTAATCCGGGTTGTCGCTTTTGAGGGTATAATGGTCCTTTTTGTTGCCGGGCAAGATGCGTTTCACAAGTAGCCCTTGATCGCGCGTGCCTATGAGGTGGGGGCGGTTCCATTGGATGTAATTGGGATTTTCCAACCGGCGAACGGCCACAATATCGCCCGAATAGTATTTGGGTGCCATACTGTTGCCGGTGATTTCGATAAGGAAATCCACGTTCATGTGGCGGAATTTGGGAATGACGTAATGTTCTTTAACGTCCTTGGCCAAGGCGGCCAAATCAAAATTACCGTGGCCCGCGTTGGCTTGGGCTTGCACCAACGGAATACCGCGCCCTTCCGGGGCCGGCACCATGGATGCCGGACGCTCATCCGCACCGGAACGAAGCATCTCACCTTCACCGGTGATCAGCCAATCGGGATTGAGTTGAGGGAAGGATTGTAAAGTTTTCTGTATAACTTTTATCCCTACATTGGTTCTTTTCTTTGAAATTTCGGTAAAAATCGAAGGTGATACGCCAATTTTTTGAACAAAATCCCGCTTCGACTTAATAATTCCCTTATCTTTTAGATAATCATAAGTATCTAAAAATCTTTTAGTTACGTCATTTACTTCATATGATTTTGTTTTTGGCATATATAATTCTGTATTTTTGCTTTGTTATTTACAGATTTCTACATATCTTTGTAGATGAATTTACGTAAGCGTAACCAAAAGTATGAAAAAAATCAAACATAGGGGTCCGTTTAGTGAAAAGGAATTGAAGCTGTTGCGCGGGAATTTTAAGCGAATAGCCCGCAAACACAAGGTATCGCGGCCCTATGTAAGCTATTTGGCCACAGGCAAAAAACCGGCCAACAATCCCAAAGCCAAAAATATCATCGCCGATTTAAAAAAGCTACTCAACGCTTATAAGGCGGTGTTATAAATCATATAGGTATGAGAAATAAACGAAAAAAATCATCCCGCAAGATGTTACGCACCGCTCAGAAACGGGCGCGCCTTTGCGAACAATGTGAACAACGCATTACCGAACGGGTAATGAAAGAACTTGAAAAGCGTATGCTTACGGCTATTTCTCAGGTGGAATTTTTGAAATAAAGTTTTGGAGATGTTTATTAGCCGCTTTTTTAATACGCTCTTTGACCTTTTCCGGTTCGGTGCCTTCGAGCTTGGCCACAACTTTGGCGTAATCGTCAAGGATGGCAAGGGCAAAGGCCCAACCACTGATGGCCCTTTGTGCAAAATCATCAAAAAAATTTTGCTTTTCCATATCACTACGTTTGAAGGGGTTAGCAAAACAAATGTAGTGATTTTTCCCGAGTGGCACACTCCCGGGTTCAAGTCCCGGGCGGGAACAAATGAAACAAAAAACGGTTTAACGATTACACGATTGAACGATTTAACAACCGAATGAAAACCTTCCCGCCCGACATATTGACCGTAAAAACCAAAGCGGGTGTGCGTCACTGGCTGGCGCATCACGTGGTGGTGCAAATGGGCGGGTATTCGGAGGAATATTTATGGAAAATCCGTTCTACTTATAAAGAAACGGTCCCGCAATCGCAACGCGGCTGGGCGTTTATGCCCGACACGGGTCATGTGTGGCGCTGGGCGCGTAAGCACGGGACTTTTTATTATGCCTTGGACAACCTTCCGCGCCGGCTCAGGGATATGGCCCGCGCTTATGTGGAGGATGTCCACAGCCAAGGCGTTCGCACGTTGCGCCAAGAGATCGAGCAATACATACGGGATCATCTCAACGATTGGTTGCCCGTGTATGCCGGTGAGAGCTATAAGCGTGCGAAGGAATTGGCCACGGCGGCTTGTGTGGTGGACTTTTTGGCCGCCCACTTTCCGGAACGGGGACGCAAGGCGCTGTTGGAAGAGGTGGTGCGTTTCCGCTATGCCTACATTCCCAAAACATGGCTTACACTCTACCGCAAGGTGCGCGCCTATATGGACGGCGTGCCCATGGACGAACTGATCCGCTTGCCGCGCTACGGCAACCGCAACGCCTTGCGCTACGATGACGAGGAAGTGAAAGCGTGGATTATCGCTCTGCGCGCTGACGGCCATAACTACACGGCCAAACATATAGCCCGCAAGGTGCGCGAAATGTGTGCATTGGCGGGCAAGCCGGCACCGTCGGAGCGATGGATTGAAAATTTCGTGGCAAGTCCAGAGGTGGAATACCTGACGGCCTTGGAACGATACGGATCGGGACGCTTGGCCAACCGCTACAAGCCATATATACCTGTGAAACGCCCGATGTATGCCGGCGACGCATGGCAAATCGACGCCACGCGCGTAAACATGATTGCCCACCGCGACGCCGCCGGCAAGGAAAGGCATTTGTTTATGGTGACGGTGCGCGATGTATATAGCGGTGATGTGTTGGGCTACCATTTTGATTACAAGGAAGACAGGTGGGCGGTGTTGAATGCCGTCAAAATGGCCGTTATGGAGGCCGAATACCTGCCTTATCAAATGATATTCGACCGTTTTCCGGGACACAACACACCGGAAGCGGAGGAATTTTTCGACCATTTGCGTGCCTTGGGCGTGAAGGTGAGCTTTACGCACAAAGCCACCGGCAAGGCACAGCTTGAACGCTGGTTTGGCACGCTTCAAACGGTGTTTATGCAAGACAGCGAATACTACTACGGCGAGGGTGTTCAGAGTCGCCGTCCGTATGCGCACCGGTCGCCGGAATATTTGGCACGGCTCAAACGTCAATCGCGCAAAGAGGGCTGGGATCTGGAACGCGCCGTAAACGAAGCGGCACGGGTGATAGAGGCCTATCGCAATACGCCCTATTCGGTGTATTCGCGCAAGTATGCCCGCATCGACAAATCGCCCAAGCAACTGCACGCCGAAAGCGAAAAACCGAACGTGCGTCAAGCCACGCGCGGCATCATCTACGCGCTGTTTGCCTACAAAAAAGAGGTGAATATACGCCGCGGCGGCATGATACGCACCGAGATATACAAACAGGAACTCTACTACCACGTGGACGATCACGACTTGGTGAAACGGCACCGCACCTTGTGGATTGCCTACATGCCGGATGATTTGGACACGGTGGAATTGTTTGTGCGCAAGGGTCCGTTTTGGGTGCCTGTGGGCACGGCGCGGGCGGTGGAACCGGTGGAAATTTACGGACCGCAAGCGCAATTCGACGGGCTGGGCCGCTTGAAAAAGAAACTGGCGGAAATGGACGAGAAGCGCCGGGCCGAATTGGAAGAAATCATTGCCCAAGCCGGCGAAATGGAGCTGTTGTTGGGCCGGTATGCGCGTAAGGAAGATGCCAACGCGGCCGAAACCGTGTTGGTATCGGGCGACGAAGTGATGATGGAGGCCTACGAGCCGGTGGTTCGACAGGCTCACCAACCGTCCGGTAAAAGGGTATATAAACAACCACCGCCGGACGCGATGCCCGGCGATGATGATTGGCTTATAAATCAGCTATAAACCTAAAACTAAATATATGACAAAGTTACAAAAATTACAGGTAATCGAAGCTATCCGGCGTGAAATAGACACGTTGGGAAGTGCTTCGCGTGTGGCCAACAAGCTTGGTATCAGTAAGGCAACGTTGAGTAACATACTCAATCGTAAGTGGGACCGCATCAGCACGGAACTGTGGAACCGTGTGGCATCGGCGCTTCATGTGAGTTTCGGTTCATGGCAAGTGCATCCCGAGGTGAGCAATACGCGTATGTTGATGAATTTGTTCGGCAAGGCAAGGCAACATGCTTTGTTTGTGCCGGTGAGCTACTATGCCGGGAGTGGCAAGAGCCAAGCCGCCAAATATTACATAAGCGAGCATCCGGGCGAAGCGGTGTATTACCTTAATTCGCGCGAATGGGCACGCCGCGAGTTTTTGACCAACCTGATGCGTGTGTTGGGTATCGAACCGCCCAAGGGGGTGGTCACGGTGGATCAGTTGGGTGAATTGGTCATCCGGTTTTTTCAAGAGCGTGCGCAATGGAAACCGCTTCTTATTCTGGACGAGGCCGATAAGCTCAAACCGAGTGCGTTGCGTTGGTTAATCCACCTGTTTAACGCCACGGAAGACAAATTGGCCGTGGTGATTATGGGGACGGAAAACCTTGAAAAGGAAATCAAACGCGGCGTCCGGTTGGCAAAAAAGGGCTACGACGAAATCGACAGCCGCTTTGGCCGGAATTATATCCGGCTCATGGGCGCCACGCGTTCGGATGTGGCCAAAATATGCGAGGCCAACGGCATTACGGAAAAGGAAGTCCAAGCCCGGATTTTCAAGGAAGCCGGTCCGGTTCAAAAACGTTTACCGGACGGAAGTTTCGCCCAAGTGGTGGAAGACCTTCGCCGCGTCAAGCGGATCGTGCAACGCGAATTGATGCGTAGGGAATTGGAGGCGGTAAACGTGGCACGTGAAACGGTAAACGGATAATCGAATAAATACGTACAATCATGACCACAGAACTTCGCACACACGATCAGATCCGCCGTCGTATGGAACAAATCGCCGATATACTGACCGGCGCCTTTGCGGATAGACTGGAAGATCAATACCGCGCCGATTTGCAAGCGGAGTATCGTCGTTTGGAGGCGCGATTGGACAAAATCACCGGTATTAAAATCATTTGGGTAGAAGAAAGCGAAATGCTTCTTTGGCTTGAAAACGGACGCCCGGTAAAAGGACTGTCCGGTCCCATAGCCCGTGAGAAATTCAACAAAATTAAAACAATTATAAAACCTTATAACCATGACAACCGTAAAAACACCGCAAAAAAAACAACTGCAAAAGCTCAATGAGGCCGTAAACGAATGGCTGTTGTTGGGCGAACAAATTCAAAAGCTGAAAAAGCAGCAAGAAGAATTGATGCAAGAGGTGATCGAGCCTTTTGCGGTGGAATACAAGCCCATTTTCCGCGAAGGAAAATTCGAGCTGGAAGCCGGATACATTCTTTGGGCGGCCGGCCGTCCGAAGTTGGTGACGGCCGAAGGCAAAACCGTGAGCAAACAGCTGAAAAACTTGCTGGTGAAACGCCTTCCGGGCGAAGTGATCAAGCAAGATGTGGACGTAACGAAGCTGGAAAAGGTATTGGCCGAAAATCCGGTGGTTCGCCAAGCTTTGGAAGAATTGGAAGTGGAGCTGGTGCGCACGCCGTCGTTGCAAATCAAGCCGTATAAGGCGAAGAAGAATGTATAATGAATGATTACCATGCGCTCACACGTCAGTTGGATGCCGGGCATATTAGCGTCGCGGAGTTTGTCCGGGCGCTTTTCGGCCCGGATTACGGACCGGTGGAAGCCGAAGCGGCTTTTTGGCTTTATCATGAAGCCGGTGGGCGCCGTTATACGAAAGAGGAATTTGAAAAGGAAGCAACGCTCGGAACTTAAAATCATGGAAATGATGAAGATAGGAAAACCGGTCAATGCACGCATTCGCATCATCAACCGCGATGTGTTCGCCGTAAACGGCAAGTATGTGATCCGCACGAGCAACGGATGGATCAAGCAAATCGGCGTCTATACGGACGACGAAATGGCGGCCATTCATCGCACCATTAAAGTTATGGCCGGCAATAACCAATAATCCCGAGTGGCACACTCCCGGGTTCAAGTCCCGGGCGGGATCTAACAACGGATTTAGGCATTGGGACTTAGGGATTAGGTTTCCCAAATCCCAAATCCGAAATCCCAAATCCGCAAAACAATGAGACCACAATTCAACCGAAAAAAGCGCCTGCACCGCAAATTGATGACCGTTCTCAGCCAAATGGGTGTGGACGACGATATGCGCCACGATATGATTTGGCGCTATACGGGCGGGCGGACGGCATCGAGCCGGGAATTGACGCAATCGGAATTGGAACACCTGATTTCGCGCTTGGAAGACGACCGCGAAAACAAGGTGCGGCGGTTGCGTTCCACAATCCTTGAAATTGCCACACGCACCGGGATACATGATCCCAATGATTGGAGCAAGTTTAACGGCTTTATGCTCAACCGGAGCGTGTATAAGAAGCCGTTGCCGGATTACAGCTATAAAGAATTGAAAGATTTATTGCGTCAATTCAAGGGGATTGAGCGTTCGTTTGCCCGGGCGTCGAAAAATCCGAAGAATATGAGTTATTGGAAAAAACGCGGCTTGGAGCCGTCAAAAAACTAAGGATATGGCTATTAAACCTTTACCTAAGGGAAAAAGTTTAAAAGAGATCCACGACTGGTGGAATTACGGGATTAATCCCATAACGGGGATGCGTGATCATATTCAGGGAAGAAAGAAAAGCGATAATTATTCCCTGTATGTTGAATATATACAAAACAATCATGATAAGAAGAGTAAAAGTTGAGTTTCCGCTCAAATATATCAACGATATGATGGATGTTGTGCTCCATGAGGCGGGCGCTTACAAACGGCGTTTATTCCGTCATGAAGCGGAGCATATTGAGCGCGTGCAAGCCGTATGCGAAGAACAATTGCTATGGATGCTCTACGAAACATTACAAAAAAAGGCCATGAAAATGGCGTTATCCGGGAAAGGTATGAACGAACCGGTGAAGCTCAAGCTTTCCGTGCCGGTGGCTTACATATTCTGGCAAACGGCCTTGCGAAATACTACCGGGAATGATGAGTTTGACAATATCCTCTCCATTATTGTTACCCAACTTGATAAACAGCTTATATGAGCTACCAAAAAGTAATTATGATCGGTCGCCTTGGAGTTGATCCGGATATATGGTATTCCGGGACGGGAAGAATACGCACCGAAATTTCGTTAGGCACAACCCGCCCAAGGCGTTCCGGTGAAAAAACGGAAACGGAAATTACTTGGCATAAGGTTGTATTATGGGGCAAGCAAGCGGAAGCGGCGAATATGTATCTCCATAAAGGGAGTAGAATAATGGTAGAAGGATACTTGCATTATCGCAAGATCAACGGAGCGGACGGCCTGCGCTACAATACGGCCGAAGTGGTGGCCGAACGCGTGATTTTTTTGGACAATAAACCTAAAAATTGATTGATATGAAAAAAGAACTTTGGTACGTTCATATAACGTATATCAACAAGCCGAAAAACCGTTTGTATGCCGATGTTTACGGCTTTCTTACCGGTTTGGACGGTTTCGGCATTGATAATGTCGATGCGCATAAAGAAGCGGTTTCAAGAACCATTTTAAAAAAATAATTATGAAAAACGAAAAAACACTCACCGAAAAGTATTTAGACATTTACTTAAACAAAGTCGGCCGGTTTGAAAATCTTAAAGAATGTGCACGACGACAATACAATGCCGGAGGATTCTCAGATTTTTGTGATGCACTGAAATGGTGTTTGGCACTTGAACTATCCATTTATTTTCCACAAATGGATGCCCATTTGGACAGCGATTATTTTGAAGATGATAAAGGGAATGTGATGGTAGTTATTCGTGAATTGAATACCGGCGAAGGCTACGAACTTACCGAATGGATGCAAAGACACGGATACAATGAATAAAAAACTCAAACAAGCCATTCGCTATATCCGCGAGGAGCAAGAGCGGCAAGCGGAAAAATGCAAAGCATTGAATAAAATCTTGCATGAATTGCAAGAGATATGCCCGCATGATGAAGTGGAGGTTACGCATACTTACCGGGGGGAGTTCCGGCGCTGTAAGGTGTGCGGGTACCAAGAGATAGTTCGATGAGTGAACAACGAACAACTAACAATGAATAGTGAAGAATGAAATCCAAAATCCCAAATCCCTAAAACAAAAGGTTAAAGTTAAAATATAAACAAATGTCAGAAAAAGCAAAATTAAAGCGCCGGTTGAACACCTTGTATCGTTACAAGGCGATTGGAGATTATTATGCCGAGATTTATAATCCGGATATTCCCTTGCGCCGGCTTTGGCGAAAATATATTTATCCCAAGTTTTATGTGAGTTACAGCACGTTTGATAAAGCAATTTCCCTGTCGTGGGACCGGGAAATCGAGGAGTTGGAACGCAAATTGTCCGAAAAAAACGTTTAAGTATTCGGGTATGATTTCCACCAAAGCACCGGCATTTTCCAAGGTTTGTTTGTATTGTTCGGCGGTGTCCGGGTAGAGTCCGGTGGCTATAATCGAAGGCGCATTATCCATCAAGTGTTTGGCTTCTTTAAGTCCTGCTCCGATAAGATTTCTAATAGCTTTGAGGACGTCGATTTTTTTATCCCGGCATCTATGAGCTTGACCGTATAACCCGTAGATTGCGGTTCTTTTTGATTATTTTCTTCAACGTTGTTTTGGTTTTTCTTAAAGGTCATTTTCTTTCTCCCAAGTCATAATAAATCAGGCTGTAAGTAACGGCATATTCCACGATGCCGTCGGTACGCCGGTGCGGTACGGTGGATACATGGGTCATTTTTCCCGTATTGTCCAAAGGTTGCCAACCGTGGAATTGGCGATGGAGCGCTTCGATAACGTCCCAGATTTGCAAGGCGCGTTCCTGTTGTTGTTGCGGTGCGGTTGCGGTGGTGTTGCCCAGGAAGTAATCGGCTACGGTGAGTTGAACTTCCAGTTGCAGGATACGCGTGTTGCGTGGCAAATTGCGCGGATTGATCCCGGCATGCGAGGCGTCGATGCGGGTAATGTCGGTCAAGACGGCGGGGAATTTCACCGCCGGGCGGTCCAGATCCAGTTGCCCCCAATCGGTGGCACTGTAACGCACGCCTTCGGTTTGAGCGGCGTGATTGACGATGGCTTGCACTAATGCTTTCATCTTTTATGGTTTTTGGGGTTAAGGATTTGCTTAATGGTTTGGTCGATTTCTTTGATTTGTTCCTCGATTTCTTTTTTGACGATGCGGTCCACTTCCCGGTGCGGCCCGATAAACCGCCGTTCGGGTATACAAATTTTATCACCGGCGCGTTTGAGGGCCATAGCCTTATAAAAACCGGCCATGGGCGAGCGTTTGTCGGCTTGGCGGAATTGCCACCAAAAAAAGCGCTTCATGCGCGGTGTAACGGTGATTTCGCCCCCTTCGTTGTGAATGCGGGCATAAGGAAGGTAGCTTGTCCATACGATTTTATTCCGCCCGGTGCGCGAACGTATGCTTCGGCGCAAGGCACCGGACACAATCAGCAAGGAACCTTTGCGTCCCGGATAACGCCGGCGCGGCCATGGCCGGTCAAAAAAGCGCTTATGCTCGAAATTCAGGTCAAAAGCGCCGCTTAGCTCGATTTCGATATTCCGAAGCAAACGCATCAGGATTTTTTCCGTATTCGTTGATTTTTTGGCCATTTTTAGAATTTTATGTATCTTTGCATTGGCTTACCGGCATTTGTCCGGTAATGCAATGGTGTGGTGATCGCCCGTGAGGGGGTGGAACCGCACCCCAAGCGGGATGAAAATCCCGCTATTTTTTTTTTATAATCATCATAATCTTCATTTTGAATTTTTTCCATTTTTTGATATATTTGCATATCAAATCACATTTAAAGTGGGCGCGTTTGCGTCCACTTTGCCCAATAGCCGGTATAAGCCGGCTATTGAGATTTATAGCGTTCGTTGTTTTTGCAATTCCAAAATTTTTCATATCTTTGCGATAGCTTTCCATTACGGAAAGCTGGTGCGACGATCGCCCGTGAGGGGGTGGAGTCGCACCCCGGAGGGGCAAGCGGTGCAAACGTTTGTCCCTTTCTTATTTTAGCCATTGTTTTTTCAATTCACTTCTTACATACCGTTTATAAGTATTATCCGGAAAAATGATAACTATATGTTCAACATTTTTGTCCCAATCCTTCATTATAATTCGTTTTAAAACACCAAATACATCATTTATATTTACATTCATCATGGTCTTAACTACCGGTAAAATTTGGAAAATCATTTCATTAGCTCCTTGATTTGATGCCGATTTCATCCCGCTTTGAAAAGCATTTTTTATGTTAAATGTTCTATTATCTTTGTGAGGAAATGTTTTTACATCACTATAAATTTTCATTTCGATATTCCATCCATCAGGGTTTTTTGTATTTGGAATGTTTGTTACAGGTAGCATCCTATATTTTTCACCATTATTTGCTAGAATTGAAAAAGCTCTTTTGTTATAAAACCATTCCTTTTTTTCCTGTTTTCCCTTGGTAAAAATTTCCAATCGTCCGCCGTTTTTAATGCCTTTGACGGGCACGAAAGGAATACGGGCATAGCGATCGTGATGGAAGCGGGCAAAAAGAATAAGGGTGTTTTGCTTGACCGCCTTGCCGTCTTTCAGCCGTGCATATGGATGGTGGGGCGGGAAAATCACTTTATGTTTGGCGGGATTAAAGCGGAAGATGCGCAATTTGTTTACGCCCCGGCGGTTGATGTAGGTGGTGGCTTTTTCGCCCAGGCGCCGGGCTTTTTCGGGGTCGCTTACCGGATGGTTATCCTTGACGCGCACGACGGTACAGCGGCAATTCCACCCATTGGGCGGGTAGTATTTGTCCCAAAACGGATCTTTGGCCGGCAAGGTGATGCCGTGAAGCGGGCGGTGCGATTGGCGTACGCGCTCGTCGTTGGCGGTGCGGTATTGGAGCAAGGCATCGTCGCCGTCGCGGGTGAGGTAGTGCCAGCGTTCGGCCATTTGAGAGGACGCCACGGCAAAGTTGTATTCGGCTTCCAAGTAGCGCCGGTGCGGGGCCGATACTTCTTTTTCCACTTCCCGGCGCCATTTGTAATAGGGTTTGATTTGGTCGCCGTCCAACAAAAGGCGTGAGGCTTGTAGGAGTTGGGCATGGGTTTTCAGCCCGGAGAAAATAAACACGTTTTTGCGGAATGCCTTTTTGAGTTCGTCCGGGAGTTTTTCATGTTTCAAAGCCGGTTCCAATACTTCGTATGTGGCTTGTATGAGCCGTTGATAGGGCGTATTGAGAAGGAAATCGTCCGGGTGATAGGATTTGTTACGATACAGGCGGTTGATGGCCCGTTTAAGGGCTTTTTCAAAGCGTTTTAAAAGCCGTTTTTCGGGCTTTTTGATGTCGCCCGTTTGTCCGGCCAAATCGCGGTGGCACCGCCCGTGATGGCAGTGTGTGTCGTAGAGTTCGGTCAATCGCCGGTGGAGTGCCCCGAAATACTCGGGGCTCAGTCGAAAAAATCGTTATCGGACGCCGACAGTTGGGTATCGGCCGAGCGCTTGCCGGTGATGGGAATGCCGAATTTTTCGCGTATCCATTCGGTATCCACGTCATAATAGGGCAAGGTTTCGGTGGTCATTTTCCACAGGCGTTCCAGGTTTTCTTCTTGCGGATAGACGGCGATCAGGTCGCCGGTGATAAGGCCGAATTTTTTAAGGGCCGGGATGACTTGGGCGTTCCAATAGTTTTCGATGAGCCTCAGGTCGTTTTCGATGAGGATGCGCAACATTTCCTTGGCGCTCTCGTCCTTGGCACGGCTTCCGTTTTTGGTGTCTTGGCCGATTATGGCGCCGCTAACCAGCATGGAAATTTCGTTGTTGCATACGGCAATCAGGTTGCGATAGACGTCACCGTTGGTGCTGACACCGGCGGCAAAACTGAACTCTTCGTTTTCGTCGATGATCATCCAGGCGGCGGCGCCCATGTTTTCCATCATTTCACGTCCGCGTTGCAAGGCTTCCGGGTCCGATGTGTCGGTTTTGAGGACGCGGGGCGGAATGCCGTATATTTCACAAAGTTCCGACCAAGCGCTTTGCGCAAAACGCTTGAACAGGATATGCGGTACCAAGGAATTGAGCAAACCGTATTTGTCTTGCGGATTGTAAAATTCCAGCAAGGTATGTCCGTAGCCCGGCAAGCGGCGGTATTCGATGTATTCGTCCCTATAGATGTCGGGAAAGACGATGCCCGCTTCGGGATTGATATTGGTACGGGGCAAAAGGATCACGTCCAAGTCGTTGCCGAGGCGTTGCAATTCAATCAAC
>Ga0256834_1001274_pt1 | contig 17440 bp, 19 predicted proteins | sample 4281140metaG_FD_190536 | JGI IMG/M metagenome (GOLD analysis project Ga0256834, IMG submission 190536) | Hydrothermal vent microbial communities from East Pacific Rise, Pacific Ocean - 4281-140 | ecosystem: Environmental > Aquatic > Marine > Hydrothermal vents | place: Pacific Ocean: East...
AGTTTCTTGTGGGTTTGAGGTTTCTTCGCCAGTAGTAGGCGTTTTTATGTCATCAAGAATATCAGTTTTTAGAGTATTTTGAGGTTCGAGTTCAACCTCATATTCGTTAGACATTGCTGGGGACATTGTAGATTGTTCAATATCTGGCAGAGGAAAATCATCTGGATAATAATTATCTTCCTTTGTTGCAGATTTGGCCTCATTAATCACTTCATCGATTGAGTTAGGTGCGACATCATCAATATTGTTGGCTTCTTGGTCAATACTGCTGGTTTCTTGTGTTGATAGATTAGAAATATTATTATCTGCCTCTGCCTCTGCCTCTGGCACCTCATTTTCTATATTTTGCTCGCTAAGCTCTATTTGATTATCACTTGGCTCATCAATCACATCTTCAGCCTGCTCGTCATTACTAATTGATGATATTTCTTGAGTTTTACCAGCTTTAGTTGCTAATTTTGTAGCTTGAGAAATCCAGTTCTCACGATCAATCCGCCCCTTAAAAAGCAATTTGTCATCAACTTTAAGTATTTCTTCTTTGCTAAAGCTAGCTATTTGAGAAAATTTTGTAATGCCTAAAGCGTTGAGTTTTTTCTCAATTACAGGCCCAATACCAGAAACTAGCTTAAGATCGTCTGGCTCACCCTTTTGTGCAACAAACAGAATTTCTTTTGCTGTCTCTTCTTCTTGCTCAACAGGTTTAATTTCTTTACTTGAACTTTCAATCGTTTCTATTTTCTCTTCAAGGGGAGGTAAATTAGCATGTTCGCTTAAATCTGCATTAAGTGCGAGTTCTGCTTCTTCTTGTTCTTTTTGGGCTAAAAGCTTTGCTTGGCGCTTCTCTTCTTCTTGTTCTTTTTGAGCTAAAAGTTCTGCTTCTCGTTTTTCTTGCTCAAGCTTGATAGCTTCCTCTCGCTCTTCTTGCTCTTTTAGCTGTGCGAGTAACATTTCTGTTGCGTCTTGCTCTACTTCACGTATGCAATCTTCAAGTTCAAGCCGATGTTTGGTTATTTCTTTTGCAGGTAATGGAGGCTCGATTGAACGTAATTGCCCAACTAGGGCTGAGCGTGCTTTTTCATAAACTTTTCGCCTTGCATTACCATTGTTTTCTGGTAGTGCTCCAATCGCTTTGCTTAAAAGCCCTTTATAATCAGCCATATTTTAACCTAATAATCTTTCTTAAAAATTCATTATAGTATAAAAACTTTAATCTTGAAACGGGTCATGCACAAGAATTGTGTCTTCTCGTTCTGGACTTGTGGAAAGCATAGCAACTGGTGCACCGATAAGCTCTTCAATATGTCGGACATACTTAACGGCGCTTGCTGGTAATTGCGCCCATGTGCGTGCCCCTCTTGTTGTGTCATCCCAACCTTTCAGCGTTTCATAAATAGGTTTAACATCTTGTTGCGCCCCCATTGAGGCTGGGAAATAGTCAATTCTTTTACCATTTAACTCATAACCAACACAAATTTTAATTTCTTTCATACCATCAAGCACATCTAATTTAGTTAATGCAATGCCATTTATGCCAGAAGTTTTAATCATTTGACGCACTAGAACCGCATCGAACCAGCCGCAACGACGTTTACGACCAGTAACTACGCCAAATTCATGCCCCTTTTCGCCCAAAAATTGCCCAATTTCATTATTCTGCTCAGTCGGGAAAGGCCCCTCCCCAACTCTTGTTGTGTAGGCTTTAGTTATGCCAAGCACATAATCTATTGCACCCGGCCCCATGCCAGAGCCAGTTGCTGCTTGTCCTGAAACTGTATTTGAAGAAGTAACAAATGGATAAGTTCCATGATCATTATCTAACAGTGCCCCTTGTGCCCCTTCAAATAAAATTCGTGCGCCGTTTCGTCTTTTTTCATCAAGCAGCCGCCAAACCTGCCCCATATAGGGTAAAATCCTATCGGCAACTTGCATTAATTCATCAACGATTACCTGTGTCTCTATTTCACTTAGCCCTAAACCACGCCGCAAGGCATTATGATGCGTTAAAAGCCGCTCAACTTTAATTTTTAATGTATCAGGTTCTGCTAAATCCATCACTCTTATGGCACGTCTACCAACTTTATCTTCATATGCGGGGCCAATGCCACGCTTTGTTGTGCCAATTTTTAGGCCAGAAGCAGAGCCTTCTCTAATAGCGTCTAATTCTTGATGAACTGAAAGAATAAGCGAAGCATTTTCAGCCACCATTAAAACATCAGGCGTGATATTTACTCCTTGGGCGCTTAATTTTTCTATTTCAGCAACAAAATGATGTGGATCAACCACCACACCATTGCCAATTACTGATAATTTACCACGCACTAGCCCAGACGGGAGCAATGATAATTTATAAACCTTGCCATCAATCACCAAAGTATGGCCAGCATTATGGCCACCTTGAAATCGCACCACCACATCAGCTCGATTGCTAAGCCAATCAACTATCTTACCTTTACCCTCATCGCCCCATTGTGAGCCGACAACTACAACATTTGCCATTTTTAATCCTTTTATACTTGTCGCCGTTGGTCGCTTTGCTTCCGACCCCGACACCCCCGCCGTTTTTCTTTTTCCACGCTATAATCTCGCTAGGTTGCTCTCTTTATATTTGTCGCTGCTACTCGTTTTGTTCTCTTTTCTTGCGTTCGCGCCACGCAGGCTGACCTCGCCTGTCCGCGGTAGCCTTGGCGTAGGTGGAACACCCCCGCTGTTTTTTTCCATGCTTATGCCATACAGCCTGTCTGACCCCGCTTGTCTGCCGTTATTAGTGATTTGCAAAATTAAGTAGTTTGCAAATTGATTTAGCTCCCCTATAGCAAGAAGAACAACAATGACAAAGTAAGAATTGTTATGAAAAATGCTAATACACCACAATATGGCAAATTAAGCGCAAATATTTCGCAAGCATATCTATTATTGATCATTGCACCGCTGTTATGGGGTGGAAATCTTGTTGCTGGCAAATTAGCTGTTGATCAAGTTGATCCAAATATCTTGCTGCTTGGGCGTTGGTTTGGTGCTTCTTTAATTCTTATTATTATTGCTTCAAAATATATAAAACCTGACTGGCAAAAAATAAAACCACGCCTGTTAATTTTAATTCTTTATGGGGCTTTGGGTTTTGCAGCTTTTAATTTGCTTATGTATAATTCTGCTTATTTCACTTCAGGGTTAAATATGTCCATTGAGCAAGCATCTATTCCTGTTTTGGTTTTGCTTGGTAATTTTTTGATTTTTAAGGTTCGTGCCAGACCATTGCAAATTATTGGCCTTGTTTTGACAATTATTGGGGTAATGTTTGTTGCTAGCGCTGGGGATTTGAGAAAAATATTAGCGCTTGAGATGAATATTGGTGATGTAATGGTTTTAGGTGCTTGTTTTTTATATGCTGCCTATTCGCTTGCATTAAAATATAAGCCAAAAATTCATTGGTTAAGTTTTATGTTAGTTACGTCGCTTGCAGCTTTTGGCGCATCATTTATTTATCAAATAATTATTGAAGCAGGGTTTGATAATATTATTTCTCAAATCCCCAAAATTACTTTGCTTGGCTGGGGGACGATTTTTTATGTGATGATTTTTCCATCAATATTGGCGCAAATTTTTTATGCTCGAGGAGTAGAGCTTATCGGGCCAAATCGTGCTTCAATTTTTATAAATCTGTTGCCAGTTTTTGGCACAATATTATCAATAATTATTCTTGGCGAGAAATTTGAAACCTATCATTTAATAGCTTCAATATTGGTAATTTTAGGGATTATTTTGGCAGAATATTCTGTTCGCAAAAAACAATAAAAAACCCGACTTAAAAAGCCAGGTATTTTATAATTATATGACAGCAAACTTAATATTTGCGTTTTGCAGGAGCAGCTGTATCTAGGCCACCTTCGTGCTGAATACGCTTGCGAGCTAATTTACGTGCCCGCCGAATTGCTTCTGCCTTTTGGCGCGCTCTTTTTTCAGATGGCTTTTCGTAATGATTGCGTAATTTCATTTCACGAAATACGCCTTCACGTTGTAATTTCTTTTTAAGCGCTCTTAACGCCTGATCAACATTATTATCACGTACACTTACTTGCAAAAGTCCATCACCTTTTCAAAATTTAATAATCTAGCATAATTTAATGAACTGATATGAATAAAAGGTCAAAGAAAACCTTTCATCAACCAGCTATGCTAGTTCTGTTGTTCGGCTCACTAGCAAACAATAGGGTGCTTGTCCAGCATTTGTGGATTATATTAGTGTTATTTTGCTAGTTTATTCGCTTAAAAAACTAATATGGTTCAAATGACCCATTTTTCGCCCCTCACGCACTTGTTTTTTGCCATAAAAATCTGGGCGAGTGCCAGATTGCAAATCTTTGTGTGCATCTATTATTTCATCACCTATCAAGTTTTCCATTGTGACATTTGCTAAGCGAGTTGGATCTCCAAGCGGCCAATTAGCAATGGCACGAATATGCTGCTCAAATTGACTGGTGAAGCACACTGCTTGTGTGAAGTGGCCAGAATTATGCACACGAGGGGCAATTTCATTTACAATTAATTTTGCATATGGCTCATTTGCTACAACAAAAAATTCTATCCCCAGCACTCCAATATAATCGAGCGATCCAATTATTTCATGTGCAATACGGGAGGCACGCTTTCTTGTTATATTATCAATATTTGCTGGCACTGTGCTGGTTTTAAGAATGTGATTTTCATGTATATTTTCACTGGCATCATAATCACGCACTTGGCCACGCCTATTGCGAGCAACTATGATAGATATTTCTCTTTCAAAAGAAATGAATTTTTCAGCAATAAGTGTTGAGCCTTTAAGCTCATTAAAAGCTTGTTCTATTTGTTGTTCGGTTTTAATTATTCTTTGTCCCTTACCATCATATCCCATGCGTGTGGTTTTTAGCACAATGGGTAAAGTAATTTCTTTAACAGCATTTTCTAAATCGCTTAAAGTTTCAACCTTCATATATTGCGCTACTGCAATATCATTGCTGGCTAAGAACAATTTTTCTTTTAATCTGTCTTGAGCGATTTCTAAAATTGTGGATGATGGGGCAACTGGTTTTATTTTTTCAAGAAATTTGAGCGATTGTGTCGGTAGGTTTTCAAACTCATAGGTGATTATATCAACTAGATTTGCAAATTCAGCTAGTTTTTTTTCATCATCATAATTAGCAATAAATTTTAGCGGCGTAACATCAAAAGCCGGGCTATCTGGGTCGGGACAATATATCGCTACTTTAAAGCCAAGTTGTAGCGCACTTAGAGCTAGCATTTTTCCTAATTGTCCACCGCCAACAATGCCTATTGTTGCGCCCTGTTCTAATATTTTATTTTCTTGATTACTCATCCGCTATTCATCCACTGGGAAATCTGCAATCGAATTAGTTTGCTTTTCTCTAAATATTGTCAGGCTTTCTTCTATTTCACTATTATTAAGCGAAAGCACAGAGGCGGCTATAAGCGCTGCATTTTTTGCTCCAGCCTCACCAATAGCAAGAGTTCCAACAGGAATGCCTGCTGGCATTTGCACTATTGAGAGTAGGCTATCTTTGCCGCTTAGAGCATGTGATTGTATTGGAACACCAAATACTGGCAATGAAGTAAGAGAAGCTACCATTCCGGGTAAATGCGCCGCTCCGCCAGCACCAGCAATTATTACCTTAAAGCCTTCTTCTCGTGCTAAGCTAGCAAATTGATAAAGACGTTGCGGGGTTCTATGTGCTGAAATAATGCGAGCCTCATATGCAATATTTAATTCATCAAGAATATTGGCACTTTCACGCATGGTTGCCCAGTCGGATTGTGATCCCATAATTATAGCAATAGGAGGTGATGTGAACATTTTCTATTTCCAAAAAGTAAAATCTGTAATTAACTCAAAATAAACAAAGGTGCAAGTTATGCGATAATTTCAGGTAAAATAATTTTCTCAATTTCGATAATTTTATCTTTAACTGCCAATTTGCGCTTCTTCATGCGTTGAACAAGCATTTTATCTGTGCAATGTGAATTAATAACTAGATTAATCGATTCTTTTAGGTCGGCATGTTCTTGGCGTTTAGTGGCTAATTCAAGCCCTAATCTTGCTTTTTGTATTTTTGTAAGTGGTAACATGGATCGCAACTCTATTAAATCATATAATAATATTGCACATTTTTCCTCACTTTGCACGAAATAACAAAAAGTTTTTATTTTCCTATCGACATTGCGGTGTTTTTTTGAGAGCATATAATTGTTTTAAACAAAGGAGATATAATGAGTGTACAAAACCATATTGTTGCATTGCAGCAGCGTCACCTTGAGCTTGAAGAAAAACTACAAGCGGAACTTACCCACCTAACTGCAGATGAGCAGATAATTAGTGAGTTAAAACGAAAAAAACTTGAAATTAAAGATGAATTAGCAAAGCTAAAAATTGAAGCTGCTTAAATTTTCTATCTTAAAAAGGTCGCAAACTTATTGCGACCTTTCATTAATTGCTCTTTTGCATTAATCGCTCTTTTTTATGGACTTTAGATTAGCAAATACTGATTCGGCATCAATTACATCTTCACCAGAATTTACTTTTGTATCAGTTTCACCAAGTTCAGAATTTTGACCAATATTCATAATATCTTCAAGCGTATGCGCAGATTTTGATAGAGCTTCTTCAGCTGAAAGCAACATTGTGCCGCCCATTGCATCTTCTTCATCAGGAGAAATTCCAGATGATTTTCTTACTTCCATATCAAGATCGATTTGCGAGCAAAGTCCAAGCGTTACTGGATCTAGCATATTAAGATTGGCGCTATTCCAATGAGTGCCTTCACGCACTGCCGCAATAGTAGTTTTTGTCGTACCAACAAGCCTAATTATCGCCGCATCTTTAAGTTCTGGGTGGTTACGAACTATCCATTTTATTGCACCTGGACGCTCGTTACGCCGAGAAATAGGGGTATATCTTGGCCCTTTTTTGCGCCTGGTTGGGATTAAAACTTTTGGCTCTGATATTTTCATTTTGTATGAATTATCGCTCTCAGCCTTTGCAATTTCATCACGAGTTAGCTGGCCATTATTAATGGGACTAACTCCCATAACGCCGCCAGATACATCACCATCGGCAATGCCTTGCACCTCAAGTAAATGTAAAGAACAAAAATCCGCCACTTGCTCAAAAGTAAGTGCAGTATTATCAATTAGCCATACGGCGGTTGCCTTGGGCATTAAAAGTGTGGTTGCCATTTTTCTCTCTTTATTAGTTATTGCTATTAAGCATAAAATATCCCCATAAATATTTTGCTGGAGCGCCTTTCAAAACGCCCCACCTCAATAATATTTATGAGGGGGATTTATAAGCAATATAAACATTTAGCTAAAATTTGCAATCCCAATAATAAATATCCCCCAATTCAAATTAGAATTGCAAGTTTTTTGCTTGAATAACCCCCTCAAGCGCAATTACTTGTGCTAATCCTTTGGCGCTCAAACTATCATCAATCGATAAAAGCGCTATGGCATTACCTGCTTGTTTTTCTCGACCAAGATTAAAGTTTGCAATATTTACCTCAAGCTCACCTAATAAAGTACCCAAACGCCCGATGAAACCCGGCTTATCGGCATTAGTGATATAAAGCATATTTGGTGTTATTTCTGCTTCTAGATTTATGCCCTTAACCTGAATGATGCGTGGCTTGCCACCAGCAAAAATAGTGCCTGCAACGGATCTTTCTTGTGTTTCAGAAGTGACTGTTAGGCGGATATAATTTTCATATGCGCCTTGTTGCTCACGGCTTACCACCTCAATATTTATGCCTCTATCTTTTGCCAAAGCTGGGGCTGAAACCATGTTCACATCACCAAGCAAAGGTTTAAGCACGCCAGTAATTGCCGCCGCTGTCATTGGTTTGGTATTGAGCGAGGAAACATCGCCCTCATATTCTATGCGAATACCAGAAATGGCTGTTTCAGTTAACTGGCCTGCAAATGAGCCAAGCATTTCGCTCAGATTAACAAATGGTGTTAAGCGGGGTGCTTCCTCAGCTGATATTGAGGGGAAATTTAGTGCGTTGGTTATTTCACCGCTCATTAAATATGCTGAAATTTGTTGCGCTACTTGTATGGCTACATTTTCTTGTGCTTCTGATGTTGAAGCGCCAAGATGGGGGGTGCAAATTACGTTTGGAGCGTTAAAAATTGGGTGCTCTTTTGCTGGCTCGGTTGCATAAACATCAAGCGCTGCTCCTGCGACTTTTCCGCTTTCAAGAGCATCTTTAAGGGCTTCCTCATCTATTAGTCCACCACGAGCGCAATTTACAATTCTTACGCCATCTTTCATTTTGGCAATGGCCTCTCTTGAAATAATATTTCGAGTTGCATCAAGCAAAGGCGTGTGTAGTGAGATGAAATCGGCACGTGCTAATAGATCATCAAGCTCAACTTTTTCAACACCAATATCTTCTGCTCTTTCAGGGGTTAAAAACGGATCAAAAGCAATAACCTTCATTTTTAAACCCTGCGCCCTATCGGCAACGATTGAGCCAATATTTCCAGCACCAATTAGCCCTAGAGTTTTGGCGGTAACTTCAACACCCATGAAACGAGATTTTTCCCATTTTGATGCTCTAGTTGAACTATCGGCTTCAGGAATTTGGCGAGCCAGCGCTAACATAAGAGAAATTGCATGTTCGGCGGTGGTGATTGAATTGCCAAATGGCGTGTTCATCACGATTATGCCTTTTGTCGTTGCGGCAGGAATGTCAATATTATCAACGCCAATACCAGCTCTGCCGACAACTTTAAGATTTTTTGCTGCGGCAATAATTTTTTGTGTAACTTTGGTGGCGGAGCGAATTGCTAAACCATCATAATCACCAATAATTTGATGCAATTTTTCTTTGTCTTTGCCAATTTCAGGCAAATAATCTACTTCAACGCCATTTTGTTTGAAAATCTCAACGGCGGTTGGGCTTAATTTATCGGATACTAATACTTTAGGCATTTTTGCCTCCTAATTTGTTGTTTTGGTTTCTATCTCTTCACTCTTCGACAAGCTCAGGGTGAGGTTGGGAGTTTTGTTTTTTCCTAACATTCATAGTTCAATAAGTTTACCATGAAATTTGGGAGTTAAGTTATTCTCCATCCCTCATGGTGAGCTTGTCGAACCGTGAAGAGACGAAGAAAATACTAATTAAAGTGCGGCTAGCTCTTGTGCAAAAGCCCAGTTAAGCCATGGAGTTAGCTTTTCAAGATCGCTTGCCTCAATGGTTGAGCCAGCCCAAATCCTAAACCCAGAGGGCGCATCACGATAAGCGCCAATGTCATAGGCGACATTTTCAGCGTCAAGTTTTGAAACCATTCGTTTGGCAAATGCTGCTTGCTCACCGGCACTTAAAGAGCTAACTTTTTCATCAGTAATGATAAGGCAAACCGAAGTGTTAGATCGCTGTTCAGGATCTTTTGCCAAAAATTCAACCCAAGCAGTTTTTTCAACCCAAGTATTTATGGCAGAAAAATTATCGTTTGCTCGTTTTTGCATTCCTTCAAGTCCGCCAATAGATAGTCCCCACTGCATCGCATCAATAGCGTCTTCAATGCATAACATTGAAACAGTGTTGATGGTAGCGGCGGAAAAAATCCCTGAAATTAACTTATTGCCTTTTGTAAGGCGAAAGATTTTTGGTAATGGGCGATTTGGTGTGTAGCTTTCAAGTCGCTGAACTGCCTTAGGTGAAAGAATTATTATGCCATGTTGCGCTTCACCACCTAGCACTTTTTGCCAAGAAAATGTTGTTACATCAAGTTTGCTAAAATCAATATCTTGCGCAAAAACTGCAGAAGTTGCGTCGCATATTGTTAGGCCAGTGCGATTTGCATTAATCCAAGTGCCATTTGGAACACGAACACCAGAAGTTGTGCCGTTCCAAGTGAACACCACATCATTGTTGAAATTGACTTTTGTTAGATCTGGCAATTCGCCATAGGGCGCTTCTAGCTTGTTCACATTTTCAAGCCTAAGCTGTTTTATTACGTCAGTAACCCAGCCAGAGCCAAAGCTCTCCCATGCCAGCATATCAACGCCTCTTTCGCCAAGCAGTGACCAAAGCGCCATTTCCATTGCGCCAGTATCAGAGGCTGGCACGATGCCGATCAGATAATCGCTTGGCACTTGTAAAAGCTCACGAGTGAGGTCAATGGCTTTTTGAATACGTGCTTTGGCAGGTTTGGCACGGTGCGAGCGGCCAATAAGTGCGCCAGATAATACGTCAACGCTCCAGCCCGGACGTTTGGAGCAAGGGCCTGAAGAAAAATTGGGATTGTTTGGAAAAATAGTAGGTTTTACGGCCATTACGCCGTTAGTCTTTTGATCAATCATGATCTATCCTCTCAGATAGTGAGCCCCTCGTTGGGGAGGGGTGGCCCACTGAGGCAGTTACACCCTCTAAAAATAAAAATCAAGAAAAAAATTTTAGAGGGAGGGAGGGCATATTTAGGTTAAGATTAGTTGCTTTTCCTATTATGCCACCCTATCACTATATCGATATATTATGTTGATAGGTTAAAACTAAATTTATGAAAAATATAATTCTTTGGATATTATTGGCGCTTATTTGGAGCTCCTCATTTTTAGCAATTAAATTGGGGGTGGAGGATATTGCTCCCTTTACTTTAGTTGCTATTCGTATGATAATTAGCACGCTTATTATCGTATCTATTTTACGGATTAAATCACTAAAACTACCAAGAGATATGCGTTCGTGGGTAATAATGATTATTATTGGGCTTAGCGGAAGTATTATCCCTTTTGTGCTTATTTCTTATGGAGAGATTTATGTTCAGAGCGGGCTTGCTGCTTTATTGATGGGTATTACGCCAATTATAACAGTATTATTTGCTCCACTGGTGCATGAAGATGAAACACTAACCTTAAAAGCACTATTTGGTGTTTTTATTGGAATATTGGGGCTTTTGGTGTTGATAACGCCTAGTGCATTAACTCAAATTGGGGCGCATTTCTTGGGTCAGATAGCTATTTTAGTGGCAGCTTTATTGTACGCTTTTTCAACATTATTTGTACGTAAATATGCCAGATTACCTGTTTTAGTCATCAGTGCAGGATCGATGATATCAGCAACAATACTAATTGTAATTCTTGCACTTATCATTGACAATCCGTTTGCCATGGCAATGCCAAGTAATTCCTCAATCATTGCGGTAATTTATCTTGGTATTTTCCCGACAGCTATTGCGACTTTGATATATTTTTATCTTATCTCAAGAGTTGGTGCGGCACGCATATCAATGATAAATTTTGTTGTGCCTGTGGTTGGTGTGATTTTAGGCGCTCTATTCCTTGATGAGAGATTCTCGCTTAATGTATTTATTGCATTATTGATGATTATTTTTGCTGTCTATTTGGTTGCTAAAAAACCTAAGAAGCGATTTCAAAACACTAGTGATAAATAAAATGGATTGCATGGAGGTGCGTTTTGCAATAAAGCTCTAGTCATTAGAGCTTTAAGAGGATTTTAATGTATTTAATTGGTGAATTATCAAAACAAACTGGGGTGAAAATTCCAACCATTCGTTATTATGAGGAAATGGGGTTAATTGAAAAGCCTCATCGCACTAGTGGCAATCAGCGCCAATATGAAAAAGAGGGTTTGGAGCGGTTGTCATTTATTAAACATGCTCGTGATCTTGGGCTCTCGATTGAGGATATTCGTGAATTAGTTGATTTAAGCTCATCGCCAGAAAAATCTTGCAAACAAGCACATGAAATTGCACATCATCATTTGCAATTTATAAAAACTAAAATAAGTAAATTAAGAAGGCTTGAAAAAGAGCTTAAAAGAGTAGCCCTTTTAGATGATGAGGGACATGTGGGGAAATGTAAAATAATTGCCTCCTTAGCGGATCATCGGCTTTGCAAGGGTGAACATTGAAATAAGGGTGAGCATTGAAATATTGGCTTAGAGTTTTTAAGAAATTGATTCATATCAATAGATAAGGCTAAAATCAGATTATAAAGATTTATGAAATCTAATAGTCACTTTTCAAATGCGTCATTTGGCAAGCAAAAAGCCAATAAAAATAAAGCAAATAGCTTGAAAAACCTATTGCCGCCTTTGCCTTTGTTTGTCTTGCAGCCATTGCTAAATCATATTGTTAGCTCTGTTGCCAAAAAGCACCCAGAATTATTTGATCGGTTGGGCGATAACGCCAATAAGGTCTTTCTAATTGATCCAAGTGATTTGCCGCTTTTTTTAGTTCTGCAACCAAACCCGCTAAACCCAACTCTTAAAGCCTATAATCAAAATGAAATAATTGAACATGACACTTATATTTGTGGGACATTTGCAACTCTTATGCAAATGATTGATGCGCAAAGCGATAGTGATGCTTTGTTTTTCAATCGTGAAATTAGAGTTAGTGGAGATAGCGAAGCAATGGTTGCATTGCGAAATGCGCTTGATGATATGGAGGGCTCTTTGGCAAAAGATGTTGCAAAAAGCTTTGGGCCTCTCTCAAAACCTGTTTTGTTGGCAATGCAAAAATTTAGCAAAGGCTCAGGCAAAGAAAATGGATAAAGTGCAAAAACCAGAACTTATTTGCCCTGCTGGCACCCCTGCCTCATTGCGCACTGCAGTTGATGGTGGAGCGGATGCGATTTATTGCGGGTTTGTTGGGTCAACTAATGCACGAAATTTTCCTGGTCTTAATTTTTCGTTAGATGAAATGGCAAAATCGGTGCTTTACGCTCATGATAGGGGAGCAAAATTGCTTTGCGCTATAAATTCTTTCCCAACCGCAGGGCGCACTGATATTTGGAAAAAAGCAATAGATGATGCTATATCTATTGGGGTTGATGCGGTGATAATTGCTGATATTGGCATGGCGGATTATATGAGTAAAAAGCACCCAAATGCTCGCATTCATCTCTCGGTGCAAGCTGGGGCATCATCTGCTGAAAGTATTAACTTTTATTGTGAGCGTTTCGATATTAAGCGAGTAGTTTTGCCTCGTATCCTAACTGTTGGCGAAATTAAAAAAGTGCATGATGCAATAGATTGCGAAATTGAAGCGTTTATTTTTGGCAATATTGGCATGATGGCAGAGGGGCGTTGTTCTTTGACCAATTATGTTACTGGAAAATCTACCAATATGGACGGCGTATGCTCGCCTGCAAATTTTGTGCATTATGAAGAAGATATAGATAATAATCTTACTACAAGGTTAGGAGAATTTGCCATTGATTGTATTGCTTGTGGGCAAAGTGCTGGTTATCCAACCATTTGCAAGGGGCGCTATAATGCAGATCATCGTGATGCTTATTATGCTTTTGAAGAGCCGATAAGCCTTAATTTAACGCACCTTTTGCCTGATCTTATTAAGGCAGGTGTAAGCGCTCTTAAAATTGAAGGGCGACAACGCTCAAAATCTTATATCCGCTCAGTTGTTTCCTCTTTTCGCAACGCAATAGATGGATATGCAAGAGGCGAAACACCAGATATTAGCGATCTTTTAGCGCTTACCGAAGGTCATAAACAGACCGAAGGTGCGTTTAAATCTAAGATTTGGCGTTAGGACAATAAAATGAATAAAGCAAAATTAAATATTGGGCCAAATCTTTTTAATTGGCAGCCAGAAAAATGGCGTGATTTTTATTTTGAGGTGGCAGATGTTGCGCCGATTGATAAGGTGTTTCTTGGTGAGGTTATTTGCTCAAAACGTGCGCCATTATTTTATGGTGAATTTGATAAGGTTGTTGATCGGTTAGAAAAAGCTGGCAAGCAAGTTGTGTTTTCAACTCTCGCAGAGGTTACTTCAAATGTTGATCGCCGTTTAATGGAAAAACAGGCAAATGATAAGAATTTTTTCATTGAGGTTAATGATATTGCGGCTTTGTTTTTTCTAAAAGATAAAAAGCATAGCATAGGCTCTTATGTAAATTGTTATAATGAAGATGCGTTGGAGTTTTTTGCTAAAAATGGCGCAACTAATATTTGTCTAAATCCTGAAATGCCAAAATCGGGAATAGAAGCGCTTAATAAGACGGCAAAGCAATTAGATGTGGAGCTTGAAGTGCAAATATTTGGGCGTATCGGCTTGGCGCTTTCGGCACGTTGTTATCATGCTAGAGCGCATGATAGAGTTAAGGATACGTGCAAATTTATTTGTGATATTGATGAAGATGGCATGGATTTAACTACCCTTGAAGGGCAAAAATTCTTAACCATAAATGGTATTCAAACCATGTCTTATACTTATTTGAATTTGGTCAATGAGATGAGCGAATTGCAAAAAATAGGCATTAATAATTTTCGCCTTTCTCCTCATTCAAGTGGCACTATAAAAGCCAGCAAGGTCTTTCGCTCATTGCTTGATGGTGAAATAGATGAGAAAGAAGCAAGCGCTATGCTTGACGAGCAAGATTTGGGCGCACCATATTCAAATGGTTTTTATCATGGCATTGCAGGGTATGAGTGGCGAGTTTAATATAAAGCTAAACTACTATATTAACCATATTTAATTTTATAAATCACAATAATACCTACTAGTGTCACGGAGGCAATATTTGCAATAATAATGGGTAAAGAGCCAAGCGCAATTCCATAAATTAGCCAAAGACTAACTGTTGCCAATATTAAAACATTTGTCCATAAAGACAAAGCATGTGTTTCTTTATCTCGAACTAATTTTATAACTTGGGGCAGCCAACAAATAGTGCCAAGCAATGCAGCTGACATTCCAATAGTTTCAATAATCCAAACAGGCATTTTATTTTTCCACGATTCGAAATTTATGCTTATCACATTTTTTTCAAATTAGTATAGCATTGATGTAAAATATGATATTTGCTGTTTGGTGGTGTAAATGAATTGACCGTTATATTTTTACTATACTCTATTTTATTAAGCTAGCATGAGCCTATCAAGATAATTATTATTTGCTCTTGTTAGCGCTTCTCGCCACTGCTCTTTTGGTTGGTGTTGGGCATGAGCAAATGAGATTTCAACTTCATCAACTCCGCAACGAATAGCTAGTGGATATTGATCTACAAGCAGGTTTCCTTTGGCACGAATTATTCCTTTATAGCCATTTTGACGTAATAGCTTTGCTAGTGAAAAACCACGCCCATCTGCAAATTTTTCAAATTTAATTATTATCATATCTTTGCTTAAATCAATTTGGCTAATTTTAGCATTGCCATCAATTTCTAAGGTGTTTTTAGAACTATCAATTTCAGCTTTTTCAAAAAAACCATTTCTAACAATTGTGCTTTTCGCAGTAATATTAGAAAATGCTTTTTGTTGTTTATGCAACATTTGCTTGTTCCTCTTTGGGGTATAGGGCGTTAATAAAGGGCTTTTTGCCCAAGCGTTTATAGCTAGATAAAAAACTCTCATCTGGATTATTACGTAAATTTAGATAGGCCTTTATTAGGCGTTTAATTGCTGGTAATAATTCATCAGAAGAAAATCCGGGGCCAGCTCTTTTGCCGATATTCATAGAAAGATTTTCTTCACCGCCCAAAGTTATTTGATAGCTTTCTTTGCCCTGTTTTTCTAAACCCAAAATTCCGATATGGCCAACATGATGATGCCCACATGCGTTGATGCAGCCTGAAATTTTTAATTTTAATTGCCCGATTTCTTCTTCAAGATTTAACTCATTAAAATGTTTGGCAATTTGTTTGGCAACGGGAATAGAGCGAGCGGTTGCAAGGGCGCAATAATCCATTCCGGGGCAGGCAATAATATCTGAAATAAGTCCAATATTATTTGTTGCAAGATTTGCTTTTTGTAACTCCTTAAAAACTCCTGATAAGTCGGATTTATGTACGTGTGGCAATATGATATTTTGCTCATGGCTTATGCGCAATTCATCGTGAGAATATTGTTTTGCCAAACCCGCCAATGTTTTTATTTGATCTGATGTTGCATCACCCGGAGTTTCACCAATATTTTTTAGGGATACAGAAACAATCGCATAATCTTTATTCTTATGTTCGTTAATATTATTTTTTATAAAGTTAGAAAATTGCGCATTTTGCTTAAGCTCGGTTTTATAATCATCTATATTTGCTTGTTTGAAATTTGGCAGCTTAAAGCGCTCATTTATTGCAGAAATCAACTTATCTGAAGGTTGTTTGAAATTTTTCTTTTGGATAAGAAAATTTTCTTCAATTTCCTGTTTTATTTTTTTAATTCCATTTTCATGCACTAGAATTTTAATGCGGGCTTTATATTTATTATCACGCCGCCCATTAAGATTATAGACAACCATTATAGCTTCTATATAGGGTAAAAGGTCAGCTTTTGGTAAAAAGCCTTTAAGCAATTTACCAACAAATGGTGAGCGTCCAAGCCCGCCACCAAGATATATTTCATAGCCTAAATTGCCCTGTTTGTCTTTTTTCAAAAGCAGGCCAATATCATTAGATCTAATTACTGCTCTATCTTTTGGTGAGCCTGAAATTGCGATTTTGAATTTTCTTGGTAGGAATTGAAATTGTGGGTGATCAGTTGAATATTGGCGTAATAATTCAGCGCTTGGGCGTGGATCGGCAACCTCATCAATTGAAGCACCAGCAAAGTGATCGCTAGTTACGTTTCTAATGCAGTTACCAGAAGTTTGAATGGCGTGCATATCAACTTGAGCCAAATCATTTAAAATATCTGGTACGTCTTTTAGTTTTGGCCAGTTAAATTGTACATTTTGTCGAGTGGTAAAGTGCGCATAATTCTTGTCATATTTATTTGCAATATAGGCTAATTGGTGCATTTGTTTTGAATTAAGCGAGCCATAGGGAATTGCCACTCGTAACATATAGGCGTGTAATTGCAGATATAGCCCGTTCATTAGGCGCAAGGGTCTAAATTCTTCTTCGCTTAATGAACCATCTAATCGACGCATTACTTGCGAGCGAAATTGTTTAACTCTATTTGCTACAAAATGCCTATCAAATTGATTATATTGATACATATTACTCTCTAAACTTGTGCTTGCTTGCCATGAAAATAATTTGACGGGCCATTGCTTCGAAATTTTTCACGAAAATGTAAAGGGGAAGCTATTTGTGCTTCATCTAAAAACACATCGGCTAAATATGCGCCAACAATTTTATCTTGTTGTTGTTCTGCCCTTTCTAACAATTCATTTGCTTGCTCTGTTGTATAAGCAATAATTGCGTCTTTATGATTGCGTGACCAAACATTGTCCTTAGTGAAATAAATAACATCGCCCTGTAAAAGATCATTTGCGGTTATTATTTTTTCTATGAATTTACGTGCCATCTTTTTATGCCCAAAATTAATTACTTTCAATCATTATAGCTTTGCTTAAATTAAATGTCGTGGCGCATGGTTCTATTGTTCAAAGTAGAATTAGAAATTTTTTCTAAAAAATAAATGATGTTGAGAAGCAAATATATTTTTTGTGAAATGTTGCACTA
>Ga0256834_1001275_pt1 | contig 17436 bp, 14 predicted proteins | sample 4281140metaG_FD_190536 | JGI IMG/M metagenome (GOLD analysis project Ga0256834, IMG submission 190536) | Hydrothermal vent microbial communities from East Pacific Rise, Pacific Ocean - 4281-140 | ecosystem: Environmental > Aquatic > Marine > Hydrothermal vents | place: Pacific Ocean: East...
AACTTTTCTCTTTCCAAAAAAATCCCGTATCTTTGTTAGCAATCAAAAAAAACAATATTCTTATGAAATTTTTTATAGACACAGCAAACCTGTCAGATATTAAAGAAGCCAACGAACTGGGCATCTTGGACGGTGTAACCACCAATCCCTCCTTAATGGCAAAAGAAGGCATAACCGGAAAACAAAACATCATGCAACATTACCGCAATATATGTGAAATTGTTTCGGGCGACGTCAGTGCCGAAGTCATTGCCACCGATTTTGACGGTATGATGAAAGAAGCCGAAGAACTGGTCAAAATAGCCCCCAACATCGTCATAAAAATACCCATGATCAAAGACGGCATCAAAGCCATTAAAGCCCTCAGTCAAAAAGGCATCAAAACCAACTGTACCTTAGTATTTTCGGTAGGACAAGCTTTGCTCGCCGCCAAAGCCGGCGCAACCTATGTCTCGCCATTTATCGGACGATTAGATGATATTTCAGAAGACGGACTAAGCTTAATAGCCGACATTCGTCTGGTATATGACAACTACGGTTACAACACCCAAATACTGGCGGCATCGGTGCGGCACACCATGCACATCAACGAATGTGCCAAAATAGGTGCCGATGTGGTAACCTCACCGCTTAAACCCATTTTGGGACTGCTTAAACACCCTCTAACCGACATTGGATTAGAAAAATTTTTGGCAGATTACCACAAGGGAAATGATTGATATTCGATAACATTTATCTTTTAACTTTCTCCTTTTTAACTATTTAATTATGGCAAAATTCATCAAACTATACAACGACCATACCGACCAAATCCTTATAGACGAAGTCGTCGATACCCTTCGCAACGGCGGATTGGTGATTTATCCTACCGATACGGTTTACGGATTGGGCGCCAGCCTCAAAAGCACCAAAGCCATTGAACGCTTGGCTCAACTCAAAGGTTACAAAGTCGATAAAGCCAATTTTACCCTTTTGTACCCCGACCTGAGCAAACTATCGGAATATACCAAACAAATAGATACGCCTACTTTTAAAATTCTGAAAAAAGCTTTTCCGGGACCCTATACCATGATATTACCGGCTAACAACAATATGCCCAAAATATTTAAAAAACGAAAAACTTTCGGTATGCGTGTCCCCGACAATCAAATCTTACAAAAAATCATTGAACACTTAGGCAATCCCATAGTCAATATTTCGCTCAAAGATGACGATGAAGTTGTGGAATACACCACCGACCCCGAACTGATATATGAAAAATGGCACAAACTCGTCGATGTAATTATAGATGCCGGATATGGCGATAACAATCCCTCAACGGTTATCGATTTATCACAAGACATACCCCAAATTATTCGAGAAGGAAAAGGCGACTTGGAAAAATTAAATTTATAATGATGACACCGAACATCCGGAGTATTGAAACAACCTATGTAACCTGTTTTCTATAATACCCGTTCATCGATTTATCAATTAAACGATTAAACCAACAAAAATGAACAACCGCATACATTTCATAGCCATTGGCGGTGCCGCCATGCACAACCTTGCCATTGCCTTACACAAAAAAGGCTATCGAGTAACCGGAAGCGACGATGTTATCTTTGATCCGTCCAAATCTCGTTTAAAAAAATACGGATTACTACCCGATAAATTCGGCTGGTTCCCCGAAAAAATCACACCGGACATTGAGGCAATTATATTGGGTATGCACGCCCAAACCGACAATCCCGAACTGATTAAAGCCCAAAAACTCGGCTTAAAAATATATTCTTATCCCGAATACCTCTATTGGCAAAGTCAAAATCAAAAACGAATAGTCGTTGCAGGTTCACATGGTAAAACAACCATTACCTCCATGATTTTGCATGTGCTTCACAAAGCCGAAAAAAATGTAAATTATATGGTAGGATCCCAACTTAAAGGATTTGATACCATGGTTAAACTCGATGACAACTTGAAAACCATTGTTCTCGAAGGTGACGAATATTTATCATCACCCATCGATCCCCGCCCCAAATTTTTATGGTATCACCCCCACATAACGGTTATAAGCGGTATAGCTTGGGACCACATGAACAAATTTCCCGACAAAAAAAATTATATCGAACAATTTGACAAATACATCGACACCATCGAAAAAAACGGTGTGTTAATTTTTAATGAAGAAGATAAAACATTGACCGAATTAGTTCGTAACGCTCGTCAAGACATTCAAAAAATTCCTTACGGCACTCCCTTGTATGAAAAAAACAAAGAAGTATTTTCAATCATTTACAAACATCAAAAATATCCGCTGCAAATCATAGGTGCACACAATATGCAAAACACCGAAGCCGCCCGATTGATTTGTAACCAATTGGCAATAAACGACGAAACCTTTTATCAAGCCATGCAAAGCTTTAAAGGAGCCGATAAACGATTGGAAAAAATATTTGAAAACAAACACAGCCTTATATTCAAAGATTTTGCTCATGCACCCTCCAAAGTATTTGCCAGTTTAAATGCCGTTAAAGAAAGTTTTCCGAACCGAAAAGTTATAGCCGTATTGGAACTGCATACATACAGTAGTTTAAACAAAAAGTTTTTGCCCGAATACAAAGACAAACTCAAAAGTGCCGATGAAGCCGTCGTTTTTTATTCGCCTCATGCCGTTACCCTCAAAAGATTGGAACCCATTCCACCGGAATTAATCGTTAAAGAATTTAACCGACCCGATTTGAAAGTATTTACAGAACCTAAAAAATTGCATCAATACTTATATAAAAAAGATTTGAAAAATACCGTGCTGCTATTGATGAGCTCGGGCAATTACGGAGGATTGAACATCGACCAATTAATAACCAAAGCAAATACCGATTAACAACACAAAACCGGAATCGAAACCAATCAAATTGCATGATTTTTTGATTATCTTGTAAAAAACATACCCAATCCAAACAAAGATTATTAAATCATGAAAATACCTATTAACCGTTGGTCGGAAAACGACCGTCCACGCGAAAAACTCATGCACAAAGGCGTCAATGCACTTTCCGATGCCGAACTGATTGCTATTCTTATCGGGTCGGGCAACCGCGAAGAATCAGCAGTTGATTTATCCAAAAGAATTTTGTCCGACGCCCAAAACAATTTGGATAAATTGGGCACATATACCGTTCAAAATCTAACAAAATACAAAGGTATCGGACAAGCCAAAGCCATCAGTATTGTTGCGGCACTGGAACTGGGCAGAAGAAGAAACCTGTCGGAAGCTCTAAAACAAGAAGAAATCCGATCGTCATTCGACGCCTTTCAATTACTTTCACCCTTATTATCCGACAAAAATATCGAAGAATTTTGGGTTGTCTATTTACGCAAACAAAAAGTTACGGGTATTAGCCAAATCAGTCAGGGCGGATTAGACAGCTCATTGGTCGATATACGCCTATTAATGAAATTATTGCTCGAAAAAGAAGCAACCGAATTTATTATTGCCCACAATCACCCGTCCGGCTATGTACAACCCGGCGAATCAGACCGAGAAATAACCCTAAAAATAAAAGAAGCCGCTTATACTTTACAAATACAATTGTTAGATCACATTATTGTAGGTCGTAAAAAATATTTTAGCTTTGCAGACCAAAACCTTCTTTAAATATGTTTGAAATAAGTTTTAAAACCATTTGGGCAAACTTTGACCCCAACAGACACATGCGACATACGGCTTACAGCGATTACGCCGCCGAAGTACGCGCCCGATACTTTTTGAAACACAACTTATCACTGGACGAATTTGCCAAAAAACATATCGGACCGGTTATTTTTAAAGAACAAACCGTTTATTATAAAGAAATAAAAATGGGAAGTAACATAAAAGTAAATATGTTGTTAAGCGCCGCAACCGATAACTTGGAACGTTGGGAATTTACACACCAAATTTTTAATCAAAAAGGCGAATTATCGGCTGTAGTCAAAGTAAGCGGTGCGTGGTTCGACTTGCAAAAACGCAAACTAACCGTTTTGCCCGACGATGTTCTACAAAAACTTCAAAACATGCCCAAATCACCCGACTTTAAAAACATTAACCTCAATAATAAATAAAATGGAAAATCTCTTTGCCAAACACAATCGTAAAAAAGCCCTCAAAGATAAAATATACTTTTATTCTTTTTACACCATATTGTTATACATGTTTGCTCTAATGATAATCTTAATAAGCAAAGACAACTCAATCTGTCTGTTTGATTGGTATTGCGTTTCTTCTCACCAACATTGGCTACAAGCCGCCTTTATCTTATACCTGTATTTGCTGATAATAGTGCTTATATTAATTCAAACTTACAAACTGTTAGAAAAATTGGTTGCCACCAAAAACCACCTTCGCTATTTTAAATACATTTTTTATGCCATGACCCCACTAATCGCTATATTGATATGGACAACAAGCGAATTAAACCGAAACGCTTATATGCTAATAGTTTTTTCCGGTATTTTATCTATTGCCGGTTTAATGATGATTGAGTTTAGGAAAAAATAATTAAATTTGCATATTCAAGTTGTTAATTAATAATCTACTAAAACAATTATTATGAAAAAAACACCATTATTTTTATTGTTACTTTTAATGATAACCGCTATGAGTTGCAGTAACGACGACGATGATACTGCCGATACGGAAGAATATTTTGAATACAAATACGACAACAGCGATGTTGAAATTACCGGTTGGACTGCCCAAAAAAACGGAGACCGTTATATTATTCAAGCCCAAGGCAACGGACAAAATTTTGCCATTGAATTTAACAAATACGGCAATTTGGCATCTGCCAACTCGTATTCTACGTCAAATTTAAACTTTCCTTTATCACAATCGTTTGCCTATTACAGTTCGTACAGTTTTGACTTTAATCTGCAAAATATCGATACCGATAATCAAATGATTAAAGCCGATTTTGACGGGCTTTTGTATGAAGACAATTACCTTATCAACTCTACTACCCATCAAGTTTCGGGCTCGTTTAACGTAAAATATACCGAATATCCCGAAGATGAAATTTCAAAAGTAAGTTGCAAAATTGACAATCAGGATTGGCATGCCACCAACGGCGATCATTCGTCAAGCAATCAATATGAAACATACAGCACTTTTAATGACGACAAGTTTATCATTAACCTAATGTATATTGACGGCTTCCTCAACACTTGCAACAATTGTTCGTTTACCCCCAATTCGAACCTTCGCATGCAACTCGATATATATGACCCTGTAAACGACGATATAATAGAATGCCCCTCAACAGGAACTCTTTCTATTACCAACTATTCACCACCCACCGGTTTTTCTAACGGTGTAATTGAAGGAGAATTTAATTTTACGGCAACCAATCCTCAAAATAACCAAACCCATCAGATTGACAACGGTCATTTTAAACTTATTATCACACCGTAAACACTTATATGCTTAATATGGAATTTAAAACATTAGAGGCTGTCATTAATTACAGAACAGCCTCTTATTTTTTTTGCTTCGGTTTGACAATATCGTTTAATATCTAACAGCAAATTTGGTATTATTGACTTCTTTTTTGTGCAAACATACAAAATCAAAAAACATTATATTTCAAATAGCTAAGGGACAATCTTCTACAAACGTATTTTTTCGTATCTTTGTATGTAACAAACAAAAGTAATTTTTTTTATGTCCAAAATTTTGAGCTTTCTTCTCATATTGATTATTGTTTCTTCCTGTAAAAAAACCGACCGAGAATATACTTATGACGATATAGATTTTAAAGAAGAAATGCGCAATTTTGTTGTTGGTATCAGTCAATATGCCAAAAACATCAAACCCGACTTTATTGTCGTCCCGCAAAACGGCGTTAAAATTATCAGTCAAAACGGCGAAACAACGGGGCAAATACATCAAGCTTACATGCAAGCCATTGACGGACAAGGACAAGAGGGTTTATTTTACGGATACGAACAAGACGATGTCCCCACACCCAATTCAATTACCAATCAACTAAAGTTGTTTTTAGATACGATTAAAAACAGCGGAAAAACCGTTTTGGTTACCGATTACTGTTACAGTCCCAATCATATCAGAAGTTCGTATGAAAAAAACGATATGTCCGGTTACATAGGTTTTGCGGCTACACAACGCGAATTAGACCTTATACCTGCCGGCATACCGGTTCATCATGTCAATAATAATGATATTGTTGAACTCAATGAGGTTCAAAATTTTTTATATTTACTCAATCCGCACAATTTTCCCGATAAAAACAGTCTGATAACCGCTTTACAATCCACCAATTACGACCTGATTATCATGGATATGTTTTTTGAAGACGGAACCGCTTTCAGCCCGCAACAAATAGAAAGTTTGAAACAAAAAGCAAACGGCGGACAACGTTTGGTTATTTCTTATATTTCGATAGGAGAAGCCGAAACCTACCGTTACTACTGGAAACCCGAATGGAATACCGAAAAACCCATTTGGTTGGACGAGCCCAACCCCGATTGGACAGGCAATTACAAAGTTCGTTATTGGGAAAAAGATTGGCAGAACATTATTTACGGAAACAATCAATCGTATATCAAAAAAATTATAGATGCCGGTTTTGACGGTGCCTATTTGGATATTATTGATGCATTTGAGTTTTTTGAAGATCGCTATTAAACTGCCTGCATAAATAGTTTTCAAGTATTTTGGTATGTTATGATGACGGCAATGGCTCCGGTTTGTAAGCCTTATCGTTTGCTTTTATCAAAAAAATAATTCTCCCAAAATTAGCCGGTTTGTTCAATACCACAGCTGCCGGATTAATACCAAATACAAATATATATTTGTCCAATATTTCGTTTCTTTTTGGCTTTCTCATCGTCGAAAATACTCGCTCATAGCTAAGACTATGACTGCGTTTTTCTCCTTGATTAAGTAAAATCCCGAAGCTTCGGGACCAAAATATTTTTGGACTATTTTATTAATCGATTTGGTATTATCGGGCATATTTGTTGTAACAATTGGTAAATTATTATGTGAATTGGCTGTTTTTTAAAAAAAAGAAGCTACCTTACAAGATAGCCTCTTTAAGATTATTAATAAACTTATGTAGATTTATTGATCCCACCAAACCGGCGTTACAACAGATTGCCAACTTTCTGCCAAATTAGGATTTTTGCTAAGTTCAGATACAGGATAAATAGCTCTTCTAAACCATGAATGATTTACAGCGGGATCTTGATTAGCCGGTAATGCTAACCCTTTATAAACATCTGTTGAGAAATCATAACGACGTAAATCTGTAAATACTTCGGGATTTAATAAAAGAGCAATATACTTTTCTTTCATTATATGTTCCAACCTAAGGCCTGCCGGTGAAACATCAATCGCAGGGTCGAGCAAATATGCATCACGTAAAGAAGGATCAATACCAATTTTATCCATATTTGCCGCAATACCTGCTAAATATGCATCGTAAGCTGCTTGTGTCGATCCTGTCGAAGTAGGCGTTCCACCATTAGCTAAAAATTCTGCTTCGGCTTTAATAAACAAGGCTTCGGCATAAGACACCAACACTAAAGGAGAATTTTGTTTAAAATAATAACTATTTTCATTAAAGACGGTGTTGGCAGAAGTTCCGGCTTCAGTATTACCTTCATTACCATTTTGTGCACCCTCAAAAGTTGCTGCTCCTCCATTATCAATATAATCATAAATACGAGGGTCGTATGCAGCCGTAGGATATATAGAAGAATTCATATAATTGACCAATTGCTCGGAAAATAAAACGGAAATATTACCTGTTCTTGAAGCCAAGACAACGGATGTATGCCATGGGTTTTTTACTTTATCATTAAATGACAATTGAAAATCATCATCATTTGAGTTAAAACCATTGGGTAAATAACTCAAGGCTTCTTGTGCTGCTACAACACTACCCTCTCTTTTAGCCAAATGAAGAGCATAGCGGGCTTTTAGAGTATAAGCTAATTTTATCCATTTATCTATGTTTCCGTTGTAAATTCCATCGCCCGGGAGATTTTCAAAACCGGATACATCATTGTCATTCAAATCCGTAATGGCGGCATCTAACATATTTTGTATTTCATTATATATATCTTGCTGAGTATCAACAGCTGGTTGTAGATTGACGCTTCCCATTGCAGCTTCTTTAAATGGAACATCACCGTAAATATCGGTAATCATACCTAAAGTTAGAGCATTTAATACCTTGATAACTCCTTTATAATGGGTAGCATTTTTTTCTTCTGCCAAAGCTTCCATTCTACGAGAAGTATATAAATACTTTGTATAATACAATTTCCATGCAGAATAGATTGATGACTCATAATGTTGGTCAATTGAATGACTAAAATATGATGCAATATGTTGTTGCACTTGCCCGATTGAATAACCCAAATTAAAATCTAACATGACGGCATAATATTCTGCACTGGGCATTAACAAGTCGAGTTCTTGCTCTTTTTCGGAGACAACATTTGACGGATCATTAACGTCAAAAAAGTCTTTACAACTCGAAAAAGAAAAGACTATTAAGAATGTTAAAATAAGAATTTTTATATTTTTCATGATAATTTATTTTTAATTAAAAATTAACTTTTACACCAAAACTGTAAGTTTGGGTTAATGGAATATTTAAACCGGTAAATCCGTAAGTATTGGAACCGGCAGAGAACTGACTACCTTCGGGATCAAAACCTCTAAACGGAGTCCATAACAAAAAGTTATTGCCACTTACATTTAATTGTATTTTTTCTATAAAGGTTTTTTCTAACCATTTTGAAGGTAGGTTATAACTTAAAGAAATATTTCTTAACTTTAACCAAGAAGCATCTTGAATTAAAATTTCACCGGCTCTATTGTATGCACTGGAATTTCTATAATAGTTTTCGTCGATATAAACCGGTGTTTCATTAGCTTTCCAACCTCCGTTACCGTCATCTTGAACTCCTTCCAAAACAACATCCTCATATCGTTGTTCTGTGATTTTGATGGTGCCGTTTCTAATTGAATTTCTTTGTCCGGCATCATAGACATCGCCGCCTTTTTTGTATTCTAATAAGAAGCTAAAAGACAAGCTTTTATAATTCAAGGTATTTTTTATAGAACCCACCCAATCGGGAAAAGCATGTCCTACTACTACCTTTTCATCCAAATCGATAACGGGGAGACCGTTGCTATCAATTATTCTATCACCATTGTCATTGTATTTCCATTTATATCCATATAAAGTTCCGGGTGCATCTCCTTCATAAACCTTAGATTCAACACCAGCATAACCTCCTGATGCATAAGTTATTCCTATTTCTTCCAATTCTTTGGGCAAATCGGTAACTTCTCCTTTATTAGTTGACCAGTTTAAAGTAGTTGTCCATGAAAAATCATTATCATCAATCCATCTACCACTTAACAATATTTCATGTCCTGTGTTTTTTAAACTGCCTGCATTTGTCCATATACTTGTTTTACCGGTTGTTAAAGAAATAGGTATTCGAGCTATCAAATCGGTATTTAAATTATCATAATAGGTATAATCCAACCGAATTCTATTATTCAAAAATCTTAAATCGAAACCAAATTCGGTAGTTCTTTGGTTTTCGGGTTTTAAATTCAAATCTCCTTCAACGGTATAAGGATAAATACCTCCTGCACTACCTCCGCCATTGACAGGATAGTTACTGATAGCCCATTTGGTTCCTAAGATGCCTTCGGGGGCATCTTTACCAACATTTGCCCATGAAAAGCGAACTTTGGCAAAAGACAAAATCTTATTTTTCTTATCGAGCAAATCAGTAATCAAATAAGATACATTAAATGAAGGGTAGAAAAAAGATCTATTGGCTTCGGGCAGCGTAGAACTCCAGTCATTTCTTCCTGTAATTGTCAAGAATAATTTATCTTTGTAAGCAAAATCTACTTCACCAAACACACCAACTCTATTTTTACCTATTTCTTTACTAAAACTATAAAAGTTTTCAGCATTCGAAATGTTGTTAAGCATCGGTAAAATTAGCGTTTCGCCTTTTTGTGTTTCTGAAATTCTATTTTGTGTAGTAACTTCATTTCCCAATAAGAAGTTAAATTTCATATCATCATTTAACTTATAATCATAATTTGCTACCAGCAATGAATTTAATGAATTAAAACGAATATTTTGGTTAATAATAAATCCTTTTACTTGTGTTCCAACATCTAAATCAGCCGGCACAAAACGATTTCGTGCATCAACATAATTATCCACCGAAAAGCGATAGTTTAATGACAAATCGTTGCTAATATCATATTTAGCATTGGCACTTACTATGATACGATCAACAACTGTTGCTAAATTACTAACTTCTGCAAAATATCTCGGGTTATCAATCCAAAACGGGGTATAATTTTTTTGACGTCCATTTGGTAATAAATAGTCATTTACATCGATAGAAGGAGACCAATAAGACATAGAACTCATTATTGATTTATCTCCATTGTTTGGCAAATTACCGTTAGAATGAGAATAAAGACTTGTTACTTCCAAATTAAATTTTTCAGCCAATTGGTAATCTGCTCTGATACGCAAGTTTGTTTTGTTATAATCAGTGTTGGGAACAATACCGGAACTTGAATTATTTCCCAACGATAAATAATAGTTGTATTTATCATCTCCTCCTCTAACACTTAAATTTACATTGTTGTTAATTCCGGTAGTAAAAAAGTCTCTGTAAATATCGTGAAAAGTGATTGTTGGGTCATCACCATATTCAGGTCCCCAAGTATGAAAACTATAAGTGGCACCATTTATTAGCCAAAAACCTTTTGCTTCACCGTAACCTCTTGCTTGTGTGGCGTTAATATTAGGGTTATTAGGATCCAAAGTTATTTTGGAAATTCCTCCACGTCCTTCTCGCCATTTATCTTGTAATTCGAGGTATTTATTAACAGTACTCGCAGAAAATTTAGTAGTTAATGTAAATTGCGGTTTTCCTCTGATACCTTTTTTGGTTGTGATTACAATAGCACCGTTTGCAGCATCAATTCCATACAAAGCGGCAGCAGCAGCTCCTTTCAACACATTTATACTTTCAATATCATTAGGATTAATATCAATAGCACGGTTTGCAAACGAAAATTGTTCGGCGCTATTTGGAGCATTACTACCTGTCGTCGGTTTGACATCACCCGGGATTATATCATTGCTAATTCTAACTCCATCAACAATAATTAATGGTTGATTATTTACACTTGGATCCAATGATTTTACCCCTCTAATTAAAATATCAACTCCTCCACCAACAGCACCTGAGGACTGGGTAATTTGAACACCAGAAACTTGACCTTGCAAATTTGCCAAAGCATTTTGATTAACTTGCTTCAAATCACTTACTTTAACTTCTTGCGATGCATAACCAAGCGCTCGTTCTTTTTTCTTAACACCCATTGCCGTAACCACTACTTTATCAAGTTGTGAAGCACCTTCTTTTAATACAACATCAATGTTGCCTGAACCGGAAACGGGTTTTTCAACGGTTTTGTAACCAATGGACGAAAAAACCAAAATATCGCCTTGGTTTACTCTTATACTGTAGTTGCCGTCAAAATCGGTTGCCGTACCGATATTTTTTCCTTTTACAACTACGTTTACTCCGGGAATGGGTTCTCCCGACGCATCTGTAACTTTACCTGACACATTGAGACTTTGTGCAAATGAAAATTGCACCAGTAACAATGTCAGCATCGTAAATAACAATCTAATTCTATTCATAGCTTTGTTTTTGATTAATAATTTAGTTAATTTGAATTTTAAATTTACAGTTTTTTTTTGACATTTAAGCCGATTTTTTATTTAAAATCTACTTTTTTATCATTCAATCAAAATCCTAATAAAACTTTGAATATTTATTGAACTATTGCATTTTTTTTAACATTATTTTTGTAGTTTAAAAACAAAAAAACTATTTTTATTATGCCGCATTATGAATAATGAGCCTATTTTTTTTGTTAGATCGATAGTGTTCAAACATATAAAATTCAAACAAGTATTTATACCGAAAGAAAAAAGTTTTGTTAAAATAAAAAAAGAGACTGCCTTTGTAAACAGTCTCTTTTGGTACCCGCGGAGGGATTCAAACCCCCAACCCTCGGAGCCGAAATCCGATGCGCTATTCAGTTGCGCCACGCGGGCAATACACAGGTGCAAAAGTATTGTTTCTTTCCGATTGAAGCAAATTTTTATGACAATTTTTCTTTAACAATCTGTGCTATCAGCTTACCGTCGGCTTTTCCGGTCATTTCTTTATTGGCAATAGTCATAACTTTGCCCATATCTTTCATGCTTGTTGCTCCGGTTTGTTCAATGATACCTTCTACTACGGCAACAATTTCGGAATGTTCCATTTGTTTGGGCAAAAAACGTTCAATTACTGACACTTGTGCCAACTCGGATTTTGCCATATCATCTCGGTTTTGTCGTTGAAAAATTTCGGCACTTTCACGGCGTTGTTTTACCATTTTTTGCAACAATTTCATTTCGTCGGTTGTCGTTAATTCTCTATTTCCGCCTTTTGTCTTTTCGAGCAAAATAGCCGATTTTATGGCACGTAAGGCTTCCAACGCCGTTTTGTCTTTTAATTTCATGGCAACTTTGAGTTGTTCCATAACTTTTTGTTCCAAATTCATAATTACTTGTTTTATTAATCTACATTGTCATTTAAAAAAGAATTGCTGTCTCGCAACTTAAAATTACCGTCCAAATCCATTTCTATTTTGTGCACATCGTCAGATGATTTGGGAGACAAATCCACTTCGATACCTTTCTTTTTGTAAGCCGGCTCATATTCATTTTCCAATTCGGGTAATTTAGTTGTATAACTTTTGATGTATTCCTTTCTTTTTTTACGTAATTTAAAAGCTTGTTCCAATGGCAATTCGGTCAAATCTTCTACTTGTTCCAAACTTTGTTCGGGCAATTGCGGTTCGTCCAAATTAAACAACAAAGGTTGTTGCACGGTCTTTTCGGCAACCGGTTTGGGTGTGGCTTCGGATATGTTTTCGTCCTTTTTTATCAATTTTATTTCGGGCAAACCATCATTATTGACAAATTCCTCCGATTTTTCGTTTGTTTCGTCGGAAGTTGTAACGGTATATTCATCACCAAAGTTCAAGGCAAATTGGTCGTTGCCGAAAACATCTTTTTCAACCACGGGTTCTGTCGTAGACAAAGTATCGTTTTGGGTGTTTTCGTAAACCGGATTAGCTTCATCAAGGGTTTCAATAGAGGTAAACTCTTCATCTTTTAGCACATGAACAATTTTATCGGGTTCGGCATTGGTTATTAAGTCTTGTTGGTTTTTATTAAAACCTGTAGCGATAATGGTAACCGATATGGCATCGCCCAAACTTTCGTCTTCGCCGATACCCATAATAACATCGGCATTGTGCCCTGCTTCGGCTTGAATAAAATCATTGATTTCGCTTATTTCGTCAATCGTAATTTCGGCAGTTCCGGAAACGATAAGCAACAAAACATTTTTGGCGCCTGTAATTTTATTGTCATTTAACAAAGGCGAATCCAAGGCTTTCATAATGACTTCGTGCGACCGGTTTTCGCCACTTGCTTTTGCAGACCCCATAATGGCTGTTCCGCTGTTTTCCAATACGGTTTTTACATCGCGAAAATCGACATTGACCATATAGTTGTGGGTTATAACTTCGGCAATACTGGTAGCTGCCGACGCCAAAACTTCGTCCGATTTGGCAAAAGCTTCTTTATAAGTCAAGTTGCCATATATTTCTCGCAGTTTGTTATTGTTGATAATGATTAACGAATCGACATATTCGCGCAAGTTTTCAATACCTTTTTGAGCATACAAATTTCGTTTTTTGCCTTCATAGGTAAAAGGACTGGTAACAATGGCTACGGTCAAAATACCCATTTCTTTTGCCAATTTGGCAATGATTGGTGCCGCACCGGTCCCGGTTCCTCCGCCCATACCTGCGGTAATAAAAATCATTTTGGTGTTGTTTTCCAATATATTTTTAATGGCATTGATGTCTTCCAAAGCGGCTTTTTCACCGATTTCGGGATTGGCACCGGCACCCAAACCTTCGGTTAAATTTTTTCCGATTTGTATTTTTAGTGGTATGGGGCTTTTGGACAGATCTTGCGAATCGGTATTGATGACTACAAAATCGACATCTTTAATTCCTTTTTGATACATATAATTAACGGCATTGCCGCCTCCTCCACCTACTCCGATGACTTTGATAACGTTTGATTTGTTTTTTTCCAAATCAAATTCGAGGTTTAAATTAAAGTCGTTCATAATACTGTTTTTTTATTTTTTCTAAAATTCCAATTTGTTATTACTCCAATTTTTTTATCATGTCCATCACTGCGTTGAATATGGACTTTTTGCGTTTTTGTTTTAAGTTTGCGGTTTTATCGTTCGTATTTTCTTCGTTTTTATCTTCGATCTCTTCAAGATTTTCTTCTGTAGATTGAAGGTTTTGTTCGTTATTTATTTCATCTTCGTCGGCATATTCATAAAATTCATAATTTTTTTTGTCAGCCAGTCCTTTCATCAACAAACCTACTGCTGTTGCGTAAATAGGGCTTATCAGGTCTTTTTCGGTGCCACCTGCCAGGTGTTGATTGGGACGTCCCACGCGGGTATATTGTCCTGTTATCAAATTGACCAATTGCGGCAAATGTTTGAGTTCGGCGCCGCCACCGGTTAAAACAATTCCGCCCAACAAAACCTTATCATTGCTAAACTCCATATATCTTTTGATTTCGGCGTCGGCCATTTGAATAATTTCTTCGACACGGGCTTTTATAATACGCGAAATATTTTTCAAACTGATTTCGACCGGAGGTCGTCCGGGCAAACCTTGAATACTAACCACTTCATTTTCACTGTTTTCGGCAGGCCAAGCCGAGCCGAATTTAACTTTAATGGCTTCGGCGTTGCGTTCCAAGACATAAATACCGTTGGCTAAATCGCGTGTAATAATATTGCCTCCATAGGGAATAATTGCCGTATGACGAATAATATTGTTTTTAAAAATGGCAATATCGGTTGTTCCACCGCCTATATCAATCAATACGGCACCTCCTTCGCGTTCTTCATCGAGCAAAACCGCTTCGGCAGAAGCCAAGGGTTCCAAAGTTATGTCTTCAACTTTTAAATCAGCCATTTTGACACAACGCACCAAATTTTGAATAGAAGCCACATTGCCAACCACCACATGAAAATTGGCTTCTAAACGGGTGCCTGCCATACCAATAGGTATTTCGGTAATATTACCTTCGTCGTCCACCTTAAACTCTTGGGGCAAGGCGTGAATAATTTTTTCGCCCGGATTGACATGAATACGTTTAACTTGATTAATTAACTTTTCTATTTCGGCTTCGGTAATCATACTTTCGGGTTGTTCGCGCATGATGTATTCGCTGGTTTGAATACTGCGAATATGTTGTCCTGCAATACCTACCACGACTTTGCTTATTTTGATTTTGGCATTATATTCGGCTTTTTGCACGGCTTCGTCAATGGCTTTTACGGTTTCGGCAAGATTGACCACAACACCGTTGCGTACACCTTTGTTGGGGGCTTTTCCGTAACCCAATATTTCGACTTTGCCGTATTGATTTTTGCGACCGATAATAGCGACTACTTTGGTAGTTCCTATGTCCAGTCCGGCAACTTCCATACGCAAATCTTGTGCTCTAAAAGGAGACACACGCGGCTGTCGTCCATATACTTTCATTTCTTCGATTGGGTGGTTGGTTGTATTCATAATATTAAGTTTAGGATATATATTGATTGATTATTTTTTGCAAACTACTTGATTGTTAAATCGAAAATCATAAGTTTTATACTTGTTATTCCAATGTTTTTGATGCACATAGGCATACATGGTTTTGAGTTTAAACAATTGTTCTTGTGTTTTATCGGGGTTTATTTCAATAATAAAATCACCCGAAACATCAATAAGTTTTAAAACTGCTGTCTGACGTGACCGTAAATGTATTTCGGACACGATTTTATTTAAAACGCTATCGTTGTATATGTTTTGTATTAAAGCTACGGTTTGAGGTTGTTTTTCGGGTAACAAATCACCGAAAACCAACATCAAGCGTTCGGTATAGTGTTTTGACAAGGGTTTTTTATGTCCGTTTTTATCCAAATAAAAAGAATTTTTACCCCAAACACGAGCAATTGGTTTGTATTGTTCAACTTCGGCAATTAGATGCCCGTTTAAATCGCGATAAACTTCGGCATTGTCAATAAAATCGTTTTGTTCCAAAACAGCTTCAATTTGTGCAATATTTATCTGTTGTTGCATGCTGTCTTTGAGAGCAATCAATTGAGCTACTTCGTTAGGTTCTATAAAATTTTTATCCATAGGAAAAACACGTATGGTCGTTTCAACTATTTTCTCTTGTTGATACAACCTGTCAAAATAGCTGCCCAGCATAAGGCTTATAAGCACTATTGAAACAACCGATATGACTGCAATGGTGTTTTTCATTTTTGTTTTTAATTATATTTTTAATGTTTTTAAAATATCATCTACTATATGTTTGGTGGCATCGGGCATGGCAAAATGTTGGATATTTTGACTTAATTGCTGTTTTTTTTCGTCATTTTTCAAAATTTCGGTTATGGTTTCCGCCAATTTATCCAATTCATTTTCTGGCAACAATACGGCTGCTTGTCGATTTGCCAAAGCCAGTGCATTTTTGGTTTGATGGTCTTCCGCCACATAAGGAGAAGGGACCAAAATAACGGGCTTGCCTACCATACTTAACTCTGATATGGTTCCTGCACCGGCTCGTGTTATTATCAGGTCGGCAGCTGCATAAGCATCTTGCATACGTGTGATAAAAGGGAGCACTTTGATGTATTCGTCTTGGTATTTTTGATAGTTTTCAAAATGATTTTTACCGGTTTGCCATATCAATTGGTAATTGTTTTGTCTTAAATAAGATAATATTTTTTCAATTGCTTCATTGACGGGACGAGCTCCCAAACTACCACCAATAACCAGTATGGTTTTTCGACGACCGTCCAATCCGAAGTTTGTTAAGGCTTCGTGTTTCGAAACCTTTATATTTTGTAAATCGCTTCGAACGGGGTTACCTGTTTTTACGATTTTTTTCGGATTAAAAAATTTTTCCAAACCATCGTAAGCCGTATAAATTTTGAGGACATTTTTTGCCAACAATTTATTGGTTATTCCCGGATAAGAATTTTGTTCTTGAATAAAAGTAGGAATACCTTTTTTTTGGGCAACATACAAAATTGCTCCGCTGGCAAATCCTCCCGTTCCTACTACAAAATCGGGTTTAAATTGTCTAATGATGCGATAGGACTTATACAAACTTGACAATAGTTTGAAAGGAAAAACAAGGTTTTTCCACATTTGTGTTCTGTTAATTC
>Ga0256834_1001276_pt1 | contig 17433 bp, 15 predicted proteins | sample 4281140metaG_FD_190536 | JGI IMG/M metagenome (GOLD analysis project Ga0256834, IMG submission 190536) | Hydrothermal vent microbial communities from East Pacific Rise, Pacific Ocean - 4281-140 | ecosystem: Environmental > Aquatic > Marine > Hydrothermal vents | place: Pacific Ocean: East...
AGTCTTAGCGGAATAGCCAAAATTTTAAAACCTTTGGGAGTTCAAATAGTTGCTGTAGAATCAAAAAATTCGCCCGTAATATACAACAAACTAAAAAATAAAAACCTTCCAGTTAATCCTCACAAAATTCAAGGTATAGGTGCCGGATTTATTCCTAAAACGCTTGATTTAAGTTTAATTGACGACGTATTTTTAGTAGATGACGACGAAGCTATATATTTTATGAAAAAACTTCCTAATTTCGGTATAACCGGAGGTATCTCAACTGCTGCGAATATTTTAGCGGCTTTAAATTTTGAAGATTCTTTAACTCTTGCACCTGACGGGATTGAGAAGTATTTGAGTATTTTGTAGTGGAGCCGGCGAAGGGACTCGAACCCCCGACCTGCTGATTACAAATCAGCTGCTCTAGCCAACTGAGCTACGCCGGCAAGCGCTGGAATTTTATCAAAAGAGTTTTTCTTTTTCAAGATTTTTTATAAAAAATTTAACAAAATTTTTTCAGATATTTTTTATCTTATTTACTTTCCGTTAACTTTTATTTTTTATAATTATTTTGAACCAACCCCCTTTTTCATCCTTTCTCCCTTTTTTCATTTTCATAAATCTAAAAAGTTCCTTAAATATAAAAATACAAAAAATAACTCATAATCAAACAATAGATTTCATATGATTGTTTACTAAAAGGTGTCAGAGAGTGTTTACTGAAGCTTTAAATGGCTCCGGCGAGAGGACTCGAACCTCTGACCCGACGGTTAACAGCCGTCTGCTCTACCGACTGAGCTACGCCGGAATGTGAATAGAATTATACCAAAAAATTTTTCTTATGCAAGTATTTAATCTTCAATTTTTAATAAATCTACAAAAATAATCGCTCTTCCGATATCTTGCAAATATACTCCCGCCTTAAAATAACTCAAATTTTGCCAATAACTCACATCAAAATTATCTATTTTTTTAATTCCGTTTACTTCAATACTTAAAAAGCCGCTCTTCACACTCATATTGACATCAAAAAAATCATCACTCAGCTCTCCCAAATCATACCCCGTAGCATCCCCGTTTTCATCGCGAATAAATGCCCAAAGATGATTTTTTTCATTCTTATAATCATCAAACCATACCACCCTAACAAGAGGCGAAAAACTATCGTGTATCTGCATAAAAGTAAATTCTCTTTTGTTAAATCTAACGATTTTCAATTTCATATATAAATAACGAACTTTATTATCGCTTACATTCCATTCGTTGTAAAATCTAAGCTCACTTCTTTTAGAATCGTCAATATTGTTTTCAGATATGTCAAAAGTTAAATATTTACCTTCACTTAAATAAAAATAAGCATTAGAGAAATTTTCATCCAACTTATAATTATATTTAGCGGTAGGAGCTTGAAGTTTGGCTTTTTGAGATAAAAACTGTAATTTCTTAAGTTTTAACGGAGGCTCTTTATTATCAGTTCCTGACCCTCCGCAACCCAAAATAAAAAGAAAAAGAAGAAAATAAAAAAATCTCATGTTCTGTATTCCGCGTTGATTTTTACATAATCATAGCTCAAATCACATCCGTATCCCGTAAATGCTCCCTCCCCGATTCCAAGGTCAACGTATATTTTGAATTCTCTTCTTTTCATAATTTCATGAGCTTTTCTTTCGGTTTCTTCATCGAAGATTATATTTCCTCTATCGTACACTACGATATTTTCAAAAGCGATTCTTAATCTTTTTTCATCACACTCGACATTACTTGCACCGACAGTCGAAGCAATTCTTCCCCAATTCGGGTCTTCTCCGAAAAGCGCCGTTTTTACAAGAAGTGAAGTCGTAAGGTTTTTAGCAACGATTTTGGCTTCTTTTTTTGATTTCGCTCCCGTAACTACAAACGCAACCGCTTTTGTCGCTCCCTCTCCGTCTTTTACGATATCAAGAGCCAATTTTTGCATTACTTGTCTTAGCGCTTCTTTAAACGCTTCTTTTTCATATCCGCCGTCTCTTGTAGTCATCAAAAATACGCTATCATTTGTCGAAGTATCACCATCAACGCTTATAGCGTTAAAAGTCACTTCATTTACTTCTTTTAAAATCTCTTGCATTTCATTTTGAGGAATATTCGCATCTGTAGTTATAAAACAAAGCATTGTAGCCATAGCGGGATTTATCATCCCGGCACCCTTTGCTACACCGCCGATTCTGAACTTCCCGAAATCCCCCTCAACCTCAAAAGCTATCTCTTTTTCAAAACTATCCGTAGTCATAATCGCTTTTGCAAATTTGTTTGAATTTTTTTCGTTAAAATCGAATTTTTCGATTCCTTTTTTTATTTTCTCTTTATCAAGCCTAACTCCGATAACTCCTGTAGAACTCATTATAGGATTTTTAATCGAAATTTTTTGAGATAAAAATTCAAGTATCTCTTCGATATCTTTTATTCCCTCATCACCTGTCATAGCGTTTGCGTTTTTTGAATTGGCAAGTATGAAATTCGTAGTTTTAATGCCTCTATTTAATACGTATTTTATAGGAGCCGCTTGGAATTTATTCGTCGTAAAAAGATACGCCACATCAAGCTCTTTATCGCTTCTTATAAATCCCAAATCATATCCGTCTTGTTTAAATCCGACATTTACTCCGCTCGCGTATATTCCATCAACAGCGCAAACTCCTCCGTCAATCGGCGTTATTCTAAACTTCATCTCACTTCCTTTTAAATAAAATCGAGTTCTTTTGGTTTTTTAGTGCTTCTTATAATTTTTCTGGCTTTTTTCATATCTTTTGCGGTACCGATAACAAGCAAAACGTCTCCGGGTTTAATTACGTCATCGCCTTTTGGAATAGGTATGAATTTGCCGCCCTCTTCTTTAATACCAACAACAGTTACGTTAAAAAGCTCTCTTAAATGAGCCTCTTTTAACTTCTTATAAGCAATCCACGACTTTTTACTAACCGTAATCTCCTCCAAATCAAGAGGCGTATCAAGAGAATATACGAACTCTTCCAAAATATTCTTAACATCCGGGTCAACCGTTACGGCCGTCATACGTTTTGCGATAAGTTTTGTTGGTGAGAGAACTTCGTTTGCTCCGAGTCTTTTTAATTTTTCGATATCCTCATCGCTTTGAGCTACCGATAAAATATAATAAGGATGTCTTTTGATATCTTTTTCGTAAAGTCTTACACTACTCACAACGGCGATATTATCAGGGGTATTGTTTGAGAGGGTAATTATACCTTTTGCACTGCTTAAATGCGCTTTTTTAAGTGAAAGAGTCGTATGAGGGTCACCTTTTACGAAATAAGGATATTTGTATTTTTTCGCAATCTCTTCCATATCGTCTCTATTGTCTATTACTACAAACGGAATATGAGCCGCTCTAAGCTCTTTTGTTACGTCGATAGTGTATTCGTTGTGATAACAAATAACCATATGATTTTTTAATCTCGCTATTTTATAAAGCATTCTTTTCTCCTTCAAAAGCGCAATCAAACGCCCCTTATTAATAACATCAACCAATACCCCTACTGCATATGAAAAAACTGCGAATCCGGCAATAATCAAAAATATAGTAAATAATCTTCCAAGAGGAGAAATCGGAGCTATCTCACCAAAGCCTACGGTTGTAAAAGTAATACCCGTTTGATAGATGGCATCAAGCAAAGAAAAATGATCAATCCATATATATCCGAGCGTACCGAAAAGTTCAATTAAAATAGTTAAAATTATAGGTGTTCTGAAGGGTTTGAGTTCCGACCAAATTTCAGGTGATAAATCGACTTCGGGTTTTGAGGATTTTTCCCAGTGTAGTAAATCGGCTAATTTTTCAAAGAATTTTTGAAGTTTGCTTTTTTTCATATAAACCCCGAAAAAAAGGGGGAGCTTATACAGATTTTTTCAAGCTTTTTAGACAGCTTGTACAGATTTTGATTCTTCTTCTTACCCCGTTAATTTCAATTCTTACTTGTTGAATGTTAGGGTTGAATTTATGTCTTGTTTTTCTGTTTGAGTGGCTCACTCTGTTACCAAATTGAGGACCTTTACCACAGATTTCACATTTTCTTGCCATCATAATGTCCTTTACAATTTTTTGAGTTTGAAATTATATCAAATTTTTTCACAATTCACTTGATTGTTTTTTCCTTAAAACAAGGAAATTAGTGAAGCTCCTCGTTTAGCTTCACTTCTCTTCTACTTCTAAACGCAACCATTTTACCTTTTGTAGTGTCGAATCTGTAATGAATTCCGTTAAGTCCTGCAAGTTCCAAACCTTTGAAATACTCTTTGTATTCCGCATTCCACTCGGGATTAACTTCTTTGATTTTTTCGAATTCGTCTTCACTAATCCAAATTTTAGTACCTTCAAGTACAGCAATTCCGGCATCCACAATACATCCGTCTCCAAGAGGGATTCCAGTTACACTATTCGCACCGAGTAAAGTATTTCTTCCGATAGTAATAGGGTTTCCGTTCGTACCGCTAAGCACACCTAAAATAGAAGCTCCTCCACCTACATCGGCACCTTCTTTTACAACCGCACTTGAAGAAATTCTACCCTCAACCATTACAGGACCTTCGGTACCTGCGTTGAAGTTAATATAGCTCGCTCCCGGCATTACGGTAGTTCCAGGGGCAAGTTGAGCTCCGAATCTAACTTTTGAGCTGTCAAGAATTCTGATATTATCATCAGGAATTACATGAGATAGGAATCTTGGGAATTTATCAACGTATTCAACCTCAGGATAAGCGTCTTTTAGTTTTAGCTCGATTTCGTTCGCTCTTAGATAATCAAGCTCAATCGGAACGTTTCCGACCCAAGCACAATTATGAAGAACTCCGAAAGCCCCGTTTAGATTGATACTTCTTAGTGGAACTTTTCTTTGAGATAGAGCGTATAATTTCAAATAAACACTCTCAACGCTTTTCGGATTCGTATCTTCAAAAATAAAACAAATTCTATAATTATCATACTCTTCTTCGTCAAAAATATCTTTTAAAACTTTTAAAACTTGAATATTTTTATGTTTATCTCCCACTGCCTCGGCAACAAGCTCTTCTCCGAAGTAGTTTAGCGCCGTATCTACGAATTCTTTCGTAACCGGTGCCACAAATTCGCTATCTTCAAAATCAACCTCAATACCAGTTTCGATAAGACTTCTTATAAAAACAGCAGCGCTTCCGAAGTTTTCGTTCCAATTAATTACCGGATACGTAGCTTGAAGCACTTTGTCATGATTCAGTTGTCCTAAATCCACTCTTGCAATACCAAAAGCCAAAGGTTTCTTGTATTTATCGATACTTTCTACAAGTTTTTCAAACATCGCCGTCCTTTTTTTCTAAATTATACCAAAATAATCCTATTCAACGGTTACGGATTTAGCTAAGTTTCTTGGCATATCGACATCATTACCCATTCTAATAGCAACTTCCATAGCAAGTAGCTGTGTTACAACCATCATTTCAAAAAATTCCACCATAGGATGAGAGGTATCGTTTATTTTTACGAAATCGTCCGTCATTTCGATATATTCGCTCGAAATCGTAAGCACCGTCGCATCTCTTGCTACGAGCTCTTCGATATTTGATTTCGTCTTTTCAAAAAGAATATTTTTACTAAGAAGCGCCACAACATACAAATCAGGGTCCGCAAGAGCGATAGGTCCGTGTTTCATCTCTCCGGCCGGATATCCTTCGGCATGGATATAGCTTATCTCTTTTAGTTTCAAAGCTCCCTCAAGCGCAAGCGGGAAAAATATATCGCGCCCGATATAGAAAAATCCGTGTCCGTGAAGATATCTTTTTGATAATCTTTTGATTTTTTCATGCAACGTTGCATCTACTTTAGTAACTTCGATCGCTTCATTGATGATATGATATTCGTTTTTCTTAGCAAGATAGTTACTAAGCATCCATAAAGTCATCACTTGAGTTGCAAAAGCTTTTGTCGAAGCCACACCTTTTTCTATTCCGGCTCTAAGCAATATCGTTCTATCCGCTTCTCTAACTATAGAAGAGTTATCGACATTACAAAGCGCAAGAGTCTTTAATCCGGCTTTTTTAGCCATTTTAAGAGTCTCAAGAGTATCCGCCGTCTCACCGCTTTGAGAAATAACTACAAAAAGAGTGTCTTTTGTCAAAAGCGGCTCACGATATCTAAGTTCGCTTGCAACTTCTACGTTCGTTCTTATTTTAGCATCTCTCTCAAGTAGATATTTCCCTACAAGCCCGGCATGATAGCTCGTACCGCAAGCGGAAATTATAATATTGTTAATTCCTTCGAAAAACTCCCTATCAAGCTCCTCAAAATGAATTCCGTATTCCGTATTTCTTCCTAAAGTATTCTCTTTTAATACGTCATATTGTTCGTATATCTCTTTTTCCATATAAAATCTAAATCCGCCTTTTTTAGCGGACTCTTTATTATTCGGCAAATCTTTAAAACGAGGAGAAAGTTTTTCGTGTCCTTTAAAAATATGAATCTCTTCATCCACCCAACCCCACTCGTCATCTTCCAAATAATGAGCGGTAGTAGCATGACCTATCAAAGGAGCGTCAGATGAAGCGAAATAAATTTTATTTTCGTCTTTTGCAACGATTAAAGGAGAGCCTTTTTTTGCAAAAAGAATCTTCTTAGGAAATTTTTCGCTAATCAAAAGAATCGCATAAGCCCCGTCGAGCTTTTCTAAAGTTTTTTGAAAAGCTTCAACCTCATCACCGTTATAATAATACTCAAATAGCTTAACAATCACTTCGGTATCGGTTTGAGATAAAAAGTTTATACCTTCTTTTTGCAAGAATTTTTTAATTTCCTGATAATTTTCAATAATCCCGTTATGTACTACAGCCGAAAACTCTCCTCTATGAGGGTGAGCGTTTATTTCCGTAGGTTTGCCGTGAGTCGCCCATCTCGTATGAGCTATTCCGACATTAGGATTTTTAAATTTAACCTTAGAAACTTTATCTTCAAGATTTTTAATCTTACCTACGGCTTTTATAGTTTTTAACTCTCCGTTATCAAGTACTGCAATTCCCGCACTATCATACCCTCTATATTCGAGCTCTTTTAATCCGTCAATCAAATAATCAATTACGTTTTCAATCCCTATACATCCTACGATTCCACACATTAATTGCCTCCAAAATCTTTTTCATAAAAATAGTTGGTAGCTTCAATAAATCCTTTTACACTACCGCAATCAAATCTTCTACCTTTAAATTTATAACCTATTACCATTCCTTCTTTTGCTTGTCTTAAAAGTGCGTCGGTTAGCTGAATTTCACCACCTTTTCCGGGCTTTGTTTCTCTTAATAAGTCAAAAATATCCGGAGTTAAAATATATCTTCCTATAATAGCCAAATTACTCGGAGCTTTATCGATATTCGGTTTTTCAACCATATCTTCTATCATCAATATCCCATCTTCAATCTCTTTTCCGGCTACGATTCCGTATTTGTTAACTTCTTCTTTCGGAACCTCTTCAAGAGCCACGATTGTACATTTGAATTTATTATATAGTTTTACCATTTGTGACAATACGTCACCCTCACACAAATCATCGGCAAGCACTACCGCAAAAGGATTGTTGCCTATAAGCGGCTCTCCCGTTAATACAGCATGTCCGAGTCCCAACATTTTCTTTTGTCTGACATAAGTAAAAGTACATTTTTCTATCATTTCGTTTACTTCTTGTAATAATCCTTCTTTTGAAGAGCCTTCAATCTGATTTTCAAGCTCCGGATTATGATCCAAATAATCCTCAATCGCTCTTTTACTTCTTCCCGTAACAAACCCTATTTCAAAAATTCCTGCATTCATACACTCTTTTATTCCGTAATGAATCAAAGGTTTATTTACAATCGGTAGCATCTCTTTTGGTACCGATTTAGTAGCCGGCAAAAACCTCGTCCCGTATCCGGCAGCCGGAAAAAGTGCTTTTTTTATCATCCTCTCTCCTTTCTCAGTTCACATCTCAGTGCTAAGCTTATCAGTTTTTCCGCTAATTCTTTACTTTTATCCACAACATAAACATTATGATTTTTGTAAAACTCTTTTTCCACTTCATCGTCGGTTAAAACTATTACGTTCAAATTCGGATTAATAGCCAAAATATTCTCGGTTATCAAATGAGTATGTTCTTCATTTAAAGTAGTAATTATAACAGCACTCGCATCCTTAACATTAAGACTCTCAAGAACTCTTTTATTCGCAGCGTTACCGAAAATCACATTATCTCCGTTTTTAAGTCCCTGTTTTACAAGCTCTATTTGTTTATCTATCGCTACATAAGGAATCCCGGCACGAGTTAGTTTTCTCGCTACTCTTTGACCTATTTTGTCATAACCGATTAATATAATATGCCCCGCAACTTCGGCAGGTTTTAGTTCGAACTCTTCGAAATTTTGAACTTCTTTGTCAAAAATATCTGCGATTTTATAAATGTATCTCAAAATAAACGGAGTCAAAATCATAGAAATAACTACAACAACTACAAGTTTTTGTAACAAATCGCTTTCAACCAAATTATACTTTCCGAGCAGTGCGAAAATAACAAATGCAAACTCCCCGATTTGCGAAAGAATAAACGCCGTTTTAATAGCGATACGATTATGTTTTACGAAAAATTTAAGCATCAAATATATAATCCCGGCTTTCGAGAGCATAAACGCTACCGTCATCAAAAGGATAGAAAAAATATTGTGAATTACGAAATTAATATTCACCATAAGTCCGACAGATACGAAAAAGATACCTAATAATAAATCTCTAAATGGCACCAAGTCGGCTTCGATTTGGTATTTATATTTCGTCTCACTCAAAATCATACCCGCAAGAAACGCTCCAAGAGAATAACTAAGCCCGAAAAAGTGTGCGATTTCAGCAGCCACAAGTACCACTAAAAGAACGGTAGCCATAAAAATTTCATCCGATTTCGTTTTTGTAGCGTGAGAAATTACAAAAGGCGCTATAAACTTCCCGTAAATATAAATAAAAACACCAAGTGCCGCAAAGCCTCCTAATGTTTTTAAAATAAGCTGAGTCAAATCGGCATCTTTATTCACGATAATAGAAATTGCAATTAAGATAGGAATAACCGCAATATCTTGAAAAAGCAAAATTCCAAGAGCGATTCTTCCGTAAGGCTTTGAGATTTCTCTGCTTTCGTTTAATAGTTTTAACACTATCGCCGTTGAACTTAGCGCAATAGCAGAACCTATAATAAGAGCGATTCTTATATCGATATTAAAAAACCAATAAAAAACAAGGCCGAAAATTCCGCTAACTATCGCCATTTCGGCAAAACCGAACCCGAAAACCTCTTTTTTCATAGATTTGAGTTTCTCAGGAGAAAACTCAAGCCCTATCATAAACATCAAAAATACGATACCAAGCTCCGCAACTATCTCGATAGTATGTTTATCAAGACTAAAAATATTGGAAATGATAATCCCGGTAAATATATATCCGATAATCGGAGGAATCTTAAGTCTTGCAAAAGGGATGTTAAAACTTAATGCGATAAACAAAAGCGCAATAACGATAATCAAAGGACTAACCATTAACAACCTTCACCAAAACATCTCTATCTCTTGGTCCGTCAAACTCTATCAAATAAATACCTTGCCACTCTCCTAAAACAACAGACCCGTTATCAACTATTAAAGAGAGATTGCTTCTTAAAAACGCAGCTTTTAAGTGAGCCTTTGCGTTTGAGTGATGATATTCTTTATCAGGTACAATCTCAGATAAAGTTTTTAACAAATCTCTTTTTAAAGTAGTGTCACTTTTTTCGAAAATTATAACGCTTGCCGTCGAATGAGGACAAAAAACCACCGCCATTCCATTTTTTACTCCGCTTTTTATCACAGCTTCTTTAATATCGTTGGTAATGTCTATAACTTCCGATTTATAATTCGTTTTGTATCTAAGCTTTGTCATTTTTCTCCTTTTGTAAAAATTCTTTTAGAAGTTTATATTCTCTTTTGTCGAAATATCTCGTTTTTCCGGTAGGTAGAGCATTTAAACTAACCCATCCGTAAGAGAGTCTTTTCAAATCCAAAACGTCTCTTCCGAAATGTGCGAAAAACCTTCTAAGCTCTCTATTTTTACCCTCACCTATCGCAACTTTTATAGTCGAATATTTAGGTGAATTTTTTATAATCTGATAATTCAAAAACGGCTTTAGCTTAATTTTTTCTTGAGTATTTTTTTCATGAGCGCCTTCGCTTCCGACTTCAACTCCCTCTTGCATTGCCGCTTCCATTTCAGGAGTGATATCTCCTTTTATTCTAAGCTTATAAACACGCGGCAAATCCGAATTCATCAACGCATCGGCAACTTTTGGCGAGTCGGTCAAAATCAAAAGCCCCTCACTCGCAAAATCGAGCCTTCCAACAGGTATGAAATGTTTATATTTTTTCGGCAGCGAATCATAAATGGTTTTTCTACCTTTAGGGTCTTTTTTCGTAACAAGCTCCCCTCTTGGTTTGTTATAAACGATACAAGTATATTTGGTGCTTTTTTTAACGGGTCTTCCGTTTACGGCTACTTTATCTCCCGTTTGCACGTCGTATGCGGGATTAGTAACTATTTTTCCGTTTACTTTTACTTTTCCTTCGAATATAAGTCTATCAGCTTCTCTTCTTGAATACGTAGTGTGATGACTTATAAATTTATTTAACCTCAACTTTTTATCCTTTCAATTTATTTTATACCCGCTTCTACCAAATGATGAATATGAATAACACCCGCAACGTTTCCGTTATTATCAATCACAGGCAAAAACTGAATTTTATTGTCTTCCATAAACGCAAGCGCGTCACTTGCGAGCATCTCTTTATTTATCGTTTTTGGATTAAGAGTCGCAAACTCTATCGCTTTTTTATTCAAATCGAAATTTTCGCTCATCATAGCTCTTCTTAAATCCCCGTCACTAAGAATCGCTTTTACTTTTCCGTTATCCAAAAACAATACGTGTCCGAGTTTACCTTCGGTCATTTTTATAATCGCATCTTTCAAACTCACATCCTCATCCACAACCGGAAACTCTTCTTTCATCAAATCTTTAACTTTTACGAAAAGTTTTTTACCAAGAGAACCGCCCGGATGAAAAGATGCGAAATCTTCTTTTGTAAAATTTCTTTTTTTCATAAGACAAACGGCTAAAGCATCTCCCATTGCAAGGGTTAAAGTGGTAGAACTCGTAGGCGCCACATTTAGAGGACACGCCTCTTTATCTACATGAATATTCAATACCACATCCGCATATCTTGCAAGAGTGGAATCCATACGCCCAGTCATCGCTATCAAAGGCACTTCGAATCTCTTAATATGAGGCAAAATCTTTATAAGCTCTTCACTCTCACCGCTATAACTGATAGCAAGCACGCTGTCGTCTTTTGTTATCATCCCCAAATCTCCGTGAAGCGCTTCTGTGGGATGTATAAAAAAGCTCGGAGTTCCCGTACTTGCGAGCGTTGCGGCTATTTTACTTCCGATAAGCCCGGATTTTCCTACACCCGTTACTATTAATTTGCCTTTGGTGTTATAAGCTATCTCCACAGCTTTTTCGATTCCGCTAACGTCAGCTTTTAATAAAGCGTCGGCTTCGATATCAAGAACTTCCCTTGCAATTTTTCTAAAATCCACTTTTAGCCTTTTTAACTAAAATTATACCAAAATTGTTGATACTAAAATGATTTTAGAATGTTACTTTTTTATACACGCTTTGAGATATAAAATTTCAAAATGTAACAATTCGTAAAAATTTATTTTACAATTTCATAAAATCCAACTAAAAGGAAGCACATGAGCTTTATTGAAGAGTATAAAAAACATACTGAAGAAAGAGCGAAACTTGGAATTCCTCCGCTACCTCTAACAGCAAAACAAGCGGCGGAACTTGTAGAACTTCTAAAAATGGTTCCTATTCCTGAAGAAGAATATTTAATGGACCTTTTCTTAAATCATATTAACCCTGGTGTTGACGAAGCGGCATACGTAAAAGCTGCATTTTTAAACGACATCGTTCAAGGAAAAACAAGCTCACCTGCCATTTCTCCTAAAAGAGCGGTACAAATCTTAGGTACTATGCTTGGAGGGTACAACGTAAAACCTCTAATCGACGCACTAAGCCACAAAGACGAAGAAATCGCACAAGAAGCGGCAAATCAACTTAAAAACATCCTACTTGTATATGATGCATTCCATGATGTAGAAGATTTGGCAAAAGCAGGAAACAAATACGCTCAAGAAGTACTTGAAAGCTGGGCGAATGCCGAGTGGTTCACAACAAAACCTAAACTTCCTGAAAGCATTAAAGCGGTAGTATTCAAAGTACCTGGTGAAACAAACACTGACGACCTTTCACCGGCAAGCGAAGCGTTTACAAGAAGCGATATCCCTCTACATGCATTAAGTATGCTAAAAGCAAAAATGCCAAACGCTCTTGAAACTATCGAAGAGCTTAAAAAAACAGGTCATCCTGTAGCGTTCGTAGGTGACGTTGTAGGTACGGGAAGCTCAAGAAAATCTGCGGCAAACTCTGTAATTTGGCATATCGGAGAAGAAATCCCTTACGTTCCTAACAAAAAAAGAGGCGGAATCGTTATCGGTGGCGTTATCGCACCTATTTTCTTCAATACTCTTGAAGACGCGGGAGCACTTCCTATTCAAGCACCGGTAGACAAACTTGAAACCGGAGATATCATCGAAATCCGACCTTTTGAAGGTAAAATCCTTAAAAACGGCGAAGTTGTAAGTGAGTTCGAACTAAAACCAAATACTCTTCCTGATGAAGTACAAGCAGGCGGTAGGGTTCCTTTAATCATCGGTAAAAACTTAACTAAAAAAGCAAGAGAATCCCTAAAAATGGAACCTGAAACTGATATCTTCATCAGACCTGAACAACCGGCTGACAAAGAAGGCGTAGGATATACGCTCGCTCAAAAAATTATCGGTAAAGCGTGCGGAATGGAAGGTGTAAGACCTGGTATGTACGTAGAGCCGACTGTTGCTACGGTAGGTAGCCAAGATACTACGGGTGCGATGACAAGAGACGAGATTAAAGAACTTGCGGCTCTCGGATTCAACGCAGACCTTGTAATGCAAAGTTTCTGTCATACAGCTGCATATCCAAAACCTGCCGATATCGAGCTACATCACACATTACCTGCGTTTATTACAAGTAGAGGCGGTGTAGCGCTAAGACCTGGAGATGGTGTTATCCACTCTTGGCTAAACAGAATGATTTTACCTGATACTTTAGGAACAGGTGGAGATAGTCATACAAGATTCCCTATCGGTATTTCGTTCCCGGCAGGTTCAGGACTTGTAGCATTTGCGGCAGTTACTGGAAGTATGCCGCTAAACGTACCTGAAAGCGTACTTGTAAAATTCAAAGGTGAGCTTCAACCTGGAATCACTCTAAGAGACCTTGTTAATGCAATTCCTTATTTTGCAATCAAACAAGGACTACTTACAGTTGAAAAGAAAAACAAAAAGAACATCTTCAACGGAAGAATCCTTGAAATTGAAGGTGATATCATTAGAAATCTAACAATCGAACAAGCATTCGAACTTGCAGACGCATCTGCTGAGAGAAGTGCGGCGGCATGTACTGTTGATGTTAGTGAAGAGCAAGTTGCGGAATATCTAAAATCTAACATCAAAATGCTTGAAGCGATGATCGAAGCGGGATATGAAGATAAAAGAACTCTTCAAAGAAGAATCGACAAAATGAAAGAATGGCTCGACAATCCTAAACTTCTAAGAAGAGACGAAAACGCAGAATACGCTGCGGTTATCGAAATCGACCTAAATGAAATTACAGAGCCAATCGTTGCGTGTCCTAACGACCCTGATGACGTTGCGACAATCAGCGAAGTATTAGCAGACCCTAACAGACCTCATAAAATTGACGAAGTGTTCCTTGGAAGCTGTATGACAAATATCGGTCACTATAGAGCGGCTGGTGAGATTCTAAAAGGTGAAGGACAAGTGCCTGTAAGACTATGGATTGCACCTCCTACAAAAATGGATAAAGAACAACTAACGGAAGAAGGCTACTATGCAATCTTCGGTCAAGCGGGTGCGAGAATAGAAATTCCTGGATGTTCGCTTTGTATGGGTAACCAAGCAAGAGTTGCGGACTATGCAAACGTATTCTCAACTTCTACAAGAAACTTTGATAACAGAATGGGTAAAGGTGCGAAAGTTTACCTTGGAAGTGCGGAACTTGCAGCGGTAACTGCTCTTCTTGGTAGAATCCCTACAAAAGAAGAGTATCTTGAAATTATCGAGAAAAAACTTGCAGGAAAAGAAGACAAAGTTTACAAATACCTATACTTCCATCAAATGCCGGAAGATTACGTGAAAAAAATGCTTTCACTAACTCTTCAATAATCTTCTTTTTCCTTTTTTCTTTTTATCTAAGATAGTTATCTCTGACACCTAAGATAAAGTAAAAGAAAAAATCAAAGCCTTATTACGAAAAAATATTGAATAAGGCCTATAATTCCTCCAAGAACCGCACCTGCGAAGTTTATAAAACCGAAATGTTTTTTCATAAGTATAAAAAGCATATCTTCAAGTTTCTTTTCATCAAAAGAAGCGACTTTTTCTTCTACGATTTTATCTATTTGAGCTTTTAATAAAATTTCCGGAAGCTCGTTTTCCAAAAATTTTTCAATTTCAATAAGCAGTTTCTCTTTTACTCTCTCTTTACTTGCAAATTTATTAAGTTTTATCCCTAAATTTAGCTCGCTAAAAAGTCTCTCAACCTGCTCTTTGCTTATAAAAGACGCAAACATCGGAAATTTAGTTTGAATAAGGTTATCGACAAATTCGGATAAATTTTTCGCAAACTCCTCTTTCGGAATCAAATCGGTAATATCTTTTGATAAAAATTCATCCAACTTTTTATCCAAAAATCTCTCGATTTCACCTTTTACCTCATCGGAAGTTACAATCTTTTTAATCTCTTCTTTGCTTAAAATATAATCCTTTACTATTTCTCCTACTTTTTTAGCTAACGTTTTTTTTTCTCTTGGAATCACACCTTGAGGAAAAATCGTTATTTTCCCGAGTTTAACCGGCTTATAAGGCTTAAAAAGAAGCTTAATGGCAACATAATTCGTAATATATCCTATCGCAGCTCCAATCCCTACGCTTAAAGACAAAACCTCTATATTCATCCGAATATTTCCTTATATTTCTCCTCATCAAATCCTACTATCACATTTCCGTCATCAAGCTCTATTACAGGTCTTTTGATAAGCAGATTTTCACGACAAAGCCACTCTTTTTTACCTTCGTCATCAAGGTTTAATTCTTTTAATTTTAATTGTCTGTATTTAGTACCTCTATTGTTAAATAGCGTATCAATATCCACCTTTTTAAGCCACTCCTCTATCTTATCACATCCTACTGGCTCTTTTTTAAAATCATGAAATTCAAATTCTATTGAGTTATCTTTAAAAAATTTAAGAGCTTTTTTTACGCTACCGCAAGTTTTAATTCCGTAAACTTTCATTCATCCTCCTTTATAGGTTTAAAATTCAAAACTTCCGTCAAATAAAAAAATCCGCCTCTAAGCGCTTTTGCGTCAAGCCCGGCGGCTTTTGCCAACCTCTCGGCTTCTTCCAAATCGCTAATTATTCCTCTTAAATCCATAATACCATATTTTTTGTTTTTGTCTAACATCATAAGCTTACTTGCGAAATATTCGTCAAAAGGAATGTTTATGGAATTTGGCACTCTCCCGTAATATTCGACATCTTCCGGGTCTCTTATGTCAATAATAATCATCTCTTTTACTTCGTCATAATCCGGAAAAGGATCCTTTTTCGGTTTTACCATTTCACTCTCTTGAGTCTTTTGGTTTTTCTTAAAAAAATCAAACATTTCAATCCTTTAAGGACAATTTTTATCCTTTTTCATTTGGTTATAATTTTATCATAAATGCCGATATAAAAACAAAAAGGCTTATAATGTCAAAAATATTCGAAAAAAACATAACCGCATTATTTGAAAAAGACAAAGATTTAGCCGAGCTGATTTTTGCAAATCCTCCTAAAAATTTCGAAGTCGTTCAACAAGGTGATGACAATATCAACCTAAATATCATAGACCTAAAAAACAAATACCCGATATACGAAACCGACCCGCTTAAAGAGATAGAACAAAAACAAAAAGAGTTCAAAAAGTTCGAAAGATATCCGGTACTTTTTCTATACGGACTTGGAAACGGAATATTTACGAAACTTCTTTTTGCAAATCCGAGTTTAAGAAAAGTATTTGTTTTCGAACCTAACCTCGAAATTTTATATATAGCATTTCATATCGTCGATTTTTCAGATGAAATTTTAAACGATAAAATAAAATTCATACTCCCGCAAACTCTAACTTACGCAAAAGCATTAGATATCTTCACCGATAAAGACGTACAACTTTTCGCAAAAACATACGAATTGCAAATTCACTCACCTTATTATGAAAAATTCTTCGCAGAGGATATTGTTAAATTAAACAAACTTTTAATAAGAGCCATAAAACAAACCGTAATAAACTTCGGAAACGATACGATTGATACGTTAATCGGTATAGAACATCATATTAAAAACCTGCCCGAAATGATAAAAAACCCGGCTTTCAAACAAATCGAAAAGAAAAAAAACGCGGAAGTCGCCGTAATAGTCGCAACCGGCCCTTCACTTGCAAAACAACTCCCTATTCTTAAAAAAATCCAAGATTACGTAACGATTATAAGCGTGGACGCTTCACTGCCTATTTTGGCAAGAGAAGGTATAAAACCGGATTTCGTAACTTCACTTGAGAGAGTGGAACTCACCGGAAAGTTTTTCGAAAACACTCCGGCGCAATTCCAAAAAGATATCATTATGCTCCACGCTTCTTTACAACACGAAAGAGTACTTAAAAACTCTCACGGCAAAAAAGTACTTGTTATGAGACCTTTTAGATACACTCACTACTACGGACTTCATAACTACGGATATTTGGGTGTGGGAATGAGCGCGGCAAATATGGCATACGAACTTGCCGTTAAAATGGATTATAAAAAAATAGCTCTTATTGGGCAGGATTTAGCTTATGCGGAGGATGGAAACTCTCATGCAAAAGGCCATGTTTTAGGAGAAAACGAAGTAAAATTCAAAGATAGCGACGAATACGTAACCGCATACGGAGGAGACGGTCTTATAAGAACGACAAGAGTTTGGAATATGTTTAGGAATTTTTATGAAAAAGATATCGAGCTTGCCAAAAAAAAAGATATCACCACCTATAACTGCACCGAAGGCGGCGCGAGAATAGAAGGGGCGATGGAAATGCCTTTTAGAGATTTTATAAAACAATACGTAAAAGAAGAAAAGAAAAAACCGATTCTCTTAAGAAAACCTCCTAAAAAATCGATAGAAAAAAACCTG
>Ga0256834_1001277_pt1 | contig 17420 bp, 11 predicted proteins | sample 4281140metaG_FD_190536 | JGI IMG/M metagenome (GOLD analysis project Ga0256834, IMG submission 190536) | Hydrothermal vent microbial communities from East Pacific Rise, Pacific Ocean - 4281-140 | ecosystem: Environmental > Aquatic > Marine > Hydrothermal vents | place: Pacific Ocean: East...
TGAGCAAAGCGAGAATTTATCTCTACTCGAGAATCAAAGAGTTTGTGAATTTTAGCGCCAGCATCTTGTGCAAGTGTTGCAAATCTATAGGCGGTATTATTGGTGGTGGTGATTGCAGTTTTCCCTGTTGAAATGTCACTCTGCCAAACGCCATATCCATATGCTAAGTGAAAGGCACTGGATAGCCCGATTGTTCCTTTTAGGCGATTGCCAGAAAATAGAGGCAGGCGATCACTACAACCTGTAGCAATGATTATTTTCTTTGCTTTTATCAGTGTGATTTTACTTTTTATCTTAACGCCATCAGTTTCTAAGCTTAGCATTTTTACAATATTTTTTTCTATTGCTATAGCTTTGCATGAGGTTTTAATTTCTACATTTTTAGCTTTTGTTACTTCGCTTTTTAATCGGTTGATTATGGTTTTTGGATTTTCTTCATCAGAGGAATGTCCAAATAATATTGCATCGCCGCCGCAATAGGCTCGCTGGTCAATCAATAGGGTTTTATGTTTTGAACTTACTGCATTTGCTGCGGCACTTAACCCTGCAATTCCTGCTCCTATAATTAATAAATCGATTGATAGATTTTCATCTATTTTAGCGTCGTGCCAAGGGGTTGAGATGGCAAAAGAAGTATCAAGATTTAGCTCAAGACTATTGGTTTTTTTTGAGTTGAGTTTTTTTACTATCTTGGCAAAACCAGAAGTTTTTTTATAGCCTTTGCTGATAAAATCTCCCCCATTAATTGCAGGCATTAATTCGATTGGCAGATAGTCTTTAGGTTTTGGGTTTTCGCTAAATTGGCAGACTGGCAATGATAAGGTTTCATCAAGCGCAATTTCAAATCCTTTGTGTTTACCAGCACCAATAATGCCGTTGGCAATAGTGGCTGATAATATGCTGTCGCCTTCAAATCCGTTTATCTCTATCTGATTTAGTGTGAATTTAACTGGCTTTGATTTATTAATTTGAATGCCTGCAAAAATGCTTTTTTCATCTAACTTTAATCTTGGGAAAATTTTTCTCATTTGAATCTCCCATAATTTATTGTCGAAGAAAATTCTGTAATATTTGTACGAAGGTTTTTGCTGGTTTTTGGTGCGTGATCTTCAAAATATTGTTTTTCGAAACTTGTGGCATTATTGTCTAAATATCTAGCAATTGCTGGAGTTAAGAAAAGCCCAACCTCTCCAAAACTTGCAAGTGAAATATATTTAGAGCGAGCAATTTTGCCAATTATTGGTGCGTCATTTTGGCTTATCAATGTTGAGAATTGTGTTTTTCCTGCTAGGCGCAAAATTTGATTTTTGTTAGTCATTTGGCATATTTTTTGTTCTAGTGATATTTTAGTCTTTGGGGCTAAACAATCTAATGAATTATTGTTGCGCTGATGAATTATTAAACCGCTATCAAGATTAAACATTACTGATGATTTTATTTTTTCTGTTGGTTCAACTAAAAAACCTTGGGTGGTTATAGTCTTAAATTGTTTAGTAATTTCTGATGGTGATAAGAATTCTTCTATAGCCCTGTCATCAGCAAGAATGATTTGTTTTGCGAAAAATTTTTTCTCCTTAAGGATAATTTGTGTTTCTTTTTTTATGTTTTTAAGTTTTAATTTTTCTCTTGAGAAGGTTTTAACCCCGCATTTATCAAGTCTTGCATTCAGTGAAGTAAAAAATGGACGACGTAAGAGGCGAGTTGCATCTCTAAATTGATATGATGAAATAAACCTATCCGAAATAGCCTGACTTTCAGACATGAAACCAAAAGCTAAAGCAATATTGCGCATATATGAAAGCGCTATGTCGCCATTTTTGTTTGTTGCAACAAAAACAGGGTCAACTCTTTCAATAACATTCGTATTGCTTGTTTTGTGCAGAAAATCTTTGGTTTGAGAAATATTCTCTTTTAATAAATTCCAAGTTTGTGGGCGAGTGATTGGTGCAATTGAAATGTCAAAACCATGCTGTGGACGTAATGTGCTTGGAAAATCAGCAATTAATGCAACATCATGCCCATGAGTTTTCGCAAGCATACAAGCAAGAATTGCAGCTTTTGGGGTTGAGCCAATAATGGCGAAATCAACATTCATTTACTAGTCTCACTCAAGTTGCTTATCACAATTTTTTGTTCATTTTTTTTGTTTTAACGATACACTTTTTCTTATAGCTAGACTATAGATGTTTTTGTAATGAAAATACGATAGTGGAATTGCTGTTTAATCATGTTTATTTGGATTTTATTTAGTGCCATAATTTTGTCTGTTTTAATAGCAATTTATTTTGCATCTTTTGGGCAGTCGCAAAAACCACAACAAGAGGCAAAAGATATTGTTGAACAAGATAGCCCGACACTTTCTCACTTTAAAGCGCAATTATTAGAAATTGAGCGTGATCTTGCAAATGGTCTTATTTCTGAAAATGATGCAAAAGGTGCAAAAGGTGAATTGGCACGTGAAATGATACGGCTTGAAGCGGAGGCGGGCAAGAGTGAGAAAGCTAAGTCTAAAATTCCAACTCCTGTGCTTTTGGCTTCTTTTGTTGCTATTGCAATAACTAGTTTTGTTATTTATTTTTATATTGGCAAACCAGAATTGCCTGCAATGCCGCTGGCAACTAGAGAAATGCCAGCTGCGGCAAATATTGATATTGATGCGGCAGTTGCAAAAATAGAAGAGCAATTAGCGAAAAGTCCTGAAGATATAAGGGCATGGAAAGTGATTGTGCCTGTTTATATGCAGCGTGGGGAATTTGATAAAGCGGTGTTAGCTTATCGTAAAATTTTAGAACTCTCATCAGCTGATGCAGATAATCAAGCAGATTTAGCTGAGGCATTAATGATGCAAAATGGTGGAATTGCAAAGCTTGAATCATTAGATTTATTCAAAAGCGCTATTAAGTTTGATCCAAAACATGTGCGTTCATTATTTTATCTTGCGAGTGAATTAACTCGGGCGGGTGAATATGAAAAAGCGATTATTCATTGGAATAATTTATTGGCGCTTAGTAATGGTGAAGAAAATTGGCTTGAAGTGGCAAAGGCAGGGTTAGAGGCAGCAGAGGCTGGTTTGAATGGTGAAATAATTGCGCCTAATGAGCCAGTTGCTATTGATGAAGATCAAAGCCAATTAATTCGTGAGATGGTAACTGGCTTAGCGGCACGGCTTGAAAAAGAGGGTGGTGCAATTGAAGAATGGACACGTCTTGTGCGTTCTTATTTAGTGTTGGGTGAAAATGATACTGCTCAAGATATTTATAATAAAGCAAAAGCAGCTTATCCAAATATAAATGATACAAAACAGCTTGATGCTTTGGCGTTAAAGGCTAATTTGAAATTAGTTGAGTAGGACAAAAAAATGACACGTAAACAAAAACGTCTTTCAGTTATCGCAGGTTTGGGCTTGGTTATTGCCTTGGCGGCGGTGATAATTTTCACAGCCTTAAGCTCTAAAATCACCTTTTTCTATTCGCCTAGTGAGTTAAAAGAAAGCCCTGTAGCTATTGGTCAGCATTTTAGAGTTGGTGGATTGGTGAAAGAAAATAGCTGGGTTAAAGACGGAAAGACTAATAATTTTATTATTACCGATAATGAAAGTGATGTGGCGGTAATTTATGTTGAAATTTTGCCTGATTTATTTCGTGAGGGGCAGGGGGTTATTGCTGAGGGTGCGCTAAATGCAAAAGGCGTGTTTATTGCTAGTAATGTGTTGGCAAAACATGATGAAAATTATTTGCCAAAAGAAGTTGTTGAGACGCTTAAAGATAGAGGCGAATGGCAACATGGCGCAGAAGAAAATACAGATGCAGTGACAGAAATTACAGAAACTACAGAGGGAACAAATTACTAATGTATATTGAGATTGGTCATTTTGCCCTAATTTTAGCCTTTGCCATTTCTATTTCTCAAGCGGTGCTTGGGTTGATTTATTGGAGATCTGGCGGTCGGATTGCGGCATTTGTTAAGAGTGCGGCAATTTGGCAATTTGTCTTGGTGTCAATTTCTTTTGCAGTGCTAATTATTGCTTTTGTGAAGTCAGATTTTTCGCTGTTATTGGCAGCAAATAATTCTTTTTCATTGCAGCCATTGATCTATAAAATAAGCAGTGTGTGGGGAAATCACGAAGGTTCTATTCTTTTATGGGTGTTAATTTTAGTGATGTTTGGTGCGGCGGTTGCGGTGTTTGGGCGTGATATTCCTAATGATTTAAGGACGTTAGTCCTTTCTGTTCAGGGCATACTTGGTGCTTCTTTTATTGGCTTTTCGCTGTTTACTTCAAATCCGTTCACTCGCTTAAACCCTGCGCCATTTGAGGGGGCAGATCTAAACCCGATATTGCAAGACATTGGTTTAGCAATTCATCCGCCATTATTATATGTTGGCTATGTTGGATTTTCGGTTTGTTTTTCTTTTGCTATTGCTGCGTTAATTTCTGGGCGGGTAGATGCGGCTTGGGCGAGGTGGGTTAGACCGTGGACGGTTGCCTCTTGGGTGTTTTTAACGCTTGGTATTTCTATGGGGTCATATTGGGCTTATTATGAACTTGGCTGGGGCGGCTGGTGGTTTTGGGATCCAGTAGAAAATGCGTCATTAATGCCTTGGTTAGCTGGCACGGCGCTTATGCATTCTGCCATTGTTATGGAAAAAAGATCTGCATTAAAAATATGGACAATATTTTTGGCGATTATCACATTCTCGCTTAGTTTATTGGGAGCGTTTTTGGTTCGCTCTGGCATTCTAACTTCGGTGCATGCTTTTGCTAGCGATCCATCTCGTGGCTTAGTATTGCTTGCTCTATTGGCATTATTCATTGGTGGTGCGTTTACGCTATTTGCGTTTCGTGCTTCGAGCTTACGAGCGGGCGGATTATTTGCGCCAATCTCGCGCGAGGGTGCGTTGGTTCTCAATAATTTATTCTTGGCAAGTGCCACTGCGGCGGTGTTAATTGGCACGCTTTATCCATTGGTGCTTGATGCATTAACGGGTGCTAGAATTTCAGTTGGTGCGCCGTTTTTTGATTTAACATTCTCTATTTTAATGGTGCCATTATTATTAGTATTGCCGTTTGGTGCTTTTCTTAATTGGAAGCGATCTGATTTTCTTTCTGTTACACAAAGGTTGGCGGGGGTTGCTGCACTTTCTCTTGTTGTCACAATTGTGGTATTCATATTAATGGGCGTAAAAATATCACTTGCGCCGCTTGGTTTATTTTTGGGTTTTTGGGTTAGCTTTGGCGCAATTGCAGATTTGGTTTATCGAGCAAAATTTGGGAGAATAACATTTGTAAAAGCATTTAAGCGATTATTCGCTTTGCCAAAGTCTGCTTGGTCAATGGCATTGGCGCATTTTGGTATGGGTATTTTGGTGCTTGGAGTGGTGCTTGTTTCGACTGGAGAAAGCGAGAATATTACTTCGCTTAAACTTGGTGAAACAGCTGAATTGGCGGGTTATTCTGTTGAATTTACCAAGAGTGAAGTTTTGCAAGGTCCTAATTATTTGATAAATCACTTTGAATTTGATGTAAAAGATAAAAATGGTAATATTCGCCATGCGGTGTCAGAAAAACGAGTTTATACGGCTTCTTCTATGCCAACTACTGAGGCAGCAATTTTGACTTATGGTGGAGTATCGCAACTTTATATTGCGGTTGGAGATGCCGATGAAGTGGGTAATCAAGTAGTGCGGATTTGGTATAAACCATATATTCTTTTAATTTGGTATGGCACGATATTCATGGCTTTGGCTGGCTTTTTATCGCTTAGCGATAGGCGAAAAAGAATTGGGGTTGCACTAACCACTAAAGCAAAACAAGCGGCAAGAAATAAACAAGAGGCTTAAAATATGAAAAATATATTGAAATTATTTTATTCAATTATGTTGATTGTGGCTTTGGTTTTTTCGCAAGCAGCAATGGCGGTGCAACCAGATGAGGTGCTTGCTGATCCAGTATTAGAAAAACGCGCTCGTGCTATTTCGGTGAATTTACGCTGTTTAGTTTGTCAAAATCAAAATATTGATGATAGCGATGCCCCACTTGCCAAAGATTTAAGAATATTAGTGCGTGAAAGATTGATTGTTGGTGATAGCGATGGCGAGGTGCTTGATTATGTTGTTGATCGTTATGGCGAATATGTTTTGCTAAAACCCGTTTGGGGGCTGCATACATTTTTACTATGGGTTGCAGGGCCCGCTATTTTATTGTTTGGTTTTATTGCTATTTTCTTTGTTGCAAAAAAACAGCCAAAGGCAAAACCAACAAAAGAATTAAGCAAGGCAGAAAAGGCAGCGCTTAAAAAGCTTGAAGATGGTTAAGTGATATTCTAGCAGTATTAGCTGCAAAGAAGGCAGATATGAGTTTTGAAATTGCACAATATCTGCCAGATGGTCTTTCGCCGATGTTTGCGTTTGGTTTGATTATTCTTAGCGCTTTCACTAGTGCTGTGACAGCGGCATTTGGGCTTGGTGGTGGTTTGTTATTGATTGCGGTAATGAGTTTAATTATGCCTGCTGCTATTGTTGTGCCTGTGCATGGTGCGGTGCAGCTTGGATCGAACGGTGGGCGGGCTTTTTTACGGCGTAAATACATCCAATGGCAATTTGCGGGCTGGTTTGTTTTTGGCTCAATGCTTGGCGCAATGCTTGGTGGCGGGGTTGCGGCGCAGCTGCCTGATAATTTTTTCAAAATCGCAATAGCGTTATTTTTGCTTTATGTTAGCTGGGTGCCAAAACCTAATGTTACTAAGCATGGTGCGCTTTCAACTAGCATTGCGGGAGCTTTTACTTCTTTTATTGGTATGATTACAGGAATATCTGGGCCATTAGTAATTAGCTTTTTGCGACATCTAAAAGAGCGTCGCGAGATTATCGGCACGCATGCTCTCTTATTGACTTGCCAAAACAGTTTTAAGTTATTGATTTTTATTTTTCTTGGTTTTGCATTTTCTGATTATTTGCCGCTGATTTTGGCAATGGTTGTTTCTGGTTTTATTGGAACTTATTTTGGTGGTTTGCTATTGGATAAATTGCCTGAAAAGATTTTTCGCCTAGCGTTTCGTTTTATTATTACTATTGTAGCTCTTGATTTATTGCGCCGTGCTATATTTAGTATTTTGTCATAATCTAGCCATCAATATTACCAAATTGTAATGTTGATGTCATGATATGGAAAGGTAAGGTGGCGCATATATATTTTGTTTGGGGTAAATTTATCTGGAGAATTAAACATGAATAAATTATTTTCACACCGTCTATCATCTGCACGTCACTTATTAAGTGCATCATCTTTGGCGATTGCTTTAGCTTTTGGCACAATGAGCGGCGGAGCGTTGTTAGCAACTGGTGCAATGGCACAAATTTCTGTGCAAGCATCATTACCCGCAAGTTTTGCTGATTTAGTTGAAGCGGTAAAACCCGCAGTTGTTTCTATTTCGGTGCAGGGCGTTGAAGAAACAAGTCGCTTTAACCCACGTAACAATTTAGAGTTTAACTTTCCTGATTTGCCAAAAGATCACCCATTCAGACAGTTTTTTGATCAGTTTGGCGCACCTGGGCAAGATCAAGCACCAAAACAAAGACGTTTTGAAGCGGCGGGGTCTGGGTTTGTAATTTCAGCTGATGGTTATGTAGTAACTAATAATCATGTAGTTGAGCATGCAGAAAAAGTCACAGTGGTTTTTGATGGTGGTGAAGAAAAAATAGCAACCATTATTGGCACCGATGAGAGAACAGATTTAGCTTTGTTAAAAATTGACGAAGTAAGCGATTTACCTTTTGTTGAGTTCTCTCAAGAAGATGTAAGAATTGGTGATTGGGTGGTTGCTGTTGGTAACCCGTTTGGGCTTGGTGGCTCGGTGACTGCTGGCATTGTATCGGCTCGTGGACGTGATATTGGCGGCAATTCTTATGGTGATTTCTTGCAAATTGATGCAGCGATTAATCGTGGAAATTCTGGCGGGCCTGCGTTTAATTTAGAAGGTAAAGTGGTTGGTGTTAATACCGCAATTTTCTCGCCAAATGGTGGAAATGTTGGCATTGCTTTTGCCATTCCTGCAGATACAGTGATGCAAATTATTGAAGACCTTAAAGATGATGGCGATGTAACTCGTGGATTTCTTGGGGTGGCAATTCAAGATGTAACAAAAGATATTGCCGATAGTGTTGGTCTGCCAACGGCTCGTGGGGCGCTGGTTACTCAACCAACACAGGGTGCGCCTGCTGCAAAAGCTGGGGTTAAATCTGGTGATATTATTGTTGAGGTGAATGGTGAGCCGATTGATGATGCAAAAGATCTTTCACGCACTATTGGCTCGATTGCGCCAGAAGAAAAAGTGAAAATTAAAGTCTGGCGTAATGGCAAGAATATGAATTTTGCTATCAAACTTGCAACCCTTGATGATGACGTTGCTACTGCTCCAAATTTAACTGATGAGCTGCCCATTATTCCAAAGCCAGAAATCTCTAGTATTGGTATTACCCTTATTGCTAATGTTAATGGTGCTGGTTTGGTAATTACTGATATTGAGGAGGATAGCATTGTTGCAAGCAAGGGGTTTGCAGTTGGTGATATTATTCTTGAGGTCGATAATCAGTCGGTGAATAGTTTAGCTGAATTTGAAGATGTTTTAGCGCAGGTGAAAAAATCTGAACGGTCTAAAGTTCTGATAAAAGCAAGTCGAAATGATAACATTCGTTTTATTGGCTTACCTTTAGAGGACTAAAATAATGGCGCTAAGGTAAATATCTTAGCGCCATAACTATATGGGAATCAAATGATGAAAATATTGCTCATTGAAGATGATAGAGAGGCGGCATCTTACCTTATTCAAGCGCTAGATGAAGCAGGGCATATAAGCCACCACGCAGCAGATGGGGAAACAGGTTATGCGATGGCTTCTGGCATGGAGTATGATGTGTTAATTGTTGATCGTATGTTGCCTCGCCGAGATGGTCTTTCAATCATTGAATCTCTTAGAGTTGAGGGTGATAATACGCCTGTTTTAATTCTTTCAGCATTGAGTGAAGTTGATGATAGGGTAACGGGACTTAGGGCTGGTGGAGATGATTATCTCACCAAACCTTATGCTTTTACCGAGTTATTAGCGAGAGTAGAAGTGCTTGCCCGCCGTAATTCACCCAATGAGGGGCAGACAAGTTTTCAGGTTGCTGATTTGAGTTTAGATCGGCTTTCTCGTAAAGTTGAGCGCAATGGGCAAGATATTTTATTGCAGCCACGTGAGTTTAGATTGCTTGAATATTTAATGAAACATAGTGGGCAGGTTGTTACTCGCACGATGTTGCTTGAGAATGTTTGGGATTATCATTTTGACCCACAAACCAATGTGATTGATGTGCATATGTCACGCTTACGAGCAAAGATTGATAAGGGATATAAACAGCAAGTTTTGCACACTATTCGTGGTGCGGGGTATATGATTAAATGAAGTCTTTTATGCGGTTATGGCGAACAACGACGTTTCGCCTGACGACAATGTTTATTTTTATTTTTGTCGTGGCTTCAATAAGCCTGATGGCTTTTATGGCTTATCAATCTTCTATTCAAATTCAGAAAATTCAAGCACAAGAAATTGAGCAAGAAGTAAGAGAATTAGTTAATTTACAAAAAAAACGAGGGGTTAGGGCAGTTGCAAATGCTGTGCAAATTCTTGCACGCCGCCCGGGACCGGGAATTTATTATCTTGGTGATGAAGAGGGGCGAATGCTGGTGGGCAATGTTTCTAATTTCCCCAAGCAGGTTTTAACGCAAAATGGCATTCATACATTTGATTATTCGGTTGAGCAGGTTTTTCCTAATAATGTAAGAAAGCATAAAAATAGGTCTGGTTATGCTTTGGTTAGCTCAAAAAGAATTAAGGGTGGTTTTAGGCTGATTGTTGGGCGAGATATTGTTGAAAGACGTGGTTATGCGGCAATTATTTTTAGAGGGTTTTTATTTGCAGTAGTGGGGATTGTTTTGCTCTCGTTATTGGCGGGTGCATTAATGGCGATTAGGGTGCTTAAGCGAATTGATTCAATTTCTGATACTACTGATAAAATTGTGTCGGGCAATATGAGCGAAAGAGTGCCGCTTACTAATCGAGATGATGAGTTTGATCGCCTAGCAGGCTCACTTAATGATATGCTTGATAGAATTGAAAGGCTGATGAATGGTCTTAAAGAAGTTACGGATAATGTTGCGCATGATCTTAAAACTCCGCTTACTAGAATGCGAGCAAAAGCCGAGGCGGCGCTTCGTAATGGGGTGAGCGCAAAACAAAGAAAAGAGGCGCTGCAAGCTACGATTGATGAGAGCGATCAGCTTATTCGAACCTTTAATGCTTTGCTGATGATTTCTCGTGCTGAAGCGGGTGCACCATCTGGCGGGTTTATAAATTTTGATGTTAGTGAAGTTGCAAATGATATGGCAGAATTATATGCTCCTGTTGCAGAAGATGCGGGAATTGAACTTATTGTGAAAACTTCAAATGCGATAAATATTTTAGGAAATCGTGAATTAATTGGGCAAGCGCTTGTAAATTTAATTGAGAATGCAATAAAATATGCTAGCTCTTCTAAGGCGAAGAATAAGAAAATTACACTGTCAGTGAAACAAGCTGATGGGCAAGTAAAAATTGAAGTTTGTGATAATGGTCAAGGTATTGCCAAAGAAGATAGAGAAAGAGTTGTTGAGAGGTTTGTGCGTTTGGAAAAAAGCCGAACAGAAGCTGGCTCGGGGCTTGGGCTTTCTCTGGTTAAAGCAGTGGCGAAATTGCATAAGGGCAAGTTTTATTTGCAGGATAATGAACCAGGAGTTAAGGCGATTATTGAAATGCCAAACAGTAAATAATTTGGGGGTTATGCAATGAGTCTTTTACAAAAATTGCGCCCTTTGCCACCTTTAAGCAAGGGTGGCTTTAACCATTGGTTTGATGAATTATCAACTGAGCAAAAAACTATTATTGCAAAAGCAAAGGATACGCTTGAGCCATTATTTAACAGTGCCCCATATTTGGCAGATATTGCTAACAAACAAATTGATTGGTTGTGTGAGGCGCTTAATGAAGAAGCTAATGCGGCGCTTGTTTGTTTGTTTGGTGAGTTGAAAATGGCGGGTAAAAAGCTAATTGACGAGGCAGAATTATCGACGCTTTTAAGAGTGATTAAATCTCGAGTTGCGCTTTTGGCAGCGATTGCGGAAACGGGGAAAGTTTGGACACCTGCGCAATCAACTGCAGCATTGGCGGATTTAGCAGATGTTGCGCTTGAAGCCTGTTTAGACTTTTTATTTCGAGGAGCAGCAATTGCGGGCAAGATTAAACTAAGTGAGAATGAAGCATCGGCAAGCAATTGCGGGCTAGCAATTTTTGCGCTTGGAAAGCACGGTGGGCGAGAGCTTAATTATTCCTCTGATATTGATATTGTAGCTTTTTACGATCCAATGCTTGATGTGTTAAATGAGCCAAGTGAGGCAATTAAAATTTACACTCGCATTATGCGCTCATTAGTTTGCTTGATGGACGAGCGTAATGAGCTTGCTTATGTTTTTCGAGTTGATTTGCGGCTTCGCCCTGATCCGGGTTCAACCCCTATTGCTCTTAGTATTGATGCGGCGCTTTCTTATTATGAATCTCGGGGGCAAAACTGGGAGCGGGCGGCGTGGATTAAGGCGAGATATTGTGCTGGTGATGCACGGGTGGGCAGAAATTTTCTCAAGCAATTATCGCCGTTTATCTGGCGTAAACATTTGGATTTTGCCTCGATTGCAGATATTCAGGCGATGAAACGCCAAATAAATATATCAAAAAATGTCGGCAATGCACGCCTTGAGGGGCATAATGTTAAATTGGGTCGTGGGGGAATTCGTGAGATAGAATTTTTTGCGCAAACTCAGCAATTAATTGCGGGCGGGCGGGACTTAGATTTACGCACTCGCCCAACTGTTGTAACATTAAAGGCGTTGGCAAAGGCTGGTTGGATTACTACAGAGGCGGCAATAAAACTCAGTGATGCTTATTGGTATTTACGAGAAGTTGAAAATCGTTTGCAAATGATTGCCGATGAGCAAACTCATATTATGCCAGAAGATGTGGCGGGAATAAAGACTATTGCTTTGTTAATGGGCGAGGCTGAGGTTGAAGTTTTTGAGCAAAAATATCGTGATACATTATCTATCGTGATGAATTATTATAGCGAGTTATTTGCACAAGAGGAGAGTTTAGCAAGTGATATTGGTGATTTGGTTTTTACTGGCACAGATGATGATCCTGAAACATTAGAGACGCTCGCAGGTTTGGGTTTTGCCGATCCTTCGCTTGCTGGTGCAACTATTCGCAAATGGCATTATGGCTCTTATCCCGCAACTCGAGCTGCGGCTTCACGGGCGCATTTGACCGAGTTATTACCCTCGCTTTTACTAACTTTTGCTAGTGCTAAAAACACTGATGAGGCATTAGCTCGATTTGATCACTTTTTATCGCAATTTCCAGCAGGGGTTCAGCTTTTTTCTTTGCTTAGAAACAACAAAAATCTTTGCGATATGTTGGTGGTGTTTATGGCTTCTGCTCCTCGCATGGCAGATGCGGTTATTCATCGTGCGCATGTGATGGACGGATTGATTGATCCTGCATTTGTTGATGGTGTTAGTTCGCACGATATTTTGGTTGATAAGGTAGATTGTTTTTTAGATCAGGCAAACTCGTTTGAAGATTTAATTGATCGGGCGCGTATTATTGGGCAAGAGCAAAAATTCTTAATTGGCGCAGGTTTTATCTCAGCAACGCTAAGCGCAAAAAAAGCGGGAGAGCAATTTAGTGCTTTGGCGCAGACTTTATTAGAAAAACTTTTTGCAGCGGTGAAAATTGAATTTGAAAAAAAACATGGTAAGATAGAGGGCGCAGAGACGGCTATATTGGCTTTTGGTAAAATGGCATCAAAAGAAATGACGGCTACATCTGATCTTGATTTTATTTTGCTTTATGATGCGCCAAAGGGGGCAGAATATTCTGATGGTGCAAAACCACTTGCGATGCCGCATTATTTTTCTCGCCTTACCCAAAGATTAGTTGCAGCATTAAGCGCTCCGACATCAGAGGGGGTGTTATACGAAGCAGATATGCGGCTTCGCCCTTCGGGCAATGCGGGGCCGCTTGCAACATCTTATATTTCATTTGAAAAGTATCAAGAAACCGAAGCATGGACTTGGGAACATTTAGCGTTAACTCGGGCAAGAGTATTTGGCTGCGAAGAGGGTTTTGCTAGTAAAATAAATAATCTAATTGCAAAAGTTTTAGCACTGCCGATTGATAAAAATAAGATTGTAAAAGACGTAAAAGAAATGCGTGAGTTAATGGCAAAAGAGAGAAAACCTCGGCATGCTTTTGATCTTAAATTAGTGCAGGGTGGTTTGATTGATATTGAATTTTTAATTCAAGCGGCACAATTATTAGAGGGTAAAAAAATAAACCTAGCACAAGCAGGTGTTGCAAATGTGATTAAGCGAATTGGTGAAATTGGGTTGATTGCTAATGCCGAGCGTTTGGGTGAAATTCATAATATTTATACTATAATTTTGCAAGCAATGAGCATTTGTTTGCTTGATCCTTTGCAAGAAGAAAGTTGGACATTGGCTTTTAAAGACCTGTTGAAACAACTCACAAATAGCGTGAGTTTCACAAGGCTTGAAACTGAATTAAAAGATATGCAAACGGAAGTTATTTCTATAACTGAGGATTTTTATCGAGTCTATTAAGCAACTTGAGATAGCATTTGCTCTTGCGTTTTTAGTGGTAGTGAAATGGCTACTGTTGTGCCAAAATTTGGGCTTGAATCAATTATTAATTGCCCGCCATGTAACTCTGCTATTGCCCGTGAAATTGCGATGCCAAGCCCTGCGCCGCCCTTCCTAGTAAATGCGGCATCGCTTAGCACAAAAGATTGCTCAAGTTCTTTTAAGCGTATTTCTGAAATGCCAATTCCATCATCGGTAATTTCAATTACAATGCCATCATCAGCCACCCAAGCTTTGACTTTTATTATTCCGCCTTTTGGTGTAAAGCGAATTGAATTTTCTATAATATTACCAAGCATTTGGTTTAGGCAATGTTTGTCAGTGTCAAATTTCACATTTTCAGGAAAACATGTCTCAATTTTAATGCCAGCTCTTTTTGCCTTGTCTTTGTGACGGTTGCTAGCTGTTGTTAGGGTTTTTGCTAATTCATGGGTTTTTAACTCGAGTGCTTTTTCGCCGCTTTCAAATTGTGCTAACTCTAAAATTTCTGCAAAAGAGGACACTAATTTTTCGCCAGAAGAGCGTATATCCTTTAGATATTTAATATATCTTTTATCGCCAATTTTGCCATAAGTTTCATGAATCATTAAATCTGCAAAGCCAATAATTGCGTTTAGTGGGGTGTTAATATCATGGCTTAAATGGGCAAGAAATGTAGTTTTTGCACGGCTTGCAGCTTCGGCTTTAATTTTTTCTTCTTGGATTTGTTTTGCCATTATACGTTGTTCATCTTGCACTTTTTCAAGTGAAGCTTCTGCTCTAGTTTTTTCACTTATATCAAAAATTAGGGTAATAAAACCACCATTTTCTAAGGGGCGCTCATCAATTAGTGAATGTGAGCCATCTTGGTGTGACAATTCTAATTGACGAAGATGTTCTTGGTCATTCATGGTTTTAACTGTATTTTGAGATTTAATTTTACCCATGGTATTAACATAATCTGTGCCAACAATTATGTCATTTTTATTCAATTCTAGCCTTTTTTGATATTGTTGATTGCAGTCAACTAATTTGCCCTCATGAGACCATAGTGCTACGCCAAAAGGCAGGTTATCTTTAAGCCAAACTTGCTGCTTATCTATATCAGATTGATTAGAATTATTTTCTGCGTCTTGGTTTTTCCAAACTAAAAATAATAATGCAATGACTAGGAGAAAACCAATTGAGGCGCGAAAAATTATTCCACCTAAAATTTCGGGAGTTAGTGATTTTTCACTAAGGTTTATTAAAGCATTTTGATAATCAAATATGATAAAAAGTATAAGAGCAGTTGCACAAATAGCAAGAATTGCTAACCATCGATATTGGGGTTTTCTCAAGTCAAAATTATGCATAAAATGTCAAGTCCCCGTTATTTTTATGCAACTCATAATCTAACAGAAGCATGCTTGATTGATTTGCTTTTTCTAAGACATTGAATCAAAAGAGATAGTTTTGTCTACATACTTTTTTAACCTTTTTTTCTTGACTTGAAAAACATGAGTCAGTTGAATCACTTAGGCAAAAAATTATTTTTTTAGAGCTGTGAATTACGCAATAATTCTTGTTAAAATATCTAAGCAGTTGCGTGAAAGATTGTTTTTCTTCAATGATTCTAATGCTGACTTGGCTTTTTCTTTTCTGATTGGCTCATAAGTTTTCCAGCTTCCAAATGAGGTAAGAATTTGCGCTGCAAGAGAGGGATTGATTTTGTCTAACTCTTTTATCACTTTAACTATAAATGTAAAAGCTGCGCCGCTTTCATTTGTGAATTGCGCCGAATTGTGATTGCAAAAAACGCCAATTAATGAGCGCACTCTATTTGGATTTTTCTTTGGAAAGTCTGAATGATTATAAATTTCTTTCACTCGCTCTAACGTGTTCTCATTTGGGGTGCTGGCGTTAAGCGCCAACCATTTATCGTAAACTAAAATATCATCGCAATATTTTTGCTTAAAATCTGCAAGAAGAATTGGGGCATCTTTATTAGAGTGAGCGATGATTGCCGCAATTGCTGCCATACGATCACTCATATTATCGGCGTCAAAATAATGAGTTTTAGCATTGTTAAGGGCTGAATTATTGCCGCTTGCAACTATTAAAGATAAACATTGATTGCGTAATGAGCGGGCATGGGTGGTAACTGCTGTTTGTGAATATGGGGAGCAAATTTTTGTAAGATTATGATAGCTGGTTTCTAGTTGTTTATAAAGCGTTGTGCCAATTTGCTTGAGAAGGGTTTTGCGAGTTTCATATATTGTTTTTGGGTTGATATTTTTTTCAAAAGCAAGTGCAATGTTTTTCTCACTGGGCATGCTAAGTGCGAGAGATTTTAACGCATCATCGAGATTATTATCGGCAAGGGTTTGTTTAAGTATTTCAATTAAACTTTTTACTTTGTTAGGTTGTTTGAAATTACCCCCATTTTTAACCGCTTCAACTAATATTTCTAAAGCATTATCATTAATTGCCTGCCAGCGATTAAAGGGGTCGCTATCATGTGCTGCAAGGAATATTTTGTCACTCATTGTAGCATTTGAAGTGACTTTTATTGGGGCAGAAAATTCACGTAGAAATGAAAGCACGGGTTTGTAGCTAAAGCCTTCAAATGTAATTTCAAGTTTTTCACTATCCAAAATAATTATATCATTCTTTACGTTTTTTGTATTGCAAGTAAATTCCATATCATTGCCATTCGCACCAAGAAGCGCAAATTTAATAGGTATCAACATGGGCTGTTTTTTGCTTTGATCTGGGGTTGGCTTGGTGGTTTGTTTTAGTGAAAGGGTAAATGTTTTTTGCTGTTCGTCCCAAGTCTCATTCACTTCAACTTCTGGTGTGCCAGCTTGTAAATACCATTGCATGAAATGCGATAAATCTTGGTTGCTGCTATCTTCAAATATTTTTATCCAAGCTTCAATTGTGGTTGCCTCGCCATCATGGTGATTAAAATATAAACTGCAGCCTTTTGAAAATTCTTTTTCCCCTAAAAGCGTTGCAAGCATGCGAACAATTTCAGCTCCTTTTTCATAAACAGTTGCAGTGTAAAAATTGTCAATTTCGCTATATTTCTCTGGACGTGCGGGGTGGGCGAGCGGTCCATTGTCCTCGGGGAATTGCGCCATTCTAAGCAGGCGAACGTCCTCTATTCTTTTCACGGGGCGTGATCTTTCATCAGAGGTGAACTCTTGATCTCGATAAACTGTTAGTCCTTCTTTTAAGCAGAGTTGAAACCAGTTTTGGCAGGTTACTCTATTACCACTCCAGTTATGGAAATATTCATGCGCAACTACGCTTTCAATACGGGCATAATCGGCATCAGTTGCGCTTTGGGGTTTTGCTAAAATTAGGCGGTCATTAAAAATATTTAGCCCTTTATTCTCCATTGCGCCAAAGTTAAAATCAGACACGGCGACAATATTAAAAACGCTTAAATCATATTCAAGTCCAAAGCGCTTTTCTTCCCAAATCATGGAGCGTTTTAATGCGTCCATAGCATAGGTGCAGCGGTCTTCTTTGCCATGTTCGCAATAGATTGCAAGATCAACTTTTTTACCAGACATGGTGGTGAATTCATCAGTGATTGAGCCTAAATCACCCGCAACAAGGGCAAATAAATAAGATGGTTTTGGGTGTGGATCGTGCCAAATTGCATAAT
>Ga0256834_1001278_pt1 | contig 17419 bp, 14 predicted proteins | sample 4281140metaG_FD_190536 | JGI IMG/M metagenome (GOLD analysis project Ga0256834, IMG submission 190536) | Hydrothermal vent microbial communities from East Pacific Rise, Pacific Ocean - 4281-140 | ecosystem: Environmental > Aquatic > Marine > Hydrothermal vents | place: Pacific Ocean: East...
GTAGTTGTAAAAGAGGAAGGAAGAATGTTTGTACGGAATATTTGTATGGCTTTTGACCTTAGATTGATTGAAAATAAACCAGATACAAGAATATTCTCAATGACTATTTAAGAAATTTTTAATTTAACTTAAAAAAAACGTCCTCATATAATAGTTTATATGAGGACGTTTTTTATAATTAGGTATCTATTTTATTTTCGATTAATATTTTTTTTGAATAATTTTTCCTTTATTCCTGCTGCAATTATTAAAATTAGGATTGAAACAATTATTATCCAAGCCCATAGAGGGAAAACAGGTGTTTCTCCACTTGCATAGCTATGCATTCCTTTAGATAAGTAATAATTTACACCAAAAAAAGTCATAAGTACACTAGCAAAACTAATAACTGAACCAACATTAAAGATATATAAACTTTTCATTTTAGGAACCAATCTAAAATGTAGAATAATTGAATAAGTTATAACAATAACTAAAGCCCAAGTCTCTTTGGCATCCCATCCCCAATATCTTCCCCAAGATTCATTTGCCCAAATACCACCAAGAAAAGTTCCTACAGTTGCTAAGAAAAGACCAACTGTTATGTTCATTTCATTGATATGTGTTAATTCGGCAATTATCAAGTCAATCTTTTTATAATTTTTAGCATTCTTAATAAGATATAATATTAAGTTCATCAACCCTAAAATAAAGCCTAAACCTAAAAACCCATAACTAATGGTAAGGGTGGCAACATGAATGATTAGCCAGTATGATTTAAGTACTGGTTGTAAATTAGTTAATTGAGGGTCGTAACTACTGTGACTGGCAGTCATTAAGGTAAAGAAAGCCAATAAAGCTGTTGCAGCTAACGTAATTTTAGAGTAACGCACAAAACTAAATCCAGCTAATAAACTACCCCAAGCAATTAAAATTAATGCTTCATATCCATTACTCCAAGGAGCATGACCAGATAGGTACCATCTTAGCCCCATTCCATAAGTGTGATATATGAACGCAATGGCTAAAATTCCAATAAATACATTCAATGTTGTGGTTAATATTTTACTTTTCTTAGACTTTAAATTATCTATAAAAGCGAGAACCAGTAAAATAATACTTAATAAAGCATATATATTTTTTAAGTTGATAAATATTTTTGACTTATTGTAACTAATTTCCGTGGTTATTTTAGATTCAGAGGGTAATAAATCACCAGCGCTACTTTGTTTTTGAATGGTTTTAAAGTAGCCTAGTATTCTGTTTGGTCTAGAGTAATCACCTGATCTTGTTGCATTAAATACATCGGTTAAATAAAGCATCATTAAATTCTTGTAATTGAGTACCTTTAAATTTAAATCTTGATTTAATGCCTTTATTGCCCCTGTGAGAGGTGTAGTGGCAAGAGGGTCATTCCATTGAATCCATTTATTATTTGAAGAATTTTGTAATGGAAATATTTTTAGTAAATTTCCTTGAAATGCCATCATAAAAATTTCTACGCGTTCATTTACTTTAATAATTTCTTTATCAAAGGTGTTTTGTTCTGAAGGTGATTTTCTAAAGGCGGTTTCAGCAACACTTTTAAGTTTATACGATCCATCTTCATTGAAAAAATCATTAAAAGAAGCTCTTTTTCCTTCAATACCAATAATACCCATTACTGATTTTTCTCTAACATAAATCATTTTTTGTTGTTTCCAGAATTCGGCATTTACGGGTAAGTCAATAAATACCTGCATAGCATTCATTTTTCCATATTTAGGTACTTCAAACTTATCTTTTCTTGAAATTTTATGTAAAACATCGTAAGCTAAAGTATTAACTGGTTTAAACCTTCCTTCATAGGTTTGTACAATAAGACGTCCAAACTTTTCGGCGTGTTGTACACTTACAGCATTAGGGTTGGCTTCGTGAGCATGATTTGAAGATTCCTGTGAATATGAAGGTGTTATTAATAAGAAAGCAAAAACCAATAGAGCAACTATTTTTTTTCTTTTTTTACGTTTGTTTTTAATTTTATGAATAAGATCTCTATATCTTGAGTTTTTGTTAAGAAGGGTCAATATGAATCCAAGTGTTAGGACAAAATAGCCAAAATATGAAATCCAAGTACCATAAAAATCATGATTTACAGACAAAATAGTTCCCTTTTCATCTTGATCGTAGGATGATTGAAAAAACCTAAATCCACCGTAATTTAAGACATGATTCATATAAATTCTATAATCTTCAGAAAAGCCTTTATTTTTATCAATTAAAGTTACTTCACTTGCATATGAAGAGGGGCTATCAGATCCGGCATATCTTTCTAGAATAAATTTATTCAGGTGAAGGGAAAAGGGTAACTTTATAGTTTTTATACCGTAACTCATTTGTAAATTTAAACCACCCAATGTAATATTTTGATAATTATCAACATATCCTTGACCTCCTAATATGGTAACGTCTTTACTTTCTCCATTAAAAGAAACGTTTACCAGTAGTGCATCAGGTTCATTATTTTCAGTATTACCTGAGACATATTTAACTTTTGCATTTTTATAATGTTTAGTCAAAATTAAGTTAATACCAGAGCCTTCAGGTTCGTATAATTGCTTTGTCTTAAGTTCTCCAATAGAATCTTTAGAGATTTCAGCAACTACCATTTCAGGCATTTTAGTTATTTTTATAGTACTTGGATAACTAAGATATAATCTATCCTTATTGCTCGTTATTTTTAAAGCATCTTCTCTTTCAGTATTATTGTAAGAAATAATAAACCCATGAGTTTCTTTAAATTCCCCATCCCTTATAAGTATAATATCCTTATGGCCTTGAACAGTTAATGTTAGCTCTATAAGGCTAATACCTTCTCCATCTGTTTCTTCATGGATTTCCTGTGCATTTTTTATATAATCTTTATATTTGACTTCAACTTGTCCTTTTTCTTTGATATCCATATTTATATTGAATGAATTTTTTATAAATTCACTCAAAACTAGTGGCTCAATAGTAGAATAGTTTTGATTGTTATCTGTAGCTTTTATAGTTAAAAAAGTTTCTGAAGTATAAATAAAATTTGATGACTCTCCTTGGCGTATGTGCATGCTTCCTTCAAACCCAATATATCTGGTAACACCAGCACCTATAATTATTATAATAAAAGCAGCGTGGAATAAAAAACCAGGTAATTTTCCTTTACTTAACAGGTGATATCTTTTTATGCTTCCTATAAAATTTAAAACTAACAGCAATAACAAAAACTCAAACCATTTAGCATTATAAACAAGTAATTTTGCTGTTATTGTATCGTATTTATCTTCAATGAATGTAGCACTAGCAATTGCTATTGTAAAAATAATTAATAGTACAAGTGTTGTTTTTGAGGATATTATTAGGTCTATAAGTTTTTTCATAAATTCAAAATTTATTTGTTGTTATCAACTATAATGTAACAAAAGTAACATTTAAACTTCTCATTTATATTGACAATTGTCACGATTTTAAATCTTTTTTTTGTATAAATTTACCCTGTATTTAATTAAAAATTTAAAAGTTAATAGTATGAAATTTTATATAAGTTTAATAATATCCATTGTCTTGTTATCAGCTTGTAAAACAGATAAAAAAGAATCAGATAAAAACAAATCTGGTATTCATGAAGTTATTGCTCAAGAAATTATACAGGTTAAAGACTATACCTATATGCGAGTAATGGAAGATGGAATAGAAAAGTGGCTTGCTGTACCTTCAATCGAAGCTGAAGTAGGTAAAACTTATTATTTTAAAAATGGTATGGAGATGCCAAATTTTGAGAGTAGGGAATTAAAGAGGATATTTCCAACAATTTATTTTGTTGAAGGAGTTAGTACCAATCCAAATGCTACTATAATTCAAAATAAAGTTGATACAAACATAGTTGATGTAAACACAATAGATTTATCTTCAAAGTCAAAACCGAAATTAGAAAAGAAAGAAATTAAAGTTAAACCTATTGGGGGGTCAATTACAATAGAACAATTGTATAAAAATGCTAAACAATATGAGGGTAAAATAGTAAAAGTCAGAGGGAAGGTTACAAAATTTAATCCTGCAATTATGAATAAAAACTGGATTCATATTCAAGATGGGACAGAAAATAATGGAAAATTTGACTTAACGCTAGTTACAAACGAGGAGGCTAAGATTGGTGATATAATTGTTATAGAAGGAAAAGTTTCTTTAAATAAAGATTTTGGGTATGGCTACTTTTATGAATTAATTGTAGAGAATGCCGTATTGGTAAAATAAATAGTTTAAAAATAGAAAGATGAGAGTATTAAAAATATTTTTAGCCATAGTTTTAATAATAACTTTTTCAGTAAATACTTATAGCCAGCAATCTAAATCTACTGTGCATAAAGTTGAAGTTGTTGAAGTACTTCAGGTAAATTCTTACACCTATTTACGTGTAAAAGAAGATAATAATGAAAAGTGGTTAGCTGTACCTAGTATTATGGCAAAAAAAGGAGATATTTATTTTTATAAAGGAGGCATGGAAATGCCAAACTTTGAAAGTAAAGAATTAAATAGAACTTTTAAATCTGTTGTTTTTTTGGGAGCAATTAGTAAAAACCCTACAGGAAAAGATAACGTATCGTTTGAACATACTAAAGTAAAAAAAGAAAAAGGAATAGACTTAGATACTGAATTGCCTATTACTATAAAGCCTATTGAAGGAGGTGTTACAATCTCTGAACTATTTAAAAATAAAAAACGTTATCAAGGGAAAAAAGTTAAAATTAGAGGGAAAGTCATCAAATTTAATTCTCAGGTTATGAGTAAGAATTGGATTCATCTGCAAGATGGAACAGACAATAATGGTAATTTTGATATTACAGTTACATCGAATGCCAATGTTAATGTGGGAGACATAGTTACCTTGGAAGGATTGGTTTCATTAGATAAAGATTTTGGATATGGCTACTTCTATAAATTAATTATTGAAAATGCTGTGTTGATTGATTAAATATTTCATAAAAAAGAAGTTCTTTTTATTAAAAAAACCTCTTTTTTATGAAATATTTTTGAATAGAATTATTGAGTTTACTTTTTATGACAGGTAAAACATAAAGCACTACCATCATTAGACTTCCACAACGATAGCGTTTTAGTTACAATACCATTACCACCATGCATATTATGACATCCAGAACACCCTTGAGTGTTTCTTGAAATATGTGCATCATGGCACGAGGTACATTCTAATTTATTATTTTCTAATAAATCATCTTCAATTGTACCTCCAAGTCCTGAAAGTGTTGTACTTGGATCATACAATCCTCCATCAGTCAAAGCGAGAGCTGTATCGTAGGTTATAGAAATAGGATGATCATTTTTTAAATCAGATGTTAAATTTCCAAAACTTGCAAATATTGTTCCATTTGTATTCCCACTATGGTTATTTATGGCTACAGTTCCATCATGACAGGAAAGACAAAGTTTTGTGTTTCCTGTGGGTTGCCCAGATACACCATCTATGGTTGGGCTTGAGTACATTTCAAATATAGCATTTGTTAATTGATGATTCCATAAAGGAGAGTTAGGCTCATTCATATTTGAATTGTGTGGAGTATGACAAGGCTTACAATAGTTATTTCCACTCCAAGAAGTACCGCTAAAATCATGGTGACTTAACTTTAATCCTTGGCTATATATTGTATTTATAAATAGTAATAATAATATAAGAATACTCTTAAATATTATTTTTTCGGTGTTAGGTTGATGTTTCATAAAATAAAATTTTAGTTAAGGTGGATTAGGATATTATATTATTTTTCTCTTTTATATGTTAACGCTTTATGGCATCCAGTACATGTTCCTCCATTTTCATTTTCAATAAATTTTAGTGGCATATTCCAGCGTCCAAATTTTCTGGTTTTTGCAATTAACTTGGTGTTATTTGAAGAATGAACATCATGACAATTTATACATGTTCTACCTTTATCTTTATTTAAGTGAAGGTAATGTAAATTACGATCTCCGTCTCTAAATTCAGTAGCAGTAGTAGTGTTTTTTAAATTTAATAAATCAGTATCATGGCAGTTAAAACAAAGGGTGTAATTATCTTCTAATCCTTTGGCGTAATTACCTAATGGATATGTTTCTTTTAATAATTGTTTGTTTTTCTTTGAAAAGTGGGCGTTATGGCATGAGGTACAACGTTTTTTTAGCGCTTTGTGTACATGGCTACTCTCATCTAGCTGTTTACCAATGTTTGTAATTTTACGATCATTTTCCTTAATAGTTTTGTTGTGACAATTTAGACATAACTGTTTGCTATTTTCAACTAATAATCTTTTTTGGCTTGAGGCATGAGGTGTGTGACAAATCATGCAAGATTTACCATCAAAAGATGGTTTATGTACACTTATTGATGTTTCTTCTGCTTTCTCAAAATCTTCATGACAGGTAAAACACAGGGCAGGAGATTGTTCAATTATAAAGTTTTTGTTATTTGAGCTATGTACTTCATGGCACTCAGCACATTTCCCTTTTTTAACTGGCTTATGAATATATCTTTTTTTGAATTCTGCTTTTGTTTCTTCGTGACAAGAATAACAAAGGTTTGCTCCTTCTTCAAGAAATTTAAAACCAGTCACATTTTCTAAAGGATGTTTTTCTCCATTTGGGATATGGCAAACAGTACAATCAGTTGCTGTTGGTCCATGTAGGATATCTTTTTTAACCGTATTCTTGTGACATTCAACACAAGTTTTTTCACCTTTTTTAGTTTGACCTAAAACAGTTACTTGTGTTAATAGTAAACAAATAAATAAAATTACCCATTGAAACTTTATAAAATTAAAGTTTAAGTTTCTGTTTGATTGTTTTTTTTGAATCTCCATTTGAATTAGTTTTTAGAATTTCTTAAAATTTTCTTGATAAGCGAATTGTGATTCTGCTAAAATCCATTTTTTCGTTAAATAATTCACTTTTATATAGTTCAATACCTGTTGATAAAAATAATTGACGAAAACGAGTTGTTAAGCCTAATCTTGCGGTTAATAAATTTAGATCTACTCCTTCTCCCTCTTGTTTAATATAACTTCCTTCTATATTAAGTTTAGTTTTTTGATTGATAAGATAAGAAATGTTTCCCGAGATATTAGAGTATTTTTGTTTAATTCCTTCTTTAACAATCATTTGGTAATCTCGGATATCACCATTAAATGTAAAAAACAATTTTTCTTTTATGTTGCCTTGTAGAATCAAATAATACCTTATTAATTTATAGGGTATAATTGTACTTTGATAATTGTCTTGTTCAACTCCTCCACTAATAAAATTAAAGTGGAAACGACTTCCATACACGTTTTGATTAAAATAATCTAATGTAAGAAAGGCTATATTGACAGGGTTAATAAAGTCTTGGTTAGCTGTTTTGTAATAAAATGCTATTTTGTTTTGAAATAAAGAAATAGTTGCATTAAAGTAGTTAGTAACAGCCAAGTATTTATATGAACTAGGTTGTATTGCCATATAATTAATATAAACAATTTCATTATTTGCTATTTGGCCACCTGGTATACGTTGGATTTCTAAGAGTTCATTTCTTTCAATTAATAAATAATCAAAATTTAATCTATAGGTAATGGTTCCTGAAGCATCATTTACTTCAACTGTTGATGCATTAATATTTTGATTTTTTAATAATACTATTTGACTGTCAGATAGTGTTTGTTCTTCTCTTTCAATAGCTAAAAGTAAATCATCACTTTTTCTGTCTTGCTGATTTGTATTAAAAGTATAATTTAGAGATAATGTACCTTTAAAAGGTATTTTTTTTATATAATTAATATTTGCACCTTTTCTGTTTATTGTCTCTTTATATCGTTTGTCATTAACATTATTATATTCAAAAGAGATATTTGTTCTCAAACTTTTGTACAATTGGTGAGATAAACGACTTCTTATATTGTGTTGTTTTAAATTTTGAATACCTCCTTTTATATCAAAAAAGCTATAGTTGCCTGTATAGTTAAATTTATAAGGAAGTTTAAAGAAGAGGTTTTCTGAGATTTCAAATCGTTTGTAATTAAAATTGCCTTGTTGATCATAGTTTGAGATTCTAGAACTAAAATTATAGTTCTTTTTTGAATCTAAGAAAATACGGTTGTTCATACTCCATATAGCAATATCGTTTTTTATTATGGTATTCACTAAATCGCCTTCTAAAACTGAAAAAGTAGTATTGTACGTGTATTTATTGTGAGAATAAGCAATTTGATTAAAATCGTTAGCTCCAAATGACTTTTCAGATCTCAGTTCTAAATTTTCATTTGTTGTTATAAAACTTCTATCTGTTTGTAACTCTAGTTGTTCACCTTCCCCGTTATTATAAGAAATTATTAATGGAAGGTATTTATTAGTGTAAGATAATTTACCACCCCAGTTTTTATAATTAGATTTAAGGTTTGTTAAGTTTTCACGGTTATTATAACCTTCATGTAAATTAGTAAATACACTTAAATTTAGCGCATTTTTTTTAAGTATATATGCTCTTACATTTAATTTTTTTAGGGTATTAATTTCATTACGGTCTGGGCTTACCAAAGATAAATATTGTCCTGTTTCCGGACTGTAGCCAACGTCAAGGTCTAATGATAAAAAATTGGGATGCCAAAAATAACTTTGAGAATTTAAAAATAATCCCCCAGATAAAAATGAACTTTGTAAACGTTCATTTACATTGCCTCTAGTTGTCTTTTGATCCCAAAAGAAGCTATTTATATTTAATTCACCGTTCAATGCAGTTAGTTTCCAAAATGTAGTTTTTATTCGTGTATTTTGAGAATAACTACAAATTGTAAATAAAAAAATAAAATATAAAAAACTTAATTTTCTCATAAACTACCTACTGTTTATTTAGAAGGAATTTATCATTTTTCCCTCCGTGTGGATTGTGACATTCAATACATTTGTTATTTTTAATATCTATATGATATTCAGTTTTTATAATATCTTTAGAATCATGGCAGCTCAAGCATAAATTATCTCCAGTATTTATTAAAAGTTTTGGAGCTTTGGTTTTATGAGTTCCGTGACACTGAAAACAGTTTCCTGAATCTACAGGCCCGTGTAAAAATTTATATTCTTTTTTATAATTATCATGGCATTTGTAACAACTCTCAGACTGAAGGCTCATGCGGTTATTTCCCCCATGTGGATTATGACATTCAGTACAACTTGTTTTTTTAATATCCTTATGTATTTTATTTTCTGAAACTTGTTTTGAATCATGACAACCGAGGCAAAGTTTTTTACTAGATTCTACCAATAAGTTTTTTAATTTTGATTGGTGTGGTGTATGGCATTGTATGCAATTATTTGAGGCAACAGGCCCGTGTAAAGTTTCAAATTTTTTACTAAAATCTGTATGGCATTGGTTGCATAACTCAGGTATAGGGAGTTTTGTTTTTCCCATGCTATTTCTGTCATGGCAACTTGCACAATCTCTTTCCTGATAAGGAGGGTGGAGATTAAATTCATTTTTTTGAATAGTTGACACTAAAATTTCTTTAATATTGGTTTTAATTGTTTGCAGAGAATCTTTAATAACAAGAGTTTCTATTTTATTAGGGGAAGGAACACCATCAAATAAAAAAGATTTAACACCATAACTTAATTCGGGTGAACAAGTCCAGAATAGTGATACAGCTATTATAAATAATAGATAATTAATAAATTTGTGTTTATCTAAATTCATATTTTCTTAGTCCAAAAGAATTTTAAATTCAGTATTGAAAAAATAATTGAATCATACAAAATAGTTATTAATTCTTTTTTACTTTTTCATTAGGTATTTTAGACTTGCTTTCAGTAGGTATAATGCGGCCATAAACGTTTACTTTATCAGGCCCATATTGATTTGCAACAAAAATTAAATATTTTAAATCAAATTTTGGATCAACATATTTTTTGAAATATTTTAAATTATCATAATCAATGATAACTTTTGTTGGTAGCCACATATCTCCTTTAGATCTATAATGACCTCCAAAAAATAGTAATAACTCCCCTTTTTTATTAAAAATTTGTACATTCTCAAAACTTGCATCTACAACATATATATTTTCTTCTTTATCAACAGCAATACCTTTAGGGCGAACTAGATCGCCAATATTTTTTCCGTATTTAGAAATTGTTTTTAAATACGCTCCTTTAAGAGTGAAAATTTTAATGTCACCACTACCCATATCGCTTACATAAACCTTATTATTTGTTACTGTAAGGTTGGCAGGTTTGTATAAATAATTTGCATCTCCACTTTCTGATTTTGGGAAATAGTATTCAAATTTGTATGTTTCTTTGTTGTAAACGTTTATTCTATTGTTGCCAGAGTCTGCAACAAATATATTATGGCTATTCACAAAAACATCTGAAGGTTTTATGTTTTTATCTTTTCCAAATGAAGTTATATATATCCCATCTCCATCAAAAACAAATATTTTTTGTAGAGCAATATCTGCAATGTAAAGTGTGTTATTTTCATCAACGTAGCAGTTAAGAGGTAGCTTTAATTTATACTGCCCTTCTGGAGCAAAATAACTAAATTTATTTGTCTCAAAATCAATAATTTCAAGCCCTCCTCCTAGAGAAACATCACAAATATATAATTTTCCATTACGCATAAATAAACCATAAGGTTTATAAATGGGGAGGATTTTGCTTTTACCAACAATAGATTTAGTAAAAGCAGATTGTTTTTTTGCAATATCTAATGAACTGCTAATACTTGTTAAATATTGAATTCTTGGAGTTGCAGGTGCTGCGGGGTATATTACTTTTTTTGCAGTAGTAGCCTTGTTAATACGTGGAGAACACGAAATAAAAATGAATACAAATAATATACTTACAATAGAAAGGAAATACGATTTAAAGTTCATTTTTTTAATGATTTATAGGTTTTGGTAAGAACTAAGGTAATAAGTAAAAGTATATAAAATAAAAGATTTAAGCTATGATTAAAATCAGTTTGTATAGATAAATTGGGTATTTAAAGGGTTTAAATTTAAAGTAGTAATGAGTATTTATTACAATAAATAGAGGGCATTTAAAGCCCTCTATTTGGTATGCTAAATAATTAAAATAGTATTTTACTTGTTATGGCAAGTTAAACAAAGTGCACTACCTGCATTTGATTTAACTAATAATTTTGCAACACCCGAGCCATTGTGAACATCGTGGCAAGAAGAACACTGTAATTTATTAGCTAATAATAAATCTGCATCAATAGTTCCTCCCAATCCTGAATTTTCTGTAATAGGATTAAATAATCCTCCATCTGTTGTGGCTAATGCAGCATCATAAGTAAATGAAATAGGATGATCGTTGCTTAAATCAGTACCTAACTTGTCACTACCACTCATAAAATCTGTACCACCTGATTGTCCTCCAAAGTTATCCATAGCTACAGTACCATCATGGCAGCTTAAACATAATTTAGAAGTGCCGTCTGGTTGGCTGGCAGTAGCATCAAATGACGGAGATACTGTGTTTGTATACAATGTAAAAGTAGTTGTAGTTACTTCGTGGTTCCATAGTGGAGCTGTTAAACCAGTTACAGCATTGTGAGGAGTATGACATACTACACAAATTTCCCCAGTGTTATTCCAACTTTCAGTTGAGAAATCGTGATCAGAACCTGCAATAGTTTGCCCAAAACCTACAAAACTCATAAATCCAGCTAAACTTAATGTTAAAAATAATTTTGTTGTTTTCATAATAATAGTTTTAATATATTTTAGTAAAAGTTACGTTTAATTCCTACAACAAATTTAAGGGTAATAAAGTGTAGAAAATATGATTTTTATCATACTATGTAACATTGGTTACTTTTTTATTTATTTATTTTTACTATGGAGTGTAGCCTTGTTAATTTAAACTTATTTAAATTACTTAAAATGTAGAAACAACAAAATCCCTACTTATTTTAAAATAAATAATAAAAAAAAATCTATAGTAAAAAAAGAACGTCATTCCTGCCTTTGCAGGAATGATGAAACAACTATAAGTTACACAAATTCAGTGATTTGTGTCATTTTATTTATGTTGAGCTCCTTAATATAGGATATTTTAAATACAACCATAATAAAAAGGTTACTCCTAATATGATTTAGGTCTATGATTTCTCCCATGGCATCTTAAATAGCAACGACCTCTATTTACTCCTGTGTCTTCGTATCTCAACGAGCTCCATCTGCTAGGGAAAACAATGTCAGTTCTAAAATTAATAAGATGAGAGTTATTGGTGCTATTACCTTGGGTGCTGCTAACACCATGTGCATCATGGCATGCGCTACAAGGTGTTCTTTCTTCAACAATATGCAGTCTGTGTTCTCTGAAAGTGTTAATGTCATTTATAATATTGTTTCTATTATGGCAGCTGTAACAAAGAGCATATGCTTGAGCAGACTCTACAGTATAATCAGCAGTTTCATATTGTAATTTTAAAATATGAGGGTATATTGAGCCATGTGGACCTTCAGGCCCGCTGGAATTATTACTTGCATGGCAGCTAGTGCAATACAATACTGTATTGGCTGTATTTGGAGAAATAAGATTGGCTGTTATCTCTGAGTTGTTTCGAGGGCCAGCAATAGGGTGAAAAGATGGATTTGATGGTTCAAACTCTAACCTTACATTATTTTGAACAATTAATCTAGGAAGTGCGGGTGATGGAGACCAAGAATTTCCAGCATGACATTTGTAACATATCTCATAAGTATTGGTAGCTGGGTTTACAGGATTTCCAGCTTGATTAATGCCGCTCACACCTTTGTTGAAACCATTTACAAAAGGAGCGGATGCTATAGTTGAATTTGAAGCATGAGGGTTATGACAATCTTGGCATTCTACGTGTTTAGTTGTTACAGAAGTTGATTCTGTAGGGTCATGAACTATTGAATAATTATAAACATCGTGTTTATACGTTTTAGCAAGTTCAGTTTGGATATTTTTACTGGCAACATTTCCATTATGACAATCAAGGCAATTATTTTCTTCAAGATTTGATTTTAGTAATCGTTGCTTACCATCTGCATTGTGAGGGTTGTGGCAATTAGCACATGCATTTTGAGAAACCATAGTATATGCTGATTCTAAATGAGCCCAGGGGTTACTTCCATTTCCATTCCAAGTTTTAGTAGAAGTTTTGTGAGTACTATTATTCCAATAGGTTCTGTCGTGACATAAAAAACACAAATCAGAAAATTCATTAGAAGCTCTAAGGAATTTAGGATTGGTTTCTTTATGAGGGTCATGGCAAGAGGTGCATTGTAGCTTTGAATTATGATCAAGTATTGCCAAGGAATTTAAAGGAGGTGTTTTTAATTGTCCGTCTGAAGCAGCCAATGCAGCATCATAAGTAAAAGAAATAGGATGATCGTTAGATAAATCTGTAGTGAGATTACTTTTTGAAGGCATAATTCCAGTCATATCTATAGGGGTGGTTCGGCTAATAACTTCTCCTAAAGCAATTGTTCCATCATGACAAGAAAGGCATAGTATGGAGCTTCCATCAGGTTGTCCAGGAACAGCGTCTAAAGTAGAACTATTGTATAAGGTGTAGGTTACTCCAGAAATATTTTTATTCCATAGAGGAGCTCTTGGGCTACTGTTATGTGGTGTGTGGCAAAATATACAAATTTCAGACTCTGATGTAGCTTTTATTGTTCCAGTTCCGCTAATAGATAAATTATGCTTGGTTGTTATTATAGACTGTGCATTTAAAAATACAGGAAAACTAATTAAAAGGGATAATATTATAATGGAAATATTTTTCATTTTTATCTTTTAAGGAGTTTAAATATTTGAATTCTTGAGTTATAACTGTCAGCAACATAAATAAAATCTTTATGATCTATATAAATTCCTGAAGGCATCCAAAACTCACCTTGACCTCTTCCTTGTTTGCCAAACTGGTATAAAAAATTACCTGAAATATCAAAAACCTGTACTGTATGAAATAAGGCATCACTAATATAAATATTTCCATGCGAATCTGTTGCAATGCCTTTTGGTCGTGAAAAATAACCAGTAGCATTCCCAACTTCGCCAAAAACCGAAATTATTTTACCATTTTTATCAAATACCTGAACTCTAAAATTCATGGCATCAATAACATAGGCATTACCAAGTTGGTCAATCCAAATTGATGTAGGAAAATTAAATTCTCCCGGCTTGGTACCTCTTTTGCCTATTGTTTTAATTAAGTTACCATGCTCATTTAGTATTGAAATTTTATGAGCTTTAGTTTCAATAACCCAAATTTCATTTGAAACCTTTGAGTAAGCTATTCCTGTTGGTTGTTCAAGTAAGAGCGAATCATTAAAAATAGTTAATGTTTTCTGCTTCTCATTCATACGATATATTTTGTTTAAGCGAGAATCAGTAAAAAGTATTTCATTTGAAGGAAGTTTACATAAGCTCACTAAAGAAGGGAGTTTTTCTTTTTTCTTTTTTAATATTTTAGGGATTTTTAATTTATTATCTCCTATATTGAAAATGGTACCAATTCCTTGATCCAAAATTAAAAAGTTTGAAGAATCTAAAGCGGTAATAGCAAGGGGCTTTGTGATTTTAGGGAGATTTCTTCTTCCAAATAAAAAATTAGAGAGCCAATTTTTTTTTGAAGAATTTCTCGTATTATTCGCCTTTGGAAATTGGCTAACCCATTTAACTTGATACCTTTCTGTTGTGTCGCTTTTTATTGAAGTGATTTTTTGTGCATTACTTTGAAAATAAAGAATAAATAAAATGAAGCTTATTACAAATTTAATATTTCTAATGCAGGGGTTCATAATTATAATATTTATAAAATATAAGTAACTATTGTTACATAGCATCTTACAAATTTATAGATTATTATTCAACAAAGAAGTGATTTATATCATGTTTTTAATTGTATGACACAAAAAAGACCAGTATTTACTGGTCTTTTTTGATTAATTGTATAATTATTTTCCTAGTGTTCTCATGTAGTTTACAATAAACCACATATCCATTGGGTCAGGGATTTTCTTTTCGTAATTTGGCATATCATCTCTTCCAATATAGCTTTTGTAAAATATTGTTCCTTCTGATTCAGCTTGAAATTCTTTTGAAGAAAAATCTCCAATATCACTGTCAAACTCAATACCTTTAGGTCCATCTCCTATACCTGTTTTTCCATGACATGGTTTACAATGTTTTGTATATAAAGCCTTCCCAATTGCTAAATTTTCTTTAGTTACATAAGTTGGGTTCTTCATTTTTACGTACTTTTCAGGAATTACCCACTCCTCTTGTTCAAACCGATTAAATGAGTAAAAACTAAAACTTACAAAACCAATAAATAACAAAAATTTTAGTGTTTTCATGTTGTGTGTTTTTAAATAATTTATTTCTCTAGTGTTCTTATAAAATGAATGATATTCCACATATCATTTTTATTCGGGATTTTCTTTTCATAATTAGGCATATCATTTCTTCCAAAGTAACTTTTGTAAAATAGCACTCCATCAGGTTGAGATTGAAATTCTTTAGTAGAAAAATCGCCTAAATCTCCATCTACATCTTCTCCTTTAGGTCCGTCACCTAAGCCTGTTTTTCCATGACATGATTTGCAATGTTTAGCATACAATGTTTTTCCAATTGCTAGGTTTCCTTTATTAGCTTCGGTTGGGTTTTTCATTTTTTTATATTTTACAGGAACTTTCCATTCTTCTTGAGTTATTTTGTTAAATGATAAAATCCCAAAGCCTACTATTCCGATAATCATTAAAAATTTTACTGTTTTCATATTTAGATAATTTAATTGTTTAATTTATTAGTAATGAGTGTTTATAGTTTAATTTTTGCTTAAACTATAGCTTTCTTTTTTAATTTTAAATAAATGTATTATTGTGTATAAATAGTTTGTCCAAACTCCAACCAACATAATTGTTAGTAAAATATACATCCATATTGGAGCTGCTTCTGTCCATAATTTATTTGTTTCATGTTTAATTTGTTTACTTGTTACCCCCCAGTTAACGGTAGTACTTTTAGTTACATTCCAGTATTCATCATTGTCCAAAACCATTGCGTAAACTGTTAAATCTCCATTGATGTCCCCAGGGATATCTGTTGGAAATTCAAATTGGTATTTACCGTCACTAATTAACCCTTCTTCATGAATAGGCATTTTTGAAAGCATTCCTTGAACATAAAAATTAATTTCGGTATCTTCAGTAGGTATTTTATTTCCCAAATTATCAATAGAAAAAGCTGTGATAAGTGCCGTTTTTACACTATCTATTTCTGTTAAGTTAAAGTTTAGATATAAATCTTTAACATTAATTTCTTCTGTTTGAGCTGCTAATGCACTAGTTCTTTCAAATTGAGCTTTTAAGCTAATGTTTCCATTCTCATCAGTCAGGTATTTATGATTTTCAGGTATTGTTAATTTAGCAATTCCTTTTTTTGAAGTTTTTGTAGAACCTAACAATATTTTATTGTCATTTAATGTGTTGAAGAATTTTATTTCAGCGTTATAAACAGGAACTTTGTCTTTTCTATTTTTTTTATTTCTTGCAATAAAACTTACTTCGAGTAAACGTGTGTTATCACTTTGTTTAATTGTATTAAAATTAAATAGCATTCTATAATTATCAGCATCACTTTTTTGAGCAAAACATGCTGAATTTAAAATTGTAGTAATTGCGAATGAGGCAATAAACGAATATTTATACAGAATTCCTTTCATAATTTTAATTTTTAAAAACAAGTTTAGATTTAGATTCTTTTTTCTTTAGTTTTTCATGATTTCTTTCCTGATTTATAATTCCTGAAATTGGAATTATTGGTACAAATTTTACAATGAGTGTAAAGAATAAAAGAAATGCTGCAACTCCTGCAAAGCTTAATGCCCATTCAATCCATGTAGCAGTATAGAAAATAAATTCAGGTCTTGTATCTTGAATAGGGAGGTAAGGTGTTTCTAAAGTAGGAATTACAATTAAGTATCTGTTTAGCCACAATCCCATTACAGCAATTATTGCTGCAAATGTGATAGATTTGATAGTTCTAAATTTTTTAAAAAATAAGATAATTATTGGTATAATAACGCCAATGTAGTTTGCAAAAATAAACTCCCAAAAATACCTGCTAAACAATGTGTCTAACAATGCTTCGTCAGGTGTTTTATGACTAAACCATTTTGAGAAATATTCACTAAAAGTAAAATAGCCAAATAATAAAGAGATTACAAGTAATACAATTCCAGCTCCAATAAAGTGAACTTTCCTAATATACTTCTCTAATTTTAATGTTTTTCTAACTACATACATTGAAATTATTACTACACCTACACCAGAATATAAACCTGCAATTATAAAGTAAGGAGCAAATATGGTACTATTCCACCCAGGTTGTAATGTTAAACTAAAAATCCAGG
>Ga0256834_1001279_pt1 | contig 17394 bp, 21 predicted proteins | sample 4281140metaG_FD_190536 | JGI IMG/M metagenome (GOLD analysis project Ga0256834, IMG submission 190536) | Hydrothermal vent microbial communities from East Pacific Rise, Pacific Ocean - 4281-140 | ecosystem: Environmental > Aquatic > Marine > Hydrothermal vents | place: Pacific Ocean: East...
CTAAAGTTACATGCCTGCTTAACCCTTGATGAAACTAACACTTCTTTTTCACCAATAGAGGCAAAGAATATAATAATCGCTGGAGGTTGGATGCCGAGGCTTTTATTGTGGCAATTATCGGGTGGGAAAATCACACCGACTGAAGGAAGTTTTGGACTGAAAGCAAAAGGTGAGCTTAACAATATTGCCCTTGCTGGATCTTGTGCAAATTGGAGCAGTACAAAAGCTGTCTGTGATAGTGGTATAAATGCTTTTAACTTGCTCTTTAAAAGAAAAACTACATCAATAGTTGAAAAACGCATTGACCCAATATTTGAAACTTTGGGCGGTTTTACACCAATTACTATTAACAAGGATAGCGAGCTTGCACCTCAATATTATAATTATGGCAAAACCCTAGTTTATCAAGGAAATTCTGCAACAAATAATATTTTAAAAAACCTATATAAAACAAATAAAAACTTTCCCCTTGATGAAATCATAGCTGAAAAATCATTATCTCTAGGCGATTTAAGCAGTGCTTATGTCTTAAGAAAACTAAGCATTGATGACTTTGATGAAATAGCACTTGAGCGCAATATTCTTGCCTTGAATATCTGCCAATCGGGCAGTGAGCAAAAAAACAAACCAGCTAAAAGGAAAGAAAAATTCCTAAGAATTCCCAATTATCTTGAAGGCAGGTTTGGAGAAAATTCATCTGCATGGGAAATATCAGCACCAGATGAAATTTTGTTTGAAACTGGAAGCCTGATTTTTACCAACTCTACTAAGAATGATCCAATGCAAGCTATTGGAGTAATATTGGGGCAAAGGGATAATAAAAACATCGCCCTGCTATCAGAAAAAGCTGCTCAATCAAAGCAACAATTATCCGTTTTAAGCAATAATAGCCATCATGTTGCAAAAGTAAGAGAAGAATATATTTTAGCGTAAAGCCTAAACAGCCTGCTTTTGCCGCCGCTCAATCACTTGCTTAGCCCGAAGTAAAACATCGCCATATTCTTGGCCAAACCTTAAGCCAGCCATTTTTATTCCTGCATCAAGCCTTGCTAAAACTATCGCATTTGCAGGGTCTTGTTTTAAAACTTCCATATTACGATCAATTAAAACCTCTAAACTTTGACCTGTTTCACCCCATATTTTTTCAAATATAGCATTTAGTGCTAAAGTTTCACGAGCCTGCCTAACAGCAACTAATAAATATATTCCATTTAATGCACTTAATAACTGGTCTGCATCTACCTTATCTGGGCCAGAGCGAGGCTTACGCATAGCTGAATTTACATTAAAGCTAACATTATTTAACCTTGGCTCAATCCTTTGCGCCATAAATTTTGTTAATTCAGCTGTAGTTTTATACCAATGAGAACCACGTTCAATTTCAACATTTCCGCCAATTGCTCGCATTAAATGATGATAACGAATTATAGCATTGCAAATAAGATCAACGTCACCAAAGTGACCCGCTTGATCCTCAATTATTGAAATTTGATTTTGTGCATGAGCAAACATTGCTTCAATTAATGGCTCAAATCCTGCGCCTTTATAGGACTTTTCTAGCGCACCACCAATAATATTAGATGCAGCTATTATTAAACGTGATGGATCTTTAGTTTGTCCAACAATTGCATGAAAAAGTAATGAGGTCACCCGTTTTTCTTTTAATGGTAATGACAAAATAGCTTCTTCTAACTCATCATCTTCTAATGAATTAGATGACTTTCCAAAACTACTTGCTTTAGACAGCAAGGAGTTGCATTTCAAAGTATTTATTATAATTGGCAGGCGTAGTTTTATTTCTTCCCCACCAAGCTGGGCAATTAAACGACGCTCAGTATCTGGATTATCTGATGCAAGAAAAATTGCATCACTAGCTTTTGCAATAAGCTCGCTCAAATGTGGTTGCAGGGCACTCTTTGCACTATCAATATCTTTCACGCCTAATAAATGTTGTTTTATTTCAGGCATAACATCACGACTTAGCCATACCCAAACAAGTCGCATATGTGAAAGTTTCAATGAGCCATTAAAAGAGATTGGGGCAAAATCACCCACCAGAATTTCTTTAAAAACGCTCAAAAAAGCAACTTCACCAAAATCCATTGCCCGTCTATTATTACCCAATACACCAGCCAATAGTCTATCGCTATCTAATGTTATTTCTGGTTTTTCTTCTCGTAAGGTCATAAATGTTTTACTATTCTTTTTAGATAATTTTTGAATCAGTGAATTTTAATTCATAAATGTAAATAAAGAACTGCAGTTTCATATTTTTAATAATATTTTTAGACTCAAACAACACTCCAACTACCGTCTTGCTCACGGCATGCTGTTCCTTGTCGCTCATAAACCTCATCCGATATTGTTACAATATTCTCAAATTGTCTGCAATCTAATGTATTTACCCGTACATATGGACCAACTGTTACTTTCCCATTTGCTCCCGTTTCGCCTTGCCAATTTCTAAAAACCCCAGGCCGGCCAAACTGTAACGCATAAAATTGCGCACTTACTGCCTCATCACGTTCTTTTTGACTTAATAGTTTTGCTACATCGGCACCAATAAAAGCCGAAATATCAGTTAAAGAGATTGCTTGAGCTGTAGTAACATTAGGTGTTTCTTGCGGTAGACGAGCTAAAGATGCCCCCCCTTCTTGCTCCAACCTTGCACAGCTAGACAAAACCAATGATCCAACCAATATTGATGCAATTAAAACCTTATTCATTGCATTTTCCTTTTTTTGCAACCAACTAATATCGCTCAAATCTTAAATCAAAATAATACGGCTAATTTAGGATCAATTTCTTATCTTGGTCTTAATTTTGACAACAGGTAAAATCAACTCAATTTTAAGGCCACCCATTTTTGAACTTAATAAATTTAAAGACCCGCCATAAATATCCACCAATTCCTTCACAATATCCAGCCCAAGACCAGACCCCGGAGTTTTTTCATCAATACGAACTCCTCGGCGCAAGACCATTTTCATCTCTTTTGGGCTAAGTCCTGTCCCATCATCTTCAATAGTTAATTTTAGTCTTTCAAATACAGCATCGTTAGATTTATCCAACTCAAGACTAATTTCAACCTTTGATTTTGCCCATTTACAGGCATTATCAATTAAATTCCCGCTCATTTCCTCTAAATCATTTTTCTCACCTTTAAAAAAAATTGCAACATTTTCTTGCACTATAAATTCCAGCTCAATCTTTGGGTTAAGTTTTTTCATAACCCTAACAAGTCGCTCTAAAACCTCTTTAACATCGGTTTTCTGCCCAATAACAGAGCTCCTCGCCGACATTTGGGCCCGTTTTAAATAAGTAGCCACCTGCTCATTCATTTTTTCAGTTTCAATCCTGACAATATCACCAAGGTTAGTTTTATCATTTAGCGTTTCATTTCTTAAAACAGATAAAGGGGTTTTCAAACCATGTGCTAAATTGCCAACCTGACTTCTTGCTCGCTCAACAACTTGCCTGTTTGAGTGGATAAGCTCGTTCACCTCTTCAGCAAGCGGAGCAATTTCTTTAGGATAACTCCCCTCAACTTTTGTTGCCTCACCTTCTCTAATCGCTTCAATTGCAGCACTGATACGCCCAATTGGACGAAGCGCAAAACGGCCAACAAAGCCACTCATAATAGCCAACATAACCCCAACAGCCCCTAAAACAATCAAGGCCTGACCACGAAAACTTTTCACCTGTTCTTCTATTTCATCAAGATTTCCGCTAACTCGCACAAAAAAAGTAAAGTCATTAAAACTAATCTTTCGCTCAACCACCCTAACTTTTGTATCAAAACTATCAACAATCACTTGCGAGCGCATATTTTGAGCATCAAATTTTATATCAAGTTTGGGTAAAACTGAGCCAACTAACGAGGGGGAGAATTTTATAATTTTTGAATTTTCATCACTTACCTCCCAATACCAGCCAGAAGCTGGACGAGAAAACCGAGGATCAGCAATGGAGCTTGATGGGATCAACTCACCATTAGCAACAAGCGTTGCTCCAACAAGGGTTTCTAAATGAAACTCTAGAGTTTCTCTCAAACTATCATCTAGCGAGCGTGAATAAAGGTTGCTAAGCAAAAAGGCAGTCAACGCCAAAGCTATCACTAACCAAACTAGTGAAAAGGCAAAAAGATTTAAAGCTATTGAGCCTTTACGCATTATCTTTTTACAATCTGATAGCCAAGCCCACGAACGGTATTAATAAAATCATTAGGCAGTTTTTTACGCAATCGACCAACAAATACCTCAATCGTATTTGAATCACGATCAAAATCTTGATCGTAAAGATGCTCAATTAACTCAGTGCGAGAAATCACCTTATCAATATGATGCATAAGATAAGATAAAAGCCGCAATTCATGTGAGGTGAGTTTAATCGCCTTACCATCAACCGTTACCCTGCCGCCTCGCACATCAAGGCGCACTAAACCACATTCGATTTCATTGCTAGCATGACCAGCGGCACGGCGCACTAATGCTCTTAGCCGAGCTAAAATTTCTTCCATATGAAAGGGTTTTGCAACATAATCATCTGCACCAGCATCAATGCCCTGCACCTTGTCGCTCCACCTATCTCGTGCAGTAAGCAGCAAAACAGGCATTTTATGGCCATCACGCCGCCATGCTTCAAGCACGCTTATGCCGTCCATAATCGGGAGGCCAATATCAAGAATAACCGCATCATAAGGCTCGGTTTCACCTAAAAAATGCCCCTCTTCGCCATCATATGCCACATCAACGACATAACCCTCTTCAAGCAAAGCATCTTTTAATTGCCGATTTAGATTTTTATCATCTTCAACTATTAATATCCGCATCTCAACCTCCCTTTCTCTTTATACTAAGAGATAGGAGCAGTAGCAGGCAACACAAGTTTTTTTACAACTCCATTTTTATTCAAAACAGAAAACTTATAAAATAATACCCCATCAACATCACAAACGCTGATGGGAGGAAGAACCTTAGAGCTTTTATCTATCCCAGCATTTCTCATAACAATATTAAGTGGTAAAATCTGTGAGTTAGTCACAGCCTGCTGAATCTGCACATCACTCAGACAAGATTGAGCAACATCAACATTTTGCGAAAAATCAATATTTTGAGCAGACACACCAGCCCCAAGCCCCAGCACAACAACACCACCAAACGCCCTAAGCGAGTTTTTAATTTTCTGTTTCATGAGGATGACTATAGAGAAACAATCATGAACTGAAAATGAATAAAATCAAACCTCACCCCTAAATATTACCAACCCCATTCTTAATCCCCTTCCTCAAAAAGATAATTGCGAATGCTTCTAGTAATAATTGCGTAGCAGATTGCCCATCAAATCCGGGTAAATCCAACCCTGCCATTTGCCCAAGTGCCGCCACAACCATAAAAGCACCCATAATATATGTTTTATAACCAGATAAAATATTCATCTTTTTTGTCCTTTTTTCTTTTTCAAAATTAATATCTTCACCTATATCAACCAACCCTAACGAGACCCGTAAAACAGAGGCAACACGCCTTTTCCACCCCCTGCCAAAGGTTGAAAAAATGCTCAAACGTTGCAAAAATGATAGGCGTATTTGGCAAATATTTTTAATAATTACGGCAACCCCAACTCGCTCAATTTCACGCTTTAATGCCCTAAGAGTAATCACCCCAACAATGCCATCACGACGCACTTTAAGCAGTGTTTGCAAAGTCTTTGCAGCCCGTGCAACTCCGCTATTCACTGCAAAGTCAAATAATGCTAAATCAAGCCCACTTGGCAATTTATTCGCTCTAATCAAATCCCAATATCGAGCCTTATAAATCGCCCTTACTTCAGTCATTTTTATTCGCTTAACCTCGTTTTTAGGCAGCTTTGACCATGGTTTAATTCCACGCCACAAAGCCAAGGTTTTACGAGTAATTCCCATATTTGTTGCGCCACCTGGATCATGAGGGTTATCAACATAACCGCCCTCATGTTTCAATATTTCAGACAAGGCAAAACTTAGATTTTTTGCAACCATACTAATCTCCAAATATTTTTAAAAAATTCAATCAGCCACTAAATTGCGAACTAGCAATATGGCCTGCGCCATAAGTGGCACTTATTTGAGCAATGCTAAAATTAAAACTATTTGGCATAGAGCCAAAATCCGCTAATTGCTCAGCTGCAGAATAAATTGCTATTGATGAGCTGCAATTAATTGTCCTGAGCAGTGTCACCCCATCAAATATTTGTAATTGATATGCCTCAGGTTTCAACACCAAAGGAACTTCGTTTACAGCCCAACTATTGCCATTCACTCGAGTGCGTCGCACCCAAGTAAATTCAACATCATCACTAGCATCATCACGGCTTGAAAATAGATGAGCAGGAGCAAGAGGCAACACAACATCTAATTTAAGATCAACAATAATCTCCACCCCCTCGCTGTCGCTAGCACCAGCATACGCAATCAATGCAATTTCACCGCCAATAGCCTCCTCAATCACATCAACTATTTCAACATTTTGGTCTAACAACATAACTCTATTGCCAATAGAAACAGAGCTATTCCCATCACTTCCATTTAGGTTACGCAATAGTTTTGTAAGCAAATAAATATCCTCAAAAACCAATTCCGCCTCAACAAAAGCAATAATTTCCCAACTTCCATCATCACGCTCAATTGCCATTTTATTACTTGTTGCCAACACTGCCAATTCAGAAGCAGAGGAAACATGTCCACCAAAAAGCTGAACCTCTAATTGCGAAGCATTATCCCACAAAAGCCCATCAAAATTTCCAATCGCCTGAGTAATAACTCCCATAGTTGCGCTTTGAGATAATTTAGCAATTTGCACTTGTGTATTAACATCTAAAACACTCACAAATGACGGCCAAGGCTCTGCAAAAGCTCCAATAAACAATCTCGAAGCACTATTATTATCTGCACCTTGTGGTAGATGTGCTACTATGATTTCTGGCACTCCAACAACTGGAGTTCCAATGAGTTCTGAAAATTTTGGCTCAGCTATTTTTTCAGATGATACTTGCCCTGAAATAGCCCGAGCTTTTATTTTTCTAAAATCACCATTGCGAATTTCTACAATTGCAAATGGCCCATCTTTCTGCCCTTCAACATCAACAACATCTCCTACCTCAAGATTAATATTAGAGAGCGGTAAATTAAACTCAACCACATCACCTAAACTATTTAATCTTTTTAAAGAAACTTGCGCACCATGCTTGGCATGAGCTTCATTCAAAACAAGATTAGAGTTTACACTAATAACCCCCTCACCTTTGGTTGAGCTAGCACTAATAGTTGCGTTTAAATAGTTATTTTTACGTTCAAAATAAGAATAAGTAAAAAAGCCAACACCATCATAAAAATCAGGTTTTGTTCGAGTAATAATTTCATTATTTAATGCAACCTGTTTATCAGATGAAACGCTAAGATCAGAATTGCTTTTACTTTTTGTTACATATAGCCCATCAAAGCGATCTAAAATTGTCAAATCTGCAACATCAAGTATCGGTGCGATGGCATTACGTAAATTTGTAATATTGCTTATTTGCAGCCCCTCTATTTGTACGTTAGAAGATATTTGTGACTTAATTTCAACTCCAAAGTCAGCGGCTACAGCCTGCACAAATTCATTTGCACCCATAGTTCCCAGACGACCACTCAACCAATGCCCACTGGCATAATTTGCCCCATCAGACCAAACCGACGTCAAACTAGGAAACGCAGGAAAAGGCCGAGCATCCCATGTCCAAACATAAACTCGACTAGAATCAAGCATACGATCGTTATAGACTGAAGAAATTGGATTATTAGCATTTTCAAAACCATCTGCTTCTGGCTGCCAATATAAATGATGCGCTCGCAAATGTTGGCGTTGCTGAAGCGGATCAACAGCCCCATTAGAAAAATATGGCAAAGCATTTTCATCACTTTTTGGATCAGCAAAAGCACTAGGTAAATTACTGCCCTTATCCACCGCTCCACAACCAAGCTCAGTCAACCAAAATGGTTTTGATTGCACCACCCAATCAGTAGCAGTTGCACTTCGCACTCCACCAATACGGTTGTGATGAGCGTTGCTCCACCAATTATGCAAATCTTTATATCGCCAAACCCAAGGCTCATCATGCTCACCATCAGTAATGGGAGATCTAACCTGATCCTGCCTGTCTTGTTCTGAGGCATAATAAAAATCATACCCCTCACCTCCAGCTATATTGCCTTGCAAATACTTCAAGTCATGTGGCGAATTTGCCAAACTTGCATCTGCGTGATAACCACCATCCCGCCAATCTGACAACGGCATATAATTATCAATCCCAATGGCATCAATGGCAGAATTTGCCCAAAGTTTATCAAGATGAAAATACTTATCACCAGACGCATCACTTGGTTGATAACCAGAATATTCAGACCAATCCGCTGCATAAGAAATTTTAGTATCTGCCCCAAGTACTGCCCGCACATCTTGCGCCAAGTTAGCTAAAGCATCAACAAATGGAAATTGGGTTTGTGAGCTTCTAACAAAGCTCATTTGGCGCATCTCTGAGCCAATTAAAAAAGCATCAACCCCGCCAGCCAATTGCATCAAATTTGCATAATGCAAAATCATTCGCCTATATCCCCAATCAGCAGACCCAGAATATAAGATCGTTTTCCCACTAGCACTAAAATGTCCAACCTGTGCTTGACCAACAAAATTATCAACTTGCGCATTTGCAGCACTAGTTTTATCAGGTGTGCCATTCTCTCCTATTGCAGGAGAGCAAGTAATTCGGCCACGCCATGGATAAGCTGGCTGCCCAGCTGCTTGAGTATAAGGGTCATTAAGCGAATTATTAGCCGCTATATCCATCATAATAAGCGGATATAATGTAACCTTCAATCCCCGAGCTTTAAGATCAGCAATAGCTGCCAATAATGCATTATCTGATGGAGTTCCCCCATAAGCAGGCCCGCCATTCACGCTACTAACAACATCTGCTTGGGCGCGGTTAATCCCGTTTACCACCCATTCAGTGCCTTTAATATTACGATTTGACCCCTCAACTTTTGGCTTTATTTCACAATTAGAACAACGTAAATCATCGCCAAACCAACTTACCACAATAGCAACATTTTCTAAGTTGGGACAAAGCGCAACTAGCTCATCAATAGATATTGTCCAGTCCGAAACCCTGCCCTGCATGTTAGCATTTTCGCTAACAACTCGACCAGGGCTAACTATTCTTACTCTCGCCACAGGATCATATCCAAACTCAGTAGCACCAGGAATAATAGTTATCGCCTTAATAGACTTTTCAAGATCCCCAGCAACTTTACATATTTCTACTGAAATATTTGGAATTCGATTTCCATACTGCTCAAGCGGCAAACGCTCAAAAACCAAATAACAAACACCACGATATGCTGGAGTTTTTCCTGCTCCTTGCTTAGCTAAAATAAAACTATCAACAGGTTGATTGTTCGATCCTGAATAAAAACGAATATTTAACCCCTCAGTATCAAGCAACTCACCATCAGCCCAAATCCGACCCAAATGAGCAACTTCTCCTTCGCACAGAGCCACCGCAAAATTAGCAACAATTTGTTCTTTTTCTTCAGATTTTTGCGCTCCCTTCGCACCAATTGAGCGACTTGTTAAACGCTCTAATTCAGTTGCCCAAATAATATTTCCACTCACCCTATTCCAACCATAAACACGAGAAATAAAAGCCCCATGCCTTGAGCCTTGAAGGCGAACATCAGAGCCAATATGTTCGGGTTGCTGCTCGCCGCCAAATAAAGCGTCATCAACCACGCTGCCAGCGATTGCACCAAGTGCCCGCCCAATAGTTGCACCAATAGGGCCACCGATCAATCCACCTGCGAATTGACCAGCAATTGAAAATGCTAATGTTGCCATTTAATTTTTCTTTTTTTTAAAAACTATAAACGCCAGAAATACGTTTCGCCCATGAAATGCTTAAGCTCGCCTCAACCACTCCAATATTTTCTTGTGCATGCACAAAAATATTTTTCTCAACCATAATTGCACAATGTTTTGGTGGCATATTTGCTATCATCTTAAACAAAACAACATCACCAATTTGCGGCTGTTTTGCCGAAGTTATTAGATATGTTTTTGCAGCCAATTCAAGTGCCCCAGCACTTTCCTTATCTCGCCAATTTGCGCTATATGGAGGAATTTTAATTGGCTCATTTCCAATGACCTGACGCCAAACTCCACGTAACAGGCCAAGGCAGTCACACCCAATTCCAATCCGACTAGCTTGATGGCGATAAGGAGTGCCAACCCAAGCACGGGCAGCTAAAGCTATTTCTTCTCTTTTTAAGGTCATCTATAAAGCGGCTTTCCATCAAAGCTAGAGCCAGCCTTTGGGTAACGCAAAATAAAATCAGACCCCGGAATATGCGGAAAACCACGAAAATTTAACACATTAGAAAATTTCTCATTGCAACTAACAAGACGTTTATCACAACCAGCAAAAACAACAATTTCATCACCAATATTTACCCACTCATCTATTGGCTCATCAAAACCAATAATGCTTTGTAAATCTTCGTTTTGATGTAAAATAATTGTATCTTTTTTATTCGTTCGATCACCAGAGTTCCAAATTCCAAAACCAAGATCAAACCAGTTATCAGCAAAATCAATAAGTTTTGGAATTGCTATTTCACTCTTACCTCTAATAGAAACAACCACAGTTTCTAACTTATAAATCGCTTGATTTAAATCAATACTGCAATCACCATCACCCAAGGAGCAATCACAATTATTTTGATAAACCCGCCCTTTATTTATATTCATTCCATGCTGGCTTGAGCGCAATTCAAGTCGAAAAATTCCATCAGTTCGAATTATTTCACCTACGTTATCTCTTCGTAACAACAGCCTTGTCGAAACATCTCTCCAGTTAACTTTATAGGTTTCAACAATTGCGTCATCATATCGACCAAGTAAAATATCTCTCTCATCAATCGCAGCAGAATTAACAATTCCTAATATCTCAGAAGTATCAACTTGCGCTCCCAATTTTGAGGCAATTTCACTACTATCCATTCCATATGAAGGCGAAAAAACTAGCCCATCAAATGTCAAGTCTTTATCATGGTCAGTAAACCCCAAAACTATATTATCAGCTCTTATTATTTTCCAACAATTCACAAGAGAGGTTTGTTTAGAGTTTATGTGATCTACAAATTCAATACTTAAATTTCGCATTACACCACCTCAACCAATGGAATGTTTGGCACTTGCGCTCCATCAAAATTAAATAACTCAATATCTAATTTATCAACATCAAAACGCACCGGCACATCAAACTCAAATCCAGCCGAAATTATTTCCCCATTTGCAGGAGCAGTATTTAACGTAACTATCCCTGTAGTTTCATCAACCTCAAAGTCAGCTAAATCCAATTCTCCAAATGCAACACTAATGCGAATTGTACTCTTAACTGGCTTGTTAATTTCACGTTGATATGGGTCAAACTCTTCACCATAAGTTTTAGTAAGTTGAAATGAAACTGTTTGTCCATCACCAACGCCAATTTTTTGATCGCTAGCTGATATTGCGCCAGCATCATTCGAAGAAAAATCAAGCGCATCATGCCATAAAAACCCATGAAAACGTCCTCTCCTTTCTTCAAAAAAAGCTAATACAGCTCGCATATCAGAGCGAGATTTTATCCCATAACCTGCGTTATAACTCCTTTTGGAATTTTCCCAACGCTGATTGCGCTCTTCTTTACCCGAACTAAGCGTCACAACATCAGTCAAGCGCACAGGCCCACCACTTGCACCAAGGGAAATATCAAGTGGAAATCTTACATGATGAAACGCCATTAGCTTGCCCTACCTCCACGCCTAACTGCACGCAAAAGCATGGCACTCATTTCAGCTTCAGCACCTAAAAAACTTTGCACATTACTTGCATGAACATTCATTGAAATATTTATTGCAGACCCTGAAGAGCAAGCAACTCCAAGCCGTCCATCACTCCCCCTTGCAAGTGGCAAAATTGCTTCTGCCCCTGCTTCTCCTGCAACCCCAAAGCCAGAATTAAGCGGAAAATAAGTAGGCGTTCCAACCACACCACCTTTGGCAAATGGGGTTGGCATTATAGCAGGATTTGTCGCTTTAAATAAATCCGTAATAAGACCTTGAGCCATCATTCCAACTGGTTTAAGCGCAGCTTTTAGCGCAATATCTGCAAATGATTTCCCTATATCACTAAGTAATGAGCGCAATGATTTTCCATCAATAATTGCACCCTTAAATGCGTCGGTTAAAGACTTAGAAACATCTTTGGCTAAATCATCAATTCGTTTTAACTCAACCCCAACATCATCAAATTCCTTTATGACCTCATCACCAAAAACACCATCATCATTCATTTCTTTTTCTCCTCATCAGGAAATTTATTCATCAAATTATCAAAAGTTTTTTTATCAATCGGCATAGTTTTTTCAGGTGTAAATGCCCTATGCGCTGCCGCTAATTCATGTGGTGTCATCGCCCAAAAATCCTTTGAGTTAAGACGTAAAACCCCAAAGCCAAATTGCATTGCCTCTTTAAATGGGAACGGTTTCATTTTTCCTGCTCGCCAAAAGTTGCAACCAACAAATCAACCGCAATTTTTGCAGCACCTCTAAGGCCTCCCTCAATGCTCATTCGAGCCAAATCATCATCGCTAATAGCATTACCGCCTCCTCTAAGCCCTGCCCCAATTATTACCATAAGGTCACGAGCCGATAACCGACCATTTTCAAATCTCTCACTCAAACCAATCAAATCATTAGCAGCCATTTTTGCTTCAAGTTCAGCCAAAGCACCAAGAGTCAAACAAAGCATTTTGCTTTCCCCATCTATTATTGCTTCTATTTCACCACGTTGAATATTCACCATTTATATCACCACAAAGCTAAGTTCGCCCGCACTCTCAAGCGCAATGTCAAAAGTCACCTCACCTGCATGATCGGCAGAAAATTCAAGTGAAACAATTTGAAAAGCCCCCTCGACTCTGCCAAAATCAGGAATAATCAATTGCCAATTTCGTATACTTCCATCAAAAAATATCTCTCTAATATTTTCATCAGATGCTTGATCTTTAAACACGCCAGAACCGCTTAATGAAGCACGTTTAATCCCGCCTCCAGCTAAAAGTTCACGCCATTTTCCAACCGATTGCGCATCGGTTACATCAATCGAGGCCGCATTAAAACTAAGCGAGCGAGAGCGTAATCCCGCAACCGTTATAAAGCTCCCAAGCCCTGTTTGATCCAGCCGTAAAAGCATATCTCTACCACTTTGAGCACTCATATTATTTCTCCATCAATTTTTGATTTTTATATTTTAAACAGCAGGTTCAGAAAAAAATTTTAAAGCAATAGCCGCCTTAGCCTTGCCAGATTGTCCATCAATCATAGTGTTGCTTCTGTCATGTTGCGCATGCGTAACTATTAAATTCACACTTGATAAATCTGCACTCAAGGCAATTTTTATAACCCGTTCAACAATTGCTAAAACCTTTTTTCGTGAAGCATCAAAATGCCAACAATGGATAAGCAAGCGATGTTCAAAACTTTGAGCTTCATCACCATCTTTGCTTAAAACATCATGGCGAACCATTGCTACAAAGGGAGTATCTTTTGCTTTTGGTGGAGCATCATAAATCGCCTCACCACCCAAAAGCGCAACAAGCTGCGCATCATTTTTTAATGCAAAAACAAGAGCCGTTTGAAGTTCTATTATGCAATGAGCCATCTATCCCGCCACCGTTTTTTTATTACAAATACATTTAATATAAGCCTTTCGACCATTAAGATCATCAGCCGAAATCACCTCAAGTTTTTCATCACGGTAAATAATTTGATCGCCAATATTTAAATCACTTCTATACCGTATCAAAATCTCATAACTAGCAATTGCTCCTCTGCTATCAGCCTCAAAAAACACTCGCCCCTTTGCAGGATTAACCTTAGCCCAAACGGTTGCTAGCAGCACAAAGCTAACCACATGGCCGCCAGCTCCATCGTCACTCATAACTTTATTCAAAAGCTGAATACGCTCACGCAAACTACCAATAGCAGGAATTTTTTCACTCATATTTTCACAGCCAAATAAGAAGAAACCATATTATCAAAGCCAGATGGAACAATCGATCCAGAGCCAGCAATAACAACCGCATCACGATGTTCAAACCAATATGAAATCAATGCAAAAATTGCCTGCTTCAAATCGGCAGGCACATCATCTATCTCTGCCCCAAACCCTGCAACATAATCAATCTCAACCGCGGCCCTCTTACGCATGAGCGGCAATCCATCAATCATCTTTGGTAAAAACAGGCGTGCCGGAGCAGTTTTTGTTTCTGGCTGAAATTGCGCTAGAGCCAATGAGTGAGCATTACCATCTTCATCATAAACATTAATTTGTGATAGCTCTAACAAAGGTCCAACAGGTAATTTTACAATTCTATCAAGTGGAAATTTATCACAAACCACCCGCCAGCTTTGAGATATTAAAGCCCGACCAGTTATACTTTCCACATGCAGACGAGCAGCCGCAATTAAAGTCGTAATAAACCCATCTTCTTCAGCACCATCAATACGTAAAAACTCTTTGACTTGGGCAAGGCTAACTGGCTCCAAAACAGGAGCATTTAACAAATATGATGTCATATCAATCTCATTTTTTATGTAAAATTATCAAGGGGCGAAAGGCTTCTCTCGCCCCACTCTGCTCTTAACTAGCAGAAAATTTTAGTAATTTAATCGCATCAAAATCAGCAACTCCACCACCAACACGCTTAGTAGTATAAAAAAGCACATACGGTTTTGAAGAAAAAGGATCACGTAAAACATTAACCCCTTGACGATCCACAACTAAATAACCACGTCCAAAATCGCCAAAAGCTATCGAGGTGGAATCAGCCGCAATATCAGGCATATCCTCTGCCTCAACCAAGCTAAACCCAAGCAAAGACGCATTGCCATTTGGTGTTAAGGACGGCTGCCAAATATAGTTTCCATCCGCATCTTTTATTTTGCGGATTGCAGCTTGAGTTGAGCGATTCATAACCCAGCTAGCATTTTGACGATAGCCAGACTTAAGCGCATAAACCAAGTCAATCAGCACATCACTTTCGTTTGCAACGGGCAAATCTCCTACCTCTCCAGTAGGCACATAACCAATATTACCCCATGACCAAGCATCTTCATCAACAATTGTTTCAGCCAAAAGCCCTTTAGGTTTATTCACACCATCACCATTGATAAATGCCGCCGTTTCTTGCTCAGCAAATGCTGCATTAACCTCATCAGCAATCCAAGCACCAACATCAACAGCACCATCATCAAGAAAAGCAGACGTAGCCGCAGGCATAGCATAAAGCTCCATGGTGGGATAAGAGATTTCGCTTAAAATAAGCGATGCCGTTTCAGGGCGAACCTCAGTTTCACCAACCCAGCCAACTGTTGGGCCAGAAACAGAAACTGGTTTTTTATAAACCGAAGTAGAAATAACTCGGTTGCCAGAAATTGAGCGAATTGGCGAAACATCTTTTAACAGGCGAGCAATTTCAACCTCTGTTTCCTCAGGTACAAGATAACCGCCATCAGGGTTTGAGCCAATTGAAAGAGCCTTTTCCTCACCACGTTTAACATAAGAAGAAAATGCATCTTTATATTCGTCATTACTCAAATCAGAGCGACCAAAACCCTCAAGTGCAGGGCGAGAACGCTCAGCAACTGCTCGATCAATCGCAGACTTATGCCCATCAATTGCAGCATTTAAACGACTAAGTTTATCCTCAACCAAAACATCACTTGAGCCACGCTTTTCTATCTCACCTAAACGCTTGTCATTTGTGTGTTTAAACTCCTCAAATGCAGACATAAATTCATTAAACATGCCACTAACATCTCCTGAGTTTTTCCCAGTCGTGGCCTTTATTTCAAGATTTTGATTTTTTTCCATAATATTTTTTCTAAACTTTCTTTTATTAATTTCTAAATAGTGAAATGGCCGCATCTAACGATTGTGCCAAACTAAAATCATCATTCGCCATATTAACGCCCGAAGAAATCCGAGCTCCCTCCATCATCGGAAAAGTGACAATGGAAATTTCCCATAAGTTGATCTGCCAAAGACGGCGATGTGAGCTAACCTTATCTTTGCTGGCTCTCTCACTTTTAAAGCCAATTGAAAGCCCATCAATTGCCCTCCCTTCAATCAAACTTCGCAACGCATCAGATCGCTCAACACCAGGTAGAAGCCGCCCCTGCACCCATAGCCCAAAACCGTCTTCAACAATTTTTTCCCAAATGCCAATCGGCTCTTTTGGATCATGCTGAAAAAGCAATCGAATGCCGCTAGCACCCTTTTTTGCTAAAGACTTTTTAAACGCCCCAGCCATAACAATATCACCGCCCTGATCGACCTGCCCAAACACCGAGGCATAACCAGCAAAACGCCCCTCAGCATCTATAGGAATTGAAGTAGCACTCATTTATTTTTGCCTCTCGTTAGTTTTGATTTATTGCTTGAAATACGAGCAAAAGGCTTTTTTACTTTTGCAGGTTTTGGTGATTTCAAACTACTAGCCAAATTCCAAGCAAACTGCCTAAACACTTGTTGCGCATCACGTTTAACTTGTTTTGAATGTTTCATTTCCATCTCAATCACCTCTTTTAAAAAGTCGGTTTAATGAAGCAATTTCAGATACAAATTCGTTAAATCGTCTATTCGCTGCAGATAATTCTTTAAGCGTCCAAAACAATAATCCACTCGCTCCACTCGCCCACAAAAAAAGTGCCAAATGCGCCAAATCACCACGCTCCGAAATAGTCTTGGTCAACTCGTCCATTCAAAAACCCTCACTCTAATCATTAAATTTTATTCGAAAAAATATAGCACTTCTATATTCCCCTCCCCCTTGCGGGGAGGGGTTAGGGGTGGGGATCAAGCAAAAAACAAACCCAAGTCCAATTAAAATCACTTTACAGGCAAGCCAACCTGTTCACGTTTTTCACTCTCATCTAAAAAATCAGCTGAATTAACTCTCGCCCAAAGAGCAGCTCTATCCTCAGCCAATGCCTCCACTTGGGATACATCAGGAACAATCTCAAACTCACCCTCAAAAGCAGGGTTAAGCCAATTGCCAAAATTACTTGCGACTTTATGCACCAGCGGCATCACAGTCTGCCGCCACAAAACTCTATTTGCCTCGGCATAATTGGCATAAGTATTATCTCCAGGGATACCAAGCAGCATTGGCGGCACACCAAAGCTAAGCGCAATCTCACGAGCCGCACCATTTTTAGCTTCCATAAAATCCATATCTTTTGGGGTTAAAGCAATAGTTTTCCAATCCAGACCAC
>Ga0256834_1001280_pt1 | contig 17393 bp, 18 predicted proteins | sample 4281140metaG_FD_190536 | JGI IMG/M metagenome (GOLD analysis project Ga0256834, IMG submission 190536) | Hydrothermal vent microbial communities from East Pacific Rise, Pacific Ocean - 4281-140 | ecosystem: Environmental > Aquatic > Marine > Hydrothermal vents | place: Pacific Ocean: East...
GTTGTCTGACCCAGTGTGGATTTCGGTATTTTGATATCTGCGGCGTTTTCAGCAGGGAGCTGTCCTGCAAGACCGGCAACAGCTTCAGTTGAACTATCCTGCGGGGCATCTTCAGAAGGGCTGACCTCACTGGTTTCAGCATCAACGGGAGTTTCTGATGTGCTGACGGCGTCGCTTTCGCTGGATTCCGTCTGGGGGCTTTCTTTGGAAACACTGCTCGCCTGTTCATTCTTCTTGTCAACTTTTTTTGCAGCTTTTTCCATGGCAGGGGAAAAAGACTCACTGCCTTCGTTTTCCGCGGAGTATTTTGCGGGTTGCGATGCAGGCTTCTGCGGTGGTGGTGTTGGGTTAAGAAGTAATGCTTCCATTCACTGTTACTCCACTTTTATGGTCGTAAATACTGTACTGAGCTGCGATGCCTTTACCTTATCCATTCTGTCCAGAATTTTTGCAGCTGACTTGACCTTCATGTTTGCCAGTAGATCTGCGGCAAGCTGTTCATCAAGTGCAGAGAGCGATAATGCCGCCTTTTCCGGAGTCATTTTGGCATAAATAAGGCTCAGATCCTTTGTCTTCTGTAGTTCTCTTGCATCTTTTTTTGCCAGTAATTCTTCAATTTTCTTCTGTATTTTCTTTAATTCAGCGAGTTTTTCATCAAGTAACTCAAGTTTCTTATCGGCTTCGGCCTGCAGGGTCTTTAGCTCCTTCTTCTTCAAAACCAGAACTTTTTTCTCTTCTGCAAGATTATCACGCTCATTCTGGAGGACTGCGAAGAGTCTTCTCTCCTCCACTGACGAGTAGGATTTTTCCTTCTCCGGCTGAATACCCGTATTCTGCTTCTGTGGTGTTTCCGTTGCGTCGCTGCCTGCACAGAATGCCGGAGTGGTGGTTGAAAGGAGGATGAATATGGCGATGTGAACTGAGATTGTTTTGAAATACATGGGATTTCCTGTGGGGCTTGAAGGTGGATGTGATGATTAACGGATGTCAGCTTGAGTTGCGGTCATGGTGGAGAATGGCAATTTCATCAAGCATGGCAGCTTCTTTCTTGTCAAGATATTCCCTCCATGATTGGTTCTGTTGTTCTTTAAGTGTCTTGAGTACCTTGTGTTCCTTTGCCTTTTCAAGAAGTCTCCGGCGCTTTTTTACGGCAATGTCTCTTTTTTCCTCGAGAATTTTCTGCAGCCTGATCACCTCTGCCCTCCCGACTTCAATTCTGTTTTGATATCGAGCAAGATCCATTGCAAAAATTCCGGCTTCCTGTTCTTTTTCAAGCTTGTGAATGAGAAGCTGCAGATCACGCTCCTCTTTGGCCAGCATTTCACTGGCTTTTGAAACGGCAAGCTCCGCCAGAACAAATTTTTCCTGGGCAACGCTTTCCTGTCGCTTGCGATATGAGAGGACTGAGTCGAGGGTAAATGGTTTCGGTGACATTGTCTGCTGTTTTTTAGTCCCGGCCTGTCAGGCAGGTCTTAGAGTGGTGAGGGCTCAGGTACAAGGGGAGGAGATGGGGAAGATCAGGGGAGTGCAGTGGAGTGTGCGGGGTGGAATGGTCATAACTCTTCCTGTTTATCACTTTCCCTTCTATCCTGACGTTCTCCGGAGTCCTCTTTTCTCTCACTTAAAAGCATTCCGAGTGATTCAACTGTCTGCTTCAACGGTGTCGTTTCGTCATATCCCTGACAGAGAAAGGAATTAATTGCATCTATCTTGCTGATGGCAAAATCAATTTTCGGATTGGATCCTTTGGCATAGGCACCGATGTTTATAAGGTCTTCTGCTTCATTGTAGGTGGCAAGGACGTTTCGGGCTCGTCCCGCGAGCTCAATATGTCTGGCATGGGTGATTTCACGCATGATTCTGCTTGCAGAGTTCATGACATCAATGGCAGGGTAGTGGTTTTTTGCTGCCAGTGCACGGGAGAGTACAATATGCCCGTCAAGTATGGAACGGACAGAATCTGCAACAGGTTCAGTCATGTCATCGCCATCCACCAGAACGGTGTACAGTCCGGTGATCGACCCTTTGCCGGAAAATCGTCCGGCGCGTTCGAGCAGCTTTGGCAGGGTGGCAAAGACGGACGGTGTGTAGCCTTTTGTGGTAGGCGGCTCACCGATTGCAAGACCGATCTCTCTCATGGCCATTGCAAATCTGGTTACCGAGTCCATCATTAACAGGACATTTTTGCCTTTATTGCAGAAATATTCTGCAATGGATGTTGCCACAAACGCGCCCCGCATGCGAAGCAGTGGGGACTGGTCTGAGGTTACCACAATAATGACGGATCGTGCCAGACCTTCTTTTCCGAGATCACGTTCTATGAATTCGCGCACTTCACGGCCACGCTCCCCAATGAGCGCGATGACGTTGATGTCAGCCCTGGCATATCGGGCCATCATACCAAGAAGGACACTTTTTCCGACACCCGATCCTGCCATGATCCCCATGCGCTGCCCCATTCCACAGGTGATAAGCCCATTGATGGCACGAATCCCGAGATCCAGCGGCTCGGAAATGTTTTTTCTCTCCATGGGGCCGGGTGGCAGGGAGTAGATCTGTTTTTCCTCTTCAAGCAGGGGGACGGCCTGGCCGTCGATGGGATTTTCCATGGCGTCAATAACCCTGCCCAGGAGATTTGCGCCGACCTTAATGGTTGCACTTGCCTTGATGACCCGGATTTTCGACCCTGGTCCAAGGCCTCGCAGTTCTCCAAGGGGCATCAGCAATGCTCTGGATTCCTTGAAGCCCACAATTTCGGCGAGAATGGGTTCCGATTTGTCAAGGGGAGTGAGTTCACACAGCGAACCAACTGAGGCGTAGGGACAGTATCCTTCAATGATGAGACCGACTATCCGGGTGACTTTTCCCCATATGCGGATGGGGTGAATATCATCGATGGATCCTGAAAAAAGTGTCATGGAAATCTCTGGGTTGCTCTCATGGATCTGTACAGAATCAGGCGGGCTGGTCCGGATCATGGAGGCCGTCTTCTGCCATAACCGAGTCATGGATTACTTTAATCTGGCTGGCAATGGTTGCGTCAACGGTACAGCATGTTGATTCGAGTTTGCATCCGCCGCGTTCAACGGTGGCGTCGGGTTTGAGGACGATGTTGTCGAGACCGCTTATGGAATCAATGATTTCTTTTTTTCGTGCTTCAACAGCCTTGAGGTCATCGGGATTAATCTGAATCTGGAATGCATCGGATTTTACGGCAAGATGAATGGCATCCTTGATGGTGGCAATGATCGTTTCCTCCTGCTCCGTAACTGAATGCCTGATGATCTTTTCACTGATGGCCAGAACCAGTTCCTTCATCTCTCCTGCACTGTTTTGAAGAATGGTTTCCCGAAGCTTGTCCAGCTCTGTACAGATACGCATAAGCGTCTTTGCACTGTTTTCAAAATCTTCTTCTGCCTGCTGTCTGCCTGCAGCAACACCCGCAGTGAAGCCGTTCTGGCGAATCACCTCAAGATCGACGGCAGGTTCCTGTGCAGCAGGAGGAGGTTCTTTCTGGGGGATTTCATCCTGTTCAATGCTGTTTTGAGGCGTCTCTTCAGGCGGCGGCACAAATTCCTGTTCCCGGGGATTGCTTTTTTCCTCTTCAGCTGATTCCGGAGGGATTTCCACTTCCACCACGGGAGGTTCTTCCCGGACAATGGACTCCCAGACAGGAACATTACTGTCCGGGGAGGTGTCCTGTAAAACGGCTTTGGCCTGGAAATCGGCATGTGTCTTGTAGAACCTAGACAAGCTCATCGCCGCCTCCGGACCCGAGTACAAGTTTGCCCTCTTCTTCAAGCTTCATTGCGATTTTAACAATGGACTGCTGCATGGCTTCAACTTCAGAGAGACGAACCGGTCCCATGGCTTCCAGATCGTCACGGATCATATCGGCAGCACGGGCAGACATGTTGGCGAAAATCTTCTCCTGCATCTCATCGGAGGCGGTTTTCAGTGCCATGGTGAGGGAGTCGTTATTCACCTCGCGGAGAATCATCTGCAGCGATCTGCCGTCGAGGGCTGTGAGGTTTTCGAAGGTGAACATACGTTTTCGTATCTCTTCCACCATGTCCGGATCGTTCTCTTCGATGTCGTCAAGAATGTCGGCATCCATGCTGTTTTTGAGATTGTTCAAGATATCTACGACCTTGTCAATACCACCAACCTGGCTCTGTTTTTTTGTGCCCACAAGTCCAATTTCCCGATGAAGTGCATCTTCAATTTTGGTTATTACTTCAGACGAAACCTTTTCGATTTTGGCAATACGGTATACAACATCTGCACGGATTTCTTCAGGGAGATGTGACAGGATCTCACTGGCATGTCCCACGTGCTGGGTGGACAGGACAAGGGAGACGGTCTGGGGATGTTCTTTTTCAAGGAGCCCTGCGACCATGGTGGGCTGCATCAGTGCTATTGTTTCAAGGGGCCGGGTTTCTGTGCCTGAGATAAACTGATCAAGAAGTTCTTCGGTCCGTTCGCCGCCATCAAGGCTGGAGAGTGCCTTTTTGGCAAAATCGCTGCCTTTTATGAAGAGTCCGGCAAATTTTCGCTGGGATTCTTCGAAACTGCTGAATACCTGTTCTTTCACATCTTCAGGAATGTGATCAATTGTGGCAATTGTTCTGGTTACAAGACCTATTTCCTCGTCACTCAGCTCCTCAAAAATTTTTGCTGATGCCTCTTCTCCAAGACACATGAGAAGAACTGCAGCCTTATTTAATCCTGTGAGGGTCTCAAAACTCATATCTCAGCCTTCGTTTATCCAGTTTTTAATAATATAGGCAGTCGGTACCTGATTCTGCATAACCTGATTTCGCAGCGTAATAACCGAGTCAGGGGTGACTTCTTCAAGCTCTTCCTGACCTTCACGTTCCTGCTCAGCATTCAATTTTGCGAGTTTTACTTCTTCAACGGCCTTTTCAAGGTCGGTGACTGTCTTGTTATGATCGGTTACCTCTCCTTTTATAGTCTTTATTATAGGACGTACCAGCAGAAAATAAAAGAGGAGTGCCCCAAGGGAAAGAAGGCCTATTTTCACAAGAGGCAGATATTCGTAGAGGAGGTTTCGCGGCATCTCCTCTGCCATGAGCTGATCGTCTGATGCGACCATAAACGGCATTGAGGCAACGTTTATATTATCGCCTCTCTCAAGGTTCAGCCCAAGGGCGCTGGAGACCATTGTTTCTATGGCCTTTAACTCCTTGGCATCCCTTGTTACCACCGTCGGCTGCGTTTCCTCATCCTTTGCCGGAATGATCTTGTCAGCGAGAAGGACTGAGACTGAGAGGTTCTTAATGGTTCCAACCGGATTTATAGTCTTACTGACGGTTTTGCTTATCTCATAATTTGTGGTGCGCGATGTCTTTGAGGAAGGAGGAGTGGTGGATCCGCCAACGGTATTTGTGTTCCCCTGCAGGTTTGATTCAACTCCGGGTATTCCGCCACTGCTGACACCGCCACTGCTCTCCTGCTGTAACTGTTCACTGCGGATAACAGGTTCTTCACCATCAAAGAGCTCTTCTGTTTTTTCAACTTTTGCAAAATCAAGGCTTGCTGTAACACGTACCATCGCCTGCCCGTAGCCCATGGTCTTATCAAGCAGATCCTGTGCCCTGATCTCAAATCTCCGCTCGAGTTCCTGCTGAAAGACCAGCATATCCACAGAGAAGCGTTGTTCATCATCCTTTTCTGCCCTGCCTTCAAGGACTTTACCGAAACTGTCAATAACAGTGACATTTTCAGGAGAGAGTCCTTCAACGGATCCGGAGACCAGGTGAATTATTCCCTGCACCTGATCCCGGTCAAGGGTCTCGCCTTTTCCAAGGGTGACAATAATGGATGATGTGGCCTTTTTCTGCTGATTTTTAAAGAGTCTTTTTTCGGGAAGCGCCAGATGGACTCTGGTGGCTTTAACCGGTCTCAGAGAGGTTATGGTTCGGGCAAGTTCTCCCTGTAATGCTCTGGTGTAATTGACTTTCTGGACAAAATCAGTGAGTGCAAAAGACTGTTTGTCAAAAATCTCAAAACCAACCCCGCCCCCTGAAGGGAGACCGTTTGATGCAAGTTCCAGTCGTGTCTCATAAAGGGTGTTTGCAGGAATCCAGATGTTATGACCATTGTTTTTCAGCTGGTAGTCAATTTTCTGGCCTTTGAGCCAGGAGACAACCGCCCCTGCATCTTTTTCAGAAAGGTTTGCATAAAGGAGCTGATAGTCGGCTGTTCTTGCCTGGATGATAATAACCGTAAAGACTGCGAGGCAGATAACGGCAACAGATACCAGTGCAATGATTCTGGATAACGGCCACTCCCGTATCAGGGTGGTCAGATTTTTTCTTTCAGGAATTGCGATTTCCTCTTCCGGCGTTTCCTGTTGGGTGATCTCTTCTTCGGCCATGAAAAATTCCTTTTTTCACATGGTTTAATAGTAAAAAACAACAGACCTGTAATCTGTTCTGTTAAATCTGCATTCTCATGATTTCTTCATAGGCCTGCATGGCCTTGTTACGAAACTGAACAAGCATTTTGAGAGAAATATCCGCCTTCTCTACACTGATCATCACATCATGCAGGTTTTTGGCTTCGCCACTCTGCAGGTCGTTGATTGCCTGGTCACCGGCAGCTTCAGCCTTTATGGCCTGGTTGATGGTTGATTCGATGACTTTTGAAAAACCCGAGCCAACCGTGGCAACCGGATTTGTTTCAACGGGTTCCAATGGCAGGGTACCTGCTGTGGCGGAATTAATTATCTGGTTCATCAGCTATTATCTCCCGATTTCAAGGGCTTTGAGCGCCATACGCTTGGCAGACTTAATAACCGTGGTATTTGCCTCGTAGGAGCGGGTTGCTGACATCATATCAACCATCTCCTTGATCACGCTGATATTGGGCATGGCCACATATCCGTCCTCTCCGGCATCCGGATGGGATGGATCATAAATTTTCTTTGGCTCTGACTGGTCTTCGACAATTTTGGTCACTTCAACGCCCTGAATTGACTGATCCAGTTCTTCCTTAAAGGCGATGGGCTTTGTCTGGAAATACACGGATTTCTTTTTGTAGGGCCCGCCTTCGGGGGTGGATGTGGTCTCCACATTTGCAAGATTGGAGCTTATGGTATTTAATCGTATCCTCTGTGCCTTCAGTGCCGATGCACTGACGTCGAATGTGGTGAATATATCCATCTCAAACCTCGTTTAAATTATTTACCTTCCCTTACTATGTAGCTGAGCATCGCAATTTTTTTCTTCAGAAGCTGAGCTGCTGTCTCATAGAGGAGTTCATTTTCCGACAGGTCTATCATTTCAGTATCAACACTGACGCTGTTTTCATCGCCCAGGCCGGTGGTGTCTTTTATGGTCCGGACACTGCCCGTCACGGAATTGACATCTGTCGGGGCCAGTGATATGTGCCGGCTGTTTGTTGTAGCCAGGGTGCCGGGTGTGGCTGTTATTGCCTGCTGGAGTTCTTCCTCGAACTCAAACACTTTCCGTGAGTAGCCGGGTGTTTCCGCATTGGCAATGTTTGTGGCAATGACTCGCTGATTTGTTGATCTGAGATCAAGTACTTTCTGCAGCAGTTGTATGTTTGAGTCAAAGGGGTCAAGTGGGTTCATTGTTTCACGTCTCTGTGAATATATTGGAATTACTAAAGAATGGCATTGATCTCCAGTTCCTTTTTCGCCATTTTAATCCATAGCTCATTGTTTCCTGTCTCGACAAGTTCTCTGTAGAGTTTTAGGGCTGTCTCTGTTTCGCCTTTGTTCTTATACAGTTCCCCAAGTCTATAGAGTGCCTGATCATGATATTCTGATTCCTTTGGAATTCTTGCAAAAACCGGTCCAGCTTTATCAAACTCTCCGAGCTGGTAGTAGCTCTCGGCAAGAATAAAATCACTGCGACTCTTTTTCTCCTGACTGATGGGAATGTTTCTGTTCAGAATCTGCACGACTTTTTTGTAATTGTTTTCATGGAAATAGAGACCGGCCGCAAGGAGTGAGAATTCTTCGGTGGCAGGGATGGTCTCGGGAAGAAGTTTCATTGCTTCAGAAAACTGTTCTTCCGCAAGCAGACTTTTTATCCGCAGTATTAAAATTTCAGTGGTGTGTTTTCCGTTGGGGTAGCGGAAACTGTATTGATCCGCATAATCCTCAACAATATTATAGGCCCCATGTTCGTAGGATGCCGTTATAAGAGGGAGATAGTACTGTTCTTTCTGGTCCTCTGAGGCGAGGGTGATAAGGTAGAGATACAGTTTGGATGCCTCGTCATAAATTCCTATGGAATTATAGGAAGCAGCGAGGTCTGCAAGAAGGTCGAGATCCACCCAGTTTTTCAGGAAGAGTTTGCGGTTTTGCTTTGCAAGAACCAGTGCTTCCACATATTGATGATTGGAGACATATTCTTTTATCACCAATGGGAAAAGCTCTATGAGGAGCGCTTCCCCTGTCTGATACAGCTCACCTTTTCTGAAGTCTCGTAAAAACTTCATGATGAGTTTCATGCTTGTTATGTTTTCATTGTTCAGGCGATGGATCAGGGCCTCTTTGAAACTGGCCTCTTCACGGATGGCACGTGTCTTGGATTTTTCTGCAAATGCTCTGTAATAGAGGATGGCATTACTGCTCCAGTCTTTGAGAGTTAAATACTGGAGGTCCGTTTTCTTCATGGCCCCGCGAAATCCGGCCTCTGTTCCTGGGTAGGTGTTTTCAATGCGTGCAAAATAGTCCACCATTTCGGAATCAGGCGTGAAGTGAAGTTCTGCGAGATATTTCCTGAAGTTGATGATGCCTAGTTTGGCTTTATCCTTGAGATGGCTGCTCAAGGTGCTGTAACAGCGTGAGGAGTCAGCAAACTGTTTCTGCTGATAAAGGGTGTCGCAGTAACCATTCAAAGAGAAAATCTTGTTGAGCAGCAGTTCGTTTTCTTCAAGGAGCTGATATCCTATGTAGGCCTTTATGAGGTCACCGGTACCGTACCAGTAGTCGGCCTGTCTCAGTTCTTTAATGATGGCCGTATTTTCAGGAAAGGCTATGTCATCACGTTTGAGCAGCTCTTCCATACGGCTGTACTGACCTGTGGCCAGGGCCGTCTCAATCTGAGTGATGAGGAAGTAGGGAGTCAGCGGGTTCGCCTGGGTCATGGACGTCTGTAATTTACGCAGTTCAAAGTCGGCTATGAAAGGATCCTCGAATCGTGCCCGCAGCAGTATGAGAAGGTATTTGGCGAAAATTCCGATCTCTTCATCAGAGTACTCATCAGCCAGGAGGTACAGCTGTTTGTAGGCGTCGGTGAAGTTATTGTCGCGCGACAGCACATCTCCATAGGTAAGTGCCAGTTTCTTTTTGATTTCAGGGTCGGATTCAGCGGTTATCCGCTCAAGGAGCAGGGGGAGAATATCATTCCATAAATGCTGTCCGGCAAGTTCATATATCTCTTTTGTGAGCAGATCACGGTTTTTCTGTTTGTCGGGAAGCAGAAATGCCATCGCTGGAAATGGAAGTATGGTAAACTGAACCGGCATGTCCACCTTGATCTTTGATTCATAGAGCTTGAAAAAGCTTTTCCAGTCGGCGGCATAGGGTGAGGCTATAAGTGGATTTGAATAGTCTTTAGTGGTTCTTGTGAGTATTGTCAGGCCCTGGAGTTTTGATGAGAAATTGGGGAGTGCCGTGCTGTACGGGTTTCCGAGAAGTATACTTACAGTGAGTTTGTTTTCTTTTGTATTGGGGGTGACCTCAAAACGCTGTGGCGGATATCGAAAGAAAAATGAAAGAATGGTTTTGTTGTTTTTATGGAGTGACAAAATTTTGACAATTTTGTCGTCAGCCTTAAAGAAGACAAAATCGGGGGCAATGCTTGTGTCCTCAAGGATGAAATCCACACGTTTTCCACGAATGTTTGAACGGTATTGCGGCAGTGTGGAGAAGGAACAGTACAATTCCACAGTGTCTTTGGTGGCAATCTTGTTGATCCTGGTGAGGATACTCCCGGCATGAACCAGAGGTGGACCGAACAGATGGATAATAAATAAAAGTGTGACGATTTTTTTCATTTCATTTTGTGGTAAATGTGAGTTTCATATGGTCGTTGCAATAATCAGACCATGTGTTTATTTTAAGGGGTGGTGAAATTTTTTCTAAAGTTATTTGATTTTTGTTCTAAAAAACTGATATCCTTTTTATTAGTTGTATCTTTAAAGGTAAATTCTGAATGTTCAGAATTAGAGATGTTTTGTTTGTAAATCTAGTTATGTTGCAGGAGGTAACAAATGGGAAAAAATGTACTGCTGGTAGACGATTCCAGCACTATGAGAAAAATAATCGGCAGGTCTTTACGTCAGGCCGGACTTGACTTTGATAATATCTTTGAGGCGGGAGATGGTCTGGAGGCACTTGAGATGCTTGAGAAAGAGGATGTTGATATTGTATTAAGCGATATCAATATGCCCAATATGGATGGAATCAGCTTTCTGCGTGAGAAATCCACACGTGACGGCATCAAAGATATCCCGGTTCTCATGATCTCCACTGAGACAGGTGATGATATCATCGGCGAGGCAAAGTCTCTGGGTGCCATTGGTGCAATAAAAAAACCATTTACCCCGGACAAGGTAAATGAGGTCCTTGGGCCACTTCTGTAATTATGCGTGTAAAAGGAGGTTGGCGTGGAGATTCAGGATAAGATGATTGAATCGACCAAGGAGATTTTCTCTTCTATGGTAATGATGGATATCAGTGTCAAAGAAGTAATGACTGATCATGGGCCCCTAACTGACACCATTACCGGAATGATTGGACTTGCAGGTACCCATAAAGGCGTACTTGCCGTTCATGTTCCATATGGTGTTGCTATGGCAATAACTTCCAGTTTTCTTATGATGGATGTTACAGAAATCAATGAGGATGTTCATGATGCTGTTGGTGAAATAGCCAATATGCTTGGTGGAAATGTAAAGACCATTTTGTCTGAAAATGGACGGGATATTGACCTGTCACTTCCAACTACCATTGCAGGAAGTGAGTACAGTTTTTCTTCTGACAAGGATGTTGAGAAGATAATTGTTGAGTTTGACACAGGCAAGGGACGTTTTATGGTGGAAATGGATCTTGAACGATAAGCCGTGTAACAGCTTGTGATATACAGATTCTAATCTCAAGGTGCAGATGTCTCCAGCACAGACATCTGCACCACAATGATAATGCAGGTTAACTGATTGGATAGTGAGAGTACAATGAATGTCGGGCAGGCCATCATTGATGGCACAAAAGAAATTTTTTCCACCATGCTCATGCTTGAGCTTGAGGTGATGGACGTTATTGAGGGGAGGGGTGGAGATATCCCTGCCAATATCACAAGTATGATAGGACTTGGTAAGGATATCCGCGGGATGCTGGCTGTACACTGTCCGGCTGATGTCGCCATGGATATAACCGGCACATTTCTCGGAATGGACGTTGAGGAAATTGATGAAGATGTGAAAGATGCCATTGGTGAAATAGCCAATATGGTTGCCGGAAGCCTGAAAATTTCATTTGCCGACGATGGGAAGGATATTGAACTTGCCATTCCCACCACCATTATCGGCAAGTCATTTAAAACCAGTGGTATATCAGGCGCCCATCGGGTGGTTGTACAATTCAAGATGAATAACTCCCTGTTCATGATTGAGCTGAAATATATCGTTTCAAAGAGTGAATGACCCTTTCCGTCACACTTTTTTTGTGACTTTACAGTTAAGTTTTATTCCCAATCAGTCGATACTTTTATTAGGTTGATAAAGGTAAAGATTTTCTAAAGTTTTTCCATTTTCGTGAGTAGATGTCCTCGAGTAAAGCCAAAAAGAAAATAGATAAAATTCTTGAACTTGTTCAGGAACGGGTGGGTGATGAGCTTGGTGGCCTGATGGGGGCAACTCTTGTCATGTCCGACCTCAGCACCCGTCTGATATCCAAGGAGGATTTCTTTGATGAGCCCTCCGGAAAGCTTGTCTTTTCGGAGATGGAACTCAGTGGTGAAGTGGAGGGGCAGGGCTGTATTCTTATCTCCATCAAAGATGCTGTCCGGCTTGGCGGTACACTTATCATGCTGCCGGAAAATGAACTTGAGGAAGCAGCACTCTCGGAAGATTACAGTGAAGAGATTGATGACTCCTATGGTGAAATAGCCAATATTATTGCCGGGGCCTACACCAAGACATTTGAGGAGATGTACCCCAAGAATTTCCGTTTTATTCGCAAAAAACAGGAAATTATTACTCCGGTTAAAGTCGACGTAGAATCAGATCATCCAATTCCCAACCAGAACTACTATCAGGTCAGGGCTAAAATGACCCTGAATGATACTGAGATGGGATACCTCACCTTACTCATTCCTGCAAAACCGTTGGGACTCGATGAGGAGCCTCCGGCGGCTGAAGAAACTGCTCCCGCCCAGGGAGCTTCCGGCGACACTGCTGCCGCAGAGACAGCATCGGAGCAGGGGGGGGCCGGGGATGCAGCTTCAGCTGAATCAGGTTCCGGTACAGCGGCGGCTGAACAGACCGCAGGTGATGCAGCAGGTGGGGCAGGGAATGAAGCAGCTCCTGAACAGGCCGATGGTGCGGCGCCACAGTCATCCGGCGAGGCACAGTCAGGGACCACTCCCGGCGCCAAGCCGTTTGATGTGCAAAAGCAGAAGAAACGGGTTGATGCCTGTCTGAAAGAGTGTTCCGTGCGAATGGGAGATGAAGTAGGGGCACTTCTCGGTGCTGAAGTAAAGTTCACCGATCACACCACCAAGATTGTCAATAAAGAGGACTTTTTCTTTGATGAGGCGTCCGGGAAACAGATTCTCGCCCATATGGATGTGGTTGGTGATTTAGAGGGGAAAAGTTATCTCTATGTCGGGCTCAAAGATGCTATTTTTATCGGTGGAACTCTCATTATGCTTCCTCCGTCAGAGCTTGATATCATTGTTGCTGAAGAAGATTTCAATGATGACGCTGAAGATGCCTATGGCGAGATTGCCAATATTATTTCAGGTGTGTATACCAAGGTCTTTGAAGAGCAGTATCCCAATAAGATCCGATTCATAAAAACCGCACTGGAACAGGTTGTTCCGATGAAGGTTGATTCCGAATCCGACGAACCGATGCCCGATGTCATTTACTATATGGCCACGAGCAGGATAAATATCGGTGACAGGGAGATGGGGAATCTCCATTTTCTGATACCGGCTCCACTGTTTCAGCTGGAACAGCTTGCAGAGGAGAACAGTGCCGATGATGCCGCTGACGGCAGCGGTACAGGCTCTTCAATATCAGGAAAGGCAGCACCTGCTGCATCCGGATCTTCTGTCGGGGTGAGAGAGGCGGGAGAGGGAGAAAAGAACCCTGAATTTCTTCTTGTGAGTAATGATGACAGGGAGTGCTCCAAAATCTGTTCCGTGCTTGAAAGCCGTGGTCATGCCTACAGGGTCCTTGACTATAAGGAGAGTGTCAACGACCACCTTCCCGGAGAGGTGAGGGCTGTTGTGCTGGTGATGGCTGAAGTGGATGAGAAGGCACTGGGTGTCGCCATCAAGATCAGTTCTGCCAGTCAGCTGCCGCTGATTGCCGCCGGACCTGAATGGACCCGGACAAAGGTCATAAAAGCCGTTAAATACGGTGTTGACGATATTTTACTGACCCCTGCTGATGATGAGGATATTCACGCGAAGATCGAAACAGTGTCGGCTAAAATCGCGGCTTGAGCGGTCAGGGCTGATTGTGCAGAAAAACGGGATTATTCTTCCCAGATTCCCTGAAGGTCTTTTTTCTTAATTTTCTCAAGAAGTGTCGTTCGTTTAAGCTTGAGCAGCTTTGCTGCTTCTTTTTTGTTCCCTCCTGTCATTTTCATGGCCTTTATTATCAGTTGTGACTCATAATCATTGATCAGTTCCTTGAAGTCGACCTGTCCCTCGTTCCACTCATTGAGTGTCGGCAGAGATGCCCCCTTTCCCGGAGAAGGTGTGACTGATTCCCCGGTCTTTGCAGGTGAGGATTCAGAGAGAATTGTGTTGATGGCGTCATAATCTACGGTTGCGGGGTTGAAATCAGTCAGTATGCGTTCCGGAAGATCATCAAGTTGAATTTCCTTACCACTGCAGAGAATGGACATCTGCTGAACAAGATTTTCAAGTTCACGCACATTTCCCTTCCAGTCATAGCTGAGTAAGGCGGCCATTACATCCATGGACAGGGTAAATTTCTCTCTCCCGCGCCTGGCGGCATGCATTTCAAGGAATGATTCGAGGAGTATGGGTATATCTGCCTTTCGTTCCCGTAAGGGAGGTATGTGGAGCGGGATTACAGAGAGCCTGTAATAGAGATCCTCCCGGAATTTACCTTCGGATACGAGCTGCTCGAGGTCACAATGGGTGGCGGCAACGACCCGGGTGTCAACGGGGGTGGCCTTGAGCCCACCAACTGCTTCAAATTCTCTCTCCTGAAGTACACGAAGCAGTTTGGCCTGCAGGGTGGGTTTCATATCACCGATTTCATCAAGAAAGAGAGTGCCGCCATCAGCATATTCGATTCTGCCGATTTTATTCTGAGTGGCACCGGTGAAAGCGCCTTTTGTGTAACCAAAGAGTTCACTTTCAAGAAGATCATCGGGAATGGCGGCACAGTTGACCGGTACAAAATTATTGTTTTTTCGGGATGAATGGAGATGAATGGCCTTGGCGACCAGCTCTTTTCCGGTCCCGGATTCGCCTCGAATCAGGACTGTTGCGAAGTCATCATCAGAGATTTTTGAGATGAGGGTGAACAGGTCCTGCATCACTGCTGTTTCACCTATTATTCCATAAAATGCCGGGAGTCTCTTTTTCTTCTCGGTGGCTGCACTGGATTGCGAGGCGCCCAGTTTTGCCAGACCGCGTTTCATGGCAAGCTGAACGTCGCTGTCTTTGTAGGGTGTTGTGATGTAAAAAAAGATATCGAGATCAAGAATCATCTGCTCAAGCTGGTCATCTCCCTCGGGTATTGCTGCGATGATAAGGAGTTCAGGGAAGTCTTTCTGCAGTTTCTCAAGCTCTTTGATACCGTCTTCAGGGTACAGGGAGAGGTTAAGCAGAAGAAGGTTGATCAGGTTCCTGGTAAGAATGTCTCGAATGATTTCAGGGTCAGAACAGGTATGAAGGTTCTTCTCGGATACAAACTGTTGTAAAATCTGCAGACAGCTGCTGTTTTCCCTGGGCTGTGTATCTGCAAATAATATTTTGGGAGTTACGGGCATAATAGACGTTTACCGGGCCTTATTGGGGTTGTTTTTCATTTTGAATAAGGAATTAAACCGGGTAGGTATTAAGGAGGTCAGCAAATTTACTTGATGTCCTTCGCATATTCAGGCTGAGTAATCGGGCGATTTTCTGGATAATTTTGATTCCGGTCAGTGGTGCTTTTTCCGTAAGCTTGTCAAATCCTTTGCTTGTCAGGGTAATGATGGTGGCTGGCTGTCTGGATACCACTGTTGCTGAACGTGGAGATTTGTCAATAAGAGCCATCTCTCCAATGGAGCTTCCCTTGGCGAGCCTGGCAATGATAACATTCTCACCGGTCGCCGATTTTTTGAGGACTTCAAGGACGCCATGAACAACAAATCCCATGAAATCCCCTTTATCTCCCTCCACAAAGAGAAACTCACCACGCTGCAGATGGATATAGCTCATGTGCTGGGCAAGAAGAGTCAGCTCATCCACATCGAAACTGTCAAAGAGAGAAATACTGATCAGAAAATCACGCGTTTCTTCTTCTGATTGGGAAAGTGTTACCTGCCTGGGAGCCATATGGTTTTGTCGTCGGTGTGAGTGTTTTTGATACTTGTATTATCAGTGTTCAGAGACGAAATTCAGATATAATTAATCTTATCATAAGCTGTAAAAAAATAACAAGGTGCTTTTCACTCTTTATTTCAAGAAATTAGATACATTTTTTATACGCTTCCGGCAGGCAGGTAGTCTGGCTCGGACAATGTTCAGTGACATGGGATGTAAAAGAATCACTATTTCACATGGTTCTGGAGGCGGGCGGGACGGGTTGTATATGGGGACCTGTGCGGCAGAGTACAGTTGGAACCGCTGCTGCTGTGCTTTTGCAGGGGCAGCTGCTTTTCCCTGAATGCCGGTTGGGAATATACTGCTCAATGATCAGGATTTACAGACAAAAAGCAATCAGGGGGCAGGATGCCACTGGACCGGTGCCGGCTTATATCGGTGGGATGCGCGCAGTATGGCTGCCCGTTGACCTTGAAAAGAGAAGCCGTACCAAAGAGTAGTGCAAAAAAAAAGCTTCATCAGCCGACATGGCCGATGAAGCTTTTTGGAAGAGTTTACTGATGATCAGGCTTTGTCCGGATCAAAGAACTTAAATTTCTGCTCTTTTAAAATATTATCCACAGAGCCCATATTTCCCTTCATGTAGAAAATGTTGGGTTTTGTATCATCGGCAGGGCGCAGTACCCAGATGGTTTCTTCGAGCTGATGCACCAGTTTGTAAACAATGTTTTCAGGATCAGTCAGGTTTCCAAATGTTCTTGCTCCTGTTGGACATGCTGATGAGCAGCCTGTCTGAGTCTCGCCTTTGGAAAGTCTTTTTTCCCAGCAGAAGTCACATTTATCAATGGCACGGCGTGCTGCACTGAAATAGCGGGCATCGTAAGGACAGGCCAGCATGCATGTCTTGCAGCCGATGCATTTTTTACTTTCCATGCGCACAATTCCTGTGACAGGATCTTTATAGGTAGCCTTGGTGGGACAGGCCCTTACGCAAGGAGCGCTGTTGCAGTGGTTACAGAGTACAGGAATGAACTCAACCTGCTTATCCAGTGTTCCGGTGTAGCGTTTAGTCAGGATTCTGGTCCTGTAGCCGTATTCAGGAACATCGTTTGTCTCATTACACTTATCAACACATTTCTCACAGTCAATACAGAGAGATTGACGGATAACCATGCTGTAATGCGGGTTGTAGGGGTATTTCTCTACAATAGTACCACCACCTGAGGCATGTGCGGTACCGACAATGGATGTAAGTTTCAAAACTTTTCCACCGGCATAGACACCTGCAATGGCAAGACCGAGTTTAAGGAATTTTCGTCTTTCTTGCGGGGTGACAGATGATGTCCCCTCATTCTTCATATTGTCAAAATCTATTTTAGGAAATTTCATGGGATAATTATCCTCTCAAATATTCATTCATTTGGATGAAAGAGGACTTCTTTCCGCACATACTCCATGCAGAAAGAAGTGGCTCCTGCAAATTCTACCAGATTCTATGATGGCGTTTCATAGCCTCTTCTTCAGTCTCGCCTTCTTCCATGAAATGGATGGCACCACAACCAGGACAGATATAACCGCCCTCTGGCACGATTTCAT
>Ga0256834_1001281_pt1 | contig 17369 bp, 14 predicted proteins | sample 4281140metaG_FD_190536 | JGI IMG/M metagenome (GOLD analysis project Ga0256834, IMG submission 190536) | Hydrothermal vent microbial communities from East Pacific Rise, Pacific Ocean - 4281-140 | ecosystem: Environmental > Aquatic > Marine > Hydrothermal vents | place: Pacific Ocean: East...
TTTTTAATTGACTATTATCAACCAAATCAAACATTGTTTTAAAGTCTACCCATTTATCATTTTCATTATTATCCAAAGGGAAAATTGTTAAGAGCACCCCTCGATATGTCATAAAAACAATATTAAGACGCTCATCAACTTTTATAATATCTCGCTCAAATGTACCTCTTTTTGAGGGGACAAGTTGATTAGCATGCTCCACTTCTTTACTTAGTTTATAATTTCCTTTTTCATCAAAAAAATCAGTAAATTTTGCAAGTTTTTGCCCTTTATTAATACCTACAAGAGCTTTAAGTTTTGGTGTTTTTATCCGTATAATTTCAACTTTTTTCCATAATTGTGGTCGTGAAAACATCCCAAGTACAACTTGGTTTGCACTCATACCCCTCCATGAACTTTTACCTGTTAACTTGTTAAGAACTTCGCGATTTTGTGTGTCTAGTGGTTTCATTCGCCCAGCTGGGTCTTGTACTACTAAAGTTCCAAACTCTTTTGCAAGTTCTTTAGAATTTTTTTGATGCTCTTTGAGATAACTTTGTACATAGGGTGTGGCATTAGCTGGTGTATGAGAAAAAAACAATCCAAACGAAAGGATAAAGAGAGCTATAGGCATTTTTTTTATTTTAGAAATTAAAAATTGAAATCGTGATTTTTTATCAAAAAGATTTAAAATAAGTCCTAAAAAGAGTAAAAAATAACCAATATAAGTGATTTCTACTCCAGGGTCTTTATTAACAGTAAGTTTTGTTCCCTTTTCATCACTATCATAAGATGTTTGAAAAAATTTATACCCCCCATATATAAGCGTATGGTTCATATAAATCTCTTTGTCAAACTCTTTATTATTTAGTGTATCTATAACTTTTACATCTGAAAAAAACTCTGATGGGGATCTACTTCCTGGATATCTAGTAAGAGTAAAATTTTTTAAAGCTAAATAAAAATCTAACTCTATTTTTTCCTCTCCAAGCATAACAATATTAGATTTCTCACCCTCTCTAATATGCATCGTACCCTCAAACCCAAAATAGTGAGTAATTGTAGCTCCAAACAAAATAACAACAAAAGATATATGAAACATACTTCTTGCTTTAATACGATACATTTTTGTTTTTAATATTATGAAAATAAGATTAAACGAAGTAAGTAAGAGTGTAAACTGATACCAAGGTGCATGAAAAACCAACTCTTTTGCTCTTTGTGAGCCAAAATCATTTTCAATAAAAGTACCAACTGCAGCACCAACTGCTAAAATGAAAAACAAAAATAACATTGTTTTATAAGAGCTTATTATTTTATACATATAAGGGGAACTTCTTCAGGGTTAAGATCTAAAATCAAGTACTTTTATATTAAGTACTTGAAATTATAAGTATATTGTTATTTAGAATATGCTGTTTGGGCATCATCTAATCCAACACGAGATTTTTTTGCATTTAAATTATAATTTTTCTCAGCTTGTTTATACCACTCTTTTTCTAGTGTAGCTTTGAATTTTAGTTTTTCATCAACTAGTTTTTGAAGAGGAACACCTGCAATTTTTTGTGCTTTTTCTTTTGTTGAGAAATCTGGTGCAATATATTTTCTTACATTATGATCTGCTAATATAGATACTAACTTAAGTCTTGCCTGCATCGCTGTTTCATTTGCAACACTTAAAATTCTTAAAGTCTCTTCAGGCGCATGAAAAAATCCTGGGTGAGATGCAACAGCATAATCCCACTTCCATTGAGCTGAACGAATATCTGCTCTTACAGCTTCAAGCTCTGAGTCACTAGCTCCAGCTTCCATTGCCTTCGCAGTTTCTAAATGTGCTTTAGCTAAGTTGTCCATCGCTAACTCATGAAGTTGCTCTTTTCTTTCAAACTTTCTATGAACTATATCTTTAAGTTTCTTTTCATTTTCTCTGTGACACGGCATACAAGATCTATCCATAGTTTCCAAAGGGTTTTGTAGTTGATGATCAGAGTATTTTACAGAACCTTCTTGAGTATATGGCATATGACAATCTGCACAAGATACACCTTTTTGAGCGTGAATACCAGTTTTGAAAAGTTCATATCCAGGATGTTGTGCTTTTAACATTTTTGTTTTTGAAATTTTATGTGTCCAATCTGTAAAATTTTCATCATCATAATATTTCTCCATACCCTCTACAGTTAACCCGTTTGCCCAAGGATAAGTAACAACATTAGCAATTTTATTGTTTCCATTTTCATCAGTCCATTTTGTTTTTTTGAAATAATACTCACTATGACATTGTGCACAAACCAAATTTCTTTTCTCTTGATGGGTAGAATCCTCAAATTTTGGCAATCCTGCTGCTTCTAGCCCTTTGTTTAGATGAAGAATTCTTACTGCTAGTTCACCCGTTTCGTTTGAGTGACAGTTAGCACAACCAATTGTATTTACAATTTCATTACCATATTTTGCCCATTTTCCAGTAAAATATTCTAACTCTCCATCTCTCTCTTGAATTCTAGGTACATCTGTTGATTTACAAGTCCAGCATGCTGTAGGCATTGGTCCTGTTTCTCCATCAGTTGGTGCACCTGTTCTAAGCGTATTTACATTATCTTGAAGTGCATAATAATGTCCACGAGGAGCATTATAATCTTTAGAAAATCCATATCCTGCCCATAAAACAGAAAGTTGTGGTTTCTCTTTAAGCATATCTAATAGTTCATCTCCATCTTTAGTTTTTTTCCATGAACTATATTGGCGTGGATAATATTTTTCCCACTCTTCACTCTTATGTTGAACTGCTTCTTGAACTATAGGTGCAGTAGCTAATGCTATTCGCTCTGCTTCTTTGTTGTTTATGCTACCTGCTAATAGTGTCATAGCACCAATAGCTACAATTGCCGCTGTTAGTATCAATTTATAAATGATATTCATCTAATTTTCCTTTTTTAGTTTATTTTTTTAACACTTAAGTTATCAGGTGTAGTTGTTAGACTTCTGACTTTTCCATGTGGAACTTCTTTATGACACGACCAACATTTTCGCCCATTTTCAATATTTTCATCATCAAAATTATGATATTTATTTGCATTACTAGTCAATGTTGAAACTATACTTTTATGACATGAAATACAATTTTTTTGAACACGACTTGCCCCATCATCACTTATTTTAATTGCGTTATCATAAGTATCAAATGTAAATGCCACTGTATGATTCCAGCCATCTACAGATTTTGCTATATATTTATTAATAATACCATCTGTTGGTAGATGACACTCTATACATGTAACATCACGAGCATGAGAACTGTGTTGCCAAGTTGCATATTGAGTATTCATTACATGACAATTTATACATGCTTTTGGGTCTTTTGACAAATATGAAAATGCCTTAGAAAGATAAACCAAATAGATAAAGAAAATAATTGCAATTACAAATGCAAAAATTGCAACTTTTTTGATTCTTTCTTCAGCACCTTCAGATCTAAATTTTTTTTTCATCTTTTTTCCTCATATTATTCAAAAATGAACCATTAAAGGTTGATTCCTGATTCGCCATGAACTACTTCATCAAGACCACGCTGTTCTGTCTCTTCATCAACTCTTCCGCCACCTGTAATTGCCGAAGCTATATAAAAAATAATTGCAGTAACAATTCCTGAATATACTATAGTTAATGCTATTGTTTTAATCTGTGATACTAATTGTGTTGACATACTATAATCAGCTTCAGTAAAATAAGGAGCAATAAATATAGCTGTAGCTATTGAACCCCAGATACCAACAAGTCCATGTATCCAAAATGCATCAAGACTATCATCTACTTTGAACATTCTTTTAAATTTAAAAACACCAATAAATCCTATGATACCACCGACAAAACCTATAACTATAGCACCAGTAAGACCCGTAGAACCACTTGCCGGAGTAATTGCAACCAAACCTGCTATCGCACCAGAGGCACCACCAATTAATGTAGGTGTTTTATATACAATATACTCAGCTACTAACCAACCAATTATACCAACTGCTGCTGCAACATTAGTAACAAGAAAAGCGTTACCTGCTATACCATCAGCTGCAATTTGTGATCCAGCATTAAAACCAAACCAACCAAACCATAACAATACTGCACCAAGTACAGCTAATACTGGAGAAAATGGTTTCATCGCTGATGTACCATACCCTTTTCTTCTTCCTAGTATCATAGCTACTACAAAACCTGCAACACCTGCATTGATATGTACAACAGTACCACCTGCAAAATCCATCTCATTAAAATGTAGAGTCTCTCCTCCACCCCATGCCCAGTGTGCAATAGGTGCATAAACAAATAAAATCCATAAAGCTACAAAAATAGAAAAGGTTGAGAATTTAACTCTCTCAATCATAGACCCACTAGCAATAGCTACAGCGATAGCTGCAAATGTTCCTTGAAATGCTACAAAAAGTAACTCAGGAATTGTTCCAACTAAACTTTTATCAGTAACTCCAGCTAAAAGAATTTTACCTGTTCCAAAAAAATCACCCTCACCAAAGGCGATTGAATAACCAGCTAAAACCCAAACTAAAGTTCCAACAGCAAAAGCGATAAGACTCATCCCCATTGTATTTAGTACATTTTTACTTCGTGTCATTCCACCATAAAACAGTGCTAATCCAGCTGGTGTCATCAACATTACAAATGCAGTAGCTACTAACATCCATGCTGTGTCACCTGAATTTAACTCATCGGCAGAAGCGACAAGTGGCAACAACAAAAAAGCTACAATCCTTAAAAATTTATTTTTCATAAATTTACTCCTTTTTACATCCTAAAAATAATAAAGTAGATTATATCGACAATCTATCTGTTTTGAGAGTATGAAACTGTATAAATATTAATCAGTTTACAAATAGCATTAAGGTGAACTACTATTATAAGTGTTTAATAATACCAAAACCCATTAAAGAGTAAATATGAATAGTTCTATTATTTCAGTAACTTTTTAGGAAGTACAGCTCAAGATTTGGTATTAGTTTTAGGTATGAAAGTCAAGTGAAATAAGAATTCCAAAACATCACTTTTCAGTCACGCCTTAACAATTTTTGAGTATAATCAGCTAAATTTTATAAGTTCAAAATAAAAATTAAGGATTGTCTATGGATTGGGGTAAAGTAATTTATGTGTTTTTCTCTCTAATGAGTTTAACATCAATTGCGGGTTTTTTATATGAAAATAGTGCAGCTGCTCTTTTTATGGCAGCAAGCTTAAATCTTGTATCAACATTTTTAAAAATTGGTGTTAGAAACCTTCTCTCAGCAGAGCTTTTAGCCTCATCATTAGTAGCAGATTTACATCTTATTCCAGCTTTTATATATTTAGTTATTGTTGGAAATTTAGAGTGGGCAATTGCACTTACAATTGGTGCACTAATCGCAAATATTTTCTCTATGGGTATCATATATATAGAGAGTTCAAAAGTAAAAGATGACTACTAAGTTACCATAAATCCGACTAATGAAATAAATTCATTACTCTTAGCTTTCACCGATAAATGGATAAAGCTAGACTCTTTTTGAGTCATAATAATTTAAAATCAGGAATTTTCTTGGAATACAACGCACAAATAATAGAAAAAAAATGGCAAAAATACTGGTTGCAAAACAAAAGTTTTGAGCCTAGTGATGATTTTGGCAAAGAAACAAAGAGCCCTCGTGGTAAAAAATATATATTAAGTATGTTCCCTTTTCCAAGCGGACGCTTACATATGGGTCATGTAAGAAACTACTCAATTAGCGATGCATTTGCAAGATATTATAGACAACAAGGTTTAAATGTACTTCATCCAATAGGCTTTGATAGTTTTGGAATGCCTGCTGAGAATGCAGCAATTAAAAATAATGCTAATCCTAAAACATGGACTTATGACAATATAGACTATATGAAGGGTGAGTTTAAGTCTCTTGGTTTCTCTTTCTCTAAGACAAGAGAATTAGCTACTAGTGATGAGCTTTATACTAAATTTGAGCAAGGTTTTATCATAGATATGTTTGAAAAAGGTCTTCTTTATCGTGAAAAAGGATTACTCAATTGGTGTCCAAATGATAAAACTGTTTTAGCAAATGAACAAGTTATAGATGGATGTTGTTGGAGATGTGATACCCCAATTGTAAAAAAAGATATGAATCAGTATTATTTTAAAATCACTCAGTATGCTGATGAACTTTTAGATGATTTGAAAAAACTTGAGAATGGTTGGCCTAAACAAGTTCTTACAATGCAAGAGAACTGGATAGGAAAATCAAATGGTCTTGCTTTTGATTTTTTCTTTGATGAGGACTCATTATCCATTTTAGATAATGAATTCAAAGGTTTTGATGTATTTACAACTCGCCCTGACACAATTTATGGTGTTTCTTATACTGCCCTAGCTCCCGAACATAAAATAGTTACATATATGATTGAAAACAATCTTTTAAGTGATGCAATAATTTTAGAGATAAAGAAGATGAAAAATACATCCTCTATTGATAGACAAAAAGAAAAAAATGGAATATATCTTGGTTTGGATGTAATTCATCCACTTACAGGCAAAATAGTTCCGGTTTGGTGTGCAAACTTTGTTCTTATGGATTATGGGTCAGGTGCTGTAATGGCAGTTCCTGCCCATGATGATAGAGATTTTGACTTTGCTAAAAAGTATGATTTAGAGATAAATGCAGTTATAAAACCTTTTGAAGGTGAAGCTGAAATAGATAAAGCATATACAGGAGTTGGAGAACTGTTTAACTCTGGTGAATTTGATGGATTGAATTCTAAAAAATCACAATACAATATTATTAAATATTTTGAAGAAAATAACATTGGTAAAAAAACAACTAATTATAAACTAAAAGATTGGGGTGTTTCGCGTCAGAGATATTGGGGTGCACCAATCCCTTTTATTCATTGTGAGAACTGTGGTTTAGTTATGGAAAAAAAAGAAAATCTTCCAATTACCCTTCCAGATGATGTTGAGATTACAGGTGAGGGAAATCCGCTAGATAACCATCCAACCTGGAAACACTGTAAATGTCCAGAGTGTCAAAGGGATGCGATTCGTGAAACTGACACGATGGACACCTTTGTACAATCTTCATGGTATTTTTTAAGATTTTGTGCATCACCTCAAAATATGCAAGATGAGGCTTTCTCAAAAGAGCAATTAAGATACTGGATGCACCAGCAAGGGCATCAAGGTGTTGACCAATATATTGGTGGAATTGAACACGCAGTATTACATCTACTCTATGCAAGATTTTTTACAAAAGTATTTCGTGATTTAGGTTATTTAGATTTTGATGAACCGTTTGACAATCTTCTTACTCAGGGTATGGTGCTAAAAGATGGTGCTAAGATGAGTAAGTCAAAAGGTAATACTGTTGATCCTGATGCTATTATTGAAAAATATGGAGCAGATACGGCAAGATTATTTATCCTTTTTGCAGCACCACCAACTCAAGAGTTAGAGTGGAATGATAACGCGGTAGAGGGTGCTTACAAGTTTATAAAACGATTTTTTGATAGAAGTTCTAATGTAGTTGCATGTGAGAGTATCCCGAAAATAAACCATGATAATTTATCTAAAGATGAAAAGTATGCAAGAAAAAAAGTTTATGAAGCACTTGTTCGTGCAGATGATGTATATAGGGATAAATTCACATTTAATACACTTATAGCTGGTACAATGGAAGCAATGAATGCTCTTAATACTCAAAATAATCCAGGTATATGGAGTGAGGGGTACTGGATTCTTAGTTCTATAATGGAACCAATTATACCTCATGTTACACATGAGATAAGTGAAAAATATTTTTCATTAAATAACTTAAGTCCTCAAAAAGTTTTAGATGAAGTTTTTGTAGAAGATAGCATCACTCTTGGTGTTTCTATAAATGGAAAAAGAAGAACAGAGATAGAAGTTGCAGTTGATGAGAGTAAAGAAAATATAATAAATTTAGCTAAAGTTGCTGGAGCTAAATGGTTAGAAGATAAGACAATAATAAAAGAGATAGTAGTTCCAAATAAATTAGTAAATTTAGTAGTAAAAGGATAGTTTTGAGTATATATTCACATACGATGAAAGTGTTAGTATTATTGTTAATAGTTCAATTAATATCAGCATGTGGATATAAACCAGGCTCAAAATTTTCTCGTGATATATTGGGTCAAAAGATAAGTACTAGTGTGAGTATCTCTGTAGAGAACCCAGAAAATACTGTTTTAATTAAAGATGCAGTAGATAGTGCAATTGTTGAATCTCTTCAAGCATCACTCGTAAGCAGAGACCAATCAGATACACATCTGGATCTTAGCATCTTAAAACCAAGATATTCACCAATTCAGTATGATTCAAATGGATTTGTAGTTACCTATAGAATGAGTATTGGATTAAATATTATAAAATACACTAATGGGGTAAGTAAAAGATATACTACTCGTGGTACTTATGATTTTAGTGTAGTTCCAAATGCAGTTGTAACAGAGCAAGAGAGATTTGATGCAATAAAATTTAGTGCATCAAAAGCGATAAATGAATTTATCTCAAAAATATCAGCTGAGGGTGCAAGAATTAACAAGGAGTAATGATGACAATTCAAATTATAATTAAAAAAGCTATAAAGCGATTAGAGCTAGAGGGTAAACTTTTAACGCCTGATTATTATGCAGAAGCATTTTGCAAAGAAGCTAAAATCGCCAAAATGAATGTTGAAGATTGCTTTAATATTAAAAAATTAACAACTTCTCTTAATCCAGAATTTAAAAAAGAACTAAATCAGTATTGTATTAAAACTATGTCTGAACTTATCCGTTTTTTAATATCTCGTTTAAACCGAACAAATCCATCTTTTTGCTCAAGAAATCTTGAATCACAAGTTCTTTTTACAAAGCGTATACTACAAGTTGTGGAGGTGTTACATAATAAAGAAGCTGCAGATTTAGCAAAACTTAGCTTTAAAATGTTGTGTGAAAACCCAAGCACAGTTATAGTTGATCAATTTAGACAACATTGGATAAATTTTATAACTAAATATGATGATTCTTTTTTAGAATCAATTGGCTTAATAGATAAAAATAATTTAACAAAATCAATTCAAAACTTAGAGCTTAGTTCTCTATCTAAAACAGATGATACAAATTTTAATAAAGTAGCATCACTATTGGTTTCATCTTTTGTTCCATCAATCGCTTCAAATATAGATGATAAAATTATAGATATCTCTCAAAAGATAAACAATAACCCAAATTTTTTACTAGGTTCAAATATAGAAGAGAAGATTAAAAAGGTTATACGATTAAGAATAGCACTTGACAAAAAAAGTGTAAAAGAGATGATAGAATCTTTAGATGGTGTTTTAGATAAATTATCAATTAGACTTATTGAGATGATTGAGAGTTCAGATAATTCAACTGTTGAAATTCAAAGAATAAAAAAAGAATTAGAGTTATATAATACTGAAAATGAAAGTAACAAAATAAGCTTTAAACTAACACATAAAAAACTCTATACCATAGCTGTTGCTTTAGAAGAAAATACAAAATCCTTAAGTAATGATTTAAAAGATCATAGCGATGAAGTTAGTATATTAAGCAAAAAGATTGCTAAACTTGAATCTGAATTAAAAAGTGCAAGGGAAGAATCAAAAGAAGATTTTTTAACAAAACTTTATAATAAAAGAGCCTTAGATGAGTTTATGAAAGTTAAAGAAGCCGAATATGAAAGATATAACCGTAACTATTCAATTGTGATGTTAGATATAGATCATTTTAAATCTGTTAATGACACTTACGGGCATGATGCTGGCGACGCTGTTCTTGCTGCATTTGCAAAAATATTAAAAAGAGAGGCAAGAAGTGTAGATATAGTTGGTCGTTTTGGCGGTGAAGAGTTTATGGTGATTTTGAGTGAAACTGATGTTGATGGTGGAGTTATATTTGCGCAAAAAGTTCGTAAAAAAGTACAAAAAGCGAAATTTATGTATAAGAAAAAGCGCATAGAGATAACACTAAGTGCTGGAGTTAGTGAGCGCAAAAAAAATTCATCTTTAGATAATGTTATGAAGTCAGCTGATGACAATCTATATAAAGCAAAAAAGAGCGGTCGTAACCAAGTAGCGAAATAGACAATTGAATTTAGATAAATTTTTAGAGAACAAGCCACTCTTTTATGATGAAATTGACTACCAAAGATTTCCTAAAATATTTCATAGTATAAAACATCATTTTAAGATACCAAAAATCATTCATTTAGTGGGCACTAATGGTAAAGGTACTACAGGTAGATTTTTAGCTACAGCACTTTTTAACCTTGGTTATAAAGTTGGACATTATACCTCTCCACATATTATGAAATTTAATGAAAGGGTTTGGTTAAATGGAGTAGATGTAAGTGATGAAACTCTGCAGATTGAACATATTAAACTTAGCAATATTTTAGATAAAAACCATTTAGATGAACTGAGTTATTTTGAATACACAACCCTTTTGGCTATGAAAATTTTTGCTGATTATGATTATGTTGTTTTAGAAGCTGGACTTGGTGGAGAGTTTGATGCTACAGCCGTGTTTGATAAGGTGTTAACGCTAGTAACTCCAATAGATATCGATCATCAAGCTTTTTTGGGAGATACCATCAAAGAGATAGCTACTACAAAACTAAATGCTATTCAAAACAATGCAATAATAGCTTCTCAGAAACATTTAGAGGTTTATGAGATAACAAACAAAATGTCTAAAAAGTATAATATTAAAAAAATAGAAAATATTTTAGATAAAAATGACTTAAAAAGTATAAAAAATATTTCAAAAAAATTAAATTTAGTAAAATATTTAGAAAATAATTTATCTTTAGCTATTTGTGCGTTAAAATTTTTAAATATTGAGTACAAAGAGAGTGATTTTAAAAACTCAAAACTATTTGGAAGATTAAGTGAAATTAATGAAAATATCTTAATTGATGTTGGACATAACCCACTTGCAGCGACTTCTATACTAAATCAGTTAAAACCAAATAAATATATATTGATATACAATAGTTTCAAAGATAAAGATTACAATCAAATTTTAAGTATATTAAAACCAATTATACTAAATGTAGAAATCATAGATATTGATGGACAAAGAGTTGAATCAATTAATAAACTTCAAAAAGTTTTAAATGACTTAAAGATAAAATATACAAAATTTAAAGAGGTTAAGCCAAATAAAAAATATTTGGTTTTTGGATCATTTAGCGTAGTTGAGCAGTTTATGAAAGAGTACAATGGATAATCATTTTACAATTACAATTAATGATGACAATGGTGTAAGACAATTTAATCTGCACCAAGCTGTTAAAAAAGCTATATGGTATATCTTTGGTTTTATTGTATTTATAGCCTTTTTTGCAGTAACTACAATATTGTATCTAAACTATACAGTTGATAAAATAGAAGATAAGCGTTTAAATATACAAGAAGCTTATCAAAATCAAAAACTTAAAAATGCAAATCTAAATGCAACTATGAAAGAGACTCAAGTAGCCCTTTTTTTAAAGAAAAAAGAGTTAAATGAAATATCAGATTCACTCTCAGAAATAGAGACACTAATTGGTTTAAGATCAGATAATAATACAACCCTGCAAGAGAGAGTTACACAAACAAAAATAAACTCAGAACATATAGCTGCACTTTTGCAATTTATTCCAAATGGTTCACCTGTTGAGTTTAAAGGGGTTACTAGCAAATTTGGTTATAGAATCCACCCAACTCTAAAAACAAAAGAGTTTCATCGTGGTTTAGATTTGCGTGCTCGAATGAACACTCCTGTATATGCTTCAGCAGATGGAATTATTGAATATGTTGGATTTCATAAAAAAAGTGGTTATGGAAAATTAGTAATGATAGAGCATAACTATGGATTTAAATCATATTACGGTCATTTAAACAAAATAGTAGTAAAATACGGCAAGTTTGTAAAAAAAGGGTCACTTATAGCTTATTCTGGTAATTCTGGAGTTAGCAGTGGTCCACATCTACATTATGAACTTAGATTTTTATATAAAGCTGTAAATCCGTTTCATTTTGTAAAATGGAATGTTAAAAACTATAAAGATATATTTGAAAAGGAAAAGAAAATACCATGGCAATCTTTAATAACAGCAACAACTCACATCAAGATACTAAGCCCGACACAAACACTACCATCATCACAGCTGGTTCTCTCCTCAAAGGGGAGATGAATCTATCTTGTAGTTTATATGTAGATGGTGAATTTGAAGGGGTTATTAACTCTCAAAAAGATGTAAATATTGGCAAAAATGGTCATGTAAATGGTGATATTCATACAAAAAAACTAATAGTTCAAGGTTTTGTTGATGGTTCACTTCATGCAGATCGTGTTGAAATAAAAGCAAACGGTCGTGTTAAAGGTACAATAGAAGCAGCAGAGCTTATTATAGAAGCAAAAGGAATATTTGAGGGCAACTCAATTGTAAAAGGTGCCTCTCCCACTCCAAAATCGATAGCTACTTCAAAAGAAAAAAAGGTGTAAATGTCTCAAAATATTTTATTTCAATATTTAGATAGTGATACAAATCAAAACTTAGATATTTTGATTTGTGAAGACTCTGTAGAAGCCCAAGCTTTAGAGAGTGTAGCTAAGTTTTTTAAAAAAGATGTAATAATTTTTCCAGATTTTCGTCCAAGTTTTGGTGATGATTTGCGTGTATATAAAGAGGAGAGCCATACCCTTTTTACAAAACTTAGAACCTACTATAATGCAAAACAAAAACCACTTGTAATCTCTCCTCTAAAAACATTACTCTTTAACCTTCCAAATAAAGATATGTTAAGTTCCACTACTATAGAGTTTGGTGGAACAATAAACCTTAAAGAGTTTAAGCAACAGATGCTTTTTTGGGGTTATAGTTTTGTTGATATGGTGCAAGTAAAAGGTGAGATTTCTCATCGTGGAGATATTATAGATATCTATGTACCATCTTCAAAGATGCCGATACGAATCTCATTATTTGATGATGAGATTGAACAGATTAAATATTTTGAGTTAGAATCTCAACGAACTCAATCACTAGAACTTGATAGCTATGAGATAACAAGTGCATTTTACTCTTTAGATGAAGAATTATATGACTCTTTAATGAAAAAAATTGAGTTAAGTGAATTTGATTCTTTGGTAAAAGATATAGCTTCTCTTGGTTTATGGTACTTAGGGGATAATGCAACTAACTTTTTAGAAAATAAAAATGTAAAACTTGTTCGTGAACTTGATGGTGTTTTAGTTGATGCTTATGCACTAAATAATCCAACCATCAATAGGGATAAATTTGATTTAGAGATACTTCCATCAAATGGTGATTATAAAGAGTTAATAGTAGCAGATGTAGCTTCACTGTTAAAAGTTCACAAAAATAAGAACATAACTATCATTGCACACAATGAAGCTGTTATGAAACAAGTTGGTTTGTTTGAGCTTAAAAATATAACTGAAATTTATGCGCCATATATTTTAAATATATTAACTCCAACTCAGATGGTTATATCTCTAAATAAGCCAGATAAGTTAAGACGAAGGCGAAAAAGTGCCATCCTTTTAGATGATTTGAAAAAAGGTGATTATGTAGTCCATGAAGATTATGGTGTTGGAATCTTTGAATCAATTGAGCAAACAGAGATTTTAGGTGGGGTAAAAGATTTTATAGTTATTAAATATATTGGTGATGATAAAGTTTTACTTCCAGTTGAGAATTTAGATTATATTGACCGTTACATCGCTAGTGGTGGCTCAACTCCTGTTCTTGATAGACTTGGAAAAGGTAGCTTTGGTAAACTAAAAGACAAAGTTAAAAAACGACTTTTAGAGATAGCTGGGCAAATTGTAAATACAGCTGCTACTAGGGCTCTTATAAAAGCACCAAAAATTAATATATCTAAAAAAGATTTATCAGAATTTCAAAAACTCTCTGGTTTTGATTACACAACGGATCAAACTACATCAGTAGATGAGATTATAACTCAAATGAGTTCAGCAAATATTATGGATAGATTACTTAGTGGTGATGTTGGTTTTGGTAAAACTGAAGTTGCGATGAATACAATTTTTGCAGCATATAAATCAGGTTTTCAATCAGCTTTTATAGTCCCAACAACACTTCTTTCAGCTCAACATTATCGCTCACTCGATGAGAGATTTAAAAATTTAGGTTTAAGATATGCAAAATTAGATAGATTTGTAAGCACTAAAGATAAAAATAGTGTTATTAAAGCATTGGCTGATGGTACATTAGATTGTGTAGTTGGAACTCATGCTTTATTTGGATTAGAGTTTAAAAGGTTGGGTGTAGTTATAATAGATGAAGAGCATAAATTTGGTGTAAAACAAAAAGAGAAGATAAAAGAACTTTATCATAATGTTCACTTACTCTCAATGAGTGCTACACCAATTCCACGCTCATTAAATCAAGCGATGAGTTCTATTAAAACTATGAGTCAGTTGCTGATTCCACCAAGTGAAAGACAAGGGGTTAGAACATTTGTAAAAGAGTATAATGAAAAGCTTGTAAAAGAGGTAATTTTAAGAGAACTTCGTCGTGGTGGACAGGTTTTTTATGTTCATAATTCAATAGATCATATGCCAATAAAATTAGGTGAATTAAAAGCAATACTTCCAGAGTTAAGAGTTGTTATGCTTCACTCTAAAATTTCAGCACTCCAGACAGAAAAAGAGTTGCTTAAATTTGAAGCGGGTGAATATGATTTGATGCTTGCAACAAGCATTATAGAGAGTGGTATTCATATGCCTCGTGTAAATACTATTATAGTTGATGGTGCTGATAGATTTGGTATAGCAGACTTGCATCAACTTCGTGGTCGTGTAGGGCGTGGGCATCATGAGGGTTTTGCTTATTTTATAGTTAAGTCAAAAGAAACCTTAACTGATGAAGCTAAAAAAAGGTTGTTGGTTCTTGAATCAAACTCATTTTTAGGGAGTGGTTCAGTTTTAGCTTATCATGATTTAGAGATTCGTGGTGGTGGTAACCTTGTTGGTGACGCTCAAAGTGGACATATAAAAAATATTGGTTATTCTTTGTATCTTAGAATGTTGGAAGATGCCATAAAAGAGTTAAGCAACACAAAAGAGAGCAAAAGGGCAAAGGTTGATATAAAACTAACTATTAGTGCCTATCTTTCAGATGAAGTTATAAGTGAAGATAGGTTGAGGTTAGATCTATATAGACGACTCTCAACATGTGAAAAATCACTTGATATATATGAGATTCAAGAAGAGGTTATAGATAGATTTGGTGATTTAGATGAGCCAACAAATAACTTTTTTGAGTTGATGGTTATTAAATTACTTTCATTAGATAAAAAGATAAAAAATGTATCTAATTATGGACAAAATATAACTATTACTTACCAAAATGATTCAAAAGAGAGTATTAAATCAGACTCTAAAGATGATGATGACATCATTAAAGCTGTGTTGTTTTATTTGAGAAACAATAAACCTAAGGTGTTGTGAGCATAACCATTAATTTGTATTATAATTTTATTTTTTAAAAGTGGATATTCAACACCTCGTAATGTGCATCTTTAATCCTTTAAGTAACATTGTGTGTGTTATGTAGAGTATTTTCAAATTAACACACGCTGAATCTTTAAGAATAATAAGCTTTTTTCCCAGAAAACTTTATAAATATGTCATTTTGTCATATTTATAACAAATTCCTGATATTTAACACACATTATCAGTGTGTGTTATTTTTGATATTTAAGGTTACTCTGTATATAATGTATTTGAATAAAGAGTTGTACAATTACCCTCTTTTTATAATGTTAAACTAAATCTGCTATAATGCGATAATAAATAAATTAGGATTTAAAAGAATGGCAAAAAAAATAAAATTTCATTATGTATACGATAATAGTTATAGTCCTGATCATATATCAGGTATCAATTCTTCTGTATCGCCAGAAGATGATTTAGAATTAAATTTTTTTATGGAACGAAATGCTTTACCTAAATCTGAAACTTATACATTAGAGCAAGATGGTCAACTGTCTGATTCTCCTGTTAAAACAGTACCAGAAGATCATGATACACAAATAAATATTGTTAGACATATTAAGAATGGAATTATATTAGATGTAGAAGGGGTTAAACTTCTCAAGGAACTTCTTGATAATTACCTTAAAATGGTTGAAAAGAATAATGCAAATTAACAAATATGTTAAAACATCTTTACAAAATATAAAAAGTATTAATTTAACTCATAAAACCTACAATACAACTTATTCAAATACTCAAATTAGACTTATTGAAGATAATGCACTTTATAAAGGCTTGACGATAAAAAGAATAGAAACAACAATTCATACAACAATTATAGACATTAAATTTGATTATGAAATTTTTAGAGAAGCATATATAAACCAAAGAAAACAATATAAGCTATTAAAAGCATATTTAGCATTAAAAGATGAATTGATTAGTGAAAATGAATATGATGACATTGAAGATGAGTGTATGATTACTATTAGAGATTACAATGAAAATATATCAAAAAAAGCAATTTATAGATTTTTAAAAAATCATAATGATTATGTGCAGGACTATGATTCAAATGAATTATCAGAAATTTTAGGGATATCTTATCAGACAGTAAATAAAATTATAAAAAATAGAAATCAATAATGGCAAAAACAAGAGTTTATCCTCCAAGTAAAATTACACCCTCATCTATTATTGGGGACAATATACATTTATACTCGAGACATATTTATTTACCATTTAAAAAAATAAAATTAACGCATAAAACTGAAGATTGCCAAATAATTATTTACACAGGTGAAGTTAAAGATAATTCTTCTGCTGAAATTGTAAAAACAACAAAGAATATATGTTTAAAAACAAAATATACTTCTACTTCGAAAACATCAAAAATATCTGGTACACACATTCATGTAAAGACTAAAATTAAAGTTAGAGAAAATAGTATCAAAAAAGTTAAATTATCTGGTAGACATAATGCACAAGAGTTAAAACTAAATGATTTTACCTATGCTGAATTAATCAAAGAAGAAAGCAATATAATAAATAGTCAAGATTATGCTTCACTAGCAAAGAAAAAAATAGATTTAGATTTTAATAAAGATGGCTTTATAGAACTTTCTTAAATGTACAACAAAACCTTGCAACAAACGCAAAGAAAGCGTCGTTGAACCGTTATCTCTAAAAACCTATTAAGTAAAATAAAATTAGGAATGAAGCTCCTCGACCCAGAGGGTACGAGGTATCTTCATACCTCCAAACTCAATTGACCTTGATGAATCTTTGAATATTTTTCTTCTTTGCCTTGATTTTTAATATATTTTACAATA
>Ga0256834_1001282_pt1 | contig 17356 bp, 15 predicted proteins | sample 4281140metaG_FD_190536 | JGI IMG/M metagenome (GOLD analysis project Ga0256834, IMG submission 190536) | Hydrothermal vent microbial communities from East Pacific Rise, Pacific Ocean - 4281-140 | ecosystem: Environmental > Aquatic > Marine > Hydrothermal vents | place: Pacific Ocean: East...
AAAAAGAATGTATCTTTTAGGAGTAATTTTCTTATTACTTATAGCATCCTATTACTATTTTTCTAAGTCAGATGATGAAAACATACATATTACTTCCGAAGTAAAAAAAGGAACATTTGTTAATGAAGTAATTATTTCTGGCGAAGCACAATCTACTAGTTTAAAAAAAATAAAAGGACCCTCTAATTTAAGGAAATTTAAATTGCGAGAAATAAAAATTCAAGATTTAATTGCAGAAGGTACAGTAGTAAAAGAAGGAGATTATGTTGGTAGATTAGACCCAACTGGTGTAAATGAACAAATAATAGACGCTAGATTAAATTTAGAAGCTGCACAATCTAAATACACACAACAAAAATTAGATACCACACTTACCTTAAAACAAGAGCGAAACGGCATTATAGATTTAGAATTTAATGTAGAGGAAACACGACTAGAATTAAAACAATCTATTTATGAACCGCCAGCAACTATTCGAAAATTAGAAATTAATTTAGAAAAATTAGAACGTGATATAAGAGAAAAAAAAGAAAACTACTCTATTAGACAAAGACAAGCAAAAGCAAAAATGATTGAAGTTGGCACTGAAGTTTCTAAAATAAACAAACAATTAAAAGCATTAACAGATTTATTAAAATCGTTTACTATTTATTCAGATTCGCAAGGCATGATTACCTATGCTAAAAACTGGCGAGGCGACAAAAAAATTGTAGGTTCTACTATTAGTCCTTGGGATCCAACTATTGCTAATCTACCCGATTTAACAAAAATGGAATCTAAAACTTACGCAAACGAAGTCGATATTAGAAAGATAAAAAAAGATTTATCTGTTAAAATCGGTTTCGACGCTTTTCCAGATATCGAATTAGAAGGTATCGTAACAAACGTTGCTAATGTTGGTGAAAAAAAACGTGGCTCGGATATTAAAATATTTCAAATTCAAATTGAATTAACCAAAACAAACGATAATATCAGACCAGGAATGACAACTTCTAACAGAATATTAACATTCTCAAAAGAAGATGCACTTACCATACCATTAGAAGCTGTTTTCTCTAAAGATTCTATCAGTTTTGCTTATGTAAAATCAGGGTTTTCCATCGTAAAAAAACAAGTGGAATTAGGAGAGTCTAATAACGATAATGTGGTTATTACAAATGGTTTGAAAGAAAAAGAAATCGTTTATTTAACAAAACCCGAAGGTTACGATGAAAAAAGTATTAAAATGCTAAAATAAATGATAGACAAAATACTTTTAGAAAAATTAAAAACAAATTTTAGTGAAGCCTTTAGAGTTATTAAAACCAATAAAGTTAGAACTTTTTTAACCGCATTAGGTATTATTTTTGGTGTTGCAGCAGTAATTACCATGCTAGCAATCGGTAAAGGTGCCGAAAAAGAAATATTATCACAATTAGAATTAGTTGGCGTAAATAATATCGTGATCAATCCAATAGCAGATGATAAAGAAGAAAGCGATGACGATGAAGGCAATGAAACTAAACGATTTTCTAAAGGTTTAGACATATTAGATGTACAAAGCATTACTAATACTATCTCTACTGTTAAAGAGATTAGCCCAGAAATTATTTTAGACACCTATGTTATTAATAAAGGAAGGCAAAATAAAGTAAAACTTATTGGTGTTTATTCCTCTTTTTTTAAAGTGAATAATGTTAGTTTAGAAAAAGGAAAAAACTTTTCTAAAAACCAAAGTGATAATGCAAAATCTGTTTGTATCATTGGTAAAAAAATCGAAAAAAAATTATTTACAGGTCAAAGCGCTTTAGGTAAATATATTAAAGTGAAAGATATTTGGTTGCAAGTAATTGGCGTTATTGAAGAAAAATTTATTTCGAATCAAGCACAAGAAAACTTAGGTATTAGGGATATAAATTTGGATGTATATTTACCGTTAAAAACGTTTTTAGTTAGATATAGAGACAGAAAAGTAATTATAGATAAAGAGCAAGATAATGGCAACGGTTTTATGTTTTTTGGAGGAAATAATTCTGGACCAAAAAAGCGTATTCCAAGAGGTAACTATCATCAATTAGATAAATTAACAGTTCAAGTAAATGATTCTAAAGAACTGAAAATGACAGCAAATGTCATTAGTAGGATGTTAAGAAGAAAACATAATGGTATGGTTGATTTTGAAATATCTATACCAATACATTTACTAAAACAGCAACAAAAAACAAAACAAATTTTTAATATTGTATTAAGTATTATTGCTGGAATTTCGTTATTAATTGGCGGTATTGGTATAATGAATATAATGCTAGCGTCTGTTTTAGAAAGAACTAAAGAAATAGGTATTATAAGAGCAATTGGTGCTACCAAACAAGATGTTATTTTACAATTTTTAGCAGAATCTGTTTTAATTAGTCTTGGTGGCGGAATCATAGGGATTTTTTTAGGAATAGGATCTGCATACATCATAGAATTTGCTACAGGAATTGAAACCATACTTTCCTTAAACTCCATTTTGCTTGCCTTTTTTGTTGCAACATTTATTGGCTTAATCTTCGGAATTGCACCAGCAAAATCTGCTGCTAGTAAAAGTCCTATTGAAGCAATTAGACACGAATAATAAAAATTATATGAAGAAATTATTATGGATAGTATTACTATCGCCAATTTTTATAATTGGACAAACGCAAAAAATAAGTTTAAAAGAAGCTATTAAAATTGCACAAGAAAAATCACCCGATTATAAAGCAAATTTAAATAGAAACGAAGCGAGTTTTTGGAGAAACAAAAATTATTTAGCCAGTTTTTTACCTCAAGTTAGATTAGACGCAACGCTTCCATCCTACTCTAAATCAATTAGAAGAATCACTAGCGACAGCGGTGAAGACATATTTGTAAATCAAGACCAATCACGTATTGACACACGTTTATCCATTACACAAAATATTCTGTTAACTGGCGGACAATTTTCAGTACAATCACAATTAGAACGTATTGATGTATTCGGTAATAATAGTAGTGAGAATTATTCTGTAACACCATTTTCCGTTAATTATTCACAAAGATCTCTTTTTTATAATGAATTTAAATGGGACAAAAAAATTGAACCATTAATACGAGAAGAAGCGAAAAGAGACTTTGTAGAAAGTATGGAAGGCATTTCTTTAAGAACCACGCAATTATATTTTAGTTTACTTAAAGCACAAATTCAATTAAAAATTGCTAAGAACAATTTATCTAATAAAGATACACTATTTCAAATTGCAAAAGGAAGATTTAGAATGGGTAGAATTGCTGAAAATGATTTATTACAAATTGAATTAAGTTTATTAAATTCAAAAAATAATATTACCACTAATTTAATTGCTTTAAAAAGAACTAGTCAAAATTTAGCAAGGTATTTAGAGTTAGACAGTGAAAATTTAGAACTTACCGCTCCAAAAAACTTAACCTTATTTACTGTAGATTCAGAAAAAGCCTTAGAAGAAGCAGAATCAAATAGAAAGTTTATTATTGAATATAGACGAAGACGATTAGAATCGGAAAAAGAAGTAGCAAGAACTAAAGGCGAAAATAAATTAGAAGTAAATGTTAATGCAAATTTTGGTATTTCGCAACAAGGTCCTGAATTTAATAACTTGTTTCAAAATTTTAACGAACAACAAAATGTTACAGTAACTCTTGGCATACCAATATTTGATTGGGGCGTTTCTAAGTCAAGAATCAAATTAGCAAAAGCAAATCTAGATTTATTAGACACTAATTTGAAACAAGAAAAACAAGCATTTGAACAAGAAATATATTTACATACTTTAAATTGGGAAAATCAAAGAGACTTTCTAACTACTTCAAAAAAAGCACAAGAAATAGCCATAAAAAGATATGATATTACACAAAAACGATTTATTTTAGGAAAAATAACTATTACGGATTTAAATATTGCTCAAGAAGAACAAGACAGATCTGTAATACAGTACTTAAATTCGTTAGAAAAATTTTGGGTAGATTATTATACTCTAAGAAGACTTACTTTGTATGATTTTATTAATGATAAAAAAATTGAGGTAGAAGATATAATTTACAAATAATAAATTAATTATTTTCGCACTATGAAAACATTCAAAAGTTTTATTTCTATAGTAAATCTACAGACATTTGTAGTTATAATTATATCATTAATAGCTACTTATTTCTGTAGAATTTATGGGTATACCGCTAAGTTTCCGTTAACTTTAATTGGTATAGCTGTAGTTTTTCCATTAGTGTTTTCAATTAATAGCGCATATAAAAGAAGAGAATTAGCTTTAAAACATTATGCTATTTTAAAAGGAAACGGAAGAGCAATTTATTTTGCTTCTAGAGATTGGATTGAAAATCCTGATCCATTAAAAAAACTGGAATTAAAAAGTTGTTTAGAAATCTTATTTTTTGAGATAAATAAATTCCTTCATAATAAAGACAAAAATCGATCTGACAAACCTGTTTTGTCCGCTTTAAGAAAAATGTCTATTGCTATTAAGGATTTCAGAACACAAGGCATGCCTTCTGGCGAAGTGTTTAGATCTAACCAATATTTAAGCAAAATGATTATTTCTTTTGAAGAAGTAAAACATATCGTACAATACAGAACACCATTAATTTTACGTGCATACAGTAAAATATTTATTAATATCTTACCAGTAATTTACGGACCATATTTTGCAGATGTAACACAAGGTAAAAGTCTAGGCATGGCATTTATTTTACCCGTTTTATTTAGTTTAATTTTAGTGAGTTTAGATAATATTCAAGAGCATTTAGAAAATCCGTTTGATAATGTTGGTGAAGATGATGTTTCCATTAATGCACATAAATTTATTGAAGGTTTAAATTCCTAACAAATAATTTGATACTATGATTTGGAAAAAAGATTTCAATATTGAAAGTTTAAATAGTAATAATGGTTTTTTTGGTGAATATCAAAATCCGTTTGATATTGAATTTACAGAAAAAGGAGACAGTCACTTAATATGTAAAATGGAAGTTACTCCAAAAACCAAGCAACCAATGGGTTTATTACATGGTGGCGTTTCGGTTTATTTAGCAGAAACTATTGGTAGTTATGCTGCAAATTTATGTTTAGAAAGTGAAAATAAAGCAGCAGTTGGTTTAGATATTAATGCGAATCATATAAAAGGTATAAAATCTGGATTTGTGTTTGCTAAAGCAAAACCAATTCATCTAGGTGGCAAAACACAAGTTTGGTCTATTGAAATTACAAATGAAAAAGATGAAATGATTTGTGTTAGTAGATTGACTATGGCAGTTGTAAGTATTTAATTATCTTTTCATACTTTTGAACCATGCAATTCACAAAAACCACAGAACAAGATTCCAATTACAATCATTTAGAAAAAATGAATGTAAATGAATTATTAACTTCTATAAATAACGAAGATAAAACAGTTGCTTTTGCTGTTGAAAAAGCGATTCCACAAATAGAAAAATTAGTAAAGATTATTGTAGACAAACTAAAAAACAATGGTCGCTTATTCTATATTGGCGCAGGAACAAGCGGTAGATTAGGTATATTAGACGCAAGCGAATGTCCGCCAACTTTTGGTGTAACAGATAACATTGTGTTAGGTTTAATCGCTGGCGGAGACAAAGCAATTAGAAAAGCAGTAGAAAATGCCGAAGATTCTACAACCCAAGGTTGGTTAGATTTAAAAAAATATGATATTTCAGAAAAAGATATCGTTGTAGGAATTGCTGCTTCTGGAACAACACCATATGTCGTTTCAACATTAAAAACATTAAATGAAAAGAATATAGAAACAGGTTGTATTACCATGAATACAAATAGTCCGTTAGCATTGACTGCAAAATACCCAATCATTGCTATAGTTGGACCTGAATTTGTAACAGGAAGTTCTAGAATGAAAGCTGGTACTGCTCAAAAAATGATTTTAAATATGATTACTACTTCCGTAATGATAAAATTAGGAAAAATAAAAGGTAACAAGATGGTAGACATGCAATTATCTAATGACAAATTAGTAAAAAGAGGTACTAAAATGATTGCAGATGAATTAAAAATAAATACTACTTTAGCCAACGAATTACTGCTTAAATTTGGTAGCGTTAGAAAAGCAATTAACAATTACAAAAATGAAAACTGAAAATAAAAAACTAAATAAAAGCGTCACCTATTTAGGTATAACATTACCTTTTTTATTCCTTGCTCCACTTCTACTTAGTCTAGGTATTAAAGCGATTGGCAGAACACAATTAAATTTAGGATACACATTAGTTACTATCGGAATCCTTTTAGGAATTACTGCAATTATATTAATGGGTTTGGGTATTAAATTTATGATGAATTATATTTTTCGTAAAGAAAATTAAATGAAAATTAAAACCTCTTTTGTTAAACTTACTCAATGGGAACATTGGCCGTCATTTATGTTCTATTTGCCGTTAATTCCGTTTTATTTAAAGGAAAGAATTAAATCTGGTAATTTTACTTTTTTTTTAAATGCAAATCCGAGTATTAAATATTCTGGTGATGGTACTGAATCAAAATATAAAACTATTCTATTAGTTCCTGAAGAATTTAGACCAAAATCTATTTTAATAAATGAATTAGAGGATTTTACACTTGTCTTAAAAAAAATTAAAACTGAAAAAATTACATTTCCATTAATTGCAAAACCAGATTTAGGTTTTAGAGGTTTTTTGGTAAAAAAAATAAATTCAGAAGAAGAGTTGCAAACGTATTTGCATAAAAATAATAGCATCAAAATTATAATTCAAGAATATTTAGATTATAAAAATGAATGTGGCATCTTATATCATAGATTACCAGATAATGATACTGGAAAAATAACATCTATTACATTAAAAAAATTTCTAACTGTTATTGGTGATGGAAAATCTACTTTAATTGAATTAATTTTAGCAAATGAAAGAGCCTATTTATATCTAGAATTATTAAAAAATATTCATCAAGAAAAACTGAAAAATATACCTGTAAAAAACAAAAAAATAGTTTTAACAGTAATCGGAAATCATTCTAAAGGTACTGAGTTTTTAAACGGAAATCATTTAATAGACAGGACTTTAGAAAAAACATTCGACAAACTAAACAAACAAATAAAAGGTTGGTATTTTGGCAGATTAGATATTAAATATAATAATTTTGAAGATTTAAGGTTAGGGAAAGATTTTAAAGTTATAGAAATTAATGGTATTATAGCAGAACCTACTCATATTTACGATGCATCTCATAAAGACGCAAGTTATATCAACGCAATAAAAGGATTAAAAAAAAATTGGACAACAATTTTTGAAATTGCCAAACAGAATAATAAAAACCATAATTTAGAAAATCCTAATTTTAGTAACTATTTAAAAAATATGCGTTTTCTAAGAAAACATTTTTCAAAAATTAAAAAATTAAATAAAAATAATTAGACATTTAATTCTTTATTTTTTGGAGTTGTAGGGTTAAAACCAAAATCATTATCTGGTAATTCAATACCTAATTGACTTATAATATAACCAATACTTGCAAAATGATGAATAGCATGACTATGTGCTTGTATTAAAGCAGAAGATAAAGTGTAATTTGCAGTGATTTCGCCTAAACCTAAATCATCTGTAACTTTAACCATTTGATCAAAATCAATATCTTTTATTTTATTTAAAAAATCGATAGTTTTTTCAAAATACGCAATACCAAAAGCAGTTTTAGATTCTGCCAATTTATTTCTTTTTCTTGCGGTTAGATCTATTTTACCAGATTCTAAACCATCAAATATACAATCAAAAACATCTAAAATATGACGCATATGACTACCTATACTTGAATAATACGGTGCAATTGAAACATCACTATATTGGTAGTCATTTATTGAATTTAATAAATTAATACCTCTTTGTAAGTTTATTGTGATTGCTTGAATCATAGTCGTTGTTCTTCGTTTCGAATTTAGTCGCAAATATACAAATTAATTACTTTTTAAAAATAATTAATTATAGATAAACCTGATATGCCGTTAATAATGCTAATACAATAAATAAGACTGCTAATATATAATTAATGTTCTTTGCTATGAATTGCGCTTTATTCGCAATTTTTTTTGCAAAAATCGCATAAATTGCAAAGATAGAAAATGATCCAAATACTGCGCCAATAACATATAGATAAGAATATGGTGGTTCTATTTTAAAATAGCCTTTACTTTCCGCCCATGTTGCAGCAACTAAATAAAAAGGAATTGCTAACATATTTAATAGTGACATCAAAAAACCAACTAGATAATTATTCCCTTTTTTATCTTTTCCTGTTGCTTTCATTTCTTTTCCTGCTTGCATAAAAAATGAAATAGCTAATGCCAACAATACAAAAACAGCTATTTTCTTTAACCAATTTATTACTTCAGGATTATCTACTAAATATTTTGCAAAAACTACCGCAATAAATGCTTGTATAATCACAACACTTGCTGCACCAACAGAAAACTTTAAACCTTCTGACTTGCCTTTTGAAAGACTTATTTTTACTGCAGTCATATTTAACATTCCTGGTTGTATCATTCCTAAAAATGCTGCTCCAAAACCTATAATTAATGGTAAAATATAATTCATTTTTTTATTTTTTTATGAATGAAAAAGTAAGCCTAAAATTAATTAAATAATTAATAATAGACTTACAATCTACTAACTAAAATCAATTCTTTATTATTTTATAGCATAAGAACCTTTCGGAACTGGCATTGGCGCATCTACTTCACCAATTTTTCCGTCTTTTTGCTCTGTATTAATCGCTCCTTGAATATCTTCCGTATTTAAATGCATTAATTGTACGGGTTTTAATCCAATATTTTTCGCACCTTTTTTAATTAAATATCTTACAAATAAGAATAATAAAAGCATCCAAATAAACATAATTACTTTTTGCATTGTAGGATCATCAGTAATTAAAGAATAAATTTCTCTTTTATCTGAAATTAATCCTGGCGAACCATCTTTATGTGTACCAAATAAAACGGTTGCATCTAAAAAATCTTTATGTGCACCAGAAAATAATGTATAAGGTAAATAACCTATTGCAAAACCTACAAAACCTACTAAAGTATTAATATAACCCATACCAATACGCATATAAGATCTAATTTCACAACCAATTAAAGTTACTGCACCAAACCCTAAAAATAGACCGCCAACAAAATTACCAGCAGTTAAACCTGCTTTTAAACCTGTACCTAATTTTGGTGAAACTCCAAAAAATGTCCATGCGATAAGCATAAAACCAAGCATTAAAATCCATGTGGTTACTACTCCAATTATTGGTGCATTACTACGCATTAACGTTCTTGTGATTTTTGGAACGCCCATTTTCGCATATTTTTCATCATTTTTAGTCATGTCGCCCGAAGTTTCTAAAGCAACTAGAGCACATTCGGTTCCATAACCCGATTTAGATAATGCAATACCAGCAATTATTCCTGCCAATAAAGTCAATATTACAAATAATATATTTTTATCAGCAACAGATTTTCCAAAAGCTAATAATTTTCCACCTTGTAAATGTTGCATAGATTCAGTTCCTGAAAATGCGCCATATAATGCTGCAATTAAAAATAATGCGGTAAACGAAAGTGCTATCCAAAAAACTGGATTCTTCTTATAATTATAACCTTCTTTTAAAGTTGCCTGTTCGCCTGCATCTGCATTTTCAACATAAGCACGTGTTTCTTGATGTTTAAAATAGTTTGCCAATCCCATTTTTTCCATGAAAAGGAAACCTAAAGCGCCACCTATTGCCATAAAAATAACCGATCCAAAAGAACGAATTCCCATAAACGGAATTCCACCCATTAAATGTGTTAATGTACAACCGCCAGCCATTCTAGTACCATAACTAAAAAATGCGCCACCAACAAAAGATACAATTAAAGCTTTTTTAGAATAATAAACCCAAGTTCTACTTTCTTTTTCCATTTTGGTTACTATCCAACCACCTAATATCATACCAACAATTGGCCAACCAATACCTGGTGTAAAAACGCCACCTTCTGGCACGATATTGCCTACAGCGTCTACGCCATAATTACCGTACAATTCTGAATAAAAACCAAAAATGTTATTTAAAAACACTTCTAAACCTCTAAACATTCTACCCAAATCAGTAGTAACACTAATATGCATTAAGTTTGGTTCTTTTCCTTCGCCCGATTTATAGAACCAAATGGCTAGCATATAAATTACTTGTGCCACCGCAAATAAAATACCTGCATAAACATAAGACCATTGGTTTCTAAATAATTTTTTAAATAACTTACTCATAATTTATTATTTGATTAATTAATACTTATTTTGAATAATTAAAAAGGCAAACAAATTAAAATTATATTGTTTGCCTTTTACTACTAACTAAAAATCAATTTGTACTCGTAATAAATGTTGATTTAAATTACCAAGTGTATCATTACCATCATCGGTTATAACATAATTATACATTAATCTTGCATGTGCATTTAAATACCAATTTAAACCTAATGAAATATTATTTATATCCTCTGGCAAACCAAGATTATCATCAACAACATCTTTAGAAGCATTCATATTAGAATAACGTGCTAAAACTTCTACTGCTCCAAAACCATTATTATCAATATCTTTTTTAGGTTTTACTCTGCCAAAAGAAGCGTGTTTGTATGGTCTGTGCTCACCTGTAATAAAATAACTAGCATAAGCATAATAACTTTGCATGATATATGATTTATTTGGTGCATCTATATTTTGGGATTTAAATTCACCTTGAATAGATAATGGTCCAAAAGTACTTGCTAATTCTACACCAATACTATTTCGATGTTCTCCATCTATAAAAACATACTGGTATTTATCACCTAAATGATTTTCTGGTCTAAATTTTAAATCTTTATAAGGTCTACTGTCATAATTTAAACCTAAATGTACAATTTGATTTTTTTCTTTATCTTTTAGTATGGTTGTTGTTGTTCTTGCTACAAAGTTCATTCCATCTTCTAAAGAATGGTCTACAAAACCTTCATCATTTAAACCATTATTTGTCAATGCCATTTGAAACGTTATTTTACCATCAAACAGACCAAAATTTTCATAGTGTAATCCTGATCCCCATCTAAAATTTTGTAAACTAATTAACATTGCTCTTTCATTAAAAGAAATGTACTTACTACTAGTAACCATATTTAAACTTGTAGGTTCTGTATAACTACCTACAATAAAATTACCAATTTTATCAGTAGTATATTTTAAATAAACATCTCTAAAACCTAACTGTCCATGTGCAAAATCTGTTTCAATTTTATACTTTAATCTTTTAGCGACATTACCTGTAGCAGAAAAATGTACTCTTCTAAATTCATTCTCATTTAATCCTTCATCTTCTTCCGCTCTATTTAGAAATTCATAATCATATTGAATTCTACCATTAATTTTTATTGTTGGTTTAAAATTAATAATTTTAGTTTCATCATTTTGATTTTCTTGAGCATTTACATTAAAACTTAACAATGTGATTAATGCCATTACAAATACTATTTTTATTTCATTCATCTTATTAAATTTTGTTTTCATTTCTTATAACGGTGCAAAGTTCAAAAGAAATTCTTTATAAAAGTGTAACCTGAGTTACAATAAAAGATTATTAAGTCTTTTACTTTTGTGGTATACAAAAAAAACAATCTATAAATATTAAAATATGAATATTGCAAAAACTATAATACTTTTATTCGTGATTACTTTATTTACATTTTCTTGTAAAAACGCTAACGAAATAAGAGAAAGAGCAAAAATAAATACAGCACATAAAGTAAAAATTATAAAAGTAGAGAAACCGACAAATTTAGGAGTCATCAAAAAAGTTTCCGTTAGTGAATTTAAAGATTTAATGGCAAAAGGTATTTTAGTAGATGTGAGAACTCCTGAAGAATTTTCTATTGGACATCTAAATGGTGCTGTGAATATTAACTTCAAAAAACAAACTTTTCCTGACTACATTAACGCAATAAATAAAGAAGAACCTGTATTAATTTATTGTAGATCTGGTAACAGAAGCGGTAAAGCGGCTTTAGTTATGCAATCTTTAGGTTTTAAAGAGGTAATAGATTTAGCTAAAGGATTTAAAGGTTGGAATTCTGACAAACAAGAAGTTACTGCAACAAATAATACTAAGAATAGCAAACTACAAGAATTATTGGCAAAAGGTGAGTTAAAAGGAAAAACCATTGTTGGAAAACCACATCAAGTTGGCGTTGAAGAATTTAATAAACTAATAAACGACAATAAAGTTACCTTAGTTGATGTACGAACTTCAAAAGAGTTTGCACAAGGTCATATTAATGGTGCAGTAAATGTGGATTGGAAAAATCGTCATTTTGCTAAAAATATTTTAAATATTTCTGATGAAAAACCAGTAGCAATTTATTGCCGTTCAGGTAATAGAGCAACAAGAGCTATGTTTGCTATGAATGCTATTGGTTTTAAAGAAGTTTATAATTTAGAAAAAGGTATAAAATCTTGGAATGCAGCAAATATGCCTCTAAAAACATTAGAAGTTAAAGGTGATAAGCATCATTTAGATGTTGAAAATTTCAACAATGCTATTTTAGGAAAAGTAGGTACTTTAATAGATATTAGAACTCCAAAAGAATATAATGCGTATCATTTACCTAATGCAAAAATGATTGATTATAAAAATGATAGTTTTAAAACTGAATTTGCAAAACTAGATAAAAACATACCAGTTCTAATTTATTGTCGTTCAGGCGGAAGATCTGGTAGAGCAACAAAAACCTTAACCGAAATGGGATTTAAAGTATACAATTTAAACAAAGGCATCAACCAATGGAAATCTAACGGAATGCCAATTGAAGGTAAAAATACACACGCAAAAGATAACGGTGAAGAAGGTTGTTAGTACAATAAAAGAAAAAGGGAAAGTTATTAAGACCATTCAATTAATTTTTTGAATGGTTTTTTTATTATTTTTGATTTATGGATAAAAATACTGGTTTTAAAATAATATTAGTACTAATTCTTATTATTGGTTTTATTTTAATAAAAATAATAACCACTGATCAAACTTATGCTAACTATAAACCTTTAATAAATAATGATTCGTCTTGTATAAATTGCCATTCATCCATGAGTGGATTTGCATCTTCGCATTCACCAGATAAAATAACGTGTATTAGTTGTCATTTAGGAGATAATCATTCTTTAAACAAAATAGAAGCACATAAAAACATGGTTTCTGTACCTGGTAATTTATCTAATGCGTCTCAAACATGCGCAAAATGCCATGTAGGTATTGATTTAAGAGTTACAAATTCTTTAATGAATACCATGAGTGGTATTATTAGCGTAGATAAATATGTTTTTGGAGAAAATAAAAACTTAGATAGTCTTTTTAACATCCATCATTTAGAAAATAAATCTATGGCGGATTCTCATTTGAGAAATAAATGTGCTTCGTGTCATATTGGTAATGAAAAAGAACATCCCAATCCTATTACCGAAAAATCTCGTGGTGGCGGTTGTACTGCTTGTCATTTAAATTATACTAATGAAGCAAAAATCGCACATCAAAATTATTTAAATTCGGATAAAAAGAAACTTTCAAAAGTGCATCCTTCATTGACTTTAAAAGTAACGGATAATCATTGTTTTGGTTGTCACAGTCGCTCAGGAAGAATTTCAACTAATTATGAAGGTTGGCATGAAACGATTTTAAAATCGGATGAAATTTCAAATTCAAGTAAATATAGAGTTTTAGAAGATAATCGTGTGTTCGAGAAAAAATCTGCCGACATTCATCATACTAGAGGCTTAAGTTGTATTGATTGCCATGATAGTAATGATGTTATGGGCGATGGAAAAACCTATGCACATCAAGAAGATGCAGTAAATATTAGTTGTACAGATTGCCATTTTTCTAGCAAAGTCAAAACACGTTCTTACTCAAAGTTAGATGCGGATGAGCAACGTATAATTCGTCTTAAAAATATAAGTGATTCTTATGCTTTTATTTATTCCGATGTATCGGAAAAAGTTTTATTAAATGTTATTCGTGAAAATGATAAAAATTATTTACTAACTAAAAATACCAATAAAAAACTATTGCTATCTAAACCATCTAGTAATTGTACTAAAAATGCACATAAAAATTTAAGTTGTTCTTCTTGCCATACTAATTGGAGTCCACAATGTATTTCGTGCCACACAAAATTTGATGCAAATGAAGATGGTTTTGATTTAAAAGATAAAAAATGGGTTATGGGAAAATGGTTTGAAAAAGGAAATAATTATTTTGCTGAATTCCCAACTTTAGGCGTTGTAAATAAAGATTCTAAAAAAATCATAAAAACATTTGCTCCAGGAATGATTATACATTTAGAAAAAGAAAATACTAATGATTTTCATAGACTCTTCGCTCCTATTTCTGCACATACAATCTCTGCAAAAGGTAAATCTTGTAAAGAATGTCATAACAATCCTGTTGCTTTAGGTTATGGACGTGGTAAATTAGTTCTAAAAAATAAAAAATGGATTTTTAAACCCGCATTTAAAAACGAAAAAGATGGTTTGCCAAAAGATGCTTGGATTCCGTTTTTAGCAGAAAACAATTCCGCCAAAGCAACACGAACAAATGCAAGACCTTTTAATCTAAAAGAACAACGTAAAATCCTTACTGTTGGAGCATGTTTAACATGTCATAAAGAAAACTCTAGAGTTGTTGACAATATCTTATCCAATTTTAAAATGGTTTTAAACGAAAAAAAGTCAATTTGTATTTCTCCAATTTTCGATTAAATAATTATTGAAAATTTGATATTTTATTTCTAAATATCTTTTGTAATCTCTGTTATTTAATTAGATTTGTAAACTTGTATACTTAGCTATTTTTTATAAAATTTGAACAGAAAAATTACATATCAATTCAAAAAATATTTTATATATATTCTACTTATTGGGCAATTATGGTCTAATGTATTTCATTACGCAAATTTATATTTTAATGATCCTGATGATATAATAGAACTTACATCAACAGAAAAAGATTCTGAAAAAGAAATGGAAGATAAAATTATCGCTTCAATTTTTATTATATCTATATATAATACATGTAATATTTCTTTAAGTAATGATTTTGCTCATGAAGAAGATTTGTTACCAATGAATCATCTTGAAATTAATACACCACCACCAAAAAAATCAATTTATATTTAGTATTATTAAGTAAGTTACAATTTATTATGACTTATAAGTAGTTACAATATTGAATAAATTCCTAATTTGAATATTCCATAAACGAATTAGAGAATAAAATTCAATATTATTAGAGATGGGAAAAACAATAAAATTGTTATTACCACGTAGAAAATGCAAAAGCAGGTAAAGTTAATTTTTTAAATAAATAATGATGAGCGAAACAAAAAATAATAAATTCGGATTTAATTTTAAACATTTTAAAGGTGACTTGTTTGGTGGTATTACTGCTGGTATTGTTGCTTTACCATTGGCGCTTGCCTTTGGTGTAAGTTCTGGTTTAGGACCAAGTGCTGGTTTGTATGGAGCAATATTTGTTAGTTTTTTTGCGGCATTATTTGGCGGAACCAACACACAAATTTCTGGTCCAACGGCACCAATGACAGCTGTAAGTATGGTAGTAATTGCTGGTATAATTGCTACTTTTGATGGCGATGTAACCAAAGCATTACCTGCTATTTTAACTGTTTTTTTATTAGCAGGTTTAATGCAAATTGCCTTAGGATTTATTGGTTTAGGTAAATATATTAAATACATACCATATCCTGTAGTTTCTGGTTTTATGACCGCTATTGGTGTCATTATTTTGGTTACTCAAATTTTGCCATCGGTTGGTTATTATCCAAAGGAAGATGTTGAGTTTGTAAATCAATTTAAACCGCAAGCAGAAGAAGTGATTTTAGATAATATTTTAAAGGAAGAAGCTGGTGAAGGCATTCTTGTTTTAGAAGATTTTAAACAAACCATAAAACGCGCAGAAAATATCTCGCAAGATCAAATTTTAAAAGAATCTCAATCTTTAGCAAATAAAAATGCTTCAGGTGTTTTGGGCGCATTTAAAGTTTTTCCTAGAGCAATTCAAAACATAAATTGGTTAGAATTATTATTAGCTTTAGGTACTATATTTATAATCTACGGTTTTAAACGTATAACTACTAAAATACCAAGTGCTTTAGTTGCACTACTAGTCATGTCTGGCATTGCAGTTGGTTTTAAATTAAATTATAGACCTATTGAAGAAATACCAAGTGGTCTGCCATTACCGAACTTAGGCATTTTTACCGATTTTAGTTTTAGCAGTATTTCTCCATTTATATTTACCGCTTTAACATTGGCGCTTTTAGGAGCAATAGATTCACTTTTAACATCGGTTGTTGCAGATAATATGACAAAAACCAAGCATAAACCTAATAAAGAATTAATTGGTCAAGGTATTGGTAATACTATTGCTGCAATATTTGGTGGCATTCCTGGTGCTGGAGCAACTATTAGAACAGTTGTAAATATTAATGCAGGCGGAAAAACCAAACTTTCAGGAATGGTTGCAGGTATCTTATTACTAATTGTTTTATTAGCTTTAGGGCCAATTGCATCACAAATTCCAGCAGCAGTTTTAGCAGGTATTTTAATTACCGTAGGTATTGGCGTTATGGATTATAAAGGCCTAAAAGCGATACCATATATGCCAAAACCAGAAGTTCTAATCATGATAGTTGTATTGGTTTTGTCATCGGTTTGGAACTTAGTTTATGCTGTTGGCATCGGTTTAGTAATTGCTTCTTTAATGTTTATGAAAAAAATAGGTGATTTAACCGCAGAACGTTCCGATGTTAAATCGTTATTAAAAGAGAAAGCTTGGGCAGATGAAACCAATTTCCCTAAAAGTTTAGCGGCAAAAGTTTTTATTAAACATATTAAAGGACCTTTATTTTTTGGTTCAACAAGCGAATTTCAGCAATTGGCAAAACAAATTCCAGAAACGGCTTCAACAATTATTATACGTATGGGAAGAATGCAATATATAGACCAATCAGGTTTATATGCTATGGAAGATGTTTTAGTTGAATTGGTAAAAAATGGTAAAAAAGTATTGTTTGTAAACTTAATTGAACAACCAAAATACATGTTAGAACGTATTGATATCATACCCGATTTAGTACCTAAAGAACAAATTTTTGAAGATTTTGATTCGTGTTTAGATTGGATTAAAAACAATGTTAAAAGTTAACTAAACTATAAATTTGAACTATAGACAAAGCCTGTCAAGTATAATTATTAAATATCTAACAAAGTATGC
>Ga0256834_1001283_pt1 | contig 17348 bp, 17 predicted proteins | sample 4281140metaG_FD_190536 | JGI IMG/M metagenome (GOLD analysis project Ga0256834, IMG submission 190536) | Hydrothermal vent microbial communities from East Pacific Rise, Pacific Ocean - 4281-140 | ecosystem: Environmental > Aquatic > Marine > Hydrothermal vents | place: Pacific Ocean: East...
GTCTAGGGACCATAAAATTGGATGGCCATTAGATTTAATAACTCTTCGTCAGTGTATCGTTCAGCACAAACAAAGAAGGGCACTCTTAATATCTCATGGATACCTAGATAGAATACTAAGTGCTATTCTAGACAATATCGATGAATATAATGAGGATCCCCTTGCCCAAACACAGTTAATAAAGCTTATAAAGGACTTACAGAGATACCAAGATGAGTTTGATTCCACTATTGCAAACAAATTACAAATACTCTTGAGAGGGATTTCACATGAAAAGTTCATTGGATGATGGGAATATAATGGATTTCTTGTTTGAGGTTGGGTACCTGAAACGGATACCCCGTAGTGGATGGTTGTTTGCAGGTATATCCTTCCCAGAGTCTGTTGCAGATCACTCTTTTAGAGTTACCCTCATTGGATTAACCCTAGCCATTCTTGAGGGTGCCGACTGTGAAAAAGTTATGAAAATGTGTATATTACATGATCTTGCAGAAAGTAAACTATTAGATCTTCCTGCACGAACTAAGCCGTATCTTCCAAATAAGGAAGATATCGAGCTACAAATATTCCATGATATTACCAGAGAACTACCTGATAGTATACGTACTGAATTTTTGTCAACATTCGAGGAATATATCCAAAATTCTAGTTTGGAATCAATGATTGCCCATGATGCTGATAAACTTGAGATGTTATTACAAGCGGTTGAATATAAGCAACAGGGATATAACACTTACGAGTGGATCGTTGATGCACTTACGTCTCTCCAAACAGATATTGCGAAAAAAATTGCTTTAACTTTAATTTCCAAGTTTCATATCGATATCTAACATGCTTTGTTAAAAATAATACTTACTTTCTTTTGCGAAGTGTTTAATTTTCTCCACTAATTGCTTTAAGGAGCTGTCTTCACGGGATAATCTCTCAAGCTCTAAAATAATGATTTTCGGCGGTAGCACATACAATCTTTCAATTTCCATGAAGTCTCTTATTAATTCTTTACTACCTGTTGAATACCTATCAAGGAAGTTGATGACTTCTGATTCGTGTTCTACTTTTATTGACTCCAAGTATTCTTTGGTAAGTACAGATAAAAGGAACTCATCTAAGCCGGACTCGCTTAGTTCTCCTTCTCTAAGGATTATAGATAAACGTGTTAGTAAGAGGATTTCAAGAGCGTCAATAGGAACTACGACTGTATATACCTTGTTCTTAAGCTCTCTAAATCGCGAGTTAACATAGTTCATTAGCCGTCCATGGAAATCAATTAGACTGTGCAGGTTAAATCTAAAAACAGTAAAGATAAAAGGAATGTCCGGTTTTAGTGGGGCAGCCCTATAGATATTAGATTGCCAGATATGGGACAAGTATTTACCATACTTTTCAGTTATCTCCTTGTTAAAGCCTGCTTCAAGAGACGACTTAGCATCAACTATTCCTATAACCCTTACAGCAGGGCCTTTGAAGTCTCGAATAAAAAGTATAGAGTCTGGAACTTTAATACCTCTATTCTTTGCACCCCCGAAGGCTATATCAACCCCGTACAGATATCGAAATGCTAAAGCAGATATATTCTCAAAATACTCATCAAATTTGGGCATGTTTTTTAATTTGAGTGTCTTGAGGTTAGATAACAACGAAAGAAGGTATCTAGGATTTGTTTCAACAGAAACCATGAGTTTCCTAAGATGTTCAGGCCGAATGGAATTGAGTATCTCCTCTTCTAATTTTTCTATTTTGCTATTTGCTTTAACCCAATACGCGAGGTCAGATTTGAGATGCCGATTCAAGAGCAAAGAAAATGGAACAAAATATACTAAATTTCCTAAAGGGAGAATTCCTATTATCTCTAAAAAAGTATCTAATGATTTGTCGTGCCCTATAAGGATTAAAAGCCTTTTATTCTTGATATATCGTGATAAAATCCTGAAGTAATCTTTTGATGTTTTAGGTGGTGTTGTCAAGAGGATAACTGCGATGCTTTCATTAGAAATTTCAACATATCCTGGCCTGATATCAGGCTCCCCATCTAGAGGGATATCTAAAATCTCAAGGATAACTCTCATGAGAGCAGGATACATTACCCTATACACGGTAAATTTGTTTTCGTATTCTTCAGGGGACAGTTCTCTGATTTTCCCAGATTGACATCGTAACAAGTATTTGCCTCTCTTTCGGGGGTCTTCCTCTGGTTTTAGAATATCTACAACTGGAGATCCATCAGGACATGTTGGGGACACCTTTTCCTCAGCTAGTATCCCCATCCTAAGAAGCTCCTCTATTTCCTTTGGTTTAAGCTTTGATAATAGTTCCCCCTTTTCTCTGTTAGCAACTACTGGAAATGCATTCAAAAAAGCAAGAAGAGAGTCATAACTACTCCGATTCATTTATATCCCCCAAGAATAGTTTTAGTGCCAGTCTCTCTTCCTCTTTCAGCCTACTGTAAACATTCTCTGAGGCCAAGTTAACTGGCTTGTTGTTAATCAGGAGTACTGGCTCAACCTTATCGCCATATGCCTCAATCAGATCATCAAGGAAATCATCCACATTTGGAACTATCTTTCGGAATTCGTCTAAATCTGCTACTATGTCGACTTTTAGTGCTCCCATTGCAGGATCCCCTAGAAATCTAAAACCACCAAGCTTGATAGATTCAATGATCTCGTTCAGTTTTTCTTTTGCTTCATCGGGGAGGTCCAAAGACTGCAGTTTTTGCACAGCTTCCGATTTTCTCTCCTTGATCTTATTGTCTATCTGTTCTATTGCGTCTGACATATGCTTTGAATGTTGAATAGTCTGCTTTACAGTTTCCTTTAGTTCCTCGACAGGTTTGGGCTTGATCAACTTGAGATCGTTCACAGATGTATCTTCTCCAAACAATACGGAGAGTAATCTGTCAAGCAAATCTCTCGGATATTTCTTGTTCAGGTCAAATCCAAGGATTATCTCCGTTTTCTTGTCATCAACAGGCCTAATTTGCAGGATATAATGACCTAATGGATAAATCCACTCTGAAACTTCTTTTAGATCCTCTTTGTTTTTTGGTATCAATGGTGTATGGATGATATTACTGTCCTTTGAATACCTGAGAGTCTCTGATATCCCGTAGATTTTCATCCTTCTCCGTACGAAAAATTCCTGATAAGGTCTTCTGCCATATTCCATTGTTATTATCAATTTAATTGCTCCATCATTAGTGGATCTCATGTCAATTCTAGCCCAGTGTATGTTTTTACTGTTCCATTCTCTCACAAATTCATCAATAAGTCGTTCTAACTCTTTGTTATCTCTGAATAGAAATGGCTTTTCTAGCAAATACTTATTTTTATCCCGGTTTTTCTCAATATATGCCTCATATCTTATCCAGGGGAGGTAATCCTGAAGTTTTTCCTGTCCAACATGACGGTATAAGAACAACAGCACTTCCTCTTTGCTTTTTATAGCGTGTATTTCACCCGCAAAATCAGAAAACATAGTCGCTAGTGCATGTCTGGCACGATTTGTGCTTATATCCTTACCCCCCATCTCCGGTAGATGTATCAAAAAGAACTTCAGTATCTCATCCTGGTGCTCCTGCATTAATTCTTCTACGATTTTCTTTTTCTCTCCCCTTCTGATCTTAATATCTAATCCCAAAACGTCTTTTGCGAATTTCTCAATGAATTCTCGTCTTTTCTGGAGTAGCTTTTTTCTAACATTCTCAATATCCTCCTGAGAGAACTGTAGTGGTTCCTCCATTGGGTATCCCCCAGCTCTCAATTAACTGATAATCTAAATTGGATGTTACCCTTTTAACTTTTAACATTGACTTAAAAATTACATAATCACAATCCATAATAATAAACAAACATGGATCTTATCCATAAGGCCATTCATTCCTGTACCCCACAGGGGCTAGAATAAGAGATCAATTCTCGCTGCAAAGCTTGCCAATCTGGGATATAACTCGAAAGAAGGGCCCTGAATAACCGATTATGACGTGGAGAACCAACTTTGATATGTATCAGCTCGTGTACCACGATATATTCTACAACTTCATAGGGAAGCTCCAATATGTCTACACTAAAGGTTAGTGTTCCTTTTGATGATGCAGAGGCCCATTTATGCCTCATTTTTTGGAACCGAACTCTCTTAGGATAAACACCAAGTTCTTTTGCCCATCTAGACACGAGTTCACGGACTTCCTCTGGTGTCATTTATCAGCCTCCTTCCCAATTCAAGGAGATCTTTTCCTATTTTCACCCGTTCCCTCACCTGTTTGACGCCATTCTCTTTCAAAATGCGATATATCTTTCTTAACAGACTCTGTTGGAGGTTTTGATTATAAGTCCAGCCTTCGTTTGACAATAGAATTTTGGTAATCTCCTTAGACACGGTCACATCATCTATGCCATAGCTTTTGAGAAGCCAGTGGACACTGAAAGTTGCAGGGTCTAATTTTGATTCTTTGTAGCTTTTTACTGACTCAACGGCACTCTCAGATAGCCCTATAACTTTTTCTAGGGCCTCTTTTGCACTGATTTGCCTTTCCTCAAGCCTTTTTATAATAGATTCTATCTTTTCGATTAAGAACTCCAGATACGGAACCTCATGCTGGTGTTCTTTTATGTATCTCATTAAACTACGGCGGAGGTTATAGACCTTGACAATGTCGTCTATCCTCTCATTTTTTATAGTGTCGGCAATATGTTCATCGATTTTATAAACCGGAAGGCCATCCACAATGGTTTCAATATCAACGCTATTTCTGATTAGTTCCTTCGTCTTTTTCAACAGTTCTCTTCTCTCGAAATCTGTTGGATAGAACTGGGCCTTGATAAACCGGTGAAGCTTTAACAGCAACTTATAGTCTTCGAGCTTCGAGATAGTCTCTAAGAAATGGATCAGGGGATAGAATCTCGTAAATGTCCTGAATGTTCTTGAAAAGTTGAATGAAATCATCCCTCTTTTTGCGATCGCTGAATACCTTCACTAGTTTCTCTAACTTTTTGTCCCAGCTCCGGCTATTATCCCGTAATAGCCCGAGATACTCTTCCGCTCTCCCCATTAATTCCGCAAACCTCTTGCGTAGTACTCCCAAATCAAAGACTGCTCCTTCAATACTCTTACTGTCAAACGCCAGAGCCCTCTGAAGGTCTTCAAAAATTCCGATGTAATCCACGATTAGACCTGCTGTCTTATGAAGCTCTCCATCTGAATAGGGGCGGTTAACTCTTGCAATGGCCTGAAGTAGTGTGTGATCTTTCATGGGCTTGTCCAGATACATGGTTTGGAGAATGGGAGCATCATATCCCGTTAGGAGTTTCTCGGTAACTATGAGAATCTTAGGTGGCCTATCCCGTTTTTTGAAGTTTCTTCGTATCTCATCCTCTTGGTCTTCTTTAAGATGATACTTCTTTAGTATACCCCTGTCATTATGCATGGGAGTATATACAACTGCAATTTCTTCCGGGGGAATCGCTGAGTGTGGATTCTCCTCATAGAGCTCCTTAAACGCTTCCATATATAGGGCGCAGGCTTCTCGATCCACGGCAACAACCATCGCTTTAAATCCAGAGGGTTCAACGAACTTTTTATAATGCTCGGATATATGTTTAGTAACCTTTTTAATTCTCTTTTTGGCTTTGAGAACCTCTTTTATCTTCGATACTTTATCAAGGAGCTTGTTAAGTTCCTCTATGCTGGCTATTCCTTTCTCTTCGTATAACTTGAAAAATTCCTCCAGAATTGTTTTCCTATCTAAGCGATATTCCTGCGGTGCGAGGGTGTAATATAAGGGGACGGTAGTTCCATCCTCAATGGACTCCTTGATACCGTATTTGTCCAAGTATGGTCTGTGATATTTCTTCATGTCTTCAAAAGCAAAGAGATTAAACGTGCCCTTGCCGACCTTCCCCTTATCTATTGGAGTACCAGTGAACCCAAAATAGAATGCGTTGGGAAGGGCTGACCTCATCTGGATCCCTAAGTCTCCTTCCTGTGACCGATGAGCCTCGTCGATGAATACAAATATGTTCCTACGGGTGTTTATATTGGAAGGCATTCCCTGGAACTTATGGATTAACGTAACGACGATTCCCCTGTAATCGCTCTTTAACAGTTCTCTAAGATGGGGTTTGGATTCTGCAACAATAAAATCTAACCCGAACTTTGTAAGATTACGGACTAACTGTTTCTGGAGTTCAATACGGTCAACGACCATTATAATAGTTGGATTCTCCAGCTCGGGTATTCTCCTGATTTTTGAAGCGGCAACCATCATGGTTAGGGTTTTTCCTGAACCCTGGGTATGCCATATAAGGCCAGTTCTTGCATCTCCTGTAATTGCCCTATTGACTATCCTTTCAACTGCCCTAACTTGGTGTGGTAGCAAGACGAACTTGCTGAGCTCTTCATCCTGCTCGAAGAATACTATATAATCCTCGATAAATCTCAACGCCCTCTCTTTTCTTAGCATTGAAAAAATCAAGTCTTGGAGGCCGTAATCTTTACCTTCCTCCGTTTTCCAGCGATAAACGTTTCTTTCGTTGAAGTTCCAAGTTGCTGAGTATATTAGATTGAGACCGTTGCTGGCCATGTACATCTGAAAATATTTCATGAAGTTGGGAACTTCTTCGTGATACCTGGAGATTTGTTCCACGGCATGAGAGCGCCAATCCTTAACCTCACCATCTACAATGTTAAACAGCCAAGGAGCTTTAGTCTCGACGATGAAAAGAGGTATTCCATTGATAAAAAGCACAATATCGGCCCTATCCTTCTTTATATCTTCCATCCAGAATTCTTGAGTGTAGTGAAACACGTTATTTTCAGGATTTTCAAAGTCAATCAGTCTTAAATTCAGCTCCCTCTTCTCTGATTTGCTATAGAATGTCTTTTGTCCCCTAAGATATCTGAGGAATTCCCTATTTCCCTCTATATTAGCCCTGATGTTCCGTATTCTATGGATAATCACATCAGCTTCTTCTTCGCCCATAGCGGGATTAAGTTCCAGTAACTTTTTCTTGAAAATTGGCAGGATAAAGGGCTCTTTCCAAGTTTCTCTCAGTGAATCGATTTTTTCAGGTGAGATGTATTCCCATCCAAGGCTGGTAAGGTACATCATGAACGGCTTTTTGGCTGTCTCATCTTCTGTAAACATCTATGCTACCCCCGCTGGCTTTCTGGTCAAAGTAAATTTTAATCAGCTTGAATACTTCCTGAGAGAATTCATTTACATGTTCTTTAACTATCCTTTCAGCTTCGTCTTTACTTAGATGCTCGTTTTTATAATGAAGCAAAGCGGCCCTGATGTGATGTATTTTATATCCACCATAAACCCCATTAAGTCCAAACTTATCGTATAGGGCACTAACCCACTTATTGTTTTCATATTCCTCCTTAACTAATTCTCCAGCCAGAATCTCGAGTGCAATATACAGGTTGATAAACCTGTCAATAGGGTCTGGATCACTCATTGCTCGATTCCAGTATTTAATTGCCCTAACGAGAACAGATTCTGAATCGGGATCTATTCTGTTTAATCTTTCCAAAAGAGACAATACTTCTGCAGAGGGGTCCTCAAAGACTATAGAAATATGCCCTCTACTTCCTATCTGGATCGGGACGATGGCATTTATCTTTATAATATTATCCTCTTCACGAATTTCTGAAAGCGGCTCTATATTTATGTCTCTAATCCGGTATGGGGACTTTGACAGAAAAATAATGATTGGAAGCACTTTCTTTTCAATTTCAGAATAAGCATAGTTCTTTATTTGTGATGGTTCATCTTCACTTTTGAATTCAAATTCAGCATAGATTTTAGGTCTATGATTCTGATCAGAAACGTCGGTTCTCAGGGTTATGTCATCTATCATAACAGGCTCCTTAAATGTAATACTACTGTTTCCCGCAGATTCAAGGACAACTGTAACTTTATAAAAGGGCATTCCAGTTTCTCCTCCGCTTGGCGGATTTCTTCCTTGGAGTGTGGCCTTTTTGAGACTTTTTCTTGTGCGATTTCTTTTTTGGCCTTGAGTTCTGGTTTCCAACATTGAATTTTCTTAGTTTTAGGGCTCTAATGTCGGGTGGAAGCCCAGAAACGTCCGCTCCGGCGGGGTAAATGATGTTCTTGCTTTTTATTTCGACGTTTGGACCTGAGAGGTATTTTGCATACCTATTAACCTGCCGAACGTGTTCCATTCTTGCTTTGGGTTCTCTTTTCACCTCAAATATATGTCTCTCAATTCTGTTACCTCTCCGTCTCTCAACGATGTAATCAGGCTCGTATCCGTTTCTTCGCTCTCGTTCTTTGATAACCCATCCCTTAGAAGCGGGGAACCTTCGCCGGAGTAGCTCTCTCACATAGGGATACATATCAAACTCTCTAAAACTTCCCGACATAGGACATCCCCCGTATTACGTTAGTTCTATCTTTGTTGGATTTTTATCACTTTCGCTAGTATTGAGAAAAAGAAAAAGCAATCACCCCGTTGGGATTTTAAGGTTAGAAACGCGAATCTGGCCCGTCATGAGTTTGTGCCTGAGCGTTGAGAACAGCTTCTCTAGGGCTTTGCGCTTTTGCTGGGCCAGTTCTATTTTTTTGTCTACTGTCTCAAGTATTTCTACTATCTTTTTTTGCTCTTCTATTGGAGGCAGAATGACAGGAATTCCCCTAAGAACTCCAAGGTACAGATTTGTTCTACCTGCATCACTTTGAACGCGTACATATTTTTTTAGTATAACTGGCCGACGATATATCAGATAGTACTGCATAAATCTCGGGAGAAATGCATTATTTTTTGGAATTATGGCACATATAGCTTGATTAATTGCTGAGTCAATACCGAGAATTGCAGTTTTTGTTACTGTGCCTTTTCCATATAATGCTATCAATAATGTTCCTTTAGGAATAATTTTTGCACTAGATTTTTTAAGACCAATATCCGATATAGTCTCCTCAGTGGAATAAATATAGCCATCATTTAATTCCCCAGATTTAAGCCAAGGAATGCTCCCGTTCCAATACTCTGAATGTTGTCTACTAGGGGTACCCCCACTCAAAAGATTTGAAACCTCGCCTAAAGGGGCTACCTCCCAATGCTCCGGGATCTCTCCAATCTCCGTTATCTTTGTCGGCTGATTTGGGTCAAGGCCCTTGGTGAATAACCTCTTCATTAGAGCCCTTTTGAGGTCTTTGGTGGTTTTGATTATCTTCTCCTGCTGTTCAATTGCCTGCTGGACTGTTTTTAAGACATAGACGATTTTGCGTTGTTCTTCTAATGGGGGGAGTGCTATTTTGACTTCAAGAAATTCATTAACCTTAGTCCTTGACTTGTCTTTAAGTCCTCTAGAATATTGGCCAAATAACCTCCACATTATAGGTTGTGATAAGTAATATTCAATAAACTCTTGAAGTGCAACCTTCTGATTAAGTTTTAGAATTGGGTATTCGTTAGATACAATTGCTCCCTCCAATTGTGGTGGTATAAACCCGTAGGCCCCTTGTTTTGCCCTAATCTTTGAGAAAATGAAATCGCCCACATGTACTATGTACATAGTCTTTGTTTTTATCTCTCTCCCAAATTTCCACTCTCTAAACTTTATTCCCTTTGAATACAAGCTAGCAGATATTAGCATATACTTGGTATTGTCTTGAACTCTAATTCTTCTAGATTTCATGTCAACAGGCGTAAAAATGTCTCTAAGTTTGACTATCTCCCATCCTTCCGGGAGTTCATTACCATAAAGTTTCTTTCTCTCTTTTTGGAGGACTGCACTGCCTTTGGCTGGAGTCTTTGTGTGATATTGCTTATTTAGGAATTCATCCAGCGTTTTCATCAGTCCTCACCCTGAAGATACCCCTCAAAGCCAAGTTCAATCAGGATTTTGTTGAGTTCACTATCTATCACTTTAGTTTCTTGCTCAATTTTTCTGAGATCCTGGAGAATTTCCGGTATCTCCCTGTACTCCCCTTCAGTTATCAGGGGGATGTATCTCGAAGGGCTTAGGTTGTAATCGTTCTTCCTGATTTCTTCCAAGGTTACAACCTTGCTAAAGTCTTCTATGTCCTTGAATTCCCGATAGGCCTTGATTATCTTGCCAACGTGTTCTTCGGTCATGTAGTTCTTGGGAGTTCCCTTCTTGAATTCCTGAGAGGCATTAATGAGCAGTACTTTTCCTCTGCGCTCCTCAGGTTTGTTTTTGTTGATAACGATGATAACTCCGGCTGCGGTGGTGTTGTAGAAGAGGTTTTCGGGGGTTAGGATAACGGCTTCGATTAGATCCTTCTCCACAAACTTCTTTCTGATGTCCCTCTCTCTATTCGTCCCCTTTGTTCCCGAACCCCTCGAAACAGCCCCTGTATCGATGATTACCACCACTTTTTCCCTTGCTGAGGCAAACATGTGTTGTATCCAGCCCCAATCTCCTTTATCACTCGGAGGTATTCCAAATTTAAACCTGTCAAATTTGTCGTTGATGTAAACATCCTCCGGAAAGTCTTGGTTCCACATGGGGTTCGCGATAACGTAGTCGAACTGTCTTAATTTGCCGTCTTCGTCCAAAAATTTGGGGTTGCGTATGGTGTCTCCTCTCCGTATATCGGCCTCCATGTTGTGCAAAATAACGTTCATTCTGGCTATAGCGTATGTAAAGGCCAGTTTCTCTTGACCGAACAGCTTTAAGGGCCTTTTTTCGGCCTCTTCCGGATAGTTGTACTTAACGTAGAGCTGGGACTTTATCAAAAGACCTCCGGAGCCACACGCTGGATCGTAAACCTCCGAGCCTGGCTTTGGATCGAGGAGGTTAACCATAAGCCATGCAACCTCGCAGGGAGTGTAGAACTCCCCTGCACTCTGACCACTGTCTTCAGCGAATTTTCTTATCAAATATTCATAAGCCCTACCTAGAATGTCGGGTTCAACGTCCTCTGGACCCATTTTCATCTTGTTTAGTATCTGAAGAACCCTCTGGATGATATCATCGCTGATTATTCTTTCTCCCCCATGAGTCTCGTTGAAATCTACGACGTCAATTATGCCTGAAAGCTCAGGATTTAGCCTTGCTATGCCCCGGAGGGCCTCCGTAAGCTTTTCTCCGACGTTTGTTGAAAGTTTAACGATGGTGTCCCAGTGATACTCTTCTGGAATAACGTATCTAATTGACTTGGGCCTTCCATGCTCCTCTCTTTCGGCCTCTACCAATTCGTAGACCTCATCAACAGTATCGATTACGCCTTCCTCAATTAGCTTGTTTACCTCATATGTGAACGTATCTGAAAGCCTCTTATAGAAGATTAGGGGAAGAATGTATTTCTTGTAGTCTGTGGGATTAACAGAACCCCGAATTAGGCTGGCGGCTTCCCAAAGTATGCTCTCCAGCCTAGAAAGCTTCTCATTCTTGTCCTCGCCACATACCATGTTTAGCTTTGTTGACTCAGATTCTACCATTCAGCTCACCTCTCACTGAAGCCTGTGGGTTAGACTGTTAAAATGTTTATGCCAATTTAACTCGACATGATATCGTATTACATTCTATGTCTACTTTTCCGTTTGGTTATCGTAATAGATACTGAATCAGTTCTAACGCATAGCTCATACCATGGGAGTCATGGGCTCAATGGATCAAAAAGAGACCAATAGCAACAGCAATAATATTATGAATAAATCCACCAACTTTCCCAGCAGTAGCAACCTCAACTCCTTAACACCCGATTAAAGATAGTTATGTTGTTATTAAAGAACTCCCAGAGCTTTTCCAGAAATTTGGAGCAGTTATACCAGCAATAACTATTAGAATAAATCCCTGCAAGCTCTAACATCTGAGATTTTGAGACAAATTGGGACTTCTTTTCTGTTCATCAATATCCATTAATGGGTATTTTCGTGACGGATACACTATGTCTCTACACAAGGGTATTCCGTCACTATATTCTTATATTCTCCATGCCTCTAAGAAAGTTGTGTGGGTTGATGGTTTATATTCATGGCCTCCTAAATAGATGGGTGATGTAGCATGAATGACGTTCTTCATAGTCTTAATGAGATATTGAGAAAAGTTATCCAGATTGAGAAAGAAATAGAAGAGCTGAAAATCTTGGTCCTGAAGATGATTGCTGATAATCTGCCTGAAGAGGAGATTGATGAGGAAACGTTGAGCCAATTGAAGGCTGAGCTGAAAAATCTGAAGCCTGATAATGTCTCTGGCTTGAGCGTTGAGGAATTTATTGGACTGCTTGAAAAAGATAAAGAGTGAGGGCCTATTTATTCACATGTTGTTGTTAATATTCTTTTGTCTTTTGTGTTTTCTTGTCTATTCAGTGCAGAACCACACTTATTCACATTGAAATGTGAATAAGCATGACCTTGCCCTAATCACTTTAGGGGCAATATTTACAAAGTAATGAGTATATTATACTATGAGGTGTGAATAATGCCAAGACGTCCAAAATATCCCTCGGAAGTCAAGGTGACAATACCCAAAGAAATAACAGTTCTGTATGAAACGCCGATTCTGGAGATCCTATTAACCAAAAACGAAGCTGAGATGGCAGAGAGGATTATTAATCACATAAAGACAAACGGAAGGCTGTGGCCTGATGAGTGGAAAGTCATAATCCCCACTAAATCCTCAAGGGACATCCAGCTCTACTATCGTACATTGAAGAAATTAGTCAGTTTAGGCTTGATCGGTAGAGGTAAGGAGGGTAGCTTCATATTGAGCGGAGAGCTCAGTAGAAAGCTAACTGTGATGATTGAGAAAGTCAATGCACTGACAGGTGGTGTGTAAGCTCCCGCGGAGAAATGTTCATCTGAGTTATATTCCAAATACCCTGTAGTAATCTAAATCCTTAAGGCAGGCTTTCAAGGTCTTGTCAATTAGAACGTACCTTTTCACTTTCTTCTTTCCCACATTAAATTTCTCGACTGTTACTAATCTGATGTTTGTTAGAAATTTCAGATATCTTGTTATAGTTTTCTTAGACAGTTTCTTCAGGCCTCTTCTCTTTCCGAGAAACTTTGTGAACTCAAATAGTAGATCACTTGTGCTCCATCCAATCCCTGCCGCCCAGAGGATTATGCTCATCTTTTCAAGATCTTCCTGACTATAAAATGACTCTGGGGCAATCTGTTTTAATATACTAACCGAGCACTCCAAAAACTTTGGATCCACATATAGAAAATTGTCCTCTTTTTCGGTTGAGGCTACTGAAAGATCTTCATATAGCCTAAGCCAGTAGTAGTTTGGTCTCTTACCTTTTGTGGCAGAGATGTATCCAAGCCTTTCCAGCTTTTTTAATCTTCGCCTTATTGTAGATTCGCTTTTAGATAAAATCTTAGCCAATATTGGGACTTTAATGAAAGTACGCTCAGCGGTTATCTTGAGTATCTGGTAATCTAACTTGTCTAATTCTGCTAGGTGTTGTCCATAGGATGCTAAATAGGTTGCAGATTCCGTGCCCCATAGATACCCTAAAAATTCTTTATCCACCAATAGCTTCTGAGTTAGGTACCTGTAGTCTTCAACCGGATCCCATCTAGGGGATATTCTCATAAAGGCCATGATAGCGCCCAGGATTCCAGATGCTATGTTAAGCCTCTCCCGGAGGGCATCTAGCTTTTTCAGAACTAAATTAGGATGTAGTTCGTTTCTTGAAATTTCTACTTTGTCTCTAACTATTACTTCCAGTTTAGGATCTCTGTAGGGATACAATTTTGAGGTGTACAACTTTAATCTGAACTCATGACCTTTCCAAATTATATCAACAACGTTACCATGCTCATCTAGACTGTTAACGTCTCCCTTGCTGATAACATGCTGACGTATCCCATTTCTTTCTCTCAATTCATTTAAGAGCCTGTTCATCTTTAAGAGATTGTCTACAGTTCTACCATCTTTATCTATAGTGTATCTGGGAAACCTCACGTAGAGTTCAGGAGTTAATAATTTGATTCTTTTGAGTCTGTAAGTATAATCTATAGGTCTGTTTGGAAGGTCTCTAATAGCATTAAGGATGTCAAGGGGATAATAAGTATCATAGCGATCAATTCTCATTGTCGATTTTATATATCCCGCTCTCGTATATGTGGTGTCTATTGTGTTCTTGTATATGAGCCCCACGGTTACTGTCCATTGAGGACGTTCCTTCCATGGATCCTGGTCATTTTTGAAACCTTTTATGATGACTGGAAGTATTCCGATCGAGTCTTTCATCCAGTTTGACTTATAGACTGAGGTTGGAGGAGCCTCCAAAACAATCTGGAGCTCTCCCGTCTTTGGTTTCTTTAGGAATAAATAGTACTTTTTCCCGTTTTTTCTTGTCTCACCTATATATCTCCACTGCTCTATTTCTCTTATCTTATCCCTGCTATTTATCACATTCCGAACTAGAGCCTTGATTAGATGCCGGCTTAGGAATTCCAAGACGTCATATATGTATGTGCTAGAGTATGAGAAATATACTACAAAATGGTGCCTAACGGCGGAATAATGAGACTGTAATCCAAAATGAGAGCTGTTGATTGATGATATTTTGTTGTATTCATTAGCAGGGATAAAATTTATAGTATCCTCTAACCTAGTCATTCTCGGGTATCCCCCTTTTAGTCAGCGGAGCCGGCTATCTAAGAGTTTCAATCTTCTTTTATTTTCACAGCCATATTCTTCTCAATCCACATCCTGAGAGCCTCGGTGACTGCAATCCCTAATGCTCCCTTCTTTGATCCGTATCTCCTTCCAACTGCGAGCCTAAATTCCTCATCCAGCTCGTCTGGGATCAGAACGTGCAGTTGCCTCATTACTATCTCACCTCGTTCAAGTTCTCATGGTAGTGTACACAAGTTTTTATGTAATTATGTAGACTTACAACTTTATAAAGATTTAGGAACGAAAAGGCGTCTTTTATGCTCTTATACTATATAAAGTTTTCAATCCAGATTCTGGCCACTTTAAGAGCTTTTTATCTCGTAAACGTTTGTTTGCTCCTTTTTGTATATCTCACGACAAGAAAAGGTGGTGGTTAAAAGTGAGACCCAATAATTATTTAATTAATTAGAGCATAGAAATTATGCAGATCAATTACTCATGGATATAAAACAACTGGGGTGGCAGATAATGAAAAGGGAGGAAATTAAAGAAATTATTGGGGTGCTTTACGGACTCATGGAGCCGGGAGAATTGAAACTGAAATGCATTAAGGTGACTCCTGGAATAAACGCTCTCCTGGATATTTTAGCTTCAGGATGGTACCCTAAGGACCCAGCCCAAGAACAGATAGTTTATACCCTTGAAGATCTGCTGGTCCTAGGGCATATCCTTAATTTAATTGAAACCCCGGAAGAGCTGAAGATTGCACTCGAAGAGATTTTAGAGCATAAAGAAGCAAGAAAGAACTGGATTCACCGGCTGAACAAATACAGGAAAGATAAGAGGCGGGACAAGATTCTCCAAAGATATGAAAATGTGCTTAACACAATCCTATCTAGGTGGAGAATTGACATTAAGGTTCCATGGACTAAAGTGCCTATTCCCGCTGTGGTCTTTGTTGACGCTTTGAGAACACTGAACAAGGATTCCCGGACTGTAAAGAAAAGTCTGCTGGAATTTGAGTCTCTGGGATTAATCAAAATTAAAGCCTGCACATCACTCAACTTGGACTCGTGTACCGATCTATCAACGCTGGCTAGGAAACTTACTGAAACATTTCACAGAACCCGCAATACGAAGAAAGCTGAAGAGGAGATATCTCGCATATTGATAGACACGGGGCTTTCTGAAGTTTCTCCTTCATTATTGGCCAAAACCTTGGACATCCTCAAAGAAAAGGACCGGCCTCTGGAGGAAAAATACCAGCTTCTTCTCGATGAAATGGTAACTGCCATCTCAACGTCGAGGGTCTACTCTCCCACTATAATAATAGAGCTCCTCATACTTCCGCTCCAAACTACTGAAAAAGCCTTAGATGAAGCCACAATCAAAGAGATTATTGGGGATATTTACCGCTCTAAGAATGTCCCACCTGAAGAGTGATAACTTTTTATTTTTCCTGCTCCTTAATGGGGGCGGTGGATGTTAAGTGGACTTGGTTAGGAAATACAAGCTCTTTTATGCCCTCATGAACGTTGGATTCGTAGGAAACATTCTCATCATCTATTACCTAACCAAAGGCTTCAACTACGCCCAAATAGGAATCGCAACAGCAGTAATGACCGCCGGATACGTCCTCTTCGAAGTCCCAACCGGAGTAGTAGCCGACAAAATCAGCCGAAAACTAAGCGTCCTCATCGGACTAACCATTCACGCCCTCGGCCTCCTCGTCCTAATCCTCCTAAACAACTTCCCCCTCCTCATATTATACTCAATCCTCACCGCCCTCGGCGGAACATTCGCAAGCGGAAGCCTCCAAGCATGGTTATACGACAACCTCAAACACCTCGGCAGAGAAAAAGAATTCAGGAAACTCATGAAAGAAATCAAAACCATCACAATCCCCCTCTCAGCCACAACCGTCATAATCGGCGGATTCCTCGCCCAATACTACGGCTTCACCCTCCCCTTAGCCTAACACTCCTCGCTGAGATAATAACCATTGTAGTGGCCTACACGATTCCGGAGTATGAGTTCCAGAAGCCCGAACGCTTCTACCTCAAACACACCTTTGAAGCTTCCAAAAAACTCCTTCGGCCAGAACTCCTCTGGCTCATAATTCTCTCAATCACCGTCTCAATGCAGGTAAACCAGTTCAGAAAGTTCTTCGAACCTTATCTCGGAGACATACTCGCCAAGAGGTTAAATACAACCCTTATTGGAACGCTCGGAATCCTCGGAGTGGTTGAAGCCATCGTCAAAGTCGTTCCGAGGCTTATAGGAATCCGCCTCAGAGACGAATGGAGCGTCAAAGCCTACTCCCTCGCTCCAGTTATTATCCCGCTCTTAACGGCCCTCTCCGTGATTTACCAGAACCCACTTTGGATAATCGCCTTGGGAATCGTGGTTACAATAGTTAATACCGCCTTCGGCTTCAACGTCTCGATTGAACTCCAGCATCGGATACCGAGCGAGGAAAGGGCCACTATAATGTCTCTGGACATGATGATTTCGGCGTTAGTTATGAGTGCGTTTTACTTCATCTACGGTTTCGTCGTGGACTGGCTGGGACTGGCTGAAGCGAGGTTACTCTTCGCCCTAATCCTCCTCGGTGCGGGAGTCTCATTGAAGGCTGGGGAACTCTTAGGCCCACTCAAGGACGTTCTAAAGCTCAAACACATGGAAGCCATGACCAAATAGACCGTGATTAAGCTTTGTTTTTTGTTTAATATCTTTGATGGACCGTATCTTCGAGCTTGAGTGATATTGGAGAATCTATA
>Ga0256834_1001284_pt1 | contig 17343 bp, 16 predicted proteins | sample 4281140metaG_FD_190536 | JGI IMG/M metagenome (GOLD analysis project Ga0256834, IMG submission 190536) | Hydrothermal vent microbial communities from East Pacific Rise, Pacific Ocean - 4281-140 | ecosystem: Environmental > Aquatic > Marine > Hydrothermal vents | place: Pacific Ocean: East...
TTTTTTATACAACACTAAAATAAGTGAAAATATTTACATGACAAAACACTGTGCTAACTATTATGCACAGTGGATTGTCTTAAATTTTTTAATAAAGTTTTGCGGATTTAAGGGATTAATAAAAGGTTTTCAATTTAAGAAAAAATTAATGCAAGAGCATTTTAATCAAAAAAAGTTTATGGATTCTAAGCAATTCCCTAAAACTAAATTTTCAGGTAAAATAATTGATTTTAAAAATGAAACAGGAGAATATAAAATTGTTGGTAAATTAACAATCCATGGTGTTACAAATGACGTAACAAGTTCTGCAACAGTAAAAAAAGTAGATGGTGTTGTATATTTAAACACGAAATTTTCAGTAATAGTTTCAGATTACGGTGTTATAATCAAAAGTAAATTAGCTAAAAAAATAGCAGAGAAAGTAAATATAGAAGTAAACTTAGAGTTAAAATAATTACAAGATTTTAAATTACAAATTTAAATAGAAAATTTTTTATTCTTTTATTAAAGAAATAAAACCAGTCGTATTTCCAATTTTCACATTCATAAAATAGACTCCTTTTTCTAGATTATTTAAATTTATTTCCTTTTGAATTGAATTAATCAAAATAGTCTTAACTTCTTGGCCAAGATAATTATATATAGATACCGTATCAATATTTTCGTTAGCATTTAGATGTAAAGTGTTTTTTATTGGGTTAGGATAATAAGAAAAACCTTTTGATTTTAGATCGTTAATTGAACCTGTAGATGGTGGTTCAGCATAGATGTTTGTTAGAAAAAAATCTGCATTTACACTATCGTCAATTGAGCCACTACTAGCCCAAAATGCAATTAAAAAATGCGTATCGAATAGGCTAAACTGATCTGTGTAATCTTCATAATTTATAGCGATAGTTTCGCCAGTATTTGAGATTGGTGTATTAGCGTCCCAAGTTCTAATTGTAAACCATGTTTCCCCTTGATCTGGAGAAATTACTAATTTAACTTGGTCATCAGAACCTAAAGATATTGAATTTGTTGTGTTGTGCTCTGTAAGAGCAATAGAAAAATTTAATATCAAATCAAAATTATTACTTTTAACTCCTGGCAGACCTTGCATTTCAGGTAAAACTAACCAATCATTTACATTATTTTCTGTAATATTTATCATTGCACTTAAGTCATTAGAGTCATTTGCGAATTCATGATTTGTCCAATTGCTATTATTAAAGCCTGAAATACCTATATTAGGATTTCCTTGGTTTGCTACAGTCCAACAATCTGGTGGAAAATTACCAGTATTAAAAGTTTCATTAACTATAATATCGGATACTGAAATATCACAATAATTATAAAAAGTAAAAGGACCAATCCAATCACTTGTGTCAGCTCCACAATCGGTTCTTATATATAAATCATAATATATTGAATGTGGTATTTGATCTAATCCAAGTTGATTAAAACTGACATTTTCTATTGTAGGAATTTCAGTTGGTGTAAAACCATTTTCTCCATATTCAATATCCCATAAATTTTCAGTATTCGCATCCCAAACAATTTTAACGGATTCATAAGTAAAATTATTTTCAATATGAATGTTACTAGGCTCATTACATTGTGCAATTGTACTAACATAAATGAATATTGTAATAATTAATAAAGTAATTTTTTTCATAAGTTAAATATTTAAAGGTTTGTATATATGGAACAATTAATTTTCAATCCACCCTAACATAATTATAATTGATAGTAAAATAAAAATAATCAATTGTAATTATAGTGATAATTTGCTTTATCAACATATCTTTGTACTATCGAATAATAACACTTAAAACAAAGATAAAATGGAAACACAAGAAGCACAAAATGTAATGCCTAGAATTGGTGATCAAGCACCTAACTTTACGGCAGTAACTACAAAAGGTAAAATTGAATTTAACAATTTTGCAAAAGATAAATGGATTGTATTATTTTCTCATCCTGCTGATTTTACACCAGTTTGTACTACAGAAATGAGCGGATTTGCATTAAGAAAAAACGAATTTACCGCTTTAAATACTGAATTAATGGGTTTAAGTATTGATAGCGTGCATGCACATTTAGGATGGGTAAATAATGTAAGAAAAAATACAGGAGTTTATTTTGACTTTCCGATAATTGCAGATATTGACATGAAAGTATCAAAATTATATGGCATGTTGCAACCTAATGAAAGTGAAACTGCGGCAGTTCGAGCGGTTTTCTTTATTGACCCATCTAAAAAAATTAGATTAATTATGTATTACCCGTTAAATGTTGGTCGTAATATGGATGAAATTTTAAGAGCATTGCATGCTTTACAAGTTTCTGATAAATTTAAAGTTGCTATGCCTTTAGATTGGAAAGATGGTGATAAAGTTATTATTCCACCACCAAAAACATTAGCGGAAATGGAAGATAGATTAAATGATGATTCTTGCGAAAGAACGGACTTCTATCTTTGTAAAAAAGAATTGTAAAATATTACTACTACTGATACAAGTCACTTCTTCTCTAATTAAAACATTTAATTTTGTATTGGAGTGACTTTTTTATTAACAATTAAATATTTGAGTAATGACAAAATTAAATCAAATCGGCTTAGACCAAAAAAAAAGCAATCAATTAGCAAGTAAATTAAACGAATTATTATCGAATTATTCCATTTTTTATCAAAATGTTAGAGGTTTCCATTGGAAAATTACAGGAAGCAAATTTTTTGAACTACACCTAAAGTTCGAAGAATTGTACAACGATTTATTCCTGAAAATTGATGATATCGCAGAGCGAATATTAACATTGGGTCAACAACCAGAGCATAATTTTTCTAGCTACTTAAAAGTTTCAGAAATAAAGGAATTCAAAAATACAACAAACGGAAATGTTGCAGTAAATGAATTATTAAATTCGTTTAAATTATTACTCACAAAACAGCGATTAATATTAGAATTAGCATCGGAAATTGGTGATGAAGGAACAAGCGCATTAATGAGTGATTATATTAGAGAACAAGAGAAATTAGTTTGGATGTATGGTGCTTTTTTAAGTGAATAATTATGAAAATTAGAGAATTAACTATAAAAGTAAAAGACTTAGAAAAACAAAAAATATTTTACACCAAAGTTTTTGGTTTTAAATTAATTCAAAGTTCTAAAAATGAATTTAGTATTTCAATTAGTTTTTCAAAATTTAAATTTGTAAAAAGCGAATTTAGGTGCTATGTCGAATTGAGTGGTTAATTAAAGTAAATAATCTCGCAAAGGCGCAGAGACGCAAAGTGTTTAAAGTCTTCACCTTTTAAAGCAATGGTTAATGTTGAAAATATAGATTTTGATATTTCTTTCTTTAATCAAAAACTTACGATAAAACATCTTGTTTAATTTACAGAAAACCCATTACTTGTTGGTGTTTGAACTATTGTTTGCATTTTTAGATCTAAATTTAAAAAAAAACCTACTTGTTTAAAACAAGTAGGTTTGCAAGTTAATAAAATTTAAAAAATAACTATAACCAAGTTTTAACTTGATTGTAATCTAAAAAATAAATTAATTTTATCGAAAAATTATGTGAAATATCTTCCTTAAATAAATCGTTTAAATTGTCTGTAAAGTTGAGTTGTGATTGATCATTCTGATTAAAAATCTGATTTCTATAAAGTGCTATTAATTGACTTCCTGGAGCAAATTCCCAATTAAAATTTAAATCTAGATTCCATGAGTTAAAGTTAATATCTTCATTTATATCATTATTTAAATCTTCATCAGTATTTTCTAGTTGTCCATAATCATTTTCAGTTAAAGTACCATTTAATTCTAATTGAAAATATTGTTTATCATACTTAACAGGTTGCCAATTATGCCTAAAAGTTAATGATAATGCAGATTTAGTATTAAAATTATATTTTGTTGAAATAGAGTTTTCAGCACTAAACGAATCTCTATTTCCAAAAATAATATCACCATTATCTTCTTCGGTAACATAACCTTTTTGGTTTTTTGCTGTGCTATAAGAAAAATTATATTCTGCCGAAATTTTATTATTGAAACGATATCTTGGTGCAATTTCAAATTCGAAAAATGTTCTTGTTTCATTATAACGCCAACCGTAAAAATAATTAACATCTATTGCTAATTTCTTGCTGTAATCTGAAGAAAACCAATTGTTTATTCCTGCAGTTGGATTCATTTTAAAGAATCGATCATCTACTCTAGGTTCAAAATAATCATACTCGTTACCAATAGAAGTATTTACATTCATACCAAAAGAAATTTGTTTTTTTGTAGTCGCCCAAGCACTGTAACCTACACGGTTACCAGTAAATTTTTTGTTTCTGAATTGATATGTTGGTGCATCTTTATTTAATTCTATTCGATATCTAGAATTGGCAAAAACAAAAATACCATAATTATTAAATTTACCTTTTGGTTCGAATATTCTATAAGAATAACTTCCATAAATACGCGAAATATTATTTCTTCTTTGAAACCCTAAATCGTTTTTATCATAATTTTTATTGGTAAAACTATAACCGCCATCAAACTGATGATTACCATTAAATTTTCCCATTCTCAAATTACCATCAAAACCAGTTTTGGCATTGGTGTCATTACCTTTAAAAACATTGCTATTACCTAGTCTGACATCAATACCATATTTATTATCTTTAGTTTTTAAATTAACTAATAGACTCGTAACATTTGCATCTCTAAATTTGCTTCCATTTCTTATGACATTAGTGTTTATTAGGGAAACCGAAGAGTTTTTATTAAACTGTTGATCTAAAACTAGTACACTATAATTAGATAAAGGTTCTATTGTTTCTTTTCTACTTGTGCTAATTTCATTTCCTAAGTCATTTGTTGTTATTGTTTTTATTGTAGCTTCTGTTTTTTCTGTAATTGCATTTAAATAACCGATACCTAAGCCACCTTTTGTTCTACCTGAAATTTTTATTATATTTAAAACATCTACTTTAGAAGGCGAATCAGTAAGTTCTTCGTTGTCTTCTAACGAAATACTTCCAGTTGGGGAAGAACCAATTCTTCTTGAAAAAAACAGACCGCCTTTATTAAAAAGATCTGTACCTTCGGTAAAAAAGGCACGCTGTTCTGAAAATCGTTGTTCAAAAGGACCTAAATTTAAGGTGACATCATCAAAAGCAACTTGACCAAAATCGGGTATTAAAGTAGCGTCTAAAGTAAAGTTTTCGGTAATACCATATTTTACATCTAAACCTGCTGACCAATTAAATTCCGATTCACCAGCAAAAGTATTTGTAACACCAGTAATAAATGGATTAAAACTTAGTCTTAATGGTGGCTTTATATTTTTAATACCTGTAATAACACCATCATATTGTGCAATATTACCGTTTTCTCTATCAATAAAATTCCAAGTATATTGATCTCTGTTATTTTGATGCTTTCTGTGGAAATTCAAACCCCAAGTTTGTATATTTTCATTCGAAAAGCGTAATGCGGCATAAGGTATTTTAATTTCAACAAACCAACCATCATCCACAATTTTCACAGCACTGTCCCAAACAGCATTCCATGAAAAATCTTCGCCATTACTTGGTGTTACTAAAGCGTCGTTTTGATTACCAGTACTCATTACAAAAAATTCCGTTTGATTTTGCCCGTCGTTTTGTGGATTTAAAATCACACCAAAAAAATCAGCATTACCAAAATTATCCCTAGTTTGAAACTCCATTGGTACTTCACTCATTTTATCATCGTGCAAATACGCACCAAAATAGATGGCGTTATCATCATAAACAATTTTAACTTCGGTTTTAATATTGTCTGGTTCTGGTTCGTTCGATCTTGGTCTAAACATCACAAAATCGGTTGCAATATTTGCATTTGCCCATGCAGCATCATCTAAATCACCATCTATTTTAGGAGCGTTTTCTACGCGAATAATTTTATACTCTTTATGAGTAATGTTTTTTTGTGCAAAAATTAAAGAAGTAAACAGTAATACTAATAATAAAATGAGCCTTATCATGTAATGATTGATTTGGTAATGTTTTCAAAATTATTTATTTTTCAACTTGAATTATCATAAATATATGTTAATCCTATGTTAAAGACTTTAAAAATAAATAAATGTTACATTTTTATAAAATTTAATATTGAATACTAAGAATTGATTATTTTATTCTTTATTTTTGCATCACAAAATTTACAAAATGAACTTACACGAATATCAAGGTAAAGAAATATTAAATAGTTTTGGCGTTAGAATTCAAAGAGGAATTGTTGCCGACAACTCTAAAAAAGCGGTAGAAGCTGCAAAACAATTAACTGCCGAAACGGGTACAGGTTGGCACGTAATTAAAGCACAAGTTCATGCTGGTGGACGTGGAAAAGGTGGTGGCGTTAAATTAGCAAAATCATTAGAAGAAGTAGAGTCTATTTCGAAAGAAATTATTGGAATGATGTTAATTACTCCACAGACATCTGCGGAAGGAAAAAAAGTAAATCAAGTATTAATTTGCGAAGATGTTTATTATCCAGGAGAATCAGAACATGAAGAATTCTATATGTCTGTTTTATTAAACAGAGCAACTGGTAGAAATATGATTATGTATTCTACGGAAGGTGGAATGGATATCGAAACCGTAGCAGAAAACACACCACATTTAATTTTTACAGAAGAGATAGATCCTGCAACTGGACTTTTAGGTTTTCAAGCAAGAAAAATTGCTTTTAACTTAGGTTTGTCTGGTAATGCATTTAAAGAAATGACAAAATTTGTTGCTTCATTATATACAGCATATGTAGAATCAGATTCTTCGATGTTTGAAATTAATCCTGTTTTAAAAACAAGTGATAATAAAATAATTGCAGTAGATGCAAAAGTAAGTATTGATGATAATGCATTATACAGACATAAAGATTATGCAGCAATGCGTGATTTTAGAGAAGAAAATGCTATTGAAGTTGAAGCAAATGCAGTTGGTTTAAATTATGTGGATCTTGACGGAAACGTTGGTTGTATGGTAAATGGTGCTGGTTTAGCAATGGCTACAATGGATTTGATTAAACAATCTGGCGGAGAACCTGCTAACTTTTTAGATGTTGGTGGAACTGCAGATGCAGAACGTGTAGAAGCTGGTTTTAGAATCATTTTAAAAGATCCAAACGTAAAAGCAATTTTAGTAAATATATTTGGTGGAATCGTTCGTTGTGATCGTGTTGCGCAAGGTGTTGTAGATGCTTATACTAATATGGGTAATATCGAAGTGCCAATTATTGTTCGTTTACAAGGTACAAACGCTAAAGAAGCACAAGAATTAATACAAAAAAGCGGTTTAGATGTAATTTCAGTAACTGAATTTCAAGAAGCTGCCGATAGAGTTAAAGAAGTTTTAGCGTAATTTTATGTAAAAGACGTTTGTGAAACGTTTTTTAGTCTAAAATTTTAAACAAAAAAAAGTCGAAAATTAATTTAATTTTCGACTTTTTTTATACTAAATAATATCTAGATAGGTTAATAAACTTTCGCAAATTGGCAAATAATACCACCCATAATTGCAAGCGTAATAATCCAATAACCAGCATTAATTGCAATATATTTAAAACCTTTTCTTTCAAACATTGCATTAATGGCAATAATTGGCATGATAAAAAACAAACCTGCTGTCATTGCACCATGTAAAGCACCATGTTTAAAAGTTCTAAAATTCGCACCATATTTGTTCATGTAATCTGCAAAATATGCGCTGGCATCACTACCACTTTCCATAATTTCTGGTCCTGTTAGCATTGCTGAGAATGCGCCCCATTGATGAATTACAGTAAAATGTAGAGCAATAGCAATAAAAAAACTAAAAATAAAAGTTAGGCCAAATGTTAAAGGCATATTTGCTCCTTTTAATTTTTCTTCGGTGAGACCAGAAGCATTCATCCATGCTGTTCCAAATACTTTTGGGTTATACCAAATAAAACCCATTACTAAAGGTACTAATGCTGCTAATGCAGACATCATTAAATCTATTTTCATAATATAAAATGTTTTAGTTAGATCTCAAATATAAGAAATTTAAAATAGCCCCTTAAAAGTTAGGTTGTCAAAAATCGGTATAAAACCCGAAAAGAAAACAGTAGCATTACAATACCAGATATTTTATAAATTAAAAATATTTTGTTTGAATTAAGTAATGGAATCAATTTTTTAGACAAAAAAACCTTTGCTAAATCAATTACTAAAATTCCAGATACTAAAGAAAATAAAAAGTAAGAACCATTTTCTTGATATTTATCAAAACCATATTTTGCTATTAAAACCCAAAAACCTAAAACAAACGGATTAAAAAAATTAACACTAAACCCTTTTATAAAATTTTGAAAGTGTGTGAGATTTGAAGTGCTTTTTAATGCTATTTTTTCTTTTTTTAAAGTATAAGTTAGGCCAAAACCAAGTAAGATTAGAAAACCAATAAGACCTAAGTATTTATTTAAAATAGGATTGTCTAACAATAAATTAATACCAAAAAAAGAAATTAATAGAACATAAATGGTATCGCTAAAAAAAATGCCGAAACTAACTGAAATCCCTGATTTTACACCATTTTGAATAGTTGCATTTATTAAAATAAATACTACTGGACCAATCATAAATAATGTTGCTAAACCAATTGCTAAACCTTCCAAAAAAAACATATGTAGTTAATTGATTTGGTAAATTTAAGCAAAATAGTTGAATAGGAAGATATAAAATAAAAATGTAAGAAAAGTTACTCTAAAACTTGAGTTTAATGTTTATTTTTGTATTCTAAAATTTAGATTGAAAATGATAAAAACAGATATTTTAATAATTGGCGCAGGTCCAGTAGGCTTATTTACCGTTTTTGAAGCAGGTCTATTAAAGTTAAAATGCCATCTAATTGATGCATTGCCAATTCCAGGCGGTCAATTAGCAGAGATCTATCCAAAGAAACCAATTTATGATATACCAGGTTTTCCATCGGTATTGGCAGGTGATTTAATCAAAAATTTAGAAAAGCAAATTTCGCCATTTAAACCAACATATACACTTGGTGATAGAGCAGAAACAATAGAAAAACAAGAAGATGGTTCTTTTATTGTCACTACAAAAAGCGGTGTAAAACATCATGCGCCTGTAGTTGCAATTGCTGGTGGATTGGGGTCTTTTGAACCAAGAAAACCACCAATTCCTAATTTAACAAACTACGAAGATAAAGGAGTTGAGTATATTATACGTGAACCAGAATTATACAGAGATAAAAAAATAATTATTGCTGGTGGCGGAGATTCGGCTTTAGATTGGTCTATTTTTTTAACCAATGTTGCCAAAGAAGTAACTTTAGTACACAGAAGAACAGAATTTAGAGGCGCATTAGATTCTGTGGAGAAAGTGCAAGAGTTAGTAGCAGCAGGAAAAATGAAATTATTAACAAATTCTGAGATCAAAGAAATTCATGGCGAAGATAGAGTAGAAGCAGTATCGGTTAAACATAAAACCGATGGTAATTCTAAAATCGAAGTAGATCATTTTATTCCACTTTTCGGGTTATCACCAAAATTAGGACCAATAGGCAATTGGGGATTAGAAATAGAAAAAAATGCCATTGTTGTAGATAATGCAACCGATTATAGAACTAATATTGATGGTTTGTTTGCTATTGGCGATATAAATACATATCCTGGTAAATTAAAATTAATTTTATGTGGTTTTCATGAAGCAACTATTATGGTGCAATCGGCATATAAAATTATAAATCCAGATGCAAAAAGATTGGTACTTAAATATACCACAGTTTCTGGAGTTACAGGTTTTGATGGTGTTAAAAAAGAACAGAAAAAAGCAGTCATTAAAAAGATTTAGGTATATTAGTTTATAATAAGTAAGCAAAGCGAACTGCTTTGAGTTTCTTCCCTTTGGGAAGATTAAGATGGGATTGAAAAAATTAAGATGGGATTAAAATGGCAGAAGAAAACACAATAACACTAACAATTACAGACAGAGAAGGCGAAACACACGAAGTAGAAGCGCCAACCGACATGAATATGAATTTAATGGAAGTAATTCGTTCTTACGAATTAGCGCCAGAAGGAACTATTGGTATTTGTGGTGGTATGGCAATGTGTGCTTCATGCCAATGTTATATCGAAACGGAAGATTTACCATTACCAAAAATGTCTGAAGACGAAGAAGATATGTTAGATCAGGCATTTTTTGTAGAAGATAACTCGCGTTTAGGATGCCAAATTTATATGAAAGACAAATTAAATGGTTTAAAAGTTACTTTAGCACCTGAATCTGAAGTGGAGTAATTTTGACATAATTTATCCGTATTGGACAATTGTACATGAACGGTTTGTATATGCTTAGTGCGGGACTTCAAAGAACTGTCTTATCGATTTAGTACTGAGTCAAATATAATATTTTGTTGTATTTTTTTCTTGCAATCCAATATTTTATATTTGGCGGACTTGATTAAAAGCACTTCACTTTGAATTTAGCACAAAACCGTAATTATCTGTTATATATCTTTGTTACCTACCGTTTCTTATTTTGGTTACATTTTTATTCATTTTTTTTCGTACAATTTTTTTAAAGATAAACTTCTTGAAAGGATTGAGTTTTTGACTATGTTTTGCATAAAATTCATCAGGCGTATCAAATAATCCAAAATCTTGATTAATACCTTTTTCTTGAATATATGTATTATTCAAATTCCAATCAATTACAGGGTTTTGAAAATTATCTGTATATGCACCATATCCACAAAATGTTGTTTTACATTCGCTATTTTCTTTTTGAAGTTTTGTAAGATACGCTTTATCTAAAATAACACCTTCCATAAAATACCATTTATCGTTTATAAACACTTCTGCCCAACTATGCAAAATGTTTTTTGGTGCAAGTTTATACCAAATTCCTGTAATTGCACCTTTTTGTAATGCTTTATCAATTGTGAAACCGTGTATTCTGTTTGGGATTTCTACGGCTCTTAGAAGTGCCATTAATAAGGTGGATTTTGTATTACATTGACCATAACCATCTTTTAAAACTTGTGATGCGGAAATGTCATCACTTAGGTTATATCCAAATAATATTTCATCTCTAACATAATTATAAACTGCTTTTGTTCTTTTAATTGTGTTAAGTTTCATCCATCCTCTTTCCAAAATTAATTTCTGTATATTTTGAATTGAATAGTCAAGTATTTCGGTTTCTTTTAAATAATTATCCATATTACTTTGCTTTTTTAATGTCTGCGAAAAACTTGTATGGCAAATGAAAAAGATTAATGCTATGCTAAATTTTCTAAAATTCATATCTATTTGGTTTATATCACAAAGGTGCAAACAGATTTACAAATAAAATTGTATTAACTGGCTAACTTTTTTGTATGAGTTTTGGATTGAAACCAAAAGTTTGTTTAAATACCTTAGAATAATGGGCGCTATCAGTAAAACCGAATTGAAATGCAGTTTCCGCTAAACTTTGTTTTTTTAGATGACTAAAAGATTTACTAATTCTATTCCATTGTTGAACTTTACGATAAGTAATTCCTGTGTTTTCTTTAAAAAGGTGTAAAAAACGACTTTCCGATAAATGCGCTCTTTCGGATATTTCTTTCACTGATATTATTCGGTTAATATTATTTTCTAAATATTCTATTACTTCTTTTATTCTATTATCTTTGTAATGGTTTTCATTTTCACATTCACAATTAAAAGCACTTAATAGACACCTGATTTCAAAAACAGTTCTTTTAAAATCTATTCTTTTTTCAAGAAAATTTATACTACAAATTTTTAACTGCTCAAAAATTGGATGATTGTATTCTGTAATTCCATTATTAGATAATTGGTTTAAATAATGTCCTATTGATGAAGTTGGATAGAATAACAATAGTAAATGTTGTTCACCACAAGATAATTGATGAGTTATATTACTTTTTATAAGGAAATTATTAAATTCTAATTCTTCTCCATTCTCTTTGGTTATAATTATTTTTGATTTCAGAGAAATACTAATTTGAATTGCATAGTGCTTATGTGGCAAATTGTCTTGGAATTTCCCTATGAAAAACCCCCAGTTATCTTTGATGTATATGTTATTTTGTTCTATGATTTTCGTCGTTTTTTTATGGTAGGCAACACTTCAATATAAAATAGTTTCAATGTTTTATATTTAATGTTCTGTAAACTTAGTATTTAAAATTCATTAAATCAAGAAAACTCAATAAAGAATCAAGAAAACTCAAAAAAAATAGAGTTTCGTTTTTTTTAAATAAAAACTAACTATTTTATGAACAAAAGTGTAAATTTGTACTTCAATTTTCTACTAACAAAAGAGAAGTTTTTTTTATATGGATAAATTTTCATTTTTAAATACCGTACATGCAGGTTTTATTGAAGACTTGTATCAAAAATATTTAAAATTTCCTGACGCAGTCGAACCAAGTTGGCGTAGTTTTTTTCAAGGTTATGATTTAGCAAACACAGATTTTTCCTTAACGGAAGAAGATGATATAGCATATATACCAGAACAGGTTCATAAAGAATTTCAAGTAATTGAAATGATTAACGCTTATAGATCTAGAGGTCATTTGTTTACAAGAACAAATCCAGTTCGTAACCGTAGAGTTTACAAACCAACTTTAGAAATTGAAAACTTTGGTTTATCAAAAAATGACTTAAATTCAAATTTTGAAGCAGGCGATATTTTAGGAATTGGTAGTCAATCTCTAAAAGAAATTATTAGACATTTAGATGCTATTTATTGTGATTCTATTGGTGTAGAATATATGTATATTCGAAACCCTGAAGAAATAAAATGGTGGCAAAACAGACTTAATGAAAATAATAATCATGCGAATTATTCTGTAGAATCAAAAAAATATATTCTTTCAAAATTAAATCATGCAGTTACTTTTGAAAGTTTTTTACAAACAAAATATGTAGGTCAAAAACGATTTTCCTTAGAAGGTGGCGAATCTTTAATTCCTGCAATTTCTGTGGCACTTTTTAATGCTGTTAAAGATTTTGGTGTTAAAGAAACCGTAATTGGTATGGCACATCGTGGTCGTTTAAGTACACTTACTAATATTTTCAGAAAACCAGTTAGAGAATTATTTAGCGAGTTTGAAGGTAAAGATTTCGAAGATCAAAATATTGATGGTGATGTGAAATATCATTTAGGGTTAACCTTAAATAAAACCTATCAAAACGGACAAAGTATTAAAATGAATTTAGTGCCAAATCCGTCGCATTTAGAAACCGTTGCCGCTGTTGCGGAAGGAATTACTCGTGCAAAGATAGATCGTAAATATAATGGCGATTCGTCTAAAATATTACCAATAATAGTACATGGCGATGCTGCAATTGCAGGTCAAGGTGTTGTGTATGAGGTGATTCAGATGAGTAAATTAAATGGTTATAAAACTGGAGGTACAATTCATATTGTAGTAAATAATCAAATTGGTTTTACTACTAATTACTTAGATGCAAGATCGAGTACCTATTGTACCGATGTTGCAAAAGTAACTTTATCGCCAGTATTACATGTAAATTCTGATGATGCCGAAGCAGTTGTACATGCAATGGAAATGGCATTGGAATTCCGTATGAAATTCAAGCGCGATATTTTTATTGACTTATTAGGTTATCGTAAATATGGTCATAATGAAGGTGATGAACCAAGTTTTACACAACCAAAATTATATAAGGCAATTAAAAAACATGATAATCCGTATAAAATTTATTCCGATAAATTAATTGCTGAAAACTCGATTGATGCTACGTATGTAAAGAAAATTACATCCGATTTTAAATCGATGTTAGAAACCGAATATGCCAAATCTAAAAAGGATACTACTTCTAATATAAAGCCTTTTATGGATCATACTTGGAAAGGTTTTTCTAGAAAACACCTTAAAGATATGTTGTTAACCGTAAAAACAAATTACGCAAAAACAAAGTTAGAAGGTATTGCTAAAGTAATTTCTACAGTTCCTGATAATGTAAAGTTTATCCGTAAAGCGGAAAGAATTTTAAAAGGAAGAGCAAAAATGGTTTTTGAAATCGATGCTTTAGATTGGGGAATGGCAGAAAATCTTGCTTACGGTTCTTTAATGGAAGAAGGTTTTAACGTACGTATTTCAGGTCAAGATGTAGAACGTGGAACGTTTTCGCACAGACATGCAATTTTGCGTGATGAACTTACCGAAAATAGAATCAATTTATTAAATACCAATAAAAATAATAAAGGTGAAATGTTTATTTACAATTCACACTTATCAGAATATGGCGTTTTAGGCTTCGATTATGGTTATGCTATGGCAAATCCAAATACGTTAACCATTTGGGAAGCACAATTTGGTGATTTCTCAAACGGAGCGCAAATTATGTTTGACCAATATATTTCGGCAGCAGAAGACAAATGGAAATTGCAAAACGGAATTGTAGTTTTATTACCGCACGGTTACGAAGGTCAAGGTTCAGAACATTCTTCTGCAAGAATTGAACGTTATCTACAATTATGTGCTATCGATAATATGAATGTTGCTAATTGTACAACACCAGCAAATATTTATCATTTGTTGAGAAGACAAATGAAACGTGATTTTAGAAAACCTTTAATTGTTTTTACACCAAAAAGTTTATTGCGTCATCCAAAAGCAGTATCTACAATAAATGATTTAGCAACAGGCGGTTTTCAAGAAGTTATAGATGATACATTAGATAAAAAAAATGTAAAGAAACTAGTTTTTGTTTCGGGTAAATTCTATTATGATTTACTAGCGGAAAGAGAGAAACTAGAAAGAAATGACGTTGCTTTAATTAGAATTGAGCAGTTATTTCCGTTACATAAAGAGAAAATTCAGAAAATAATAGACAGTTATAAAAATGTAACCGAATATATTTGGGCACAAGAAGAACCAAGAAATATGGGCGCTTGGAGTCACATGTTAGAACGTTTTGATATGGTAAAACTAAATTGTTGTTCCAGACCATTTTACGCAGTTCCTGCGGCAGGTTCTAGCGCAAGATTTAAAAGAAGACATCAAAGAGTTATAGATAGTGTTTTTTCCCATCTTCCGTCTTCCCAAAGGGAAGAAACTGAAAATCAAAAAGGATAAAACGCAGATGAAGTAAAAAACAATATTTTAAATAAAAGAGAATACTTTGAGTTCCTTCCCTTTGGGAAGGTTAGGATGGGTTTAAAATAAAAAGATATGATATTAGAAATGAAAGTTCCTTCACCAGGAGAATCAATTACAGAAGTAGAAATAGCACAATGGTTAGTAGAAGATGGCGATTATGTAGAAAAAGATCAACCAATTGCTGAGGTAGATTCCGATAAAGCAACCTTAGAATTACCAGCAGAAGAAAGTGGAATAATTACTTTTAAAGCAGAAGAAGGCGATGCAGTTGCTGTTGGAGCAGTAGTTTGTTTGATTGATATGGATGCTAAGAAACCAGAAGGAGATTCTAGCGAAAAGGTAAAAGCGAAAAGCGAAGAACCTGCTGATAATTCAACATCAAAAATTCAACATTCAACATCTAAAGAAACCTACGCTACAGGAACAGCATCACCAGCAGCAAAGAAAGTTTTAGCAGAAAAAGGAATGGATACAAGTTCTATAAAAGGAACAGGAAAAGACGGTAGAATTACCAAAGAGGATGCTTTAAAAGCAGTGCCATCTATGGGTACGCCAACTTCTGGCGGAAATCGTGGTTCTTCTCGTAAAAAAATGTCGATGTTACGTAGAAAAGTAGCACAACGTTTAGTTGCGGTTAAAAACGAAACAGCAATGTTAACTACATTTAACGAAGTTAACATGCAACCAATATTTGACTTACGTAAGATTTATAAAGAAGACTTTAAAGCAAAGTATGGTGTAAGTTTAGGGTTTATGAGTTTCTTTACAAAAGCAGTTGTTAGAGCTTTAGAAATGTATCCTGATGTGAATTCAATGATTGATGGAGATTTTAAAATTGCACATGATTTTATAGATATTTCCATTGCAGTTTCTGGTCCTAAAGGATTAATGGTGCCAGTAATTAGAAATGCTGAAAACCTAACTTTTAGAGGAGTTGAATCGGATGTAAAAAGACTTGCAATAAGAGCAAGAGACGGACAAATAACAGTTGATGAAATGACTGGCGGCACATTTACCATAACAAATGGTGGTGTTTTTGGTTCTATGTTATCTACACCAATTATTAATCCACCACAATCTGCAATTTTAGGAATGCATAATATTGTAAATAGACCAATGGCAGTTAATAATGAAGTTGTAATTCAACCAATTATGTTTGTTGCTTTATCTTATGATCACAGAATTATTGATGGTAAGGAATCTGTTGGTTTTTTAGTTGCAGTTAAAGAAGCATTAGAAAATCCTTTAGAATTATTAATGAATGGTGATGCTAAAAAAGCATTAGAAATGTAAAATGAATCAAGAAATTAAAAATCATATCATTGCAATTTGCAATGAGAAAATTAATAAAAAAGGACAAACCGTTGGTTTGTCCTTTTATGCTTTTTTTAAGAATAAAAACGATAACCCAGAATTGCTTTTTGAAGTTGCTACTTGGTGGATAAAAATACACAAATTAGATCATTTTGAAAAAGCAGTAAAGATTAAAAATATGATTTTAAATGAATAATCATTAATACGTATTCACACCGTGACTTTAAGTCACGGTGTGAATTATTTAAGGTCTTAGTAATAAGAAACAGAAAATGAAATCCAATATATTTAAAATAAAAAATGCACATTTAATATTTTCGGTATTGATTGTGTTGCCAGTTGGATTGTTATATGGTTTAAATCCAAGTAAAATATTACCGCAAGTATTCGGTTTTGAAGTGCAAGATTTAGAATTAAAAAATATTTTTAGAGCGACAATGGGTTTGTACCTAGCATTATCTACTTATTGGATAATCGGAATACTCAAACAAAAACATTGGCAAACAGCAACATTAATAAATGTATTATTTATGGGCGGTTTAGCATTTGGCAGAATAATAAGCACCATTTTTGATGGTTATTCTTGGCAATTTACGATTGGTTTACTATTAGAATTGTTATTCCTATTTTGGGGAATACATAATCTAAAGAAATATTCAAGCGTAAATTAGTTTTTAAAAATATTATTTTAGTGTATAATAAAAATTGGCAATTAAGTAATCATTTTTAGTCAAAATTTAGACCTTCAAGGTTTTTAAAACCTTGAAGGTCTAAAATTGTAAATTATATTTTTTGTTATGTCCAATAATTTTCCATAAAAAAACTGCTTTTATTTCTAAAAGCAGTTCAATAAATTAATTCAAATGAAACTTAAAATAATT
>Ga0256834_1001285_pt1 | contig 17339 bp, 17 predicted proteins | sample 4281140metaG_FD_190536 | JGI IMG/M metagenome (GOLD analysis project Ga0256834, IMG submission 190536) | Hydrothermal vent microbial communities from East Pacific Rise, Pacific Ocean - 4281-140 | ecosystem: Environmental > Aquatic > Marine > Hydrothermal vents | place: Pacific Ocean: East...
GGCCCACTCAAGGACGTTCTAAAGCTCAAACACATGGAAGCCATGACCAAATAGACCGTGATTAAGCTTTGTTTTTTGTTTAATATCTTTGATGGACCGTATCTTCGAGCTTGAGTGATATTGGAGGATCTATACTTCCTTTCCAAATCATCTAGCTGGATCATAGAATACTCATCTCCAAAACCTTTATATTCAAAAATTCTCATTTTCATCCAGTTATATTGTGATTATGGTGAGAAAATATGAATACCACAGAGGTCCTAAGAAGGCTCTCTGAACTGGGGGATGTCTTCACCAAGAAGGAGGCCCAAGAGAAGCTTGGCATAACTACAAGACAGCTAAACTACTACCTTAACATTCTCCTCAGAGAGGGATTTCTTCGGAGAATCGCCAAGGGCATCTACACCCTCTCCTTAGAACCTGGAAGGGCCTCTTCGCCTCACGAGTTCCTTTTAGGCCAGTTGTTGGTGCCTAACGGGGCAGTTGCGTACTGGTCCGCCCTCAACTACTACGGGTTAACAGAGCAGATTCCAAGAACGGTTTTCATCCAAACTCCAGTAAAGAGGGGTTACAAGGAGCTCTTGATACTTGATGGCAAGAGGTTCAGGGTAGTTGTAGTCCGACCTGAGAAGTTTTTTGGAATTAGAACCATACGCCTTGGACGCAGGGAGGTTCGGATAACAGATCCAGAAAAGACGATAGTGGACTGTCTAGACAAGCCTAAGTACTGCGGGGGAGTAATCGAGGTCGTTAAGGCCCTCAAGAACGCGAGGCTGGATTATGAAAAGTTGCTGGAATATGCTGAACGGATGAAGAGCAAGGCCATTCTGAAGCGTTTGGGATTTTTAAGTGAGAAGCTGGGGCTTGGGATTGAGAATGAAATCCAGCTTTCTGAAAATGACAAGAAGAGCTTCGCACTCCTCGACCCCTCAATGCCCTCTGGAGGCCGCTTCAGCTATCGGTGGGGCCTGAGGATTAATGTTCCGGAGGATTATTGGGAGGAGGTAGAATGATTGAGGAGGAGATAAAGGCCCTGAGTTCTGAGCTTGGGGTTCCGGTTTCTACTGTTGAGAAGGACTATGCTATAAGCTGGATGCTCTATGGGCTCTGGAAGTCAAAGTTTTGGAGAGTACTGGCATTCAAAGGAGGTACCTGCCTGAAAAAAGCTTATTTTTCAGACTACCGGTTTTCCGAGGACCTTGACTACACCCTGCTTTTAGAGGAGCCGGATATAGGGGATGTCCAAGCTAAAATAGCCGAAGCCGTTGAAGCGGCCAATGAGGGGCTCGTTCAGTTCCTTGATTTTGAACTGAGGCCAAGATACGGAGTGAAGCTTTTTCCGGGAGAGCTTCTTGGGTTTGAAGTTCGGATTCCGTTTAGACTGCTCAGCAGAACCGGAAATCCTCCGAAGATTAAGATGGACATAACCCTCGAAAAGTACGAGAAGATACTGCTACCTCTCCAAGAAAGGCCGATTCTGCATGGGTATTCAGACAGCCCAAGGTTTTCTGTGGTAAGCGTTAGGACCTACAGCTTGGAGGAAATACTGGCTGAGAAAATCAGGTCTCTGTTCCAGAGGACAAGGCCGAGGGATTTGTATGATATATGGTTTCTAAAAAGCATTGCTGACCTGGGAAGTGTGACACAGATACTCCGTCCCAAGTTTGAGGCTAAGGGGGTTGAACCTGATATAAATGCCCTTCAAGGTAGAAAGCCCTACTATGAAAGGGCCTGGGAGAGCAGTCTGGGTCATCAGTTGAGGGAACTTCCAGAATTTAGTACCGTATGGAACGATGTTCTAGAATTAGTAAAGGAGGTTCTAAGTAATCTGGGCAGTTTCGAGGAGTAAAATTCCTCCATACCTAACCTCTAAAAGTTTGGACCGAATTGAACTCTCTTTTTAATGGACCCATGCCTAGCTAATCTTTTAATTGCAACTGCAGTGGAACTTCTAATTGTTGTTGAGACTGAAACAAAAACTGTAGAAAATGGAAGTGAGTTCAAAGTTTAGGCTAAGAGCTCTGAATTAATGTGAAACTCTAACAAAAGTTGCCAAGCTATAGAAGGCTATGCTAGTTATGAGCTAATAGATAAGTGCATGCCCTGACAGCGATAGGCTGAATTATTAAAATTATCATAAAGAATGCTCATAACAGAGCATTGAAGGGTTCGAGAAAGGGAGAGTTAGGGATATAGATATGGAAAGCCCTTTTCTGTGTTCTCATGAGTTCTATAGCGTTTTATCAAATTCTATCCTGTTCTACCCAGTTTCATCCTGTTTCGAATCAGCTCCTCAGAATTCCGACAGATAACAGTTGGGCATTCCAAGTTCTCAGAAGACCTTCTAGAACATGCATTTTCATACCTAAACTCACAATCTCCAAATCAAACACACGGTGAGTTACCCAGACTTGCTAAATTAATTTAGATTATTGGCTTTATTCAGAGTGAAAATCCAGCTAACGTACTATCATTGAAGATTCTGTTTGTATCTTTTTCCTTCTACAGTATCCCACCACTCATCTTCTGGTCTGTTCCAGTCTTCGGCTAAAATCGGCTCAATGTTCCTCAGCATTCCTAAAATAAACTCTTCATCTTCATCCTTTGGGTCATGGCAAATTTTCTTTCTCTTCTTATCATAAATCAATGTCACCAAACCTCCCCCTCCTCCCGGATCAGCTCTGAATAAGATTCATAAAAGAATACCATCTGATTTTTCATCTTTTCTGCCTTCACTCTGTATTTATAGGCGAGTGTCTCAACGATGGTGACTTTTCGCTCAAGGAATCCCTTCTTGTATAGGCGGTACAAAAACATCCTGATAAAAGCTTCCCATTTTCCGTCGCCTAATGCCTCTGGAGAGAGAATTGAGGCTTTTAGGAGCTCATCTATGAGTTCTCTAACTGTAAACCACACCCAGTCATTCTGGGCCAGGTGGCTTAGGACGAATATTTTTACCCTTATTCTTAGATAGTCTTCTGTGTTTTCTTTTAGCTTATTTTGAAGTTTGAGTAGATCTATATAGACATCATCGAGAGTCAGCTTTGAAATTTCAACTCTGGCATTTTTACTTTTCATCTTCCCGTGCTTTCTGACAGCATATCTTCCCATTTTAATAAACACCCCCAAGACAGTTCACGTTATCTCCCCTATTCCTATGGAGGTTGCTCTGGATTCGGAATACGGATACTTGGAGAAGAACTTCTGGGAGGTTTCCTCGCTTAGAACTAGAAGAAGTTCTGGCATGGCTTCGTCTATTATTGAGTCAACGAACAGTCTTGTAAGTCTTTTATACCTTCTGCGGAATCTTTTATCCTCTGTAAGCGAGATGTAGTGCATGAAGTCAACGCCTTCTGCTCTCCCTAAAAGATAGTTCTTGTACCTCCTTAGCTCATCAACGAGCCGAATTCCGCTTAGAAAATTCATGAAATCGACTCTGCCATCGTCTACTAGGCTGTATATCATGTTCTGAAGATGGCTGTCAAAGAACTTTCTGAATAGTTTAATTGTGATTATCGGCTTATCCGGACTGCAGTGCTTAAGCCAAGGATACTTGTGGTAGATTTCTTCCAGCTTTTTACGGCTTCTAAACGTCTCTTTAGGGGTGTAGTAGTGTGTAAATATTTTGTCTATTGAATAGAAACCGAAAATTGGCTGTGTGGGGTCTAGAACATATTTCTTTTTAAAAACCTTGAGTTCGTTCACCAATATAGGATGTATGAATATTGGAGTAACTCCTCCCCCATCTCGCCGTAGCTTTGCTCTCCTAAAGTATATTATCCCTTCTGTGAGGTCTATTTGCTTGATTCTTCTACCTGTGTCGTCAGAAGTAATGAATTGGAGATCGTTAATTTCTGAGCCCCTAGCTCCGGTCATAAGGGCTATTAGAGTAGCAAGCCGAACCTTTTCTACTGTGATTGTGGGGCGTTCTGAGATGAGAACCGAAAGCCATTTCAGTGCAAGCTTTATTTGATCCGGAGAAACAACCTTTTCCTTCTCCCTTTTTCTGTGGGTCTGTAGTTGTATTGCCTTTGATCTCATAGCTATTACTGATACCAATCTCAAGTAGAGGTTTGGATTAAAGACTTCGTCTCCTAAGGCTCGGGTTAAACTGATTCCGTATTTCTCCCAGAGGATGTGCTTCAACGCTTCTTCAGTGTACTTAACCACAACCCTAAATGTGTGGGTAGATTTGCTCCTTCGAGGGTCTTTGAGGTATTCTGAAAACACCTGATACACATCCATTGCGGTCAGTTTTATTATGGGGTTATCATCAGCTATGGGCCCTTTTATTCTCAGCAGGTACTCAATGAACGTGTTTATTGCAAACGATTTATTCTGAAAGGTGCCTGGACTCAGCTGTTTTAAGTTTCTCAAGCTTATGAGTTCTTCTTTATATTCATCTATGTCTCTAAGGTCGAGGAGTATGTAATCATCGGAGGAGTAACGGACGGGCAGTTTTTGAGGGCCTCCAAATCGTTTCCTCCTCATAGTTCATGCCGCCCTTGATAATGTTCTAAATTGTTCTATGAATATTCAAAGTTTATAAACATTGCTGAATTGCATACATTAACCTATGACATTGATTATATCGGAATATTTATATACTATAAGAGCATAATTAGCGCATACTTTAAGGCTATATAAGAACGTTAGAGCATACGATTGGTTTTGTGCTTATGTACAAAACGCATACAAAAGAGGATTTAGGATGACACTCCTCATTGGTGGGTGAACAGTGGCTACACAGTTAAGGGTTCAATGGGTACAATTAAAAGGTTTCGCTTTTCCTAGAACATCCACCCATACTTTGAGACATGTACTTCTATAAGTTTCTCGGCATCATCCACCGAACCATCCCAATGAATCATGTTGGGACTAAATGGGGATGGTGTTGCTCTATCGTGAATTCCTGTTGTTCCGTGCTTTTGATGTTTGTGCTTCCTTAGTGGGAGACTGTTTTGTAATCTGCGGGTATGTTCTATGTCCGAACATAGCACGGTCGTGGCTTTATGTTCAATAACCTCGATAGTTTCAAGAACAATTTCGATGTTAGTGAGCATCTGTGATGATGCCTTAATTCGAGTACCGACGACGCGTAACAGCCTACAGGCCTCAATAACATCCCAGTGGCTCTTCCATCGGAGCGAATGCATTCCTTCCAAAAGGTCATTTAATTCAGTGGACAGGGATAGCGTTTCAAGAACATTGAGCAGTTCGGTTATCTCTTCTCTCACAAAACTCGGGTTCCAGCTTAAATGCTCTAAAACCTCTGCGAGTTTCTGAAGCCTAGCACCAACAGTTGGATTTTCAGTGCTGTTCATCAGACTACTGTTCAGATTAAACTTATTTAAACATTCTGACAAAAGAGACTTGGTGGCCATGATGCGACTCATTCCGCTCGCCTCCGAAAGCCTCGGTGTTAGGAGCCTGGCAACTTTCGTTGAAGCCGGGGGAATAAAAATCCTAATCGACCCCGGCGTCGCCCTCGGACCTAAACGCTACGGCCTTCCGCCGGCGAAAATCGAACTCGAAACCCTTCAAAAGATGAGGAGGAAGATACAGGGCTACGCGAGGAAGGCCGATATCGTGACGATTTCCCACTACCACTACGACCACCACACGCCATTCTTCGAGGGCCTCTACGAGAGCTCCAGCGAAGCCTTTGCGAGGGAAATCTACGAGGGGAAGCAACTCTTCATAAAGCACCCCACCGAGAACATCAACTTCAGCCAGAGGAAGCGGGCCTGGGCCTTCCTCAAGAAGGCGGAGCCGATAGCAGAGAAGGTTGAGTTCGCCGACGGGAGGAGCTTCGACCTCGGCGGCGTTACGCTGGAGTTCTCGCCGGCGGTTCCTCACGGCAGCGAGGGTTCAAGGCTTGGCTTCGTGGTTATGGTTCTCATCGACGACGGAACCCGGCTAATCCACGCCAGCGACATACAGCTCCTTAACAGGAAAGCGGTAGAGTGGATAATCGAGAAAAACCCCGACGTCCTCATAACGGGCGGCCCGCCGACTTACCTTGGAAAGCGCGCCGAGGGGAGCTGGGAAACGGGAATTAAAAACCTCAACGAGATAATCCGCGAGACGAACGCCCGAATAATCCTCGACCACCACATCGTCAGGGACAAGAACTACCCGCGCTTCTTCGACGAGCTTGAGAAGAGGCCGGAAACCTTCGCCGGATTTCTGAAGGTCGAGGACAAACCTCTCGAAGCCTACCGGAGGGAGCTCCACAGAATAGAGGGGGGTGAAAGGGCGGAAGTGCCGTTCCACATTTAGGTTTCCCTGAACAATAGAAGATACACCGTGACGTCCTCGCTACCGCTGTAGAGCCTGAAAGACACTTCGCCGAAATTGTCACATCCACCCTTTCCGTACTGCAACCAGCCACCAGAAGCGATTAGGGTGAAGTCTCTTACGGTGGCGTAGGGTGCGCTGAGGGTTGTGAGGCCGGAGAAATAAACTTTGCAGAGTTCATTGTTCGGTGTCCTGACTCTCACGGCGTAGGTTGGGTATGGAATTCCGGTGTAAGTTCTGGTCCCATTAGTGAAGTTGGGTGAAAGACGTTGGATGCGCAACCCGCTGACGTTGATGGATTCTGGTCTAAAATTTATCCCGCAGCGTTCGTCGTGGAGAAAAAGGAGAACGTATCCATAGGTTTCGTTTCCCACCTGCATCGCGGTTTCGTTTATCACCCTTGAATCTGAAAGAAAAAGCCTTGTGAAGTTCGAGAACCTCTCCAGTTCTGAACCTTTTTTCTCTTCAATCGTCCGGTAGATTTCTTTTGCCCTCCCCAGCTCTTCCTTCATGAGCTCAACGGCGAGTTCGTACGCTGAACTGTTTGCTGTGATACCGTCGGCGTTGTTCAGGGCCGTAACGTTTCCACGGTTCGGGCAGGCAACGGGGGTTATCGAGAAAGCTGAAGGCTTTTCATGGTCGGATACGCAACCTGCTGCGAGAACGAGTGCAATCATCAGCAGAGGGGTTAACACTCTGGCCGACATTCTCAACACTATTGGAACTTATCGTTAAACCTTTATACACTTTGCTGAGCTTCGCCCGGAGAAGCTCTGCCCACCTCCGTGTCCCTTTCAGTGTTTCCCCTCTTTCTGATAAAATCCAGGTATACTAGGAATTTCCGAGGAAACCCTTAAATCGGCCATTGAGAAGTTTAATTCAGGTGATAGGGATGAGGAGCTTTTACATCGCTCACGAGGATGAGATAAAGGCCGGAAAGACGACGGACGTCTACTTCATCAGGACGAGGAAGATACTGACCGAGAAGGGAATCCACAGGAAGGTTTTTGCGGACGTCACGACGACTTCCCTTCCAAGGGGATGGAAGTGGGGGGTCTTAGCTGGAATCGAGGAGGTCGCGAAGCTCCTTGAAGGCCTGCCCGTGAACGTCTACGCGATGAGAGAGGGCACGATATTCCACCCCTACGAGCCGGTTCTCCAGATTGAAGGCTACTACGAGGAGTTCGGGATCTACGAGACGGCTCTGCTTGGAATGCTCAGCCAGGCGAGCGGAGTAGCGACGGCAGCGCTGAGGATAAAGATTGCCGCGAACTTCAAGCCGATCTACTCCTTCGGGATAAGGCACATGCATCCTGCCATAGCGCCGATGATTGACAGGTCGGCCTTCATAGGCGGCTGCGACGGCGTGAGCGGTGTTCTTGGGGCGGAGATGATAGGGGAGAAGCCCGTCGGAACCATGCCCCACGCGCTAATCCTGACGGTCGGCGACCAGGTGAAGGCCTGGAAGTACTTCGATGAAGTGGTTGAGCCAGAAGTTCCAAGAACGGCCCTTGTTGATACGCTCTGCGACGAGAAGTTCGAGGCGCTGATGGCGGCCGAGGCTCTGGGCAAAAGACTCACAGCGGTAAGGCTCGATACACCGAGTTCCAGGAGGGGGGACTTCAGGAAGATTATCGAGGAGGTTCGCTGGGAGCTCAACTTAAGGGGCTACGACTGGGTGAAGATTTTCGTGAGCGGTGGGCTGGACGAGGAGAGCATAAGGGAAATCGTTGATGTTGCAGATGCCTTCGGCGTCGGTTCTGCAATAGCGAGCGCAAAACCCGTTGATTTCTCGCTCGACATCGTTGAGGTTGAGAGAAAGCCGATAACGAAGCGCGGGAAGCTGAGCGGACGCAAGCAGGTCTACCGCTGTGAGAACGGCCACTACCACCGCGTTCCGGCCGATAAAAAGCTCGAACGCTGTCCCGTCTGCGGGGCTAAAGTGGAGCCGCTCCTGCAGCCGCTCATCGAGAACGGTGAGATAGTGGCCGAGCTCCCGAAGGCGAGGGAGATAAGGGAGTACGTCCTCGAACAGGCCGAGAAGTTCAAGCTTGGTCTCGATTGAGTTTTTAGAACCCTAAGAAGTGCACGATAAGAGGAAAAGGGAGGTCCTCAGACCTCCTCAATGCTGATAGCACTAACAGGGCAGGCCTCCATAGCTTCCTTGGCGCAGTTGTAGAGGTTCTCGTCCTCGATAACCTCGACAACCGGCTGAGCCTTGCCCTCGTCGTTCATCTCGAAGACGTCCGGGCAGAGGCTGGCACAGATGGCGTCACCAATGCAGGTGTCCTGGTCGACGGTAACCTTCCACGCCATGGCGCATCACCGCTTTTAGATGAACGGGGACGAATATAAACTTTTCGTTCTCAAAAAAGACTCCTCAATGACCGGTAGGGGAAAGAGGAGCAAAAGCCGTCGCCGATGAACATTGAGAGGCAGGGTTGGTCAGTAAAGACCAAGCTTTTTCTTGTACTCCGGGCTGATTCTGTCCGGTGTCCAGGGCGGGTCGAAGGTAAGCTCAATCTCCGCATCCCTAACGCCCGGAATCTCGAGGATTTTGTCCTCCACCGCGCGGAGAATCCACATCGTCAGCGGGCACCCTGGGGTTGTCATCGTCATCTTGACGTAGACCGTGTTGTCGGGCCTCACCTTGACTTCATAGATTAGGCCCAGGTTCACAACGTCGATTCCAATCTCGGGGTCTATGACCTCTTTGAGCTTTTCAAGAACCATCTCCTCGGTTATCTTGACGTTTCCGGTTTCCTTGACTTCCCTCTCGCGGTTTATGGTGATTAAACCGACGCCCTCAAGCTTCCCGAGTTCGGAGTGGAGCTTTATGAGGACGTTGTCTATATCAGGTGTGTCCTTTGCAAGGGTAACCGTGACGTTGCCCTTCTCATCAACCTCTATTGAACGGACGAACTTTTCGTCAACGATTGACTTCACGACCTTCTCAACCTCTTCTTTTGTGACCATGCTCATCACCGGCTCAACTTAAAAACTACACATTTAAACCTTTTGGGCCAAATCTGAGAACTACCGGTTGAGAACGTCCCTCATCAGCTCGACCGCCATTGCGGGACTTAAGGCCCCGGCGCGGGTCTCCCTCAGGATTCTCTGGAGGGCCAGTCTCTTTGTTGAGGGACTCCTTCTGAAAAGCTCCCAGAGAAGAGGACAGCCAAAGCTCAGCTCATATTTTCCGCCGATTATTTCGATAATCTCTCCCTTGTCGAGCGCGAGAAAGGCAGGAAGATTGAGGACAACCAGGTCGTTCTTCTCGTAAATCGAAATCAGGCCGGAGCTAAGCATGTCCCCCGTCGCGAGGATTCTCACGCCAAGCTCCCTCGCCTTCCTCTCAACGGCTTCCATGACCATTGAGTGACAGCGGCCGCATATCGGCGCGCCCTTTTCAATGAGTTCCATCATCGCCTCCTCGTAACCCGGCACATCAACGAGCACAGCCCCTTCGGAGCGAACCTTTTGAAGGGTTTCACCGTCCATCTGGGGGAGCTTCGCCGTTATCGGGACGGCCTCAAACCCGGCCCACCGGAGGATTTTCAGCGTTGCGGTGCTGTCGGAGCCGGCTGAGAATGCCACCGCTACTTTAACACCCGTCTGGGTTCCCTTAAAGCTGCTCCCTTCTAAACGGAGGAGGATGAGACCTCTAAGCCGGGAATACGCGCTCTCGCCTATCGCTTCCCTCACGCGCTCGAGGGCTTCAAGGTTGTAGCGGAGGCGATAGCGTTTGGCCGGGTCTTGGGTGGGGGTGAGCATGTTCTGGTTTTCTCAGCTGCGGTTTAAAAGTTCTCGGGAAAACCTTAAAAGAGACCCTTCCAAACCCCATTTACGGACAAAAATCCTTCTGGAGGGATTAGAAATGAGGGAAATAGTTGAGAGGGTTAAGGCTAAGACGAGCATTCCGGTTTACGAGAGAACCGTTGAGAACGTTCTTTCGGCGATTCAGGCCAGCAGTGACGTGTGGCGCATCGTCGACCTCAGCGAGGAGCCTCTTCCTCTCGTCGTTGCCGTTATGGAGGCGCTCCACGAAGGGGGATACATAACCTTTGACGGCCCGAACGTCGTTCTCACGGAGAGCGGCAGACGGCTTGTCGAGAAGTATGGAATCGGACCGAGAAGGGACTACACGTGCACCCACTGCGAGGGCAAGACTGTGGAGCTTTCGGCCTTCAGCGACCTGCTCGAGCAGTTCAAGGAGATAGTCAGGGACAGGCCCCGGCCGAAGCACGACTTCGACCAGGCCTACGTTACGTCCGAAACGACCGTTGCGAGGGTAGCTCTCATGCACAGCAGGGGCGACCTTGAGAACAAGGAGGTGTTCGTTCTCGGCGACGATGATTTAACCAGCATCGCCCTGATGCTCAGCGGTCTGCCCAAGAGAATAGCGGTTCTCGACATCGACGAGAGGCTCATGAAGTTCATCGAGGAGACCGCCGACGAGATTGGCTACTCCGACATCGAGATATTCACCTTCGATTTGAGGGAGCCGCTCCCGGACTACGCGCTCCACAAGTTCGACACCTTCATCACCGACCCGCCCGAGACCGTCTATGCGATACGCTCTTTCATCGGCAGGGGAATTGCAACGCTGAAGGGTCCGGGTTGCGCCGGCTACTTCGGCATAACAAGGAGGGAAAGCTCCCTCGACAAGTGGCGCGAAATCCAGAGGCTTCTCCTAAACGAGTTCAACGTGGTCATAACGGACATCATCAGGAACTTCAACGAGTACGTCAACTGGGGTTATGAAGAGGAAACGCGCGCCTGGAAGCTCCTGCCGGTCAAGGTAAAGCCGTCCTACAACTGGTACAAGAGCTACATGTTCAGGATTCAGACGCTTGAAGGCTCGAAGGGCTTCGAGGAGAAGATAGAGGTCGGCGACGAGCTCTACAACGACGAGGAAGCCTCGACCACATGAAACTCGGAAAGCTCTTGGACTGTCTCAGGAAAAAGCTCGGCCGGGTTCCCGGCCTTCACCCACTTATTCTCTACGGTTCCCTCATCAGGGGAGATTTCATTCCAGGAACGAGCGACGTGGATTTCTTCGCGGTTCTTGAAGTATGATATACCGCGCCTACCTTGACGGCAGAAAAACACCCTTCTCGGAGGGATTTTTGGCGGAGTTCGTAGAGAAAAGAATTGAGAAGATGCGCGAATCATTTCTTTCGTGACTTCCGGGATTTCTTGCCCTTCCTTTCCCTCCTTGAGACCACCGCAAGCCCGATGACCGAGACCACTATCAGCGTGACCGCTATGTAGCCGAGGTAGAAGTCGCTTATTCCCCCACTCCTTCCGGTTTCAGTCAGCGGTCTCTTCCAGGGCACCACAGCCACGAAACCGCCCACGGGGACGGCCTTTACCACGAGGGGATGGTCATAGGGGTAGACCATTACGTAGCCGTCTGCGTTCCCAACGTTGGCCGAGTTCGTGGTGTTCTCTACGAGCCTTCCGTCTTTAATTACGAAGAACCTTGCCTTTGTCAGTTCGACGGTGCCACCGCCGGTTTTTGGCTCCGGAATGTTAGCGTAGAGGAACTTCCTGAGGAATGTGTATCCCCTGTTGTAAGTTGTCGTGTTTTCGAGTCCCGAGTTCAGGAGTGCCTTGAGGATTTCCGCCGTGCTTTTAATGTTATCGGGGGAACCCGCGGTGTAGCCCCATGCACCGTCCGGGTTCTGACGCTTTTTGATAATCTCAAAAGTCTCGTTGAACGCTTTCGTATAGTTAAAGCGGTGGAAGTCCATCAGGGCGTAAGCGTAGTAGTAGTTTGGATACTTCGTCGTAAGGTTTGAGGCGAGCCAGTTCATTATGGAGGTGTAATTAAGGCTCACGTTGAGGCTCGAGAGGACCCACACCACGTAGGCTGTGTTGAAGAAGTTCCCCCAGTGGTTGTTGCTCTCGTTTTTCAGGAGGTAGCTGACCTCCCGCCCGTAGGGTTTCCCAAGAATGTGGTTGATTCTCGCTATCTCAGCCACCATCCACGGCCTCAGCTTCGTGAAGTTGAGGTTCGAGAGGTCAACAGTCTGGTTGCACTCGACGTAGTACTTGGCCAGGACAACAGCCTCCCATTCAAACTTGGGCTTTACCTTGAGCATGTATGGACAGGCAATCGGCTTTAAGTCGGAGAAGCCCGGGAGCTGGGCGGCTTCGAGGAGGTCGGGGGGCTGGTACTTCAAGTTTCCCCAGAAGCCGAAGTGGACGGATTTAACCAGTTCCTCCTCATATTTTTTATCTCCCGTTGCGTAGAGGAGAAGCGCCAGCGATGCGGGGTCATCGAGGTTCGAGCTTATTTGAACGTTCTTACCTGTGAGGTAGGCTATCGCAAACGCTTTGTAGAGGGCATTAACCCCGGTTGCATCAACGCTCTCAAGTCCCTTCAGGTCCCCCAGCGCCATGTAGCCGAATATCATACCCATCGTGGTCTTCGGCTGATGGGTTTGGAGGTAGTATATCCCATTCTCTATCGCCTTCTTAACGGGAATCCAGGAGTATTTGAAGTCCTCGTATTCTTTCAGGGCCACAACGGCAAGCGCCGTGTCTGTGTAGTCGCCGAAGGAGCCGTCTTCCCTCTGCTTGTACAGGAGCCAGTAAACGCCCGCGTGAATCGTTCTGTTGAAGAGACCTCTGGCTATTGATTCACCCCTCATGAGAGCCATCAGCGCCAGGGCCGTGTACTTCGCCTGTGGGGCCATACCGTACTGATACGCCCACGCCCCATCCGGAGTTTTAAGCCTCATGAGCCACGTATCGGCTTCGAGAACGTAGGTGTAGTCGTGAGCTTTGTACAGGGCTATCGCCGCCAAAGCCGTCGCTGGAATCGTTGGGGTGTACACGTAGGGAACGTATCCAGCCCTGACGAACCCGGAGCTGAGGGGAAGAATCAGGAGCGCGACTAGCAGAAGCGCCGCTGTCTTTCTCATTCCAACACCTCCAGAGGAGAAAAGAAAAGGGGGTTAAAAGACTTCAGCCGTAGTATATCTTTACCTGCAGGAAGTAGTTGGCGGACCAGTAGTAGGTGCTGTACGCGTAGACCACGAAGTACCACGTTCCGGGCTGTGGGTTGTTGTAGCTCACGTATTCATCCGAACCGTAGTTGGTTGAACTCGTGACGAGGTTCTGGTTCGGGTCGTAGAGGTAGAGGTCGAGGTCGTCGTAGCTGCTTCCGTAGAGGTAGCCCTCAATCTTGGTGGCGCCGCTGTTGACGGTAACGGTGTCAACGACGTAGCTTCCGTAGGTGACGCTGCCGGTGAAGTTCTTAACGACGACGGTCTGGCTGGGCTGGCTTGGCTGGGTCGGGGTGGTGTTGGTGTTGTTCGTCGGAGTCGTGGTGTTGGTTGGGGTCGTAGTGTTGGTCTCGTTGCTTGGAGTGCTCGGCTGGCTCGGGGTCGTGGTGTTTGCGCCAGCTGTGACGGTTCCTCCCTCGTCAAGGACCTCGAGCTTGTAGTTGGCGCTTCCTGAGTAGCTCACGATGAGGAAGTACCAGGTTCCCGGGGTGGGGTTCCTGTAGGCAACCTTCTCGAAGCCGTAGTAGCTGGTGTCCGAGTAGTCAACGAGCTGGCCGTTCGGGTCATACATGTAGAGGTCGAGGTCGGCCTGCGGGTTGTCCCAGGTGAGGAGCGCCGCTATCCTGGTTGTTCCGCTGCTGACGGTGACCTCCTTGGTGACGTTCTGCTTGTCCGCGAGGTAGCCCGTGAAGTCAACCTTGGAGTCCTGGTCGTAGTTGAGGGCCTCGTAGACGTTTATCCTACCGGCACCGTAGGCGATTCCGGCTATGGCGCTCGCGTTGACGACATCCGCTGTTATCTCAAGGACGTACTTAATCTTGTCCGGGGTCCAGTCGGGGTGGGCCTGCTTGAGGAGAGCCACGGCACCGCTGACGTGCGGGGTGGCCATTGAAGTTCCGGGTGCGGCAACGTAGTACTGGCCAACGAGCTCGTTGGTCAGCTCGGTTCCGGCGGCCCTGTCGGAGATAATCCAGTTGCCCGGAGCGACGACCTCGGGCTTGAGCCTGCCGTCCGCCGTCGGTCCCCTGCTTGAGAACCAGGTTATTGTGTCGTTGGCCGTAACGGCGCCGACGGTGATGACGTCCGGAGCTGCAGCGGGAGAACCTATGGTGTAGGTGTCCGGCCCGCTGTTTCCAGCGGCGACACAGACTACTATCCCGTCCTCCCAGGCCTTGTCAACCTCCTGGCTGAGGGCGTCGGTTCCGTCGGAGCTCTGGCTTGAGCCGAGCGAGAGGTTGATGACACTTATGTTGTACTCGTCCTTGTGCTGGATAACCCAGTCAACACCCGCTATGATTGTTGAAACGGAACCGCTGCCGTTGGCGTTGAGAACTTTAACGCCGACGAGCTTGGCCCCGGGGGCAACGCCCTTGTACTTGCCGTCGCTCGCCGCCCCGGTGCTGGCTATGATTCCCGCAACGTGGGTTCCGTGACCGTTGTCGTCGTAGGGTGTCGTTCTGTTGTTCACGAAGTCCTTCCAGCCGATGACCTTACCCTGGAGGTCCGGGTGGGAGGCGTCGATACCCGTGTCGATGACCGCGACGACAACATGACTTCCGTTGTAGCCGACGTTCCAAACCTCAGGGGCAGAAATCTGTGCAGTTGATTCGTCGAGACCCTCAAGGGTAACCTGAGCCTGAACCTTGTAGTCGTCCTGTATGAACTGGATACCCTGAATGTTTATGCCTCCGATGAGGCCGGTGTCGGAGAGGCCCGCGAGGACGAGGAGGTACTTGACCGGCATCGTGACGGCTACGGCCGGAATTGCGTGGTAGCTGTATTTTATTTTCGCACCGAGGAACTTAAGGAGCGGTATGGCGGCGTTCTTCTGTGCCTGACTGTTGAACATTATGATTGTGCTGATTTCCTTGTTTGGATTCATTCCCTGGACCTTCTCAAAGAGCTTTGGAGTGAGCAGTCCGTAGTCCTTCTGGGTATGCGTGGCGAGGTGCGTGCTATTACCGGTTGAAGCCGCCGCTGCGAAACCAAATGTCATACCAACGACGAGGATTGCCAACAGGAGTGCTTTCATTTCCCTCATGGCAGTGCACCTTCGACGTCTTTTATTCCATCGGGTATCATAACCCTCATCAAAGAACATCTTTGAACAATGAGGCTATATAAATATTTCGATTTTTAAGCAAAATCTTGCATATGCTTCCAAAGTCTTGAGATAATTTCCAATCTAGAACCAAGGTGATGGGACGAGAGTTGCTAGAAATCCATCGAAAATTTTCCGAAAAGTTAAGGGGAACTGTTTCGACCTAACTCTAAGAACGCGGTTAACATGAACTAAAAAAGAAGGTAGTAAAAGGCTCACAACTCGTCGAGACCAAGCTCTTTGAGCTTCTCCTCAGGAATCCTGCCGTCCTCGGTCCAGCCGCGGAACTTGTAATACTTGGGAAGCATCAGGTGAAGCCTGACAACGTGTCCCTTGTTCGGTCCGTTCTTGACGGGCTCTTCAAGCAGTCTCTTCGGCAGGGTGTCCTCCTTGAGCGGGTCGAGTCCGGCCTTGAGGTTGAAGAGCCTCTCGGCGTTCCAGATGCGCTCGCCTATCTTGAGGTACTCCTCGGTGGAGAGGTCCCAGCCCAAAGCGGCGTTGAGCAGGTCGCGGTAGTCGTCCGCACCGAGACCGAAGGTGGTGAAGACACAGAGTCCGGCTGCGTCGATGAGAGCCGTGAGGTCCTGGAAGAGGATGACCATCTTGACCTTCTCGTCGCTTATGTCGTGCGGGTCCATCTTGTATGGGTATCCGAGAATCTCGGGACTAATCATGTACTGCTTTATGTGACAGCCGCCGCGGTTGTTGGTGGCGTAACCGAGACCGTGGCCCTCAGCTCCACGCGGGTCGTAGGCCGGAAGCTCCTGCTTCTTGACGCCCATGAAGTACTCGAGACCGTTGTACATCTTCGCCAGGCGGTAGCCGCCTTCCGCCAATTTGTCACCGAAGCCCTCTCTCTTGGCAATCTTCTCGATGTAGTAGTGGAGCACCTCTGTGTTGCCCCATCTGAAGGGAGGAGCCTCCTCGCCAAGGTCCTCCTGCTTGAGCAGGCCCTTCTCGTAAAGCTCCATCGCGGTTGCGAGCGTTCCGCCGGTTGAAATGGTGTCCATACCGTACTCGTCTATGAGGTGGTTGGCCTCGATGATGCTCGCGAGGTCGTTTATGCCGAGATGGGCACCGAGCGCCCAGATGCTCTCGTACTCCGGTCCCTCCGTGATTCCGAGCGTTGGAAGCCTGTTGACCCTTCCACAGCCGATTGGACAGGCGTAGCAGGGCTTGTTCCTGACGAGGTACTTGGCGGCCATAGCTTCACCGCTCTGCTCCTCCGCGTACTCGAACTGGCTGTACTGGAAGTTCCTCGTCGGGTAGAGACCGTTCTGGTTGATTATGTTGACGAGAACTGCCGTTCCGTACTTGGGAAGTCCACCGCCGGCAGTCGGGTCGTTCCTGAGCTTGTCGGTCTTCTCCTTGACTACCGATGTGAACTTCGCCCTGTCTGCAACTTCAACGCGCTTGTGGCCGCGAACGACTATCGCCTTGAGCTTCTTGCTCCCCATGACCGCTCCAACACCGCCCCTACCGGCTGCACGGTGCTCGTCGTTCATCACAGCCGCAAAGCGGACGAGGTTCTCACCGGCAGGCCCTATGAGGGCAACGCGGATTTTCTTGTCCCCTATCTCCTCCCTCAGGGCCTTCTCGGTCTCGCTCGATGTCTTACCCCAGAGGTGGCTTGCGTCCCTAATTTCAACGCTCTCGTCGTTTATGTACAGGTAAACCGGGTGATCGGAGGCGCCTTCAACTATTATCGCGTCCCAGCCCGCGAACTTGAGTTCGGCTCCAAAGAAGCCGCCCGAATTAGCCATTGCAATGTATCCCGTCAGCGGGCTCTTGGTTATCACCATGTATCTGCCGCCGGTCGGTGCGGTGGTTCCCGTCAGCGGGCCCGTGGCGTATATTATCTTGTTCTCCGGGCTGAACGGGTCAACGGTTGGGTCCATCTCCTTGAGGAGGTAGTAGATTCC
>Ga0256834_1001286_pt1 | contig 17337 bp, 14 predicted proteins | sample 4281140metaG_FD_190536 | JGI IMG/M metagenome (GOLD analysis project Ga0256834, IMG submission 190536) | Hydrothermal vent microbial communities from East Pacific Rise, Pacific Ocean - 4281-140 | ecosystem: Environmental > Aquatic > Marine > Hydrothermal vents | place: Pacific Ocean: East...
GTTCTTGTTGATGAGCAGCCGGCTGCCGATATGGACTTCCTTGCCAGGTTTGCTGCGCTGGCCGTTCAAATGAACCTTTCCGCCGGAAACCGCTTCCGCCGCCAGCTTGCGGGTTTTGAAAAAACGTGCTGCCCAGAGCCATTTGTCCAGGCGCATCTTGTCCGCTTCGGCCATGCTCAGGTCGGCCCGTCTTCCGAAGCCTCGGCGCTGTGGGCGAAGGCGGCTTCATCGTTGTGCGGCGCCCGGCCCAGAAGAGGGTCGAGTTCGCCATAGGCTTCCAGCTGCGCCATGTCGTCGAAGCCGCCAACGTGAAAGTCATCGATGAAAATCTGCGGTACGGTACGGCGGTTGCTGCGCTCGATCATTTCCAGCATCTTTTCCCTGTCCAGATCCACGCGAATCTCTTCATACCTGACTTCCTTGCTTTGCAACAGGGATTTGGCGCGAACGCAGTAGGGGCACATGGCGGTGGAATAGACGATGACGCGGGGTGATGACACAGCAGACCTCTCCAATGGCTGATGGCGGAAAATTCTTGTTTCCTTGTATCCTAGCATCTTTTTTGCGCCTGAAAACAGGGTAAACTGTGTCCTTTCGAGACAAAGTCGCTGTATTGCCATGTGGAAAGACGCTGCCGCAAAAACAATTTTTCTCAAAGACTATCAACCCCCTGCCTGGATCATCGAAACCGTGGATCTGGACTTTCGTCTGCAGGAGCAGGGTACCAGGGTCGTGTCCCGGCTGACCCTGGAGAAAAATCCTGACTGCCATGGCAAGACAGCTGAACTCAGGCTGGATGGCGAAGGGCTGAAGGCGATCTGGCTGCGTCTCGATGGCAAGGAGCTGGCGGCGGATGCCTACCATATCGATGAGCAAGGCCTGACTTTGTTTCATCCCCCCGCCCGGTTTGTGCTGGAATCGGAGGTAGAGCTGTCACCAGAGAGCAATACCGCGCTTGAAGGCCTGTATCGCAGTGGCGGTATGTTCTGCACCCAATGCGAGGCGGAAGGTTTTCGGCGCATTACCTGGTATCTGGACAGGCCGGATATCATGGCGCGCTTCAAGGTGCGCCTGGAGGCGGACAAGGAGCGCTATCCGGTGCTGTTGTCCAACGGCAACCCCCTGGAGCAGGGAGACCTCCCTGGCGGGCGGCATTATGCGGAATGGGAAGATCCCATACCCAAACCCAGCTATCTTTTTGCCCTGGTGGCCGGGGATCTGAAATATATCGAGGATTGGTTTACAACCTTGTCTGGCAAGCCTGTGCGGCTGCGCATCTATGTCGAGGCGGAAAATAGCGATAAATGCGATCACGCCATGCGTTCCCTGATCAATGCCATGCGCTGGGATGAGGAGAAATATGGCCGCGAATACGATCTGGATGTCTTCAATATCGTGGCGGTAAATGACTTCAATATGGGGGCCATGGAAAACAAGGGGCTGAATATTTTCAACTCCCGGTTCGTTCTTGCGCGCCCGGATACGGCGACAGATGAGGACTACCTGGGCATAGAGGCGGTAATCGCCCATGAGTATTTCCACAACTGGACGGGGAATCGCATTACCTGCCGGGACTGGTTTCAGTTGTCCCTGAAGGAAGGCTTTACTGTCTACCGGGACCAGGAGTTCTCATCGGACATGGGGGCCCGCGGCATAAAGCGCATTGAAGATGTGCGCCTGTTGCGCGCACACCAGTTTACCGAGGATTCCAGCGCCATGGCGCATCCGGTGCGCCCGGCGTCCTATATGGAGATCAATAATTTCTACACCATGACCGTGTATGAGAAAGGCGCGGAAGTAGTGCGTATGCAGGCAAACCTGCTGGGACCGGAACTGTTCCGCAACGCCACCGACCTGTATTTCCAGCGCCATGACGGCCAGGCGGTGACTACCGATGACTTTGTCGCCTGCATGGAGGCGGCGTCTGGCCGGGATCTGAGTCAGTTCAAGAACTGGTATGACTATGCGGGTACGCCGGAGCTGCAAGTCAGGGGGGAATACGATGCGGGAGCCAAAAGCTACCGACTGCATATTTCCCAACATGTTCCCGATACGCCGGGGCAGAGCAACAAGCCTCCTTTTCATATTCCCGTGGTGGTCGGGCTGCTGGACAGTCATGGCAAGGACATGCCATTGCGGCGGGCAGACGATGCGGTGCATCCGGGGCTGCTGGAAGTGACGCAGTCGGAGCAGAGCTTTACGTTCCTGGATGTGGAAGAAGCGCCGGTGCCATCCTTGCTGCGGGGATTCTCCGCGCCGGTCAGGCTGCACTATCCCTATGCGGATCATGAACTGGTATTTCTCATGGCCCATGATTCGGACGGGTTCAATCGCTGGGATGCGGGGCAGCAACTGGCGCAGCGCGTGATCCTGGGGTTGGTCGAGGGTTTGCCAGACGCTTCGGATATGCTCGCAGAATACACCCATGCCTTTCACCGTGCGCTGGATGCCGCGCATGTGGATCCCGCCCTGTTGTCCGAGGTGCTTTCCCTGCCTTCCGAATCCTTCCTGGGAGAACAGATGCCGGTCATCGATGTGGAAGGCATCCATCTCGCCAGAGAAAAGGTGAAGCGACATATTTCCCGAACCTTGCATGATGAGCTGCTGCGGCATTATCGGCTGCTGCAGGATGAAGGAGAGTACCAGATTACCCCCCGGGCCATTGGCCGGCGACGCTTGAAGAACCTGCTGCTGTCCTACCTGCTGGCGGGGGACAACGAAGAAGCCGGAAAACTGTGCGTGGATCAGTACAAGGCCGGACAGAACATGACCGATGTGATCGCCGCCCTGGCGCTCATTGCCGAAGGTGATTTGGCGCAAAGGGAGCAATTGCTGGAAGATTTCTCCCGGCGCTGGCGGAATGAGCCCCTGGTCATGGACAAGTGGTTCAGCGTGCAGGCGCGCTCCTGCCGTGAAGATACCTTGCGGCGTATCCTGGAACTGGAGAAGCATCCCGTCTTTTCCATGAAAAACCCGAATAAGGTGCGGGCGTTGATCGGCGGATTTGCCGGAGGAAACCCCCTGCGCTTTCATGCTGCGGATGGATCGGGGTATGCGTTTCTGGTGGACAAGGTGCTGGAACTGGATGCCATCAATCCGCAGATAGCCGCGTGGCTGTTGCGGAACCTGTCCCGCTGGCGGCGTTATGACGGAGATCGCCAGCGGCTGGCGAGGGAGCAGCTGGAACGGATCCGCAGCAGGGGTTCCGTTTCCGCCGATGTCTATGAAGTTGCGGTCAAGAGTCTGCAATCATGAAGGCATTGCTGGTAGTGGCGCATGGCAGCCGGCGTGCCGCATCGAATGATGAAGTGCGGGCGCTGTGCGAACGGCTGCAAAAAGAAGCCGGCGCGGAATTTTCACTGGTAAGAGCCGGCTTTCTGGATCTGGCCGAGCCCTCCATTCCTGAAGGGGTGGCGCAATGCGTGCGGCGGGGCGCCGGGCAGGTCGTGGTATTGCCTTACTTTCTGTCTGCCGGGCGGCATGTCAGCGAAGACATTCCGGCGGAAGTGGAGAAGGCGCGCGCTGCCCATCCGCATGTCGCCATCCGTTTAGCGCCCTATCTGGGGGCGGCGCCGGAAATCAGCGGACTTTTGCTCGCCCTTGCCGCGGATAGTGGGGAAGGTGACGGTTCTTCCGGCTGATCGGCCCTGCTGAAATAGCGGTAACTGCAGGGAATCAGCAACAAACTCACCAACAGGGAAAACGACAGCCCGGATACGATGGTGATTGCCAGGGGCTGGAGCATTTCGGAGCCTTGCCCCAAAGCCAGGGCCAGGGGCAGCATGCCCACCACGGTGGTCAGGGTGGTCATGAGGATTGGCCGTAGCCGCAGGCGGGCAGCTTCGACGATGGCCGGGATTTTGGGAAGCCCCTGGGCGCGTTTGATCTCGATATACTCCACCAGGATGATGGCGTTGTTCACCACGATGCCGGCGAGCATGATCATGCCCAGCCATACCGGCATGGAAATCGGAGTATCAGTCCATTTCAGGCCCAGGGCCACGCCGATGAGGGAAAACACCACGCCGAACAGAATGATCAAGGGATTCCGCAGGGATTCATACTGGACCGCCATCACCACCAGTACCAGAAACAGGGCCAATGCCAGCAGTTTGTAACCCGTCTGCTGGCTCTGCTGCAGGGTTTTGAGGCTGCCGCCTTCGTACAGGGTATAGCCTTTTGGCAATTGCAGTTCGTTCAACAGGTTCTGTGCATGGCGAATGGTCTGTTCCATGTTGAAACCCTGTTCCAGGGTGGCGTTCACCTCCACGATGCGTTGCTGCTGTTCTCTGATGATGGTGGCTGGCGCCGGTTTGAGCGCAATATCCGCCAATTCCCCCAGGCGCACGGGAACGGCGTTTCCTTCGGTTTCTCCCATGAGGATGATGTTCTGTAGATCGCCGGCGGTGGCGGTTTCTCTGGGATCGAGCTTCAACACCACGTCGATACTGCGGTCTGCGTCGATGATGCTGCTGATTCTCCGGCCTTCCAGGGCGTAGCGAACCGCCTTGCCGATGCTGTCCATGTTCAGGCCGAATTGCAGCAGTTTCTCCCGATCCGGCCGTATCGACAACTCCATGGTGGTGTCCTCGTTGGATTGCTTGATGTTGCGCAGGCCTGGAACTTCTCTCAGTGCTTTTGTCATTTCCCGGCCGATTTCCTTCAGCACTTCCAGATCCGCCCCGCGGACATGAAAGCTGATGTCGTCATCGCCACGACCGATGCGCAGACCGCGGATGCCGCGTTGGCGGATGTGGATTTTCACTCCGGCCAGTTGCAGCGCCTTGGTCAGCTTGCGCATTTTTTGCACCCATTGCTTGCTGCTGATGCGCTGGTCAACGGGCTTGAGCTGGACTTGCAGATTGGCGCGGTTGGCGGTTTCGTAGCGCGACCGCCCAAAGGTGAAACCGCCCACGGTGGTGAGCACGGAAGCGGTTTCCTTCTGCTGCAACACCAGTTCCTCGATACGGCTGGTGATGGCGTCCATGGCTTCTACATTGATGCCGCGGTCGGCGGTCAGATAGATGCCGATGCGACCGTCATCGATGCGGGGCAGAAAGGTGGACATGGGCTGCAGCAATTCCTTTGCGGTAAGGCCCAGAAGCAGCAGAAAGCCGAGAATGACCAGCCAGCCCCATTTCAGGATGCGGCGCAACAGCCAGATGTAGGCGTTTTGCAATTGGCTGATGATGCGGTTGATCCTGCGCCGCAGCCAGCCTTCCCTGGTTGCGGGAATGCGGGCGGCCAGGGCGGGCACCAGGGTCAGCGCAACGACCATGGACGCCACGATGGCGGCGGAAATGGTGATGATCAATTCCTGAAACAGCAGGCCGATCAGGCCGCCGATGAACAGGAAGGGCAGTACCGCGGCGAGATTGGTGGAAGTGGAGGCGAAAATGGCGCTGGTGACTTCCCCGGCGGCGGAGCTGGCGGCCTTTTCTCCCGCCTCGCCGCTGCGCTGATGGCGGTAGATGTTCTCCAGCATGACAATGGTGCTGTCCACCAGCATGCCCACGCCCAGGGCCAGTCCGCCCAGGGTCATGATGTTCAGGGTTAGGCCCACGGAAGACATGAGGGTGATGGCTACCAGAATGGCGATAGGGATGGCGCTGCCGATGATCAGGGTGCGGCGGATGCTGCCGAGAAACAGATAGACCACGAGCATGGCCAGCACCGCGCCGCTGAGCGCTGCGGCAATGGCGTTGTTCAGGGAGCGGCGGATATGCCGGGCTTCGTCGTTGACGGCCACGATTTGTACGTCTTCGGGGATCAATCCCCTGGCCTGGAGTTGGGCGAGCTGAGTGTTTACACCATCGACCACGGATACGGTGTTGGCCTGTGGCTGCTTCTGGATGGACAGCTTGATTGCCGTTTGCTGGTCCAGGCGGATGTGCAGGCGGGGGATTTCGTGTCCGTCAGTGATTTTTGCGAGCTCCCCCAGTTGCATGGACTGGAACGCCTCCTTGCGGTTTTTCAGGGAGAGGGGAAGGCGTTCGATGTCCGTGGCGCGGTGCAGGCGGCCCAAAGTCTGTACGGGAAACTCCGTGGAAGCACTGTGCAGGCGTCCGCTGGCGACATCCCGGTTCTCCCTTTGCAGGGTTTCTTCTATGTCGAAGATGTCCAGCCCGTGGGCAAGCAGGCGCTCCTGGTTGGTGATGATCTGGATTTCCCTGCGCATCCCTCCTGCCACTTCCGCGGCAGCCACGCCTGGTACGTTGATCAGCCATTTGCTGAGTGAATAGTCCACCCAGTCGCGCAGGCTTACCGGATCCTGGGTGCTGGAGCTGATGGCGTATTCGGCGGCGGGCAGCTGGGAGGGGTCGCGTTTGTAGATAACCGGAGGTTCGATGCTATCCGGTAAAAAGCGTTTGGCCCGGTCCAGGCGGGTGGAGGCGTCGCGCAGCGCAATATCGATGTCCTTGCCATAGGCGAAATCGAGATCCACCGCGCTTCGTCCCTCGAGCGTGGCCGAGCGGATGTGAATGGCGTCCTCGGTGATGGCCAGTTGTTCTTCCAGTTGCCGGGTGATCCGGTCTTCCATGATGCCCGCCGGCACGCCGGGGTCATTGACCCGCACCCCGATGCTGGGATAGATGATATGCGGCAGCAGGCCGATCTTGAGGCTGCCCAGGGAAAACAGTCCCAGCACTACGGCGGCCAGGGTCAGCATGACCGCCGCAACCGGATGATGCACAGACCAGCGGGCGATACCGCCGCGATCAGCTAATGGCGGCTTGGTCATTTGTGCAGGATGAAAAGAATCGCCTTGGCATGTATGGGGAAGTCTTTTTCGTTGTTTCCCGCAAGTTAGCCTATGGGGAAGCATTTGGCAATGCGGGCAGTCGCCTTGCGCCCCGGCGAGAGGCCGTTTCCCCGGCGCGGGCCAGCGCCGGGGAAGTGATCGCCGTCTATCTGGCGATGTTGGCGTACAGGGCGGTGATGTAGTTCATCTGGGTCAGTATCTCGTCCAGGGAGCGAACCACCAGCGAGGGGATATAGTTGCCGCCCTTCAGTTGCTTGCTGATCTTGAAGGTATTCCAGTCCTCTTCGACTTTTTTCAGGGCATCGTTGATTTCGGAAGTGTTTTCCGGCGCGGCTTGCAGCAGTTTCAATGCCTCGGTGAATTCGGTTACGGCCTTGTTCTGCCCGACCTCATATTCGGGGTTGTCCAGCCCCCAGCTTCTGAGTACATAGAACTTCGCGATGCGCTGGGAAAGCATGCGCTGCCTGCCGGAGATGTTGACCAGCTTTCCTGCGCTGCTTCCCGAGCGGTCTTCCAGCAACAAGACGAACTTGTGCGTCTTTGCCAGTACTTCATCAGACATGGCGGCCAGCTCCACCGCTTTTTCCTTGGAGGGCTTTGCAGTTGCCAGCGCCTTGTATTTTTTCCACAGGCGGGTGATTTCGGCAATGGTTTTTCTTTCTTCTTCGGTAGCGGCGAAGTCCGTAAGTTCCGCCAGTTGCTTCTCGAACAGGGCTACCGAGTCCGTGAGCTGCATTTTTGCGCTGAGCATGACTTTTCTTCCCACCAGTACATAGGCTTTTACGATGCGTTGCGAGAGCATGCGCTGGCGACCGGCCTTGTTGATGGCGTCACCCATGGAAAGGCCGGATTTTGCGGGGGGCGCCGCCTGGATATTTCCGGAAAAGAAAAAAGGCATGATGCAAGTGAGAAGAAGCAGGTATCTTTGTAGTTTCATGAGTTTCCGCCCATCGAATTGAATAACAGCACTTGGTAAAACATCGCCCACCTGAATCTTGAGCAGATTGCGTGGCCATTGATTGCAATTATCCATGAAAGTCGTAAAGACAAATTGTCTTTATCCGCCATTCACTTGACGTGACAAACGAACGCGTTTGTTATTCCGGTTTAACAACGCGGGCATCCGTGCATTGGTGTAGGTCTGCTTTATGCGGGATCCGGTTCAATACAGATTTACAAAGGCATAGCGGAATAGGATCTGATAGCCCTGCATGGCCGGCGCACATGAAGTATTCAGCAAGATGTAAGGATGCGCTATGATTAAAATCAACTAGCACTATGTTTCGTTTAAAACTGTGACCAGTGTACCATTTTTCAGGTTTGTAAATCCACGTTTGACGACTCGGTCACTTGCTTCCAGTCCTTCGGTGACCTCCAGCCAGTCGCCAAATCGTTCCCCGCTGGTGATGTCTTTTCGCGCCACTTGCTTGTTTTCTACAATATAGACGTATTCGCCCCTCCGGTCTGTGCGCAGGGCGGCAAAGGGGATCATAAGACGTGTTTTCGCCATGCCGGTCAGCGCTACTCGCACGAATTGTCCTGCGCGCAGGATCTCCGGCGAATCGTCCAGCTTGACTTCGATGGTTCCCAGGCGGCTTTGTGGATCCAGGGTGGGGAAGATGCGTTGCAATCTGCCTGTAAGCGGTTGTGAACCCGGCCGATCCAGTTGTATCTTGACGGTGCTTTCCGTATCCAGGTCCGCCAACAGTTGCTCGGGGGCGGCCACCCGAACCACCAGCGAGCGGGGGTTGGCCAGGGTCAGCAGGTGGTGGTTGCGGGGCACGGCGTCGCCGGGCTCGGCCAGACGGCGGGTGATGACCCCGCTGAAAGGCGCCTTGATGGTGGTGTAGTTCAGGCGGGTTTCCAGTATTTCCACTTCGGTCTGGGCAAGCTCCAGCTCGGTTTGCGCTTCGATCAGGTCTTCTTCCGAAGTGGCTTTGGTCTTGCGCAGACGCTCCAGACGGGAAACTCGCCGGGTGGCCATGGAGCGCGTGGCCTTGGCTTTTCTCAGCTCCGCCTTGAGGCGTTCATCGTCCAGTACGGCCAGGATGTCTCCTTTTTTGACCTTGTCTCCCTCGAACCAGGGCAGGCTGGTGACGAGCCCTTCTTCCCGGGTGTGTACGCGCAAGACATGACGGTATACCAATGTGCCGGAGCGCCGCCAGTTGCCGGCGATGGAGCGTTTCTGCACCTGGGCGACTTCCACCAACACCGGAGAGGTCTTGCCTGGTTTCTGCGTCGGGGCGGGCGCCTTGCCGTCGCTACAGGCGCCGGTGAGCGCAAGCAGCAGGAGGGGCAGGATTCTTGCGATAGGCATATTCAATATCAATAGTTGTAGTGTTTCACTTCTCGCTTGATGTTTCGCTGGATGGCGATGGCTTCGGGTTTCCAGTCCAGATCCTGCAGGGGGATTTCCGGATACAGGTCGTTGAGGGCGACCAGGCGTTCGCCTTGTTCATCCTGCAGATATTGCCGGAACCAGCGCACACCTTCCACCAGGGCCATGATGTACATGCCATGAACGCATTGCTCGGAAGGTTCGAGGATGATGATGCAGCCGTCCGGGAATTCCGGTTCCATGCTGTCTCCGAGAACCTGGAGGGCGAAAGGCTCCCTGGCGCTGCAGTTACTGAGGGAGTCCTGTGATTCTTCCACCTGAATTCTCCGCTTTTGTTATCATGTGCTGCTTGGTTGCAGGGACGGAAATCCCTGATTCTTAAGAGTTAATTTGATTTTTAGTATAGCATGAATCATGTAAGGGGGCAGTCCCCGCAAGTACACAAGAATCGGCGTGATCTGCATAACCTGCGGAATATGCTGCCGTTTCTCTGGGAATTCCGCGGGAGGGCGCTGTTCGCCCTGGGTTGCCTGGTGCTGTCCAAGGTGGCCAATGTGGGGGTGCCTTTGGTGCTCAAGCATATTGTGGACGCCCTGGAAACCCAGCCGGGACGGGTGCTGGTGCTGCCCCTGAGTCTGTTGCTGGCCTATGGTGCGCTGAAGCTCTCCGCCAGTCTGTTCAATGAACTTCGGGATGTGGTTTTCGCCAAAGTGCGTTACCGGGCCATGCGCCGTTTGTCCACCCGGGTGCTGGAGCATTTGCACAATCTTTCCCTGGGCTTTCACCTGGAGCGCCAGACGGGCGGCATCAGCCGGGATCTTGAGCGTGGCACACGCTCGGTAGCCCAGATCCTCAATTACATGGCGTTCAGCATACTTCCCATTTTGGTGGAATTCGTACTGGTAGGCGCCATCCTGTTCACTCAGTACGATTCGGTATTCATGCTCATCACTTTTGGCACAGTGCTGGTCTATGCCCTGGTGACGGTGGCGATAACCGAATGGCGCATGGATTTTCGTCACCATATGAACAAGCTGGATTCCGAAGCCAATTCCCAGGCCATGGACAGCCTGATCAACTATGAAACCGTAAAATATTTCGGCAATGAAAAGCTGGAGGTGGAGCGCTTCGACAACAAACTCAATGCCTGGGAGCAATGGGCGGTAAAAAGCCAGACTTCCATGTCCATACTCAATTTCGCCCAGGGCGCGGTGATTGCCGTCGGGGTTACGCTGGTGATGATTTTTGCCGCACAGGGCGTTACCGCGGGTGACATGAGTATCGGGGATCTGGTGCTGGTGAACGCCTTTCTGCTGCAACTGTTCATTCCCCTGGGGTTTCTCGGGATCGTCTATCGTCAGATCAAGTACGCCCTGGCGGATATGGATCTGATTTTCAAGCTGCTGGAGCGGGAGCCGGAAATACGCGATGCTCCCCATGCACAGCCCTTGCGGCTGAAAGGAGGCCGTGTGCGTTTCGAGCAGGTGGATTTTTCCTATCAGCCGGAACGCAAGATCCTGTCGGGCGTGGATTTCGAGGTGCCGCCGGGGAAGAAGCTGGCCATTGTCGGGCACAGTGGCGCGGGCAAGTCCACCATCGCCCGTCTGCTGTATCGTTTCTATGATGTAACCGGGGGCTGTATATGCATCGATGGCCAGGATATACGGGACGTCACCCAGGACAGCTTGCGCGCCGCCATTGGCATCGTGCCCCAGGATACGGTGCTGTTCAATGATACGATTTACTACAACATTGCCTACGGACGCATTTCGGCCAGTCGCAAGGAAGTGGAGCAGGCGGCGGAGATGGCGCACATCCGGGCCTTCATTGAAGGCCTGCCCGACGGCTGGGACACCATGGTGGGTGAGCGTGGACTGAAGCTTTCCGGCGGGGAGAAGCAACGGGTGGCCATTGCCAGGGTCATGCTCAAACGCCCCCGGATCCTGGTGTTCGATGAAGCCACTTCTTCCCTGGACAGCAAAACCGAACAGGCGATTCAGGAAACCCTGGTGCAGGTGGCGCAGCACCATACCACCCTGGTGGTGGCGCACCGGCTTTCCACTGTCGTGGATGCGGATGAAATCCTGGTGATGGAAAAGGGGCGGATTTGCGAGCGCGGCACCCACCGGCAATTACTGGCCCAGGCGGGCCTCTATGCGGAAATGTGGGATTTGCAGCAAAAAAAACGGGCTGAGGATAACTCAGCCCGCAACAAGCAGGAGCTTCGATGAAAAAGAATCGTCCTGAAACCGTGGCTTCAGGGTTGTTTGCAGGCGCCGCACCAGAGGTCGGCAAGTCTGTGGTTGTGCGCAAGCTTGCTCAACCGGCAGGGCAGGCAGCGCCAGATTGCATTGGCTGCGCCTATTGCCGCGCCTGCGAGGATCAACCCCCAAAATACCTGGTCGATCCAGTCTCGCGTCATTACGCCTTCCAAACCATACATCATATAGGTGGTGATGGAAAAGACCATTGCCGACGCCAATCCGAGTAATATGGGCAACATATTTCTGTACCTGAAAAATTCTCTGGATAATTAATATATCATACTTTTCTAATATATGGGTATTGACAGTTCACAATCAAGGGTGGGAAAGCAGTCCGTGGAAATGTATCTGGTCGGGGGCGCGGTTCGTGACAAGCTCCTGGGCTTGCCCGTCAAGGATCGTGATTGGGTGGTGGTTGGCGCCACCGTGGAAGACATGCTGGAGATGGGCTTTCAGCCCGTGCCTGGTGTTTTTCCGGTGTTTATTCATCCCCAGACCGGAGAGGAATACGCCCTGGCCCGGCGTGAAACCAAAACCGGCCCCGGATACCATGGGTTTTCCGTGGAAACCGGCCCGGACGTCACCCTGGAGCAGGATCTCGCCCGCCGGGATCTCACCATCAACGCCATGGCGGAGGATGAAAGAGGGACGATCATCGACCCCTTCGGCGGGCGAAAGGATCTGCAACGCCGGTTATTGCGACATGTTACTCCTGCTTTTGCCGAAGATCCCGTACGTTTGCTGCGTATTGCTCGATTTTCCGCCCGTTTTTCCAGCCTGGGGTTCCATGTCGCCCATGAAACCCATGGTGTGATGAAGGAAATGGCGGCGGCCGGGGAGCTGGCGCATCTGCAAGGACAGCGAATCTGGCAGGAAATGGCCAGGGCGCTCATGGAAGCGCAGCCCTGGCGGTTTTTTCAGGTGCTCCACGCCTGTGGCGCCCTTGGACGCCTGTTTCCGGTACTCGCTTCCGCATTGCCGGATTCCCCGGGAGATGAAAATCCAGAGGAGGATGGAGAGCCAATCGCGGTGCTGAAGCGCGCCGTGACGGGCAAAGCAAGTCTGGCGCTGCGATTCGTCTGCATCATGCAATATGCCGTAGATGCCGGTCACCCTGCCAGTCAGCTGACGGCATGGTTGGCAGTGGAGAAAAAAACCGCGACACTGTTTGAAAACTGGCTGCTGGCCCGTCCCTTGCTCTTGGACTTGCCCAAGGGGAATGCACGGGCGTATCGCCAGTATTTGCAGCGTTTTCGCCATTGTCTGCCCCAGCTTGGCCAGCTTGCGCAGATCTGTATGCCGCATTTGGCGGAACAGTTGTCGCCCTTGCTGGAACAGGCCCGGGCCGCCATGCTGAGCGTAGATGTGGCGGAGTTGCAGGAACAGGGCTTGCAGGGAAGGTTTCTGGGTGAAGAACTGCGCCGCCGGCAGGAACAAGCCATTGCATCCGTGTTGAGGGGATCGGGTGAAAACTGAAAAAGACAATAGCGCCGGGAAAACAATTCCCGGTACCTGGCAGATACTGCATTCCGGGCGATTGCTGCCGCCCCTGCTGGTGTTGGGGAGCAGCCTAGCGGCGGGTGGTGTGATCTCCCTGTACGGCTTGTACAATCAAGGGCTGGACAGAATTGCGCTGTATCTCCTCGTGCTGACGGGCGGCCTGGCCCTGGTTGGCCTCGGGATATTCCTGCTGCAGATGAAGCGTCAGTTGCTGGCGCCTCTGGCGGCCCTGGAAACCTCTGTGGCCCAGGTGTCCCAGGGGGAGCCGGGAGCGGCATTGCCGAGGGAGGATACCGGCGTGTTCAGCACCATGGTGGCGGATATCGACAGCATCAACAAGGAACTGATGGATCTGTATGAAGACATGGATAGCCGTATCGCCCGGCATACCACCAGGCTGGCGCAGAAGACGGCGTCACTGAAAATCCTTTACGATGTGGCCGCCACCATCAACCGGGTGGAAGACCTGGATGAACTGCTGGTGCGTTTTCTGCGGGTGCTCAAGGAAATGGTCAACGGCCTGGCCATTAGCGCCAGAGTCGTGCAGTTGGGCGGGCGCATGCGTCTGGTTGGAGCAATCGGCCTGGACAACCAATTGCGGCGGGAGGCGGAATTGCTGCCCCTGGAGCTTTGCCCCTGTGGCGTGGCGCTCTCTCCAGGAGATGTATGTTGCAGGCATGAGATGCAATACTGCGCCAAACAGCTGGGGAGAAAAATGTTCTCGGAAGAAGAGGTGGAATTGATCTCGGTGCCCCTGGAATACCATGGAGATGTTCTCGGGCAGTACGATATCTATGTGCGTCCTCCCGGTCTTTCCGACCGGGAGGATATTCTGGAGCTGCTGGAAACCGTTGGCAGTCACCTGGGCATGGCGGTGGCCAAGCAGCGTTCCGATGAAAATGCCCGCCGCCTTTCCATCTACAAGGAACGCAATGCCCTGGCCCATGAACTGCACGACTCCCTGGCGCAGACCCTGGCCAGCCTGCGCTTCCAGATCCGCATGATGGAGGACAGCCTGCAACAGGAGCAGGGCTGTCAGCTGGTGGCCAGTGATCTGGAGCGCATTCGCAATGGCGTGGATGAAGCGCATACGGAGCTGCGTGAATTGCTCAACAGTTTTCGCGCCTCCATGGATGGCAGGGATCTGAGTACCGCCCTGGAAAAACTGGTGCAGCGCTTTTCCTCGGAAACCGGAATTGCGACCTACTACCAGCAGGAATGCGTGCAGCCAAAGCTCTCTTCCACGGAGGAGATGCAGATACTGCGCATCGTGCAGGAATCCCTGGCCAATATCCGCAAACATGCCCGGGCCCATACGGTGCGGGTGTTGCTGACCTGCCGTTCCGGCGCCTATGTTTTCCTGGTCGAAGATGATGGCGTAGGATTCGAAGGCCAGGCCCGGGAGGGACACCCGGGAGAACATATCGGCCTTTCCATCATGGAAGAGCGGGCGAGGCGTCTGGGAGGGCGATTGCGCATCGAAAGTGAAGTGGGTGAGGGCACCCGGGTGGAATTGACCTATGCGCCCGAAGTGCGCTCGCGGGACATCGACAGGAAATGGGTGAGCTGATGCGAATACTGCTGATTGACGATCATGCCTTGTTCCGCATCGGTCTGCGGGAACTGCTGGAGCGGCGCGGGCTGGAAGTGGTGGATGCCGTCGGCGACTGCGAGGTGGGCATTGCGCTGGTGGAGGAAACACAACCGGATGTGGTGCTGCTGGATATGCGCATGCCGCAAATGTCCGGCCTGGATGTATTGCAGGTGTTGCGCGACAAGGGACAACGGATGCCTGTGGTGATTCTCACGACCAGCCGGGTGGAAACCGATGTGATTGCGTCTTTGCAATGCGGCGCCCAGGGGTATCTGCTAAAAGACATGGAGCCGGATGACCTGATTCGCTCCCTGAACGACATCGTCTCCGGGCAGACGGTGGTGGCCAATGAGCTGACCATGGTGCTGGCCAGAGCCGTGCGCGGGGATGAGCCGGCGAAGAACGAATCCGCCATGGATCAGCTGACCCCCAGGGAGCAGGAGATTCTTTGCCTGCTGGCCGAAGGACAGAGCAACAAGGTGATCGCAAGAAACCTGGGGATTTCCGATGGCACGGTGAAGCTGCATGTAAAAGCCATATTGCGCAAGCTGGATGTGCATTCCCGGGTGGAAGCCGCGGTGATCGCGGTAGAACAGAAGTTTTGCCGGAAAGATGAATTCAACTGAAAAAACCATGTATAAGCGAGTGAGAAAAAACCAATGAAGCGTTTTCTGGAACTGGTAAAAGACTGTTTGAGCACGGTCAAGGAACATATGCCCTGGGATCTTGAAGAGCGGCTGCGGGACAATCCGGATCTCTTGCTGGTGGATGTGCGTGAACCCTATGAATACGAAGCCATGCATATCCAGGGCTCCCTGCTGGTGCCTCGCGGCATCCTGGAATCCGCCTGCGAATGGGACTACGAAGAAACCGAGCCGGAGCTGGTTATGGCCAGAGAGCGGGAAGTGGTGGTGGTATGCCGCTCGGGCCAGCGCAGCGTACTGGCCGCCAACTCCCTGCAGGTGCTGGGCTTCAAGAACGTGGCTTCCCTGCAGACCGGTATTCGCGGCTGGAAGGACTATGACCTGCCCCTGGTCGACGGGCAGGGCAACAACGTGGATCTGGATGATGCGGATGAATACTTTACGCCGAGACTGCGCGAAGACCAGTTGCGCCCCGAAGGCTGGGTTGATCCGGTATGAGTCTGTATGGCGTACTTCAAGCAGGGGGTTCGTCGATTTTGGCCTGCGCCTTTTCGACCTTTTTTCGTATCCAGCGGACGCCGAGAATCAAGGCGCCGGCGACCACGGGAATGGAAATGCCGATTACCAGTTCCGGCTTGACGGGCATGCCGGCAGTTTTTGCGGCTTTTGCCAGATAGCCGACCAGGCTGACCAGGTAGTAGGTAATGGCGGCAACGGACAGGCCTTCCACGGTTTCCTGCAGGCGTAGCTGCAGCCGGGCGCGCCTGTCCATGGACTCCAGCAGGGACTGATTCTGCCGCTCAAGGGTGATGTCCACGCGGGTGCGCAGCAACTGCCCGGTCTGGGAAATCCGTTTTGACAGGGTGTTCTGGCGTTTGTTGACCGATCTGCAGGTGTTCATGGCAGGCGTCAGACGCCGATCCATGAACAGGCGAAAGTGGCTCGATGAGCGGCTGTACTCGACTTCCGTGGCCAATGTGGTCAGTTTGTCCAGCAATGCCGACGGGTCGCCGTTTTTCGACATGGCCATGGTGATGTCCAGCAGGCGCTGATCTCTTTCGTTCAGTTCCGGCAGCATCTTGCGCGCCATGGGATAGGCCAGCAGCGCCATCATGCGGTAGACCTCGATCTCGAACAGGCGCTGCAGCAGGCGGCCGGCCTGGCGGCTGCTGAAGATGCCGTGGTCAATCACCAGCAGCCGGCTGAAGCCATCGGCGTGGATACGGAAATCGGTCAGTGCGCTGGCGACACCGCCAGCCACTTCCGATCCGATCAGGGTGTTGCCTTCGAACAGGGGACTGATGGCGTCCAGATCAATGGGTTGGCGTTCCTTGTTGTCCTTGTCCTTGCAGATCATGCCCGCGTGTATGGCGGCGATTACCTGCCCTGGGAGACTTTCCAGCCAGGCGTCCGGTACGCTGCGCAATGCTGTTTCGGCAAAGGGGTCGCTGCAGTCGCCGGTGGTGTAAAAGGTGTAGGTGCTGAATTCGGTATGCAGCTCCCAGCGTAGCTGGAACGAACCAAAATCACCGTTGAAATGATCCGCTTCCGGGGGGGGTGGCGGGACGAGATAGCGCTCGCAGAGCGCGCCCAGCGCCTCGCGGTCTTCCTGACGCTGCTTGGTATTGAGCAGGATTGCGATATGGCTGGCCCGCGCCGGAATATGGATGGATGCATAAGGCCGGGCATGCACTTCATTGGCAAGCTGAAAACGTTGCGGATGATTGGCGGGGATAGGCATGGTTTGTCTGCGTTCCTGATGCTATTGCATTGAGCAGCCGAAGGGGGAAAGTTGTACGAACAGCACTATAAACGGCATTGCCGTGGATGGCAAAATCAGGCGCGCTGCCGGTCTGTATTCTTTCCCTTGTACCAGGACAGCTTTTCATGCAGCTGTACTACTTCTCCCACCATGATCAGGGTCGGCGGCCTGGGCTGCTCTCTTTCCACCAGTTCCAGGATGTTGCTCAGATTGCCGGTAAACACCCGTTGCATATGGGTGGTTCCCTGCTGCACCAGGGCGATGGGCATGTTTTCCGGAACGCCATGTGCAATCAGTTGTTCCACGATTACCGGCAACCCCATCAGCCCCATGTAGAACACGATGGTCTGGTGGGGTTGGGCAAGTTGATGCCAGTTGAGATTCATGCTGCCGTCCTTGAGATGGCCGGTAACGAAGGTAACGGACTGGGCGTAGTCCCTGTGGGTAAGGGGAATGCCGGAATAGGTGGCGC